>OFSA01000070.1_pt1 | contig 16724 bp, 13 predicted proteins | sample 1543241 | NCBI WGS metagenome assembly OFSA01 (sample SAMN05442508, study PRJEB24371) | freshwater metagenome | isolation source: Freshwater Lake | place: Canada: Niagara | collected 2012-08-09 | reverse complement strand
GTGATGTTGCCAAGACCGATGCGCATTGAAGCCCCCCTGTGCCTGTATACCGACGCGGTGCCGTCGGCGTGGATCGATTACAACGGCCACATGAACGTCGCCTATTACGTGCTGGCCTTCGACCACGCCACCGATGCGTTCCTGGATTATCTGGGCATGGGCCAGGCCTACCGCGATGAGCAGAACTGCTCAGCGTTCGTCGTGGAAACCCATGTGAACTACCAACGTGAGCTGGTAGCGGGCGATCCAATGCGCATCACCACGCAACTGCTGGGTTTCGACAGCAAGCGCATTCATTACTTCCACCGCCTGTACCACGCCGGCAAGGGCTTCCTGTCCGCCACGACCGAGCTGATGGTGATTCACGTCGATCTGGCCGCGCGGCATAGTGCAGCCATGCCGCTGGCGGTGCTGGATCGTCTCGGCGCAGTGATGACGCAGCATCTGCAGTTGCCACGACCGCCACAGTCGGGCCGGGTGATGGGGGTGCGCGCCAAGCTCGCCGGCCCGGAATCCACGGCCACCCTGCCGCAGCCCCTGGCACTGGTGCGCGGTCGCGGTTGAACATGGCCCGTGCTTGGGAGGCTTGACCAACCCAGAGCACGGGTCTTGAAGCGTGCCTGTAACGTTCGCATCGAAAATCCAGCACCCCGGCGCGGGCGGATTTTGCTATGCTGCCGGCTATTCCCGTCCATTTGCGGCTTTGAACTTGATTTTGGCCAACTCCCTGCGACACGCCATCCTGGCACTGAATCAGCGCCTGCGACCCGTGTTTTATCCCCCCGAACGCTGGTTGCAGGTCGTGGTCAGGCTGGTCACGGTGCTGCTGGTGCTGGCGCTGGCGCATGCCGTGGCCAGTCTGGCCTGGTCCGTGTTCCTAGGCCGGGCGACCCTGCCGGTCAAGCCGCTGCCCGCAACCCCCTCCACGGATCCGACCGGCGCCGCCACGCTGGATTATGCGGCGATAGGTGACTGGCATCTGTTCGGTCGCGCCGATCCACCCCGTTCGGCCGCGCCATCCGCACCGCCCGCGCCACCGCCACCGCCGCCCATGACTCCGCTCAATCTGCGCCTGGTGGGACTGTTCTTCGCCGAGCAGGGCGCAAACGCCGCCCTGGCCCTGATCGCCGAGGGCACTGGCGCGGAAAGTGCTTATCGAATCGGCGCTGCACTGCCCGGTGGCGCGCGTCTGGAGCGCATCGAACGTGATCAGGTTGTGGTGTCGCGGCAAGGCCATCAGGAGACACTGCGCCTGCCGCGTCTGGATGAGGCCGGCACGCTCACGAACAGTCGTCCAACTCCGGCGCCAAACCTGCTCAACCGCGCGCCGGCACCGTCACCGGATGAGGCCGCGCCTGATGCCACGGGTCCGGTGATTGATGCCAGTGCCATCGCCGATCGCCTGCGCGGCGAGATCGGCGGTCGGCCCCAGGCGCTGCAGGATGTGGCCTTCGCCAGTCCCTATCTGCGCGATGGCCAGTTCATCGGGTTCCGGCTGCGCCCCGGTCGCGACCGGCAGCTTTTCCAGCAACTGGGCCTGAGTGGCGGCGATGTACTGGTTGAAGTAAACGGTACCCGCCTGAACAGTCCGACCCAGGGCCTGGGGCTGTTGCAGGAGCTGATGAGCGCCGAGCGGCTGGAGGTGCGCATATTGCGCAATGGCACCGAGATACCGTTGACCTTTTCGCTGAGCGGCGCGCCGCCGGTTCGCTAAGATGCGTTGCCGCCGTGCGCTGAAGCCCGATCCCGACTGAATGAAGATGCCCCGATGAATGAATGTTCCACTCGACGGCTTGCCTTCCGCCCGCCTGCGCGGTGCCGGCGTTTGCTGGCGGCGCTGCTGCTGGGCGCTACGCTGACCCTGCCGGTCGCAGCCGCACCGGTGACCCTGAACCTCAAGGATGCCGATATTAACGCCCTGGTGGAAAGCATGTCGGTGCTGACCGGGCGCAATTTCATCGTCGATCCACGGGTCAAGGCGCGCGTCACCCTGATTTCGTCCAGGCCGATGGACGAGAAGGAACTCTACGAGGTGTTCCTGTCGGTGCTGGCCGTGCATGGTTTCGCCGCGGTGCCCAGCGGCAAGGTGATCAAGATCATTCCGGCCGCCGGCGCCAAGCAGGAAAACATTCCCACCGTGGAGCAGTTGCGCGGCGTCGAGTCCGATCAGATCGTGACCCGGGTGATTCAGGTGGAGAATGTATCAGCCGCGCAGATCGTGCCGATTCTGCGGCCGCTGATTCCACCGCAGGGCCATCTGGCCGCCTATACCCCGACCAATGTGCTGATCATCTCTGACAGCGCCGCCAACGTCGAACGCATCGCCAGCATCATCAGCCGCATCGACCGGGCCAGTAACGAGGAAGTCGAGATGCTGCCGCTGCGCCACGCCTCGGCGACGGAAATCGTCCGGGTGCTGACCGCGCTGGAGCAGGGCAAGGCGCGCGCCGATCCGGCCGGTGGGGTCGGCACGCCAACGCGGATGGTGGCCGATGAGCGCACCAACAGCATCCTGCTCAGCGGTGATCAGGCGTCGCGGCTGCGCCTGCGGGCACTGATTACGCATCTGGATACACCGGTCGATTCCGGCGGCAATACCCAGGTGGTCTATCTGCGCTATGCCAAGGCCAAGGATATGGTGACGGTGCTGCAGGGGGTGAGCAAGAGCCTGAGCAACGAGGCCACCCGCAATGCGCCCATGGCCGGCGCGCAGGCTGCCAGTGGTGCACCGCCGGGCGGCAGCAGCAGTGGCGGCAGTAGCAATCTGGTCGATATTCAGGCCGATGAGGCGACCAACTCCCTGGTGATTACCGCGCCGCCGGAGCTGACCCGTTCGCTGCGTTCGGTGATTGCGCAATTGGATGTGCGCCGCGCCCAGGTGCTGGTCGAAGCGGTGATTGCCGAAATTTCCGCTGAGAAAACCGCCGAACTGGGCGTGCAGTGGGTGGCCAGCACCGATTTCGCAGTCGGTTTTACCAATCTCGGCACCGACACCAGCAGTCTGGCCAATATCATCGGCCTGGCGGCGCAGGCCAATGAAGGCGATCTGACCAACCTGTCAGCGGCGCGCGTGCCTTCGGGCATGCAGATGGCCTTTGGCGACTTCTCCGGCAATAACCGCTTTGGCGCGCTGATCAGTGCTCTGGCCAAGGATGCCGATACCAATGTGCTGTCCACGCCGACCGTGGTCACGCTGGACAATGAGCAGGCCGAAATCATCGTTGGCCAGAATGTGCCCTTCGTGACCGGTAACTACACCACCGGTACCACCAGCAGCAGCACCAGCAGCACGGTGGGCAATCCGTTCCAGACCATCAATCGTGAAGACGTGGGCATCAAGCTCAAGGTCAAGCCGCAGATCAACGAAGGCAATGCGGTCAAGCTGGAAATCGAGCAGGAAGTCTCCAGCGTGGTGCCCTCAGCCAATGCTGCGACCCAGGGTCCGACCACCAACAAGCGTTCGATCAAGACCAAGGTGCTGGTGGAAAACGGTCAGGTGCTGGTGCTTGGTGGGCTGATCGACGACAAGCTTGATGAGAGCGCGCAGAAAGTGCCGCTGCTTGGCGATATGCCGGTGCTGGGCAATTTGTTCCGCTACCGCAATACCACCAAGCTCAAGCGTAATCTGATGGTGTTCCTGCATCCGATGATTCTGCGCGATGCCAACGAGGGCAATCTGTATACCAGCGACAAGTACAGCTATATCCGCCAGCAGCAGCAGGCGGCGCGTGAAGGCGCCAATTATCTGCTGCCAAACGTGCAGGCGCCGATACTCAAACCGCAGAATGACGTGAAGACCCAGGGCACCATTCTCAATCTGGAAACGCCGCCCCCGCCGGCGCCCGCCGCTGCACCCGCGCCGCCGGTTGTCGAGCCGGACAGCGGATTCGAAAACAAATGAACGCCGTAGACGCCAGCGCCGTGCCGCTTGCATTGCCCGAGGCGGACAGCACGCCGCTGCGCCGTTTGCCGTATGCCTTTGCCAAGCGCCATGGCGTGCTGGTGCTGGACATGGAGGCGAGCGGCGCGCGCGTGGTCTGTCGGCCCGGTGTCAGCGCGCGCAGTCTGGCCGAGGTGCGCCGCTATCTGGGCGTGGCGCTGCGCCCGGAGCCGGTGGCGGTCGATCGGTTTGTGCGCCTGTTGCAGGATGCCTACGAGGGCGACAGCAACGGCGCGGCGCGCATGATGGAAGACCTGGGCGAGGAGATCGACCTCAATCAGGTGGCGCTGAGCCTGCCCGAACCTGAAGACCTGCTGGAAAGCGCTGACGATGCGCCGATCATTCGCCTGATCAACGCCCTGCTCACCGAGGCGATCAAGGAAAATGCCTCGGACATTCACATTGAATCCTTTGAAAACCGCCTGCTGGTGCGCTTTCGCATCGATGGCGTGCTGCGCGAGGCGCTGCAACCGCCGCGGGCGCTGGGGCCGCTGCTGGTGTCGCGGGTCAAGGTCATGGCCCATCTCGACATCGCCGAGAAGCGCCTGCCGCAGGATGGACGCATTTCGCTGAAAGTAGCCGGACGCCCGGTGGACGTGCGCGTCTCCACGCTGCCGACCGGGCATGGTGAACGGGTGGTGCTGCGCCTGCTCGACAAGCGCGAGGGCCGTCTGGATCTGCGCCATCTGGGCATGGAGCCGGGCGACGAGAGCCGCCTGCTCAAGCTGATTCATCGCCCGCATGGCATTCTGCTGGTCACCGGGCCGACCGGCTCGGGCAAGACCACCACGCTGTATGCCGGGCTGATTCAGCTCAATGACCGCAAGCGCAACATCATGACCGTCGAGGATCCGATCGAGTATTACCTCGATGGCATCAGCCAGACTCAGGTCAACACCAAGGTCGATATGACCTTTGCCCGGGGTCTGCGCGCCATTTTGCGCCAGGACCCGGATGTGGTCATGGTCGGCGAGATTCGCGACCTGGAAACCGCCGAAATCGCCGTGCAGGCCTCGCTGACCGGCCATCTGGTGCTATCGACCCTGCACACCAACAGCGCGGTGGGCGCCATTGCCCGTCTGCGCGATATGGGCGTGGAGCCGTTTCTGCTGTCCTCGTCGCTGATTGGTGTGCTGGCGCAGCGCCTGGTGCGCCGGCTCTGTCCGCATTGCAAGCAGCCGCACCGGGCCACGCCGGCGGATTGCAGTGCGCTTGGCGTCGATCCGGCCACGCCACCGACCTTGTACACGCCCGCCGGCTGCGAGCAGTGCAATCACTCCGGCTATCGCGGGCGCACCGGCATTTTCGAGCTGGTCACGGTCGATGAGGCAATGCAGACCCTGATCCATCAGGGCAAGGGTGAACAGGATCTGGAGCATTATGCGCGGCGCTCCAGCAGTGGCATTCGCGACGATGGTCGCCGCCGGGTCTTGGCCGGGGATACCGCACTGGCCGAGCTGGTGCGGGTGACGCGGGAGGATTGAGCGGTGCCGGCATTCCAATACAGCGCCCTGGACAGTCGTGGCCGTTCGCGCAAGGGTCTGATCGAGGCCGATACGCCGCGCTTGGCCCGGCAGGCGCTGCGCGAGCAGGGTCTGCATCCGCTTGGCATCGAGGAAGTGGCCAGCCAGGAGCGGCGGCGCGGCCGGCAATGGTGGAGCGGGCGGGTCCGGGTCAATGCGACTGATCTGGCGCTGATCACCCGGCAATTGGCCACCCTGGTCGGCTCGGGGCTGCCGCTGGAAGAAGCGTTGGGCGCCGTGGCGCGGCAGGCGGAGCGCACCCGGCTGAGCGGTCTATTGCTGGCGGTGCGCACCCGGGTGCTGGAAGGGCATACCCTGGCGACGGCGCTGGGCGATTTTCCGCAGGTGTTTCCAGAGCTGTACCGGGCGACGGTGGCTGCCGGCGAGCAGTCCGGGCATCTCGATGTGGTGTTCGAGCGCCTGGCCGATTACACCGAGGCTCGCCAGCAGATGCGGCAGAAGGTCGGTCTGGCGCTGTTCTATCCGGCGCTGCTGACCGGAGTTGCGGTGCTGATTGTCGCCGGCCTGCTGACCTATGTGGTGCCGCAGGTGGTGCAGGTGTTCAGCAGTCTGAATCAGCAGTTGCCGGCGCTGACCCGGGGCCTGATTGCGGTGAGCGATTTTCTGCGCCAATACGGTGTCGTGCTGCTGCTTTTATTGGCAGCTGCGGCCATCGGCTGGCGTTATGCCCTGCGCCGGGTCGGTTTTCGGCGCCGGGTGCATCAGGTGTTGCTGAAATTGCCGCTGCTGGCGCCGCTGACCCGGGGCGCTAATACCGCGCGTTTCGCGCGCACCTTCAGCATTCTCATGGCCAGCGGCGTGCCGGTGCTGGAGGCGTTGCGCATCTCGGCGCAGGTGCTGGGTAATTTGCCGATGCGCGAGGCGGTCGAGCAGGCGACCGCGCGGGTCAAGGAGGGCGCCAGTCTGCATAAGGCGCTGGGCAATAGCGGCTATTTTCCGCCGATGACCGTGCAACTGATTGCCAGTGGCGAGTCCAGCGGTCGCCTGGAGTCGATGCTGGAGCGGGCGGCGGTGCAGCAGGAGCGCGAGACCGAAACCCTGATCGCCGCGCTGCTGGGCATTTTCGAGCCGATGCTGATTCTGGTGATGGGCGGGGTGGTGCTGGTGATCGTGCTGGCGATCCTGCTGCCGATCTTCGATCTCAATCAGTTGGTGCGTTAGAGCGTATTGCGGGCTGCAGCGCGCAGGGCGACATCGTCGAGGGTGTAGGCGCGGGCAAAGCCACCGATGAAGCGCACCCGCACCGGTACCAGGCGCAGCAGCAGGAAATCGCCAAATGCAAAGCGTTCGGCGGCGTCGGGCAGGCGGTGCAGATAGCATTGCGCGGCGGCCTGATAGGCTGCGCTGTCGCGGGTCAGTACCGTGACTTCGCCCTGAATGCTGACCCGGGCCAGGGTTTGCGGATCCTGGCCGTCCTGTTCGGTGGCGCTGATGGCCAGTGCGGCGCGCGGTGAGGCCAGCAGGTTGCGGGTGTGCGTGGCCAGCGTGCTCAGATGCAGCAGGAAGCCGCCAAAATCCGCCTCGCTGGCATACGCGACCCAGGAGGCATCCGGGCCATCAGCGCTGTGTGTGGCCAGCGCGGCCCAACGCCGGCTCCGGATCAGATCGGCCATCAGTTGTTGTTCCTGGCGATTCATCAGTGTTCTCCCGATTCAATACTGTTCAACACGTTGCCGTGTCCGCAGATTATGCAGATTATGCAGATTTGCGTAGAGTTTAGAACTTATACCGTTTGCCGATAGATTTTATCTTTTTCAGATCAAAAACTACCCTGTTCGTCATACCCGCGAAAGCGGGTATCCAGTGGTTCAGCGGCTGCCTGGATTCCCGCATGCGCGGGAATGACGAAAACCTATTCAGAATTGGTATTACTTCATACATAAACCCAAAACCGAGCACCGCCTCGGTTTTTTCGCTTCTGGACCCGCAACAACACTCGAAATCCATGCGAATCTCCATCATTACCGCCACCTGGAACTGCGCCGCCACCTTGGGCGACTGCCTGGCCTCAGTCGCCGGGCAATCCTATCCCGACCGTGAGCACATCATCATCGACGGCGCCAGCAGTGACGGCACCCAGGACCTGATCGCACGCCATGCCGGACAACTCGCCTATAGCATCAGCGAACCGGACCAGGGCATCTACGACGCCTTGAACAAGGGCATCGCGCAGGCGAGCGGCGCAGTGGTCGGACTGCTGCATGCTGACGACCTGTACGCCGATCCCGAAGTACTCGCCCGCATTGCCGCCGCCTTTGCCGATCCGGCGGTAGAAGCGGTATACGGCGATTTGGTGTATGTAGCCAAGGGAGACACCCGTCGAGTCATTCGCCACTGGCGCGCCGGCGCCTTCCATCCCAAGCGACTGCGCCACGGCTGGATGCCACCACACCCCACGCTCTATCTGCGCCGCAGCCTCTACGAACGCCACGGCAGCTTCGACACCCGTTACCGCATCGCCGCCGACTACGATCTCATGCTGCGCATACTCAGCCAGCTGAACGGGCGCGTCGTCTACCTGCCGGAGGTGCTGGTACGCATGCGCGTCGGCGGCGTCAGCAATCGCTCGCTGCGCCATATCCTGCGCAAATCCTGGGAAGACTACCGCGCCCTGCGCAGCAACCACATGGGCGGCCTTGGCGCCCTGATTTGGAAAAACCTCTCCAAGCTGCCGCAATTCCTGCACCGGGCACCGGCAGCCACTGAACATTAGCCAAAGCCATGCTCATCGACATCATCGCCGGCGCCCGCCCCAACTTCATGAAAATCGCCCCGATCATCCGCGCCCTGCAGGCACGCGCGGCGGCTGGCGGACCTCTGCGCTATCGCCTGGTGCACACCGGCCAGCACTATGACGCCCGCCTGTCCGGCGACTTCTTCGAGCAACTCGGCATCCCAAACCCGGATGTCAACCTCGAAGTCGGCTCCGGCACCCAGGCCGAACAGACCGCCGCCATCATGACCCGCTATGAACGCCTGCTGCTGGACGCACCCGCCGCCCTGTGCCTGGTGGTCGGCGACGTGACTTCAACCATGGCCTGCGCCATTGCCGCCCAGAAACTCGGCGTACCGGTCGCCCACGTCGAAGGCGGCATCCGCTCCGGCGACTGGACCATGCCCGAAGAAATCAACCGCATGGTCACCGACGCCATCACCAACTGGTTTTTCACCACCAGCGTCTTCGCCAACGCCAACCTGCACCAGGCCGGCGTCAGCGATGAACGGATTTTCTTTGTCGGCAACACCATGATCGACACCCTGCTGGCCAATCTGCAGCGGCTGCGACCGCCGGCCTTCTGGGACACACTCAAACTGCAACCCGGCGGCTATTTCGTCCTCACCCTGCACCGCCCGGCCAATGTCGATACAACAGCGGGCCTGGCGCGGCTGCTGGCAGCGATTGGCGCCGGCACGCGCGGCCTGCCGGTAATCTTCCCCGTGCATCCACGCACCGCCAAGACCCTGCGCGCACTGGCTGATTTACCCAGCGGCCTGCACCTGGTCGAACCGCAACCCTATCTGGAATTCAACTACCTGGTCCGGCACGCCAAAGCCGTCATCACCGACTCCGGCGGCATCACCGAAGAAACCACCGTCATGGGCGTACCCTGTATGACCCTGCGCGACAGCACCGAACGCCCCGAAACCGTCAGCATCGGCACCAACGCCCTGATTGGCACCGACCCCGCCCAGCTTGCCCCGGCCCTGGAACGCCTGTTTGCCGGCCAATGGCCACCGGGCAGCATCCCCGAACTATGGGACGGCCACACCGGCGAACGGATCATCGCCGCCCTGGAAAAGCTCATGGCAAACCGGCAGGCTGCATAAGGGCACAACCACACCCTCGCCCCCCGGGAGAGGGTGGCCGAAGGCCGGGTGAGGGCGCACGCAGGCCCCGCATACCGCTCACCGTCCCGGATCGCCCGCCTGCAACTCCACCCGGCCCTGTTTCTGGCTGTACCCCATCCGCGCAACCACCTCATACTCCAGCGCCGCTTTTTCCCCAGCGGCCACCGTGCGTTCCAACTGCACCGTCTGAAAATCATGCAGCGTCGGATTCAGACGGCTGCGGAACAGCACATCGCCATCATAAGCACGGCGTATCTGCACCCGGATCGGCTGCGTGCTGTAATTGCGAATCTCCTGCCGATACACCGTATGCTCATCCCAGCCCGCCACCTGACTCTCCACATCCAGCTTCAACCCGTCCTCGCCCAGCTTGCGATATAGATCGCCGCCCTTGATCTGCAGCCAGAACTGATCCCGATAGACCCGCGCCTTAAGCTCCTTGAACAGCACCGCCGGATCAGCGCCCAGATTCAGCTCGATCCGGTCACCGATCGGCACATACACCAGATTCTGCGTTGCCAGATAACGCAGACCGCCCTCGGCATCGGCGCGAAACACCTGCACCCTGCCATCCGGCAGTGGCGTCCCGCCCAGATGTGAAGCACGGTCATTGCGCAACAGATACAGCCGGGTCAGCGCTTCGCCATACTCGCGCGGCCGATAGCGATACTCGACCGTCATCGGCACCGCCTCGGCAACAAAGCTGCGCAGACGCTTCGCCCAGCCGTTCGGCACCGTCTCAGTACCCTCGATGCTGTAGATGAAATACTCGCTCAAGCCCGCCTTGGCGATTGCCTTGGGCGCCTCCAGCACAGCCGCATCAGCCGCCATGCCCACTGCTTCGGCAACCGGCGCCGGCGCTGCCATCAAGGGCCGCGCCGCCTTCTGGCGCAGATTCTGATACTCCTCGCGCTTGAGTTCATCGATCCGCCCCACCGGCAAGCGCGCCAGCGCAGCAATCTTCTCCACCAGATTGAGCGTACCCACCACCAGCCGCACCCCGGCATCCTCGTAATCCTCGCCGGAGTCATTGCGCACCCGCACAAAGCTTTCCAGGTGCAACTGCCGCTCGCCAGGGTCGGCGATGGCCAGATAATCAGCATCCCAGCGAATCCCCGAGGTGAAATAGCTGATTTCAATGCGCGCCGTGCGCTCGGTCGCGCTGCGCACGTTCCAATACAGGGTCTGCGGCTTGTCATGCGGGAAGGTGGTATCAAGCAGCTCCAGCCCGTCCGCGGCATCGGGAAAGTGCAACTCCACCGAAGTCGGATCGATCAGCGTGTTCGCCCAGGAAAAACGCAGTGGATTGATGCCGGGCTTGAAGTTCAGCTCGCGCGTTTCCCGCACCAGGGTCAGATCCTCGGCGTTGTAGATGGTCAGTTGCACCGTGCGCCGTTCCGGCACCGTGGCCAGATCGACATTTCCAGCACTGGCACTCAGGCTCAGCAACAGCCCGGCCAGGGTCAGTAGACGGCTTATCCAGCAGCGTGCGATCAGGGTATTCACGGCGGCGCTCACCACTCGTTGTTCAGGCTCAGACGCAGGGTATGAATCTGCTTGGCAGCAGTGCCCGCGGCCGTGCGCGGCGGCAGGGTGATATGGAACAGCAGTTGATCCGCATCGCTGTGCTGCGGATCGGGATCACGCAGGCTGCCTTGGCCAAGCTGCCATTCCGGATCGCGCTCCACCGCGCCGTACAGGCTATCGCGGATATGGCGCACGCTTTCCACCAGATCGAGCGTGGCCGGACTGTCCTTGAAATTCTCGATCTCGTACTTCAGGGTCACCTCGTAGCGGTACAGATTGCCTGCGATGCGCTGCCGCTCGCTGCGCTCGACACTGCGCCGCACCACGATATCGCGCGCCAGACCCAGATACAGCTGCAGCTCATCATCGGGCGCAGTGAAAGCGCCGTGATCCTCGCCGAGAAAGGCGCTGCCCCCCTGGCCATCGTCCTGAAAGATGCGCGCCTTGCCTGCGGGCAGTGCTTCGCGGCCCAGCGGCGCGCCGGCATTGTGGAGCACATAATGCATCGGCACGTTCAGCTTGTCCTGAGCGCGATCAAGATAGCCAAAGCGCAGCGGATCGCTGGTATAGGTCTTGCGCACCGGCACGGCGGCGAACTGATTCAGGCGCAGCTCCTTGGTCTCGTCCAGGCCCAGCGGGCGTTCCAGGCGCGGTCCAACTTCGGCCTGAATAGCGGCGCTGGCAAAGGCTTCCTGAGCGCTGTTGCTGATCTGCAGATACTGTGACAGGAGCAGAGTGCGCTCGGCGTGATCGGCAAGGGCCCGATAGTGAAAGCTCTTGCTCAGTCCGCCGAGGATATAGCTGATGCGCATGCGCGCCGTACCGGCAGCGCGGGCGGCCACCGTCCACACCAGCGCATTTTCATGGGGCGGATAGCTGACCGAAAGGACCTGCGCCCCAGGTTCTGCCCCGTCCGGCGCATCGAGAATGCGCAGCACCAGACTGTCGGGATCGATGCGGGTATTGGCCCAGGAAAAATCGACCTGATTACGGCCCTGGACCAGCGGCACCAGCCGTTCCTCCTCGACCAGTGCCACCTGCGCATGGTCAAGCTGCAGCGCCACCCGTTCGCGCACCGGCAGGGTCGTGAGCTTGATGCGCGCCAGGGCATCGGGCAGCGCGCCGCCCAACAGCAGCAGCACACCAAGCGGATAAAGCAACAAGCGGGTCGGGAGCATGGGCGGCACCTGTCGGAGCAGTGGAGGGCGGAATTATTCGGAATTAGAATTATGGTGATTGCAGGGACGGCGTATACAAACCTGTGGAGATTTTCAAGGTTCGGGACTTTCGCTTACCTGACTTTTTCCGTCATACCCGCGAAAGCGGGTATCCATTCTTTTCAACGAGCTCTTTAATTTTAATAACGACAGGACTTTCGCTTACCTGACTTTTTCCGTCATACCCGCGAAAGCGGGTATCCATTCTTTTCAACAAGCCACCTGGATTCCCGCATACGCGGGAATGACGGAATCAACAAGCCACCTGGATTCCCGCATACGCGGGAATGACGGAATCAACGAGCTACTGGATTCCCGCATACGCGGGAATGACGAACCGGTTTTTCCGGTGCCGAATGGCGTTGTTCTGCATCCGCCCGCGTACCTGCCGCCTAGCGCAGCATCAGCACCAGTTCGCCCTGGCCGCGCAGCAGATTGATCAACAAAGGACCGCTCGCGCCGCTGCGGGTCAACTGGCGCAATTCATCCGCGCTGCTGATGGCGCGATGATTAACCCCGATGATGACATCGTTGGGGCGCAAACCAGCCCGTGCCGCGGGACTGCCGGATTCAATCTGCGTGATCAGCACACCCTTGACACGCCCGGCCAGCGGCGAGCGCGGCCCGATGTCCTCAAACACTGCGCCGGCCAGTTGCGGATGAATCGCCTCGCCCTCGGCCTTGGCCGGGCGATATTCACCGACCTGAGCTTCCAGGGTCATTGGCTGGCCCGCGCGCAGAATGTCCACGCGCAGCGTCTCGCCCACTTCCAGCAGGCCAACGGCATTGCGCAGCGCACTGCCATCGCGGATGACGCGCTCGTTGATGCGCAACACCACATCGCCTTCCTTGAGGCCGGCGCGGGCGGCAGCGGAACGCGGCGTAACCTGTGCGATCACGGCGCCCTGACCGGCCGGAATGTTGAAAGCCCGCGCCAGATCAGGGGTCAGATCCTGCACCGCCACGCCGAGCTGGCCGCGCCGCACCGCGCCGTGAGCAACGATCTGATTCATCAGCCGCGCCACCATGTTGGCGGGAATGGCGAAGCCGATGCCGACATTGCCACCGCCCGGGGCAATGATCGCGGTGTTGATGCCGATCAGTTCGCCGCGCAGATTGACCAGAGCACCGCCCGAGTTGCCCGGATTGATCGAGGCATCGGTCTGGATGAAATCCTCGTAGCCCTGAATGCCCAGCCCGGTGCGGCCCAGGGCGCTGACGATGCCGGAGGTGACGGTCTGGCCGAGGCCAAAGGGATTGCCGATTGCCACCACGAAATCGCCAACCCGCAGGCTGTCGGAATCGGCCAGCGGCAGGGCGGTGAGGTTGCCACTGGGAATCTGGATCACCGCGATATCGCTTTCCGGATCGGAGCCGATCACCTTGGCGTCAAGCGTGCGGCCATCGCGCAGGGTCACGGTAATCGTGTCAACCCCATCGACAACGTGATGATTGGTGATGACGTAGCCGCGCTGGGCATCGACCACTACCCCGGAACCAACGCTCTGCGTCTTGCGCTCGCGGGGCTGCTGCTCGGGCGGCAGCTTGAAAAAGTGGCGGAAGAAGGGATCGTCCAGCAGCGGATTGCGGCGCAGTTGCACCCGGCTTTCGGTGGCGATATTGACCACCGCCGGCGTGGCGCGCTCCAGCATCGGCGCCAGGGTTGGCAGCGCCTGGCCTTCGACTGCAGCCGGCAGGGTGGCCTGCGCCGGCGCGATCAGGGACAGGCTCAGGCCCAGCACCAGCAGGGCGGCGGACAGTGGCGAGCGTGGCGTGTGCATGGCGAAAAGGTCTCGGTCTGCGGTTGAGCTTGGACTATGCGGGTGCGCAGCGCGGGCAAAACCGGCCGCGCTGCGGCTGTGCACCTACGAGCGCTGCCAGGCAGCGCGCGGATCAAACGGCAGTTCCTGTGCCAGGCGCCGGAAGCAGTCACGGGCCTGTTCACTGTCAACCGGCGGGTTGACGATGCGCAGCACCGCGAACTGATCACCAGCCGGCTGACCGGGCAAACCCCGCCCGCGCAGGCGCAGCTTGTGGCCGTTCTGCGCGCCGGGTGGAATGCTCAGCGTCACTGCACCGCCCAGGGTCGGCACTTCGATCTTGCAGCCGAGCGCCGCTTCCCAGGGCGCCAGCGGCACCTCCAGATGAATATCCGTACCCTGCAGCGTATACAGCGGATGCGGGCGCAGCTTGATTTCCAGATACAGATCGCCATTGGGCCGGCCACCCAGACCGGGACTGCCCTGGCCGGCAAGGCGGATCTTCTGGCCGTGATTCACACCGGCGGGAATCTTGACGTTCAGCGTGCGGGTACGGGTGCTGAGCCGGCCGCTGGCGTCCTGTTCGGGCACCTGCAGCTGCAGGGAACGGCTGCCGCCGTGATAGGCCTCTTCCAGGCTGATCTCCAGGCTGAGAGTCTGGTGCTCGCCGCCGGACGGGCGAAAACCACCCATGCCGGCAAAGCCTTCACCGTGACCGCCCAGGCCGCCCAGGCCGCCGAACAGGGAATCAAAGAAGTCGCTGAAATCCGCCCGCTGGCCAGCCCTGCCAGTGCCGGCGCCGGTGCCAAACGGTCGCCCCTGCCAGCCCGGTGGGGGCCGAAATTCCTGTCCCGCCTGCCAGTTGCTGCCCAACTGATCATAGGCGGCGCGCTTTTCGGCATCGCGCAGCACTTCATGGGCCTCGGTGAGTTCCTTGAAGCGCTCTTCGGCATGGGCTTCCTTGCTGACGTCCGGGTGATACTTGCGCGCCAGCCGGCGATAAGCCTTCTTGATTTCTTCAGCCGAGGCATCGCGGCTCAGGCCGAGAATCTTATAGTAATCCTTATATTGCATGGCGCTTTCCAGGATTCAGGAGCCGGTGGGTGACCGGCTCGGGGCAAGGGGCATCGGCAGCAGGGTACAGGCGTGCTCAGCCCTCAACCTTGATGCTGCGCGACAGGCTCTGGGCGCGCTTGGGAATGCTGATGTTCAGCACGCCATGCGCGCTGCGGGCGCTGATCCGGCTCAGATCAGCGGTGTCCGGCAGGCTGAAGCGGCGATGAAAGCTGCCGCAGGGGCGCTCAATCCGACTGTAGCCGGTGCGGTTGTCGCCCGTTTCGCCGGGACGGTGGCCACGGATGGTCAGGACCGCGTTTTCGGCGATAATTTCAATCGTCTGCGGATCGACGCCGGGAATGTCGGCGCGCAGCACATAACATTCCAGCTCTTCCTTGATGTCCACCGCCGGAATCCAGTCGCAGGTGGCGACGCTGGACGGATCGGCGCCATGGCGGCTTTCATACAGCCGGTCCAGTTCGCCGCGCAGGTGCTGCAGGTGCTGCCAGGGGTCGTGAAGTCGCATAGCGGTAGCCTCGTAAATGGGGATATGTTGCTTTGCAAATAGGGCTGGCGCGGCGAATTTCAAGCGGCTGCGCAGCGTTTTTATCCTTCGTGGAACAAACAGGGCGCATACATGAGTGAGCACGTATTTCTGCCGCTGGCAATTGCGGTATTGACGGTATCCGATACCCGGACCGAGGCCGATGATGCCTCCGGGCGGACTCTGGTGGAGCGGCTGCTGGCGGCGGGTCATCATCTGGCGGCCCGGGCAATCGTCGCCGATGATATTTACCGGATTCGCGCTGCGGTGTCGGCCTGGATTGCCGACCCGGCGGTGCAGGTGATCCTGATCACCGGCGGCACTGGCGTCACCGGTCGCGATAGCACTCCGGAGGCGCTGCGCCCGTTGCTGGACAAGGAACTGGAAGGCTTTGGCGAGCTGTTCCGCATGCTGTCCTGGGAGGAGATCGGTACTTCAACCCTGCAATCGCGGGCGCTGGGTGGACTGGCCAATGCCACGTTCATCTTCTGCCTGCCCGGATCAACCGGAGCTTGCCGCACCGGCTGGGATCGTATTCTGCAGGCGCAGCTCGATGCCCGCAGCCAGCCCTGCAATCTGGCTGTGCTGTTGCCGCGGCTGGGCGAGCGCTGAAGTGAGTCATGGATGACGAACGACCCCGCTGGTTTAAGCCATTGCGTAGCGACTCAGTTTGCAAGGCATCTCGCCGATGCAAGCTGGCGTGTAGCAGGGCGGCCAGCGGTGCTTAAAATCAGTCCCCGGCATTTGGCCGTGAAGCCACCCAGCCGGGGGTGGGCTGCGCTTACGCGCTCAGGCTTTCGCCTGTAATGGTCATCTCGCCCGGTTATCCCGTGGTTTTTGTGAGTCGCACTGCCCGTTGCTCCGGTACCGTGCTGTTTAACGACTCACCTCAGAGCGGCAAACTGATGAAGCATTCGCCGGTGACTATCACACCGCTTGCGCGGATTCACGGGTAACGTCTGCCCTTGCTTCGGCTGTGCTCAGCACGAGTTCGGGCGGGCTGGTTGAGTCACGCCGCCCAAACGGGCAACGCCAATCAACGGTGGGCGTCATCAAGGATGATGACGATTCAGCGTTGAAGCCGGGGACTCAACTGAAACGTTGTGCGGGGAACTCATTGGAATTCTAGAACATATCCAGCCTGATGCAGTGCAGCGCCGGGATTTAATAGCCGCGCAGCCATGCCGGACGCAGTCGGGTTGCACCGGCGCGGGCCTGTTCCAGTTGCGCCAGCAACCGCTCACGGTCTGCAGGCAGCGTCCCGGCCAGCGCCAAGGCATTGGAAGC
>OFSA01000069.1_pt1 | contig 16728 bp, 19 predicted proteins | sample 1543241 | NCBI WGS metagenome assembly OFSA01 (sample SAMN05442508, study PRJEB24371) | freshwater metagenome | isolation source: Freshwater Lake | place: Canada: Niagara | collected 2012-08-09 | reverse complement strand
GGTCGCTCAAGTGGGTTCATCAGCCGGTCTGGCAGGCGGTGGGCTGGCCGCTCCATGTGCTGATCGTGCTGGCCTTGGGATTTCGGCTGTTGCCGGGGTTCGCCCCCGTGCCCGTGTTGGCAGTTCCCGGAGTGGGGAACCTGTCTATGGTGGTTTGGTTCACTCCCGAAAAGCTGCTGTTGCTGGGGTTGGTGCCGCCGCTGGTCCTGACGCCAGTGACGCCGGTGATGCCGGGATCAGAGTGGTTCGGCCGCGACCGACCCCGACGGACGGTTACCCTGATCCTGGGAATCACTTTGCTGGCGCTGATCCCCCTGGCGCTGGCGCTCGATTTCGCGCGACCGGGATGGGTGGCGGGATCGTTGCCGGTTCTGACCTACCGGCTTGCCGACCATCTGGTGTTCACGTGCGTGCTGGAAGAAAGCTTCTTTCGGGGGATCGTGCAAACCGCATTGATTCGGGGGTTTGCCGACCGGGGATGGTCACAGGCCGCGCCGTTGGGGATTATCGCCGCGTCCCTGTTCTTCGGTGGGGCGCATGTTGGGGGCGGTGCTGCTTTCATGCTGCTGGCGACCATCGCCGGTCTCGGTTATGGCGTCGCGTACTACCTGACCGGGCGCATTCAGGATGCCGTCGCCGTCCATTTCGCCGTCAATGCCATTCACCAGCTTTTCCTTTCGGTACCCGCCGCTCGGTGACTTTCCATCCCCTGGTGGATAAATGGTGAATGCACCCGGTTGGCCCGCTGGGTTACGTTGATTTCAATCGTGAGTCTGTGAGTCAATGAGGCTTTGTGTCAGTGAGTCAGCGAGTTTGCGCTGGACTTCAGCCAGGCCAGCACTGCGGCCTCGCCAGGCTCCAGAGCGGCCTGGATCGCTTCGTTGAGTACCGTCAATGCCAGTGCGGTCTCCTCCGGGGGTGCGTGGTTGGTGAGATGGGATTCGAGGGTTCGCGCCGCGGTGCCAATCCGCTCGAAACCGAGATAAAGGCCGCCCGAACATAAGTGGTGAACACAGACTCGAAATCGCTCCGCATCCCGCAGGACTTCCGCAGGGTTCAAGTCGGCGCGAGCGGTGGCCAGGATGGTCAGAAACCGCTTGACCATGTCCTCGGCGACAGCGGGATAATTGCCGGCAGCGGCGAGAGCCTGGGTGGCATTCAATACATCGCCGAGTCTCATCGCGTTAGTAACCCGCGGGTGAACCATCGTTCGGCACCGCAAGGAAACGGTCAGAGTGTTGTTTCCTTCAGCAGCCCATAACGGATAGCCAAGTGCGTCATTTCGACATCGTTTCTAATCCCAAGTTTGTTGCGAATCCGATCTCGATGGGCGTAGATCGTCTTGGGACTCACATGGAGCAATCGCGCCAAATCTTCGGGGGGGTGTCCCTTGACCAGCAAAGTGAAAATCTCCAGTTCGCGATTGCTCAAAACAACCAGCGGGTCGCTGCTGGAACCTGATCCCACCGCCTCCAGGCTGTCCACCAGGGTGGGAGAAAAATACGTCCGGCCCTGATGGACGGTATGGATGGCCTCGCGGATGTCAGTGGATGCCCGTTCCTTGGCGACATAACCTCGCGCGCCCGCCGCCCGCAGCCGTTGTGGCCAGGGCGGCTGGGTCAGGACGGACAGCACGATCACTTGGGGGGGATGCGGCAATGCCAGCAGGCGCGCCGTCACTTCCACTCCACTCAACTCCGGCATGTCGACATCCACGACGGCTACGTCCGGCTGCCAGACGCGCGCCTGGCGGAGTGCATCCAGGCCGTTATCCAGGTCGGCGACGACCTTGATCTCCGGATCGTGGGAGAGCACCGCCTTTAACCCGATGCGAATCAGTTCCTGGTCATCGACCAATATCACGGTGATCATGGGCCCGGCCACCCCGCGACAAAGTGTAGGAATATTCCTAAAACAGTGTAGGAGGATTCTGCATTTGCCGTTAGCCCCTGGAAACCCGGTAGCGACGGGACAAAGATGAATCAAAGTCGTCTACTGTCTCGGAGGTGCGTGCCATGGGTAATCACCGCAGGAAAATTTCGGCGCCCGATTCAGACCTGCATTTTCGCGTGGCAATGGACGTCCTGGAAACGGTGGAGTATCTCGAAGCTCGCGGCGAGCCGGTGACGCCGGACACCCTGTATCAGCGGCTGCAATCGCCGCCCAGCGGCGATCCCACCATCACGATTTCCCGCATCGAACAAGGATTGACCCAGGTCCAGTTCTGGCGGGAGCAGTTTGTCACGCGTGACATCGTCCACCACCGGCGCCACCTTGCCATCCTGGCGAACCAGGTCCGGGGCGAAATCTGGCGGCTGCAGCAATATCAGTACTATTTCGATGAGCTCTTGCGCCACGCCGACGCGCTGCTGAAAGCCACCTTGACGCTTCCCCCGGAGTCTTCAGCAGAGGTGGTTGGCGCTCCGCAGTAGCAATTCGCAAGTACCGCTCCTCGAACGACGCTTGGTCAAAATGGTATCGCCCGACCAGAACGTCCCATGGCGAGCGTCAAAGCGCGCGGCTTACTCACGAGAACGGGGCTCTGGACATGAAGCGATGTGCCGGTAATTGGTTTCACGGCATGATCAGCGCTCCGGCGGCATCCGCGCTGTTACCGCCGACCTCGCGTTACTCGCGCAACCACGATTCACCCGCGCCGCAGTCCGCCCTTCCCGTCGTCTGCGCCACTATCGCAGGGTCATGCCGGCTTCGGGAGCGGTCATGAATCCGCTCGACGATGCCCTGGCCGCCCTGGAGCGGGTCACCGGCTACCGTCCGGTAAAGTCGGGCGACGGCTACAAAGCCCGCTGCCCCTGCCACGCGGACCGCAACCCTTCCCTGTCGGTCAAGATGAACGGCCGGCTGCTGTTGCATTGCTTCGCCGGCTGCAGCTACGAGCGCATCGTGGCCGCCCTCGACCTGACCCCGGAACGGCCTGCGAAGCGGCGGGAACTCGTAGCGACCTACCGGTACCGCGATGCCGCCGGGGTCGAGGTTCGCCAGAAGATCCGCTACGCCCCCAAGGACTTTCGCATCCGCCATCAGGACTCCGCCGGCCAATGGGTCTATCAAGCTGGTCCCGGCCCCGCCGTGCTCTATCGCTTGCCGGAACTGCGACAGGCCATCGCCGCGGGAGCGACGGTGTTCGTGGTGGAAGGCGAGAAGGACTGCGACCGACTGGCGGCGGGCGGTCTGGCCGCCACCACCAATATCGAAGGGGCCGCACAGTCCGACCAGAAACCGAAATGGCGCAAGACGTACACCGCCCAACTTGCCGGGGCCGCCCGCGTCGTCCTGCTGCCCGACCACGACGAGCCCGGACAGGCGCACATGGCCGCCATCGCCCAGGCGCTGCAGGGCCAGGTCGGCGAGGTGCGGCTGCTGGAACTGCCTGGACTGCCCACCAAGGGCGATGTGTCCGACTGGCTGAATCAGGGCCACACCGTGGCCGAATTGGAGACGCTGGCCGCCACCGCGCCGGTGTTCTCTCCCCTACCCGGCTCCGCTCCCTCGCCGGTAGGCCCGGACCCACCGACCGAACCGGTCGAAGCCGTTTACTGTCCGCCGACCGTCAGCCCCTGCACCCATCTGGCCAACGCGTATCGGATTCGCCATTACTACCAAGGCCGCATCTGGTACGCGCTGGGATTCGGCTGGATCCTGTGGACCGGCCGGTTCTGGCGGCCCGATCCCACCGGCGAAGGTGCGCTGGCGACCGGGTTCGTCGGCGGCCTCTCGTGCCGCATTGCCCAGGAAGCCGCCACCCTCGCCCGCCGCGCCGCCCACGACGCGGACGAAGATCGCCGCAAGTCGCTGATGAGCCAGGCCGAGGCCCTGCTGAAATGGGCGGTGCAATCCGAGCACGAGCGCACCATCGCTGCGGGCCTCAAGCTGTCGAAACACGCCCTGTTGACCGACTACGGCGCCCTCAACGCCGATCCCTGGTTGTTCAACGTCCAGAACGGCACTCTCGACCTGCGCACCGGCGCCCTGCGTCCGCACGATCCCGCCGATCTCATCACCTTCCTGGCTCCGGTCGCCTTCGACCCGGCCGCCCGGTGTTCGACCTGGGAACGCTTCCTGTTCGAGGTCTTCGCCGGCGATCGCGATCTGGTGGCCTTCATCCAGCGCGCGGTCGGCTGGTCGCTGACCGGCGCGGTCAAGGAACGCGCCCTGTTCTTCTTGTACGGCGACACCGGCAAGAACGGCAAGACCACCCTGGTGGAGGCCATCCTGAAGCTGGTCGGCGCCAGCGGCGAAGCCAGCTACGGCTACGGCCGCAAGGTCGGCGCCGACACCTTCATGAAATCGAAGAACCCGGAAGACAACCAGCGCAAGGCGGCCACGCTGGCCGGCCCGCGCTTCGTCTGCACTAGCGAGGTGGATGAAGAACACCGGCTGAACGAGCAACTGATCAAGGACATCACCGGTGGCGACACCCTCGAAGGCCGACGCCTGTATCAGGAAGCCTTCACCTTCAAACCGCAGTTCAAACCCTGGATGTACGGCAATCACAAGCCGGAAATCCGGGGTACCGACGACGCCATTTGGTCACGGGTGCGCCTGGTGCCCTTCGAGGTGAGTTTCAAGGGCCGCGAAGACCTCAATCTAGCCGACAAACTGGAAGCCGAACTCTCCGGCATCCTCAACTGGGCCATCGAAGGTTGCCTGGACTGGCAACGCCACGGCCTGCAACCCCCGGCCAAGGTCCAGGCTGCCACCCAGGCCTACCGCGAGGAAATGGATGTGTTTGGTCCGTTCATTCAGGAATGTTGCGTCGTTCACCGGAACGCCGAGGTGTGGGCGAACGATCTATGGAACACCTACCGGGTGTGGTGCGCAGAGGCCGGCGTCAGAGAGCAAAGCCAAACGAAATTGGGTAATTATTTGACTTCAAAAGGATTTATTAAAGAGGGAGGCCATAGAGTGAAACGGATTGGCATTGGTCTTTCGCCTAGATAGTGTAGTCACGAGATTTTATATATGAGAGAATTAGAAAAGCAAAGAAAGGAAAGCCCCGATGAAAGAGAGTGTTCCCGCACACCGCCGCCACGATCTATCCGATGAAACCTGGGCATTGCTAGAGCCGCATTTGCCGGGACGCAAAGGCGTCTGGGGCGGTATTGCCCAGGACAACCGCTTGTTTATCAATGCGGTTTTCTGGATTTTGAGGACGGGCGCGCCGTGGCGGGATTTACCGCCAGACTATGGCGGATGGAGCAATACGCACCGCCGCTTTATCCGTTGGCGGGACAAGGGGAGTTGGGAAAAATTGTTGGAAATCCTGATGGATGCGCCCGATTACGAATGGCTGATGATTGATGCCAGTCACTGTAAGGTCCATCCTCATGCGGCAGGAGCGCGCGGCGGCAATCAGGACATGAGCCGCACAAAAGGGGGCTCAACACCAAGCTGCATCTGGCCGTGGATGCGGTTGGTATGCCGCTCAGAGTTATTGTTACGCAAGGTACCACAGCAGATTGCACACAGGCTTCAAGGCTGATTGAGGGCATAGATGCTGATCACCTCATCGCGGATAAGGGCTATGACACCGACACGATCCTTGACCAGGCCGCCACCCAGGGCATGGGCGTCGTCATTCCGCCGAAGAAAAACCGTGTCGATCAAAGAGCCTACGACAAAGGCCTCTACAAGCTGCGCCATCGGATCGAAAACGCTTTCCTGATGCTCAAAAGGTGGCGCGGCATCGCCACCCGATACGCCAAAAACAGCAAGTCCTTCCTCGCCGCTGTCCACATCCGATGCCTCGCCCTCTGGCTCAACATCTCGTGACTACACTATCTAAAGCGCGGTGCCGCGAAGCTGATCATAGCCTGCTCGGCATCACCAGCCAGCAGCGCCGCCACCTGAGCCGCTGCGGATGGCCACAGATCCGGATATTCCTCGTGCAGAAAATCGATCATTTCCTCCACCGGCCAGGGGCCCAGCGAGGTCTGGTAATCAGCGAACTCGGCCTGGATTGCCCACCACGAGGCATAGGCCCTGCGCGACAGGAGCAGCGCCGAGCGGGTATAGATGATGTGCAGCGGTGGAGACAGGAGCGGCGATATCGAGGCAGCCAGACGATCGCTCAATTTTGCGCGATGCCCTTGAGTGCGACCGCGTACTTTTCGGCATCGGTAGCACGCAGCAGGTGGCGAACCGCTTCACTGAGTTCGGCGACGTTGCTGTTCTGGATCACCCGCTTTATCTCCAGCAGGCCGGTCGGATGCATGCTGAACTGGGTCAGGCCCAGCCCCAGCAGCAGGCGGGTATAATGCGGATCACCGGCCATCTCACCGCACAGGCTGACCGGGATATTGGCCTTGTGGCCGGCGCGAATGGTGTTGTGAATCAGCGTCAGCACCGCCGGGTGCAGCGGATCGTAGAGGTAGTTGACCTCGTCATCGACCCGGTCAATGGCCAGAGTGTACTGAATCAGATCGTTGGTACCGATTGACAGGAAATCCAGGTAGCGGGCGAACAGGTCGGCACACACCGCCGCCGCCGGAATCTCGATCATGCCACCCACCGGCAGGCGCTCATCAAAGGCCAGCCCACGCTCGCGCAGTTCCTGCTTGGTTTCCGCCACCAGGCGCAGCACCTGGAAGACCTCCTGCACCGAGCACAGCATCGGAATCATCATCCGCACCGGCCCGTGCGCTGAAGCGCGCAGGATGGCCCGTAACTGCGGACGGAACATGCCCAGATCCTTCAGGCACAAGCGGATCGCGCGCAGGCCCAGAGCCGGATTGGTACACACCGGTCCGCCACGACCACCATCCACCTGCTTGTCGGCGCCCAGATCGGCGGTGCGAATGGTGATCGGGCTGCCTTCCAGGGTCTTGATGACGTGCAGATACGAGGCCAGATGCTCTTCCTCATCGGGCGCGTCACTGCGGTTCATGAACAGAAATTCGGTGCGATACAGACCGATGCCATCGGCGGCCACTTCGCGCACCGATGCCGCGTCCTCGGGCAGCTCGATATTGGCCTGCAGGCCGATGGTTACGCCATCGCGGGTCACCGCCGGCTTGCCCTTGAGCTTGCTCAGTTCACGCAGCTCGCGGCGTTCTTCCTTCTGCCGGTGGCGGTAATAGCGCAGGATGCGCTCGTCCAGCCCGACCAGGATCACGCCGTTGCGACCGTCGATGATCACCGGTTCGTCATGGCTAAGATAGGCGCGGGCACTGCGCGCGCCCACCACCGCCGGAATACCCAGGCTGCGCGCCAGGATCGCGGTGTGCGACAGCGGTCCACCGTATTCGGTGACAAAGGCCAGCACCCCCTGATGCTGCATGAGAATGGTGTCAGCCGGGGTCAGATCGTCGGCAACGATGATGCGGCCCTCAAGACGGCTGGAAGCCAGCTCGGCGTAATCGGGGTCGTTCAGATAGGTCGGATCCTCGGCGACCAGGATGCGCTGCACCCGGCGCACCACATGCTCGACATCGTCCTTGCGGGTGCGCAGGTAGGGATCGTCCATCTGCTCGAAGACCTGCACCAGGGAATCACGCTGGATCTTCAGCGCCCACTCGGCGTTGCAGCGCCGCGCGCGGATCAGCTTGATCGGCACCTCGGTGAGGGTGGCATCCTCCAGCATCAGCAGGTGGGTATCGATAAACGCCGCCACATCCCGCGAGGATGTCGCCGGAATGCGCACGCGAATGTCGCGCAATTGCCGGCGGGCGATATCCAGACTGCTCAGAAACCGCTGGACTTCGTCCTCGACAATGGCTTCGGGAATGGTGTACTCGGTGATTTCGAGCTGATTACGCTGCAGCAGATACGTCCTGCCGATGGCGTAGCCCCGGGAAACCCCGATCCCCTGCAGCGAAAACGGCATGCGGCAAGCCTCTCATTCGTCCTCGTCAAAACGGCGCTGGACCAGTTCTTCGAGATGCGCCAGCGCCTGCTCGGCCTCAGGGCCGGCAGCCTGCAGCTCCAGGTGCGTACCGCAGGCGGCCGCCAGCATCATCACCCCCATGATGCTCTTGCCGTTGACTTCACGGCTGCCGCGCGCCAGACGGATCTCGGCATCAAAGCGGGAAGCCAGGGTCACAAACTTGGCAGCGGCGCGGGCGTGCAGCCCGAGCCGGTTGATGATGATGATGTCCCGTTTCAGCACCCTGGTGACCCCGTCATGCCACGTTGCCCCAACGGCGGCTGGGCTTGATGTTCCTTCATTTTAGTTCACGATGGCAGACCATGACATGGCGGCGAATGCTGCTGAAGTGGCGCACCAGCGCTTCGGTGATAAACACCGAGCGATGCTGGCCACCGGTGCAGCCAATCGCTACGGTCAGGTAGCTGCGGTTGCTGGCTTCAAAGCGCGGCAGCCACGCTTCAAGGAAACGGCGCAGATCGGCAATCATGTCCATCACCTCCGGCTGCCGGCAGAGAAATTCAATCACCGGGCGATCGCGCCCGGTCAGGGGGCGCAACTGCGGCTCCCAGTGCGGATTGGGCAGGCAGCGCACATCGAAGACAAAATCGGCATCGGCCGGCACCCCGTTCTTGAAGCCAAACGATTCAAACAGCAGCGACATCGCCTCATGCGGCGTGTCATGCACCCGGGCGCGGATCATCTCACGCAACTGGTACAGGTTGGTGGCGCTGGTGTCGATGATCAGATCCGCATGGGCGACGATCGGCTCCAGCAGACGCCGTTCCTGCTGGATCACCTCGCGCAGCGGCACATCGCCCAGATGCAGCGGATGACGGCGCCGGGTTTCGCTATAGCGCTTGAGCAGCACCTCGTCTTCGGCCTGCAAAAACAGCACGTCCACGGTCAGACCATGGTTGCGCAGCTCGGCAAGCGCGCTCGGAAACCGCGTCATTTCATCCAGGAAATTGCGCGCGTCCACACCCACCGCCAGGGGCAGCGGCGTCGTGCCCGCAGCCAGGATCTCCTGCGCCAGCGGCTGAATCAGCTTGAACGGCAGATTATCGACGCAGTAATAATCCAGATCCTCCAGGGTTTGCAGGGCAATGGTCTTGCCCGATCCGGATAGACCGCTGACGATTATGATTCGCATGTGGTTGCACTCGCCATGCTGCGCTCCATGCGCGTCATCATATCCTGCTCAGCGCGATAGCCACTCAGGCGCAGGACATGATCACGCACTGCGCACTCCACCAGCACCGCCAGATTGCGCCCCGGAGCGATGGGCAGGGTAATCACCGGCACGTTGACACCGAGAATCACCCGAGTGTCGCGCAGGCCATGCAGGCGCGCCTCGGCAGGCGGATTGATCTCTTCCAGCTTGGCCAGATGCAGCACCAGGCGCACCCGCTTGTTACGCTTGATGGCGCTGTCGCCAAACATGCGGCGAATATTGAGAATACCCAGTCCGCGCACCTCAAGCAGATCGGCGAGGGTCGGCGGGCAACTGCCTTCGAGGATCTCCGGCGCTACCCGGGTCAGGGTGGGCGTGTCATCGGCGACCAGACGATGACCACGGCTGATCAGTTCCAGCGCCAGCTCGCTTTTGCCGATCGCACTGCTGCCGGTGATCAACACGCCCATGCCAAACACTTCCAGCAGCTCACCATGCACCACGGTCGATGCTTCCAGGCTGTGGCGGTAGTTATACAGGCGCTCGGCAACCGCGCCCGGCGTGAAGGGTGTGTGCCAGAGCGGCACGCCCGCCGCCTCGGCGGCCCCACCGAGCGCATCCACCCAGGCTGGATCACCGCACACCAGCAGCGCGCCGGCGGCCGCGCCCAACAGCGCCTGCAGCAGCGCTGCGCGGGTCGCCGGCTCCAGACTATCGAGAAAGGCGCGTTCCTCGGCGCCGCAGATCTGCAGACGCGGTGGATGCACCCAGTTCAGGCGACCATAGAACGGTGCCCCTGCCTCGACCGGCAGCCACAGGATGCGCTCGGCACCGGCCATGCCCGCGACCCAGCGCAGATCGAGCAGCATTTCCAGGCCATGGAAAACCGCCTGGGCGGACAGGGGCCGGTTCATGGCGCAGGCAGCGCGGGCGCCCAGTCCCGCAGCTGCGCAAACAGCTGGGCACTGGAATCAGTCTGCCGCAGCTGCTGGCAGAAGGCACGGTCGCTGAACATTTCTGCGAGGTGGGCAAGGATCTTGAGGTGCTCATCGGTGTAATGGTCCGGGACCAGCAGCCCGAACACCAGGTCCACCGGCTGGCGATCGATCGCATCAAAATCCACGCCCGCACGCAGCTTGATGAAGGCGCCGATGGCGTTCTGGCTCTGGCTGAACCGGCCATGTGGCAGGGCAACCCCATGACCCAGACCCGTGCTCCCCAACCGCTCACGGTTGTGCAGACTGTCAAAGATCGGCCGGGCCGTCAGGTCGGCCTGCCCCGTGGCCAGCAGCTCGCTGAGCACTTCGATGACCCGCTTTTTGCTGGTCACCTCGCTGTCGCAGATGATCCGCTCGGCCGTGATCAGGTCTGAGATATCCATCGTCGCGCGGCCTCGCTCAGGATTCGGGCTGCGCCCGGACCTTATCGCCGCGATGCTTCTCGGTGAGCTTCTCCTTGTGCTTCTTGATCTGGCGGTCGATCTTGTCGCTCAGGGCATCGATCGCTGCGTACATGTCCTCCTCGACAGCATCGGCAAAAATCTCGTTACCGGCCACATGGATGGTTGCCTCGGCTTTCTGGCGCAGTTTCTCAACGCTGAGAATCACCTGGACGCTGGTCACGTTATCGAAATGCCGCTCAATACGCTCCAGCTTGTCATGCACATAGTCGTGCAGGGCCTGGGTGATCTCGACGTGATGTCCGCTTAATTTGATTTGCATGGCATGCTCCTGGCTGGCAGGGTCCTGCTGCAGCGGGTAGCCGGGCTGATCCTGTACCAAATGGGTCACGGTACCTGCCCGAATGGGGTTGTTGCCAACCGTCGGGCATGGGCCTGTCCCCGCTACCGCTGCGTGCCCCTCACGGGGCGGAAGCCCTCGTCGTTCAGACGAGGCGTTTACGATCCGAGGAAGACGAAATAGCCATCGCCTCGCGGTATTTTGCCACTGTCCGCCGTGCAACTTGAATCCCTTCAGCGCCGAGCAGCTCGGCGATGCGGCTGTCGCTGAGCGGTTTGCCGGGATTTTCCGCCTGGATCAGCTTGCGGATCATGGCGCGAATCGCGGTCGAGGAACACTCGCCGCCGTCGCTGGTACCGACGTGGCTGGAAAAAAAGTATTTGAGTTCATAGATGCCGCGCGGCGTATGCAGGTATTTCTGGGTGGTCACCCGGGAAATGGTCGATTCATGCATGCCGAGGGCTTCGGCGATGTCGCGCAGGATCAGCGGTTTCATGTATTCGTCGCCGCGTTCGAGAAATTCCCGCTGACGCTCGACGATGCAGGTGGCGACCTTGAGCAGGGTTTCATTGCGGTTTTGCAGGCTCTTGAGGAACCAGCGCGCTTCCTGCAGGTGATTCTTGAGATAGGCGGAATCGCCGGCCTGGGGAGCCTTGCGCGCCAGGGCCGCATAGCGGGCGTTAATGCGCAGCTTGGGCGTACTCTCGGGATTGAGCTCGACCCGCCAGGTGTTGCGCTGGCGATAGACACGCACATCGGGCACCACATAGTCGGGGGTACTGCTGGACAGGCGCGCCCCTGGATGCGGATCCAGAGACTGGATCAGGGCGATGATAGCCTGCAGGTCCTCGCGCGTGACCTTGAGGCGGCGCATCAGGCTGCTGAAGTCGCGGGCGGCGAGCAGATCAAGATGGGCTTCGACCAGGCGGCGCGCGCCGGCCAGCGCCGGGGTATCGGCCGGCAGGGCTTCCAGCTGCAGCAGCAGGCATTCGGCCGGCGTACGAGCCCCGACACCCTGTGGGTCGAAATGCTGCACCTGGCGCAGCACCACCTCGACCTCGGCCGGGGTGACGATGAATTCCTCGCGCAGACCCTGGCAGATGTCCTCCAGCGACAGCGTCAGATAGCCGGCCTCGTCGATGGCGTCGATCAGCGCGGTGGCGATCGCCATGTCCCGTTCGTTGAACGGAGTCAGGCGCATCTGCCAGTACAGGTAATCGCGCAACGACTCGCCCGTGCCCGCATAACGTTCGTAGGGATCCCAGTCCTCATCTTCGCCGCGCGAATAGGGGGTCGCGCCATCCTCCGCACCGTAGACATCTTCCCAGGCGCTATCTACCGGCAGTTCGTCGGGCATGGTGTCGCGCGCGGCGGCATCGATCTCGGTCTCGGCGCGGGTCTCGGCGGCGGCCTGTGAGGCCAGCGCCTCGGGCTGCACCGGCATGTCCTGCAAATCGTCGGCCCGTTCCAGCATCAGGTTGGAATCGAGAATGGTTTGCACTTCCACCTGCAGATCGAGGCTGGAGAGCTGCAACAGACGGATGGCCTGCTGCAGTTGCGGCGTCATCGTCAGTTGCTGCCCCAGGCGCAATTGCAATGTCTGTCTCATCGGCATTCAATCCTGCGTCGTGCCGCTGAAAGGCGGTTTTCCATGCTTAATCCTAGCATCCCGGAAGGTTTTGCGTGTTCGGCCGGCTCATAACTGAAAGGCCTCGCCCAGATAGACCTCACGCACCTGGCGATTGGCGAGAATCGCCGCCGGATCGCCCTCGGCAATCACTCGGCCTTCGTTGAGAATGTAGGCCCGATCGCAGATGCCTAGCGTCTCGCGGACATTGTGATCGGTGATCAGCACGCCGATACCGCGCTCGCACAGGTGCTGGATGATGCGCTGGATATCGAGCACCGACAACGGGTCGACACCGGCAAAGGGCTCATCAAGGAGCATAAACGCCGGTTGCGCCGCCAGGGCACGGGCGATTTCGACCCGGCGCCGCTCGCCACCTGACAGGCTCAGGCCGCTGCTGTCGCGCAGGTGGCCGACATGCAGTTCCTGCAGCAGCGCTTCGGCCCTTGGCCGCCGCTCCGCCCGTGACAGGTCACGGCGGGTTTCGAGAATCGCCAACACGTTTTCCAGCACGGTCATGCGCCGGAACACCGACGGCTCCTGTGGCAGATAGCCCACGCCCAATCGCGCCCGGGCATGCATCGGCAGGTGGGTCAGATCACGCTCATCGAGCAGCACCCGGCCTTCGTCGCAGGGCACCAGACCAACCATCATGTAAAAGCAGGTGGTCTTGCCAGCGCCATTAGGCCCGAGCAGGCCAACCACTTCGCCGCTGGCGACGGTCAGCGAGGCGGCATCGACCACCAATCGCTGGCGATAGCGCTTGACGATTTCCTTGGCGATCAGCCTTGCCATCTCAGGGCTTCCGCGCGGCCGCCGGCGCACCGTCCGGGTTGCGCGGCTGAATGGTGAACTGAATGCGGCCATTGTTGCCGGCGCCACGGGCACGCACCACGTCATTTTTCAGATCGTATTCGATGCGCTCGCCGGTGAAGACGTCCTGGCCCTGCACCAGGCGGGCGCTACCGCTCATCACCACCTGGGAGGTGCCGACATCGTATTCGACGCGCTTGCTGGTGCCCTGAATCTCTGGTTTTTCGGCGGTGGGCTTGTAGCGCAGATTGACTGGATTACCAACCGCTTCCATACGCTGAAAGCTGCTGTCCTTGACGTAAACCGTGGCGGTATCGGCATTCAGGCGCATCGAACCCTGGCTGATGACCACGTTACCTTCGTAGACGCTGACCCCGGTTTTCTGATCGAGCTGACCACGGCTGGCCTCCAGTTGAATGGGCTGACTGCGATCCTCCGGCAGCGCAACCGCCAGCGGTGCCACCAGGGCCAGGGCCAGAGCAAGTTTAGGGCTTGGGGGGGACATAGATACCTCGTACCTCGGAAAGCAGTTCCAGGCGTTCCTGATCGAACCAGGCACGCGCGCCGATACTGCGCAGCTCGCCACCCGGTGTCAGCGCCTGAACCGGCGCGGCGGTCTCGGCGTAGCGCTCATTCGGGCGCACCAGGACATCGCGAGTGTTCAGGGTCACCGGCGTCTGGCCACTGCTGGCCAGACGTTCCACGATCACCGCCCCGTCCAGGCGCAGCAGGCTCTGATCCGCCGCCACCCAGCCCTGTTCAGCCTGCAGGCGCCACTGGCGCGCCTGGCCATCAGGGCGGTACCAGTCCAGCACCGGCTGGGCAATGCGCGTACCCTGCTCGCTCGGTAGCTGCTCCAGACGCGGCGCCTCGATGACATATTCACGCTGCCCGGTCATATTCAGGCGCACGGCCCGGAAACGCTCAACCACCAGCAGCGGCGCCTGACTCTGGGCCTCCGCCGGTGGGCGCAGGGCTGATTCCACCCAGCGCAACAGCCCATAGCTGGCGCCGGCCAGCACCGTTAAGCCAACCAGAAGCAGAACGCCACGCGGCGTCACGCCGGGAGGGGATTTCACGGTCGGCAAAGATACTGCTCGCGCAGCGCCGTTAACTGGCCGCGCGCCTCCAGTATCAGTTCGCAAACCTCGCGGGCCGCGCCCTGGCCACCACGGCTGGGCGTTTGCCAATGGGCGTGCTGCCGGACGAAGGCATCGGCATCCTGCACGGCAATTGCCAGGCCCACCTGAATCATCACCGGCAGGTCAATCAGATCATCGCCGACATAGGCCACCTGACTGGCGTCCAGCCCGAGCCGCGCCAGCAGTTCAGCAAAGGCGACACGCTTGTCGTGCACGCCAAGATAGGCATGGACGATGCCCAGATCGGCCAGGCGTCGTTCTACCGACGCCGCGCGCCGCCCGGAAATCACCGCCACCCCAACGCCGGCATCAAGCAACATCTTGATGCCGAGGCCGTCGCGGATGTGAAAAGCCTTAAGCTCATCGCCGCCGCTGGCGAAATACAGGCGGCCATCGGTAAGAACCCCGTCAACATCAAAAATGACCAGCCGGATCGCGGCGGCCCTGTCCAGAAGATCGCGCATCGATTGTTGTTTACCCGCTTGCGGAAATTCAGAGCACGCCGGCGCGCAGCAGGTCGTGCATATTGAGGACGCCAAGCAGCGTCCGCTTGCAGTCTACCACCGGCAGGGCGTTGATCTTGTACTCCTGCATCATGCGCAGGGCCTCGGCGGCCAGCGTGCCCGGCGTGATGGTCTTGCAGTTGCGGGTCATCACCTCGGTGACCTGGGCGCTGTGCAGATCCACCTGACGATCCAGGGCGCGGCGCAGATCGCCATCGGTGAACACGCCCAGCACCCGGTCCGCCGCATCGACCACCACGGTCATGCCCAGGCCCTTGCGGCTCATTTCCAGCAGGGCATCGCGCAGCAGATCAGCGGGCGCACTGCGCGGGATCTGCGTGCCGGTATGCATGACATCGTCGATCAGCAGCAGCAGGCGCCGCCCAAGGCGGCCACCGGGATGCGAGCGGGCGAAATCCTCGGCGGTAAAGCCGCGCGCCTCCAGCAGTGCTACCGCCAGAGCATCACCCATGGCCAGGGTCGCGGTGGTGCTGGAGGTCGGCGCCAGACCCAGCGGGCAGGCTTCCTGGGCGACACTGACATCAAGATGCACATCGGCAGCGCGCGCCAGCAGCGAATCCGGGTTGCCCGTCAGCGCGATCAGCGGCACGCCCAAGCGCTTGATCAAAGGCAGCAGGGTGAGAATCTCCTCAGTGCCGCCGGAATTGGACAGTGCCATCACCACATCCTGGGCAGTGATCATGCCCATATCGCCGTGACTGGCTTCGGCGGGATGGACGAAAAAGGCCGGTGTACCGGTGCTGGCCAGCGTAGCGGCGATCTTACTGCCGATGTGGCCGGATTTGCCGATGCCGAGCACCACGACGCGACCCGCACAGGCGAACATGTAGCGGCAGGCGCGCACGAACCGCTCATCGATGCGCGTGCCCAGCTGCTGCACCGCTTCAGCTTCAATGGCCAGCGTGGCGCGGGCCAGTTCCTGGAGCTTGTCGTCGTGGATCTGCATGGGGCGTCGTCGCCGTCCTGGGGTTGCGGAAGTGGCACGATTATAGCGCCAGCCGGAAGGCGCCGGGATAAACATGGCGTGGATGCGAACAGACCCAAAGGGCACGGCAGCGCAAGCGCTTTTGCAACAGAGTTTTTCAAGTGAACGTCATGACAAGCAGCACACTCACCCTGGCGCAGGAAAAGAACACACTGAAGATACCGGCGCATGTTTTACAATGATCGCATTATTACCCACTGCTCTGCTGCCTCAAGCACAAGCTTTTGATTCAAGAGATCTATCACTAGAAGCCGTCCGTATGGAGGAGGCTCTGATCATGCCATATCCATTTAAATTCCATCGAAATGCCCGGCGAGCGCACTTGATTAGCGCGCTGCTGGCGCTGCTGCTCTGGGCGGTGATTCTGCCGGTCCAGGCAGCGGCCTTGAATGTGGCCAGGCCCGGCAGCGGCGTCGGCACAGTCGTGAGCACGCCTGCCGGGATCAATTGTGGTGCGGATTGCACGGGCAGTTATGGCGCGGGTGCAGCCGTGACGCTCACTGCCACGGCGGGCACGGCTGCCGCATTCGCTGGCTGGTCGGTGGGTGCATGCGCCGGGCAGACCAACGCCTGTGCCCTGACCATGGGCGCAACGGATCAAACCGTGGCCGCCTATTTTTCAGGCGCGACCGTCGTGGCCGGCGCCAGTCACAGCGTGGCGCTCACCCGGGATGGCACGGTCTGGGCGTGGGGAAATAATGTGGCCGGCCAGTTGGGCAATGGCACCACCACCAGCAGCCTGATCCCGGTTCACGTCAGCGGCCTGAGCAATGTGATCGCCATTGCCGCCGGCTATGCGCACACCATCGCCATCAAAAGCAATGGCACGGTCTGGAGCT
>OFSA01000068.1_pt1 | contig 16739 bp, 14 predicted proteins | sample 1543241 | NCBI WGS metagenome assembly OFSA01 (sample SAMN05442508, study PRJEB24371) | freshwater metagenome | isolation source: Freshwater Lake | place: Canada: Niagara | collected 2012-08-09 | reverse complement strand
ACATTTTAAAAAACTGAAACCGTATCTGGCGTCAGTTTTTTTTTATTGTTCAATTAGTGATTCTTTCTTGTCTCTGGGATATCTCTTGATTTTGTATTCTAGTTTGGAAGCCGTATTTCTATCCTCTGTTTCTTGGTGTCGGATGAGATTTACCGGGCGGCGGCTTTTGGTATATTTCGCTCATATTTTGGAGTTATTATGGTCGAAGATTCTCTTTTCGAGATTATTGGTGATCCCTGTATACAAGGTTTCATCAGCACATCTGACTATGTACACATATCGCATGTATAGAATGAGTGGTGAATAAATGAACTAACAAATCCACCCCTATCCCCTCCTTTGTCAAGGAGGGAGACAAGAGAATCTGCAATAATTCAATTAATTGAGTCCTCCCTTGACAAAGGGAGGTGACCGGTAGGTCGGAGGGATTTGCCCGCGTTCCAATGTTATACACGCTTTCTTGTTCTAGGTGGTTTAGATCTTGGTTTCCCGTCTCAGAAGACTGCTCCATAGGTCTTTCTTGCTGGTGCAGCTTTGGCATATGAACTAGGTCTCGCTGGTTTATCAGATTTGGTTCTGTGACCATATCTTTGTCCTTCTGGTTTTGGTCAGTATGATTTAGCTGGTCTGTCTCAGAATTTTCTAGCACCTAATGGTCTCTCGCTTTTTTCAGCGAATCTCTTAGTCTCAGGTCTCTTGTCAGCGACTTTTCTTTCTGATTTGGCTGGATGACCGTAGGGAAGTTTTTCTCTAGCTGGTTTATCTGAGAATCTTCTTTCATCTCCGAATCCTTTGGCTGGTCTATCTCCGTATCTAGTATCTTTTTTGAAATAAGATTTATCTGGAGCTGGTCTAGTTGATTTTTCTCAAAATTTCTTTTCACCAAAAGGTTTTGCTGATTTTCTGGCATCATGTTTTCTATTTGCAAATGGCTTTGCTGGATCTTGTGGTGGTCTTTTTTTTCAAGGAGCTTTATTAACTGGTCTTTTTCAACGATGTATTGGATTTCCTACCATGTACTGAATTAACGATAAAACGTGTATGGAGTATACGAAGAAGTGAGCAAATAACAACTGGTAATTACCTTATATAAACAAAATAAATATGCTGAACCTATTTTTTGAACATATCACGTCGATGTCTCTTTTCTATATAGACGATTCTCCACCAAACTTTAGAAAGAAAATACCCACCAATAATTGCCCCAATCGAAGCTACTCCCCAAGCAATATCAAATAGATATAAATATTGCGGAGCATCACCGCGTGGTACAATCCAGATTATATAATTAATTTGGGCTACTTCATACAAGTAGAAAACTAGGGTCAAACATAGAATAATCGTGAGCACTGTGTAGATTTTCTTTTTCATGGGAATGAAAAGAGAGTAAAATCACCTAAAATATTTCTATATAAATATTTTTATATCACCTTTGTTTCAACAAGGCAACCTGTTCTTTGACCATGGGAGCATTCCCACATAAATAGAATTCTGTTTCTGGAGGAAAATTATAAGCATCTATATTCACCCTACCAGCACAATATGGTGTGCTATTTTCTTCTCTAGAGAGAAAGAATTTAGTAGTTAGATTCGATATGCTATTGAATTTTTCTATATAAAATAGGTCTGATCTTGTACGGACTCCCCAAAACAAATACATATCCTCGGAATAGGAATTATTTATTATCATATTATACAGTGGAGCAATCCCTGTTCATGTTGCCACAAACACTTTAGGATTAGGTGTATGTTTAAGGACAAATTTTCCCAAAATTTTATTGATTTTGATTTTATCTCATATCTTTATTGTTCTCAAAAAATTTGATGCTCTACCATTCTCTTTGAGCTTTATTCGAAAAGTTAAAGTATTTTGTATAGAATCTACTATAGAATATGCTCTTACAAAATCACCTTCCTGATCTTCAAATCCAAGCATTGCATATTGTCCAGCTTCAACAGAAATTGGTGATTTTGTTTGTATTTGCATCTCAAGAACATCTTGTGTGAGCATCTCTAATTTATTACTATTTGCATATTGTCATTCAAACAATTCTGGAGTAATTTCTGTTATCATAGATTTTTAACACAGAAATAAAAATAAATTACCTTTTTATACAACTGTTTTGTTTTATAGTAGCAAATACTATATACTTTGCAAGAAAAAAAACCTGGTAATTACACCAGGTTTTTCTTTTATTGTGTGTTCTGTGATCTCATAAGCATAAGCATCACATATCATCTCATTTCTTTGAGACTTGGATCTATACTTTTGATAATTCCTGACTTTTGGAGGGCAGAAATATGTTTTGTATAATATGGATTTCCTCATTCATTGAGAGATCCATAGAGCAATCTAGACAAGATTGTAGAGAATTGAGCTCTATTGACTGTTCCTCTTGGATCAAATTCATTTGTATTTTGTCCCATAAGTCCAAGTTGACATGCTGTCTTGATATATCATTTCATTTCACTTGTCTCTCCTGAGACATCGGTAAATGAACATAATTTTTTGGTATCTGGCGTTTTTCCAAGAACTTTGATTGCATAATTAGTTATCATCTTTGCTAAGTGTTCTCTGATAAGTCATCCATTCATATCTGCTTTTTCTAATGTCGTTTGCGTTGTAATCTGATTTTTGTAAGCAAAGAGATATGCCAAAACAATTTCTTGTACTCCTGTATTTGTCGTTGTGATTTCTGCATTTCCACTTGTCACAACCACAGGGGTAATGATAGGAGTATTTATAGGTTCTGTTGTAGTTGTATCACTAGAACTACCACCTCCTCATCAACTAACAGGGACTACTGGATTTGGAGCCAATAAAGTAAACAAAGAAAAACTAGTTGTAGTAAATGTACATACTCAATTTTTCACTGTACAATCTGATATATATCAATAAGGATGTCCATTATCTGATCTAAATATTTTGAGAACTTTATCATTGTATATCGCTCCAACTCAAAGATTTATCGTTGGATATACAACTCATGTCGTCCCTGTAAATGTAAGAGATGTTTGATTGCTTCCTATCTCAAAAGTAAGCGCTGGTATATGTTTGTAATTGGCAAAAGTTGGAGTTGTTCATGTAAATGCTACCTGTACTGGTCCATTGATAATTCCATTCCAAACATTTCAACTTGTACTAATGACCAGTCAACTTGTTACCATAGCGACGTCATTATCTCCGACTGTTGAATGGATAGTAATACTTCCTGTATTTTCAAAGACTACTCCTGTAGAAGATGATCATAGTAAAAATATAGAGCCTGTTGTCGTCTTGGTTCCTCACTGTTTTGTATCAAATATATCTGGAGTTTTAAATGACATTATAGTAGAATACGTTCCTGTACTACCTTGATATACTCCATATGTCTTATACGAGTATGTTGTATTTGCTTGTAGATTTGAGAGGAGAATAGTATGTGTTACGTCATCGCCACTAGCTACAACGTTTATCAAATTCCCTGTTCAATAAGCCACAAAACCGTTTGTCAAAAAGTCAGAATTAAAGCTTATTTTTACCGTATTAGCATCTATAATAGTATATGTACCAGAATATGTATATGGTAATCTAGTTATCTGACCAGTAACTGTAGTGGTATTTCATGCTGCGTCTAATCATGTCGCAATGAGCGTATTTACTCATGGAATCAAGGCAATTATTTGGCTTCGAGTTGTTGTCCCTGATGAGACATTCCCATTTATGATAACAGTAGACAATCCATTTGCATCTGATCATGTTCCTTGGATACGTAGTGTACTTCATGTCACTGATTGTATTCAATTAGCAATTATAAGTGACGGATTTGTATGATCTACTATAACAGAAGATGCATCCATCGTTGCTACTCTTGTCCTCTGTTGAGAACCAGATTCATCATAATATTTTATTTCAAACGTCACTGGTCATTCTTGCATTTCAGCGCTTGCTAAAAGACTTGCTTCCCAATATATATTTGATCAAGAAATAGTTGCTGGATATCCATTGATAGTTGCTGAGACACCAGAAAGATTTCTATTAGCTGTGAAATTTAGGACAATAGTATCCCCTTCTTTGGCATACAATGGATTTGTATTACTAGAAGATATATGGATTGCATCCATATCACTTAATGCCAACAAAGTATTATTTGCATCTATTCTTTTGGCACTTACAGATTTCCCTACAAGTCCTGTAAGGTAATCTCAACTATATATAATAGCGTCTCTAATTTCTGATGAACTTGCAGTTGGTAGATAGTTTCGTGCTAAACTTGCTAATCCTGCAACATAGGCAGTTGCCATAGAAGATCCATTCATATACGCATAAGAAGATCCACTCATAGTATATGTTTTGATGGCTATATCATTGAGTGCACATCATGCATAGTTATTGTCAGATGCATCAGTAACCCATGTGAATCTAAAAGTAAAATTAGGATTTAAATACATACCGGTAAAGTCGTATATTATATGTCCATAAGTTACTCCATTTGGATTGTTTGCTTCACTACTATCTGTATCAAAATATGCCTCATCCCATCTCATAATTTCTGAAAATGACGAACCATCTGCGCTTGCCTCTAATGCCATATAATCATTCCATCATGCAGTTGAATATTGAGAATCACACATAGTCCAAAAATCGATTGTAATACCAGAAAAATTTGCTGTATTCATTGATTTTTGTAAGAAGCCACTTGCATTATTAGTATAAGGATATTTTGCCGTATCTCCATACACTACACGTCCCCATGATCATCCTATTGTAGGACCAACACCCCATTTATTGGATGTAGTTCATCCTGTACTTCGTGATGCTGGGATTGATCATGTATTTACTGACTCCAAATTTTCAAAGAGTCCAAATAACTCAGATACCGCTACTGTTGTGCTATAAATAAATGTTCATGGAGCTCATACATCTACAGATGAAGTCCCATAATCAGAATAGCTTGCCCAGTTATCACTCTGATCCGTAGCTCCTACACAAATAATAGTATCTAATGAATAATCACAAGGATAACTGTGTTGTATTTCATGATTTGCTGCGTTGTTTCCAGCAGCAGTTACAAAGATACCTCATGCTAATCCAAAATTCTGTATTGCATCAAGTATTCATGCAGATTGTCCTGCTCCACCAAAACTTGCATTAATAATTTTGGCACCATTTTCTCTAGCAAAATCTATGGCTTTGATAATAAACGAACTTGTAAGAGAATTTTTGTCTCCAACCCTAAGTGCCATAATTTTGGCATATGGATTGATACCTACTGTTCCAAGTCCATTATTCATCTGTGCCGCTATAATCCCTGCTACATGGGTACCATGTGTACTTGTGGCTGGGAGTGGAAATTTATCATTGTCTGTAAAATCATATCCATGAGAACACCCTCACAAGAAAATTCCTGTATCAGATTTACAAGATGATCAATCTCGCATATTATTGATTAAATCAGGATGCGTATAGTCGACTCCAACATCAATAACTGCCACAATAGTACCCGTTGTTGGGATAATTGGATTTGTAATTACCGATATAGCACTTGGCCAAGAAATAGTTGGAAGTGCCCAAAGTCTTGAATAATCAGTGTCATTACTTTGAATATAATAGATATAATTTGGTTCTGCATATTGGACAGTAGGATCTGATTCTATTTCATTTATTTGGGTTTGTAAATCTTGGATTCTATCAGTTTTGACTACAATCATATTATTCTTAGGCAGATTTTCTTTGATTTGAACATCGTTTTCAACAGAAAAACTCTTGATACGTTGTGCTCAATTTTTAGAAGAAACATTTATCTGGTTTTGTTTAAATTTCACAACAATTTCTCCTGGAACATATTGAGGTCTATCATTTGAGGAATTTACTGTAAATTGTGTCGCTGCATTTGCAGATCAAAACGCAAAAAACATCAATGCTCAGATAAGAAATATAGATCTGTGGAATAATAACATATGATATGTACAAATATATAAAATCTGATTAGGTTTTTATATGTGATTATGGTTAGAATCCTCTTCTCTTTTTTCAAATTTTTTGGTTATCTTTTTACTCAATTGACGATATATACTTCGCATAATAACAAGAACTATTGCTAACAAAATGCTTGGATATTGTATATATTGAGCAGCAAGCAAATATCAATTTCCCAAATAATATCCTATCGACAACAATACAATAAGTTGTAAAAAACATGCTGGAATATCATAAAGCAAGAAACGCAAGTAATTCATTTTGGCCATACCTGCACTTATCACGACAGCAACTCCAATCATAAATGCATTTTTACCCAAGAGCATAGTTTTTATTGGATGATTAGCCCATAATCTTTCCATCGTTTTGAAGTTATCAGAAAGAAAATTTGACCTATCTATAAATGCAATAACTTTTTTGGAATGAATTGCTTTACGACCAATTCGGTAAAGAATGGTATCACATAATGCAGATGAGAACAAAATAATTGGGAAGGCTATCCAAAAGTTAAAATATCATGTAGATATAAGGAATCATCCGGCTAACGTAGAAAGCCATCACTCTACAAACGATAAGGGAAACAACATTGGATATCAATATTGTATTAGAAGAGCTTCCATGAGAGAACAAAGCAATAAAAGAACATATTTGATATAGAGAATATAAGAAGAAAAATCAACTAAATTAGGTATAAATCATCCTATTTTCTCAATATCATTAGATTACAATTCAATCGTCTCGCCCATAGAAGGAATATATGACTCCAAACCAATCGTCGCCAAGTTAGTCTGAAGTGTGGTTTGTGCTGCCCCTTCTCCATGCACTATATATACCTTTTTAGGTTTTGTAGTAAATCCTTGTGCCCACTGTATAAGTTGCTTAGCATCAGCATGTCCAGAGAAGCTATGAATCTGTCCGATTTCAGCTTTTACAAGAACATCCATTCCAAGAAGTTTCACTCTAGGAGATCCTTCGAGAATTTCTCTTCCTGTAGTCCCTTCTGCCTGATATCCGACAAACAGCAAAGTATTTCTGTGATCCCAAAGTCCATGTTTGAGGTGATGCATAATTCTACCTGCCGTACACATTCCATTTCCTGCGATTACAATACATGGTTTGTTATATTTATTTACACGTTGTGAATCTATTCCTGTTTCCAAACATTCTAGATATTCTGGATTAAATGGATTTGTGTATTCTTCTAATGCTTGTGTATCGAAACATTCTTTGTGTTTTTTGAACAACTCGGTAGCTTTGAGTCCAAGTGGACTATCTAAGAATATCTTTTCTTGTGGGAATTTACCATCTATAATCATCTTATTGAAGAAATAGAGCAACTCTTGTGTCCTTTCTACCGCAAATGATGGGATCAAAAGTTTACCTCATTTGTTAAATGTATCAGTTACATATTTGAGCAAAAGTTCTTCTTTGTTGGCTACATCTTCATGAAGTCTATCTCCATATGTAGATTCCATAAAGACATAATCAGCTTCTGCAATCAAAGTCGGATCCTTGACGATAGGTACATTTCGTTGTCCAATATCACCTGAAAATACAAGTTTAGTAACTTTATCTCCCTCTGTTACAAATATTTCAATACTTGCAGATCCAATGATATGTCCTGCATCTTGATATCTTACTGAGATAGTATCATTGATTTTTGTCATTTCTCTATATGGAATATCTGAAAACAAGTCCATACTTCTTTCAGCATCTTCTGGAGAATATAGTGGTTGTCTAGGAATTCCTCCTGTTCTTTGTCTTCTTCTATTTTCTTGTTCGATATTTTCTGCCTGAATTTTGGCACTATCTTGCAAAAGAATATTTACCAAATCCTTGGTTGCACTAGTTGCATAGATTTTACCTGCAAAGCCATTGATAAACAACTTTGGAATCAATCCACAGTGATCAATATGTGCATGAGTCAACAACATAAATTCCAACTCTTTTGGGTCGAATTTAAATGGATCATAATTCATTTTAGTGATTTCTTTGGGTCCTTGGAGCATTCCGCAATCCACGAGAAACTTAGTAGTTCCTGCTTCGATAAGATAACATGATCCTGGGACTATTTTGGCAGCTCCACAAAAAGTAATTTTCATAAGATAGATAGATACATAATAAAACCACAGCAAGAAGCTGAAGGGAATACAGTAAGTATAGATATTTTTGGGTATTCCGCAATTTTGGACCGAAAGTTTATTCATTTGTTGGATATTATTTGTTGACTTTATTTATAATATATGTATAAATCATGTGGCAAACAAAAATAACACAAAAACATGGAAAAACAAGAAATGATTAATCGATTGTTTTATATAATGATCGAAGAATACTCACAGGAAGAACGGCTCGCATTGCTTACAAAAGCTGGCATATTAGAAGAGACCTATTTTCAAATATTAGAATCTGATTTACCACCACTCACACAGGAAGACTTCCGATTTGATTTTGATCTTATGATTACAAAAATTGAAAATATTTCTTTTGTGACCAAGACAAATCGAATCAAAAACATTCTTCTTGTAGCAGGCATTACCTACGTATGGCAACTCTACGCTTGGAAACAAACCCATGCTATTCATCCACAGCCATCTTATTATAAGCCTGAATTTATGTGGTCATTTAGAAACTTTAAGGATGTAGGAAAACAGCTGGCTTCAGATTTAATTACGAGCCTCAAATCACTCAATTTACCAGAAATTGATACGGTAACATTTAGCTATCGAGAACTAAATTTATTGGAACAATATTCACGGTAAACCCTATAAAATGCAGTTCTCTTTTTTGGAGAACTGTTTTTTTAAAGAAGACATCTAGATATAGGCATTGAGATTCCTTGGTGAAAAAATATATTCTTTCTATTTATTTTGGCTTGTGATATGGTTTTCGATTACTTGCTTACTTGTAGCACTTTTTTGATTGGTTGGATTTTCCCACCATTTTTTATGCCGTTTGGATTTTCTCTGGTATGAATCCTCTTACTAAAGGGAATTAATCCATGGACAATGTGCTTGTGAATGGCTATTGCTGGTGTACTTAGTTATATTCCTCTTTGGATTATTGAATGATATATATTAGATACTATTTGAAATCACAAACAGATTTTTACAAAAAATCCTTATTTGAGGAGCATTTGGGATTTTCTTACAGATTTCTTTGCCAAACAAAAATATATCATTCATAGCCGTAAACGAGTCAAATCTTACGTCTCTACAAAGCAAGGGAAAATTACTCTTTTCTTTTTAGCGCTACTCTTTTCAACTCCTATAATACCTGACATTGTAAACGTTAGCTTATTTCGCAAAAGACTACCATTTGGGGTATTTTTATTAGCTGGATTCTTAGGCAAACTTATTACATTTATTCCTTTTGTTTTTCTTGGAAAGGGATTATTGGAACTTATTTTCTAATAACTAGTTATTTCAAATACAGATATCCACAAGAATAGCTTTGTCTTGAATATAGAATCTACTTCTGTATACTGTTTTCTTGTACAGTTTATCCTATTATTACAATAGCTATGTGAAGCAGTAACAGTCCTATTATCCTCCGTTTTGATGGAGTAAATTTTGCATATAATGATGGTAAGCACCCTATTTTGGAAGATAGTGATTTTTCTATTCGTGAAAACACGAAGATCACCATCATGGGACAAAATGGTGCCGGTAAGACAACTATTTTCAAAATGATTACTGGAGAACTCAAACCTCAATCAGGAAAAATCAATATCGTAAATAATGCGAGTATTGCTACTTCAAGACAAGTAATTCCTAGAGATCAATTGGATCTTTCTATCAAAGAATTCTTTGAGACTGCCTTTACTGAAAAAGATTATCAGTTAGATAAGAAAATTGCAGATATTTTGAAAGTGGTAAATTTCAATGCCCCTCTTGATAAGCCAATTAGAGAATTTTCAGGTGGACAACAAGCGAGATTACTCCTTGCTCATGCATTGATCCAACATCCCGATATCCTCCTCTTAGATGAACCAACCAACAATCTTGATGGTACCGGTATTGGAGATCTAATTTCTTTTTTGCTTTCTTATGACAAGACTGTCGTGGTTATTAGTCATGATGCAGACTTTTTGAATCTATTTACTGACTGAGTATTGTACTTAAATAAAGCACGTCTCCAAGTCGAGCAATATCGAGGAGATTACTACGATGTAGTTGATCAAATCGCTGCTCAAATTGAAAAAGATAAGATGCAAAATGCCAGAGCTGAAAAGAAAATTGCCGATGCAAAAGACAAGATCAACTTCTTCTCAAACAAATGAGGAAAGATGCGTAAACTCGCTAGTAAACTCAGAGACGAAGTCGAAGAAGCTGAAGATAATAAAGTTGAAGTCAGAAAAGATGATAAGACAATCCTTCCTTTTTCTATAGGATTCGATAATTTTGTAGGTCCTATCGTGAGTATTCACAAAATTGGTTTGATGAATAGTCGCCATGAAGTAGAAACACACAAACTTGGACTCGTAGTTAAAAAAGGACAAAGATATATTTTCAATGGACCAAATGGAATTGGTAAATCTACGCTTCTCAAGAAACTTATGGCTGGAAATACAGCTGATGCACTTATCCATGATGATGTAAGAGTTGGATATTATAGCCAAGATTTCAACGCATTGGATATGAATATGCTTGTTTGGGATTCTTTGGTAGAAGTGGCTGGAGATACATCTGATCAAGATATCTATCGTGCAGCATCTCACTTTTTGCTCAATGGTGGATTACTCAAAAATACTATTGGATCGTTGTCTGAAGGACAGAAAGGACTCCTCTGTTATGCAAGATTTGTACTCCAAAAACCGCATCTCTTGATCCTCGATGAGCCTACAAACCACATAAATTTCCGTCATCTGCCAGTTATCGCAGAATCACTAAATAAATATGAAGGAGCTCTTCTCATCGTCTGTCATGACAAAGGATTTGTCGATCAATTGAAAGACTTAGAAGATGTGAATTTGGGAAGATTAGTTAAGTAAATATTTTCTCAATATATCTACAGAAAATCTCTCTTCGGAGAGGTTTTTTTGGTCCACAAACATCTATTGACTTATTTTATAAAATATCTATATATAATTCATAAACAAATAAACACAAAATATACTTATGGAAACCAATTGGAAAAGATTACAGATACTGACAATAGTCGCTACTGTAGAAGACAAAAACGAAAGAAAGAAAATAGTGAAGATTTCAGGAATATCAATTATTGATTTTCTTAGACATGATACATCATGTATCTTTGGTAGACGTACTATTGAAGAGAAAGGATATGACTATGAAATTATGAAAACACGTGTCGATAATCTTTATAAAGATCTTCCTGATTCTCTCTTCAAACAAGAGCTATCAGAAGCCTTTCGCATCATGGAGATTCAGTATGTCTTTCAAATGCATGCATACAAAGACATCAAGAAAGACAACTTTATTACTGCATTCAAGAGACATTTCTCTCAAAAAACATTACATGAAGCCGATGAATGGATAAACTGGATACAATTAAGACATGCGATTATCCCGTTTGACACCGAATATTTATTTACAGAAGACAATATCTTCTGGATAGAAAAAGTATGGGGGCTATAAAAATCCCCTCTATAATCATTAAAGCGCTTCTCTTTTTGGAGGAGTGCTTTTTTTTCTGATAAAAGTTTGAGAAAAATTAGATATGAAATTTTTTGAGCCTCGATATTCTCTCATCCAAACTTGGGTGAGAGCTAAGAAATCATATAACTCCTCAAGCAGAGATTTTGAGTGTAGCAAATTCATCGCGTTTTACTTTGGTATGTGGAGCAAGTTTTTTGAGTTTGTCTAATGATGCTATCATTGCTTGTTTACCTAAGAGTCTCGCACTTCATGCATCAGCTTCATATTCTCTATGTCTTGAGTATCACATCAATACTATCATACCAACGAATCCCAATAGAATATCTAAAATAGTAACTACAATATAATAGCCAATCATACCAAAACCTCATCAATCATCATCTTTTTTGATAGCAGTATCAATTGCAAACGCAACAACTCTAGCTAAAAAAATCACGAAAGTATTAATCACTCACTGCAGCAAAGTCATAGTCACCATATCACCGTTGATCACATGAGCAAATTCATGACCTATTACTCATTTGATTTCTTCATCTGTCATATTATCTAACAACCCTGTAGAAACAGCTATCAGACTACTATCTTTGCGTGGACCTGTAGCAAAAGCATTTGGTTCATCACTAGTATATACACCAACTTCTGGCATCTTGATATCATGCGAAGATGCAAGTTGAATGACTGTATCGTATACGAGTCAAAGCTTACCATGAGCATGAGTTGAGATAGGCGTAATATTATAAATCTTTTTTGCCATCCATTTGCTTATCAGAAGATTGATATAAGCTCCTCCAAATCAAAATATAATAGCAAATATAGCTAATCCTAGATATTCTCCTTGCGAAGAAAATATTTGCCAACCTGTATAAGTTGAAATTAAAAATACAATCAGATTCAGTACTGCAACTATGACAATATTTGTCAGCAAGAATAGGAATATAGACTTTATATTTTTCATCAGTATCAAATTATAAATTAAATGAACGATTATTCAGTATATAGTTTTTCTTACTATCTTCAAGTATTTCGACTTGCAATCCATCTTGACATCCATATAGACACAAAAGTAAAATATTTATCTTGCTAAAATATCAGATTAGATGCAGAATATTTTAGATTGTTTGTTTTGCTTCAGCAACAAGATTAAAAAGTATGGACTCGCTGCCGCAGGAGGTCAGAGATACAAATGTAATGCCTGTAAACACACCTTTAGTCTAGGTGGGAAAAGATGAACCTACGATACTCAATTTAAACAGAGAGTAACGGAGAATTATTGTCACAAAAAACTCACCGCACAAGAAGTTGTCAAACATTATGGAATATCAACGAGAACACTCATTAGTTGGAGTAAAGATCACAAGGGACACTGCCCTCTTTGTACACATTAATTTTATTCTTATTGTTTATTATGAAAGCTAAAATCAGAACTATTTCATCACACATACTTGTATTTGTGCTTATAGAAATATTGTTTGTACTTGCTGTACTTCATGAATTTCCAGAAATTGGATTATTTGAAAAAATTGGGATAGTTCATATTTCATATTGGATTATTGTAATTGCTGCTGGATTTTGGAGAGAAAAACTACAAAAATATTGGCAAAAATTCTTAGCAACCTATTTGCCAGTTGTATATCATATGGCTGGACATATTTATGTAGGATATGCCACTATTGAAAGCGTAGAAGAACATAGTCATGGAAGTGAACACAGTCTTCTTTGGATTGTACTTGCAACGATTAGTTTATGAGTATTGATTTTTGTAGGAGAATGGCTTTTGCATCGCAAGACCCACTGTGATCACTGTCATCAGGATGCTCATGCACATTGTGAAGATCCAGATAAAGAGTAATAACAAACCCTGCAACAACCCGTCAGCTATAGCCCGATTCACTCGGTGATGCTTGGACGGGTTTTTCTATATTTAAAACCACCATTAGTATTGACTTATATATTCTTTTATGTATATATTTTTTACAAACAAATATACAAAAATATACATTTATGAAAAAGATTCTTTTAAGTCTTGGGATTCTCTTATCCCTCTCAGCAAGTACACTATTTGCACAAGAAAAAAAGACAAATGTATTTTTCTCAACCATCGAGAAAATTGCTTGGGATGTAAGGAGCCCTATTCAAAGTATGGAGGGTAGCACCGCTCACCTCATAATTAATACTGAGAATAAAATTGAAAAACTTTCATTTATCATCACTTGGTATTTGAAAGATGGTAGCACAATCCTATCTACGGAGAAAGAAATTCTCCATGTTGGGAATGTATTAAGAAGTAACGATATGCCAGAAACTTTCCAAATTCCTGAGATATGGTATAATCTATACATCTTGCCCAGTCCTGATGTAAACCATCATGAAATCAATAAAGTGACATTGTCAGGTAAATTTCTAAGCAAGAAAACCTGGAGCAATATGAATGAATTAACTCTTGCATATATCGAATAAACAATTCACCCCTTAAAAGAATCCTTCTGCATTTTGTATGAAGGATTTTTATAATCAATATAGTTAATTTTGTCTTGATTTTCTATATCATTTTATTATTCTAGTACTCCTGAAATAAAAAAACAATCTTTTTCCAACCAATCTAAAATTAAAAATCACATGAGTTATTTAAATCATCAGTGTGGAAATCACGAAGTTTTCTTCGTGAATGTAAGAAAACGCCGTCAAAAAGCCGTTCCAGAACAAAAAAATTACCACACTATTACAGACTGTAGTTCAATTTACTTGGGCTAATAAAAAGCATCCTTTTTTCTAAGATCATCGGCGGATTTGCCGATGATTTTTTTGTATTAGAATCTTTTATACAATCTTCTTGTATCTTATTAAGAAAATAATATATGTTGATATGATTTTATCCTTATTTACAATATGAAACAATTTTTAAAGATACTCCCACTATCAAGAACTCTTTATACTATCTCAATGATAGCTACTATTGGATTTATCTTGGTATGATATATTATTTTTATAATGGTGCTAATGGATTGACATGACACAGGAAGAATCCTAATTTCTTTAGCTGCTTCTTGAGTAATTATTTTGATATATTTTGTTGCTCGCAGACTTATAGATATTTATAAACACCTTTGGCCATTAGCATTTTATTATATCTTTGTAATATATTCTATGCTCTCATATGATAACCCTAGTACTCCCAATACAGATGGCTTTATTTATTATATTATTGGAATTGCGATAGCTTTTGTATTAGCATTTATTCCAAAACTCCAAAACATAGAAAGTAATATACCTGAGATACAGACAGAAGATAGAATAAGTAAATATCGTACAGCAGTCCAAATAATGATAATTATAATAATCACATCAGTTGCAGCAAATATTTTTATACAAAATGAAACAACAATTTACCAAGCACCAGGGAGAGTTCAAGAGAAAACAAATACTACAACATTACCGACTCAAAATTATTGATCTTATTTAAATAACAATGATATCAAAACAAAGACTACCACTAATGTAAAGGAAACAAAAAAAGACAATACCATATATATTCATATACCTAATAAATAACAGAACCCAATATACAGAAAAACGCTCCAAATGGAGCGTTTTTTGTTAGAATCTATCTTTGGTTCTTCCATTTGGTTTTCCCATACCTCTATATGGTCTAGATTGTGGTTTCTGTTTGGAAGGATCCATTTTGGGTCTGTCTGAATTGAATGGTCTTGAGTTAGATCACTCTGATCTCGGTTTATCAAATTTATAGTTTCTCTGTTGACCTGGAGCGTCGCTTCTTGGTCTGTCGAATGGTTTAGCTCATTGTGGAGCGGAAGGTCTTGCCTTTGGTCTTTGAAGCTTGTAATTCCTCTGTTGATTTGGATTGGCAGCAGCTGGAGCTTCACTTCTTCTGCGAGTATCGTCAAATTCTGGGACATCATATTTTGGACGTGGTTTTTTGAATGATGTACGTCCTTGTGGAGGTTTTTTTCCTCATTTTTTGTCTGTAGATCTATTGAGACGGAGATTTCTGTAGAGACCTTCTCTATCATACACCGCTTCTTCTTCCATATGTGGAATTCTAATTTTGTGTACTTTTTCAATTTCTCTGAGCAATGGAACTTCTAAGTCAGAAACGAGCATAATTGCTCTTCCACTTTCCCCTTTTCTTCCAGTTCTTCCTATTCTGTGGATATAACTTTGGGCATCAATAGGTACATCAAAATTGATAACTATCGCTACTTGTTCCATATTTAATCCTCTAGCTGCTACATCTGTCGTGACCAAAATTCTGCTTTTGTTTGCTTTAAAATCGTTGAGGGTAGATTGTCTTTTCCCTTGGCTCATATCACCATTGAGGACACCTACAGAAAACCCATCTGCCAATAAAATTTTGTAAATTGCTTGCGTATTTCTCTTTGTGTGAGTGAAAATCAAAATTTTATCTTTTTTGTGTTTGTTGAGCAAATGAATTACGTTAAATAATTTCTCATCATGGGCAACAGAAAGAATACGATGATCGATCTTGGCAACTGTAGCGTCTTCCCCAATTTTGATAAATTCATATGTTGGGATGTGAGATCTGATAATAGTTTTGATCTCATTGCTGAGAGTTGCACTAAAGGTGAAGGTCTGTTTCACCCCTTTGAGCGTAGCTCGGATTTTCTCGATATCACGAACAAATCCCATATCGAGCATTCTATCTACTTCATCCAAAACGAAGTAACTTACAGTATTGAGTTTGATTACTCCTTGATTGAGGAAATCTAGCAATCTACCTGGCGTAGCTACAATTATAATCGGTTTTTTTTGAAGGTTTTGCTTTTGAATCAAAGGACTTGCTCCACCATAAAGGCTAGCAACTTTGACACCATAAAATTTAGTTAAATTTCTGACTTCATCAGCGATTTGAGTTACCAATTCTCTGGTAGGAGCCAAAATCAAAGCTTGAGGGACAGTCGCGTTTGTATCAATCTTTTGCAAAATTGGCAAAAGGAAGGCAGCTGTTTTACCCGTACCTGTATTGGATTGCCCTACGATATTATGTCCTTGCAAAGCGAGTTTAAGCACTTTTTCTTGTATATCTGTAGCTTCGATATATCCGTTTGCGATCAATGATTTCATCAATCCTTCTTTTAGTCAACATTCATTAAAGTGCATATTCAGTGGTGATAAGTTAAAAT
>OFSA01000067.1_pt1 | contig 16881 bp, 13 predicted proteins | sample 1543241 | NCBI WGS metagenome assembly OFSA01 (sample SAMN05442508, study PRJEB24371) | freshwater metagenome | isolation source: Freshwater Lake | place: Canada: Niagara | collected 2012-08-09 | reverse complement strand
CCCCTTGCCTACCCGCGTTCACCGCAGAAGCACACGCCACGGCCACAACCATGCCCGCCCACCCGCCAAGCCGTCCTTGCCTTTAGCGCCGGGTTTCATTGAAAATACGCAACCTTATATTTTTTGCTCCGCTCCATCACCCTGACTGTTATGCACCTCATGATCGGTGCCCGGTTCGCGCCCGTATCGCACTCGAACCCGGCGTCGCCCCCGTTTCAGGCCCGCCCGGCATTGTTGTCCATGCCATGAACCGGCGATTCCCCGACCGGCGGCCTGCCGCCGCCCCCTGCCGTTACCGAGACTCGCGCCATGACTGATCCGGATCCCGCGGCGACACCGCGCATTGCCCTGCGGGGCATCACCAAGGCCTATCCCGGTATCCTTGCCAACGACGCCATCGATCTCGCCGTGCACCCGGGTGAGATTCACGCCGTGCTTGGCGAAAACGGCGCCGGCAAATCGACGCTGATGAAGATCATCTATGGGCTGGTGCAACCCGATGCCGGTGCCATCCACTGGAATGGCCAGCCGGCGCGCATCCACTCGCCCGCAGTCGCCCGGCGCATGGGCATTGGCATGGTCTTCCAGCACTTCGCCCTGTTCGAATCGCTCACGGTCGCTGAGAATATCACCCTGGCCCTGCCCGACGCGCCGCGGCCCGCGCAGCTTGCGGCCCGCATCCGCACTGTCGCCGAACGCTACGGTCTGCCGCTGGAGCCGGAACGGCCCGTGCACGAGCTGTCGGTCGGCGAACGCCAGCGCGTCGAGATCATCCGCTGCCTGCTCCAGGAACCCCGTCTGCTGATCCTCGACGAGCCCACCGCAGTGCTGGCACCGCAGGCCATCGAGCGGCTGTTCGTCACCCTGCGACAACTGGCAGCCGATGGGGTCAGCCTGCTCTATATCAGCCACAAGCTGGAGGAAATCCGCAGCCTGTGCGACAAGGCCACGGTACTGCGTAGCGGTCGGGTCACCGGCACCTGCATTCCGGCGCGCGAGTCCGCCGACAGCCTGGCGCGGCTGATGATCGGCAGCGAACTGCCGGCCTGCCGCCTGCTGCCCAGCCCGGTGCAACGGGCGCCGCGCCTGGTGCTGGCCGGACTGAACCAGCCGGCGGATGGTCCCTTTGGCACTGCCCTGCGCGACCTGCACCTGACCGTGCACAGCGGCGAAATCGTCGGCATCGCCGGCGCGTCCGGTAACGGCCAGCGCGAACTGCTGGCCGCGCTCAGCGGCGAAACCCAGGCCCCGCATGCTGCCATGGTACGACTGCTCGGCGATCCGGTCGGGCGTCTCGATCCGGCGGCGCGGCGTGCGCGCGGCCTGGCCTTTGTGCCTGAGGATCGTCTTGGTCGCGGCGCGGTACCGGGGCTGTCCCTGGCCGATAACGCCCTGCTCACCGCCGCTGGGCGCGGGCTGGTGCATCGCGGGCTGGTGCGCCGCAGTCAGGTGCTGCGCTACACCCACGAGGTGATCGAGCACTTCCGGGTCAAGTGTCATGGTGCCGGCGCGGCAGCACGCAGCCTGTCGGGCGGCAATCTGCAGAAATTCATCGTCGGCCGCGAAATCACCCAGGACCCGCAGGTGATGATCATCGCCCAGCCGACCTGGGGCGTTGATATCGGTGCGGCGGCCCTGGTGCGCGAGCGCCTGATCGAACTGCGCAACCGCGGTGTCGCCCTGCTGGTGATTTCCGAGGATCTCGACGAACTGTTTGCGATTTCCGACCGCATCGTGGTCATCGCCGGTGGCCGTCTGTCTCCCGCCCGCGCCGCCACCACCACCGATGCGGCCGAGATTGGTCGCTGGATGGGCGGATGCTTCGACGAACCGGTCCATGTGGCAGCTTGAACCACGGCCAGCACCCTCACGGCTGGCGCGCTGGCTGGCCCCGCTGGCAGCGCTGACCCTGACCATCCTGCTCGGTGCGATCCTGTTTGCCGCGCTCGGCCTGTCGCCGGGCCGGGCGCTGGCGGTGTTCTTCCTGCGCCCACTGGAGAACGGTTACGGCATCGGCGAGTGGCTGCTCAAGGCCACACCGCTGATCCTGTGCGGACTGGGCCTGGCACTGGGCTTTCGCGCCAACGTCTGGAACATCGGCGCCGAGGGTCAATTGATTCTCGGTGCCATCGCTGCCGGCGGGCTGGCTATTGCCTGCGAGGGCAGCGACCCGGTCTGGCTGCTGCCGGCGATGACCCTGGCCGGGATGCTCGGCGGCATGGCCTGGGCGGCGATTCCGGCCTTCCTGCGCACCTGCTGCCAGACCAGCGAAATCCTCACCAGCCTGATGCTGGCCTACGTGGCGCCGCTGCTGCTGGCCTGGCTGGTCAACGGCCCGTGGCGCGATCCTTCCGGCTTCAATTTCCCGCAGTCGATCCAGTTCGGTCCCGCCGCGCTGCTGAACCCACTGGTCGAGGGCAGCCGCCTGACCGCCGCCTTTCCGCTGGCGCTGGTGCTGGCGGTGGCGGCCTGGCTGTTCCAGCGCCACAGCTACCTTGGCTTTCAAATGAGTGTCGCTGGGCAATCAGCAGCAGCGGCCCGTTATGCCGGCTTTTCCGCCCAGCGCACGGTCTGGGTAGCCCTGCTGATCGGCGGCGCCGGCGCCGGACTGGCCGGTTTTGCCGAAGTTGCCGGCCCGATTGGCCAGTTGCTGCCGAGCATCTCGCCCGGCTATGGCTTCGCCGCGATCATCGTCGCCTTTGTCGGCCGTCTGCATCCGCTGGGCGTGGTGCTGGCCAGTCTGCTGCTGTCGCTGTTCTATCTCGGCGGCGAAGCGGCGCAAATGGAACTGGACCTGCCCGCGGCGATCACCGGCCTGTTTCAGGGCACGCTGCTGTTTGCCCTGCTGGCCTGCGACACCTTCATTCACTACCGGCTGCGCTGGCGGGGACGTCGATGAACGACTGGCTACCGATTCTGGCGACTGTGCTCGGTGCGGCCACACCCCTGATCTATGCCGGTCTGGGCGAACTGGTGACCGAAAAAGCCGGGGTGCTCAACCTCGGCGTCGAGGGCATGATGCTGATTGGCGCGGTGACCGCTTTTGCCGTAGCCAGCGACAGCGGCAGCCTCGCCGCCGGCATTGCCGCCGGCACCGGCGCCGGCATCGCCGCCTCGGCGCTGTTTGCTCTGCTCACCCTGCACGCGCTGGCCAATGCCATGGCCACCGGGCTGGCGCTGGCGCTATTCGGCGTTGGCCTGTCCGCCTTTGTCGGTCGCGCCTATATCAGCCGGGTTCTGGACGGTGTCGGGCCGGTCGAGCTGTTGCCGGGGCTGGCGCTTGATCCATTCGTGCTCGGCTCGCTGCTGCTGCTGGGTGCGGTGCAATTCTTCCTCTATCACAGCCGGGCCGGGCTGGTGTTGCGCGCGGTCGGTGAATCGCCCACCACCGCCCATGCCCTGGGCTATCCGGTACGGCTGATTCGCTGGGCGGCGATTCTGTTTGGCGGTGCCTGTTCCGGGCTGGCCGGCACCTTTCTGGCGGTCGATTACACGCCGATGTGGGTCGAGGGCCTGACCGCCGGGCGCGGCTGGATCGCCCTGGCGCTGGTGGTATTCGCCACCTGGAAACCGTGGCGGGTGCTGGCCGGCGCCTACCTGTTCGGGGGCGTGACCATTTTGCAGTTCCACGGTCAGGCACTGGGGCTGGCAATTCCGCCGCAGTTCATGGGCATGCTGCCGTATCTGGCAACCATCGTGGTGCTGGCGCTGATCTCGCGGCGCGGCACCACCCTGCGCGCCAACGCCCCGGCCTCGCTCGGTCAAACCTGGCATCCGGGCTTCTAAAGGTCCGTTCCGTTTTTCTCCATCGCCACGCTCCAAGGAGTTCGCTGCATGAACCCATCCCGCCGCGCCCTGCTCAAGGCTGCTCTCGCCGCCGGACTGCTCGCCCTGTTGCCCAAGCTCAGCATCGCCAGCGAGAAACCGACCCTGCCGCTGAAAATCGGCTTTGTCTACGTCAGCCCGATTGGCGATGCCGGCTGGACCTACCAGCACGATCTGGGCCGCCGCGCGGTCGAAGCCGCCTTTGGCGACCGGGTGCAGACCAAGTATGTCGAGAGCGTGCCCGATGGCGCCGACGCCGAACGGGTGATCCGCGACTTCGCATCCAGCGGCCATCAACTGGTGTTCACCACCTCGTTTGGCTACATGAACCCGACGCTGAAAGTCGCCAAGCAGTTTCCGAAGACCCTTTTCGAGCACGCCACCGGCTACAAGCAGGCGGTCAACGTTGGCATCTACGCCGCGCGCTATTACGAGGCGCGCTATCTGGCCGGCATCGTCGCCGCCAAAATGAGCAAGACCGGCGTGGCCGGCTACGTGGCCGCCTTCCCGATCCCCGAGGTGATCATGGGCATCAATGCCTTTGCCCAAGGCATGCGCAGCGTCAACCCCGAAGCACAGGTCAAGGTGATCTGGGTCAATGCCTGGTTTGATCCAGGTAAGGAGCGCGAAGCGGCCCTGACCCTAGCCAGCCAGAGCGCCGACGTCCTCACCCATCACACCGACTCCACCGCCGTGGTACAGGCCGCCGAAGACAAGGGTCTGTGGTCGATCGGCTACCACTCCGACATGCGCAAGTACGGCCCCAAAACCGAACTCACCGCCGCCACCCATCACTGGGAAGGCTTCTATCGGCAGGCAGTGCAGGCGGTGCTTGACGGCACCTGGACCTCGACCAATGTCTGGGGCGGACTCAAGGACGGCATGGTCGGATTGGCGCCCTTCAACCCGGCGATACCGGCTGATGTAGCAGCGCTGGTGGAAACGCGCAAGCAGGCGATCATCGCCGGCCAACTGCATCCCTTCCAGGGTCCGTTGCGCCAGCAGGACGGTCAGCAGGTGGTCGCCGCTGGCGCCACGCTTAGCGATGCCGATCTGCTGAAAATGAATTACTACGTCGAAGGCGTAGTGGGGCAGTTGCCAAAATAGCCACCGCAGCCGCGCTGCTCACGCGCCTTTAGCGGGGCTGCAACATGCTGCGCCGACCGGCCAGGAAGGCGCGCAATGCCTGCTCGGCAGCAGCGGCGAGCGCTTCATCCGCGATCGCCAGCGCCTGTTCCAGGGGCATCGGCTCCCGGCAGGCGCTGAACATGGCGTCAATGCCCAGTTCATGCAGCGTCTCCAGACCCGGCCCGAGACTGCCGGCGATGACCAGACAGGGCACGCCGCAGGCCCGGGCGCGTTGCGCCACGCCAGCCGGCGCCTTGCCGAACGCGGTCTGCCCATCGATGCGGCCCTCGGCGGTCAGGACCAGATCGGCATCGCGCAGGTGCCGATCCAGGTCGAGCAGATCCAGCACCACATCGACGCCGCGGCGCAACTCGGCATGCAGAAAGGCTTTTAATCCCGCGCCCAGCCCGCCAGCCGCGCCGGCACCGGGCAGCTCGCGCACCGGGCACCCGAGATCGCGCTCGATGCACATCGCCAAGTGCGCCAGACCCGCTTCCAGTTCCACCACCTGCGCCGGCGTAGCACCTTTTTGCGGAGCGTAGACCTGCGCCGCGCCGTGCCGGCCCAGCAACGGATTATCCACGTCGCAGATGGCTTGCACCCGCGTCCTGGCCAGTCGTGGATCCAGCCCGCTCAGATCAATGCGGGCAATGCGCGCCAGCATCGCACCGACCGGCTCGACCGGGATGCCATTCCGGTCGGGAAAACGCGCCCCCAGTGCGCTTGCCAGACCGATACCGCCATCGTGGGTGGCGCTGCCGCCGATGCCGATCACCAGATGTTCGATGCCCAGTTCCAGCGCCGCCGCGATCAGCTCGCCGGTGCCGCGCGTGGTGGTGCGGGTCGGATCGCGCTCGGCGGGTGACAGCAGGGCCAGACCGCTGGCCGTCGCCATTTCAATGACCGCCAGCCGCTGCGCCGGTACATGGCAGAAGCTTGCCGTCACCGGTGCGCCGCGCGGCCCGGTGACAAGCACGCTGTGTGCCTCGCCGTGCAGGGCAGTCAACAGCACTTCGGCAAGGCCGTCACCGCCATCGGCAACCGGAACCTGCACGATCTCGGCCTCTGAACAGGCCCGGGCCACGCCGCGCGCCAGCGCTGCTGCCGCCGCGCTGGCACTGAGGCAGTCCTTGAGGGCATTGGGCGCGATGACGATTTTCACGGTGCGCGCTTCTCCAGATCACCCGGCGGCATCAGCGATTCCGCACCGGCCCGATCCAAGCGGTGCTGTTCGCGGCGGATCAGCAGCCGCTGCCAAAGCAGGAAGGCCGCCGGAATCACGATCAGGGTCAACAGGGTGGCGCTGACGATGCCGCCGACCATCGGCGCAGCAATTCGCCGCATCACCTCCGAACCGGTGCCGCTGCCGTACATGATCGGCAACAGGCCAACGATGATGGTGGCAACGGTCATCATCTTCGGCCGCAGCCGCAGCAGCGCGCCTTCGATCAGTGCCTCACGCAGTTCCGCCACGGTCACCGTCCGGCCTTGCACCTGCGCGATGTCCCGCCGGCGCCGCAGCGCCTGATCGAGATAGACCAGCATCACCACCCCGGTTTCCGCCGCCACGCCGGCCAGGGCGATGAAGCCAACGCCCACCGCCACCGACAGGTTGTAATCCAGCAGGTACAGCAGCCACACCCCGCCCAGCAGGGCAAAGGGCAGGGTAGCCATGATCAGCACCGCCTCGCCGAGCCGGCCAAAGCTCAGATACAGCAGCAGGAAAATGATCACCAGGGTAATCGGTGCAACGATCTGCAGCCGGGCCAGCGCCCGCTCCAGATACTCGTACTGCCCCGACCAGCGCAGCGAGTAGCCGGCAGGCAGCGCCACCTGTTCGGCCACTGCGCGCTGGGCCTCGGCAATGAAGGAACCGATATCGCGGCCCTGAATATCGACGAAGGTAATGCCGATCAATCGGGCGTTCTCGCTCTGCAGCATCGCTGGACCGTCGGTGATGTTCACCGCCGCGACCTGGCTCAGGGGTACGGCGGCACCGGTCGGCGTGATGATGGGCAAAGCGCGCAGTTGCTCCAGCGAATCGCGGATTGCCTGCGGATAGCGCATATTGACCGGGTAACGCTCCAGACCCTCGATGGTCTCGGTGACGTTCAGCCCGCCAACCGCAGTCTCGATCACCGTCTGCACCTCAGCGATATTCAGCCCAAGCCGCGCCGCCGCCAGCCGGTCGATGGCCACATCGACATAACGGCCACCCGCTACGCGCTCGGAATACACCGAGGCCGCGCCGGGAATGCTGCGGATCACCTGCTCCAGGCGCTCGCCGATCTGCTGGATGACCACCGGATCACTGCCGGCCACCTTGATGCCCAGCGGAGTCTTGATCCCGGTGGCGAGCATATTGATGCGGTTCTTGATCGGCATCACCCAGGCATTGCTCAGGCCCGGCAGGCGCACGATCCGATCCAGCTCAGCAATCAGGTCGGCGGTGCTCAGCCCGGGCCGCCATTCAGCGCGAGGCTTCAATTGAATAGCGGTCTCGATCATGCTTAGCGGTGCCGGATCGGTGGCGGTCTCGGCGCGGCCCACCTTACCAAACACCCGCTTCACCTCGGGCACAGCGCGGATCAGCTTGTCGGTCTGCTGCAGGATCGCCACCGCCTTGCCGATCGCCACCGCCGGAAAGGTGGTTGGCATATACAGCAGATCGCCCTCGTCGAGATCGGGCATGAACTCCACGCCCAGCCGCTGCAGCGGCCACACCGCGGTCAGCGTCAGCAGCCCGGCAACAATCACCACCGGCCAGGGATGGCGCAACACCAGATCAACAAAGGGCCGGTAAGCGGCCATCAGCAGGCGATTCAGCGGATTGCGCTGCTCGGGCAGGATGCGCCCGCGCACCAGCCAGCCCATCAGCACCGGCACCAGGGTAATGGCCAGCCCGGCGGACACCGCCATCGCGTAGGTCTTGGTGTAGGCCAGCGGCGCGAACAGCCGGCCTTCCTGCGCTTCCAGGGCAAACACCGGCAGGAAGCTGAAGGTGATGATCAGCAGAGAGAAAAACAGCGGCGGGCCAACCTCGCCGGCGGCCTGCTCGACGATGCGCCAGCGCTCAGCGCCCGTTGCCGGTCGGGCATGTTCCAGATGCTTGTGCAGGTTCTCGACCATGACGATGGCGGCATCGACCATGGTACCGATGGCAATGGCAATGCCGCCCAGCGACAGAATATTCGCGTTGATGCCCTGCCAGCGCATGATGGCAAAGGCCGCGAGGATGCCGACCGGCAGGCTGATCAGGATCACCAGCGAGGAACGCAGGTGAAACAGGAACAGCGCGCAGACGATCACCACCACCACGAATTCCTCGACCAGTTTTTCGCCCAGGTTATGCACCGCGCGCAGGATCAATTCGGAGCGGTCGTAGGTCGGAATGATCTCCACGCCGGGCGGCAGACTACCGCGCAACGCTTCCAGCCTGGCCTTGACCGCATCGATGGTGCGCAGGGCATTCTCGCCGGAGCGCATGACAATGATGCCGCCGACCACCTCGCCGGCACCGTCCAGCTCCGCCGCGCCAAGGCGCATTTCCGGTCCCAGACGGATCTCGGCCACATCGGTGAGCAGGATCGGCGTGCCGGCCGGACTGACGCCAAGCGGCACCTGCTGCAGATCAGCGAGGCCTTGCAGATAACCGCGCGAGCGCACCATGTACTCAGCCTCGGCCAGTTCGATCACCGAGCCGCCGACTTCGCGGTTGGCGTTCTCGATCGCCATGCGCACCATGCTCAGCGACAGGCCATAGGCACGCAGCCGGTTGGGATCGAGCACCACCTGATACTGCTTGACCATGCCGCCGACCGTGGCGACCTCGGAGACGCCATCCACCGATTGCAGCTCGTATTTCAGGAACCAGTCCTGCAGCGTGCGCAGTTGCGCCAGATCGTGCTGGCCGCTGCGATCGACCAGGGCATATTCATACACCCAGCCAACGCCGGTGGCATCCGGCCCCAGCGCGGGCCGGGCTTGCGGCGGCAGGCGCGGCGCTACCTGACTGAGATATTCCAGCACCCGCGAGCGCGCCCAATACAGATCGGTGCCGTCGGCGAAGATGACGTAGACGAAGGAATCGCCAAAGCCCGAATAGCCGCGCACCGAAACCGCGCCCGGCACTGCCAACAGCGCAGTAGCCAGCGGATAGGTCACCTGGCTTTCCACCACCTGCGGCGCCTGACCGGGATAGCGGGTCTTGACGATCACCTGCACATCGGACAGGTCCGGCAGAGCATCAAGCGGAATGTGGCGGGCTGAATACGCGCCCCAGCCGGCCAGCAGCAGGGTCAGCAGCGTCACCAGCAGGCGGTTGTGAATCGACCAGCGGATGATGGCGTTAATCATGGACATGCTCCGCAGGTCTGACGGACTTGGCATGGTTGGCGTGGCTGGCCGGATCCACGGGCGCAGGCGGCACGCTCAGCCGCTGCAGGCTGGCGCGCACGCTGCTTTCCGAGTCGAGCAGAAACTGCGCCGAGGTGACCACCTGCTCGCCAGGTTCCAGACCGGCAACAATTTCCACCCGTTCGCCGGCTTCGATGCCGGCCCGCACCGGGCGCGCCACGAAGCGGCCCTCACCCAGCGCAACGATCACCCGCTGTTCATGGCCGGTGGTGATCAAGGCTTCGCGGGGAATATGCAGCACATTGACGCGCGGCGCGGCGTAGATCAGCACGGTGGCGAACATGTTGAACTTGAGCCGCTCGCCGGGATTGGCAAAGCGCAGCCGGGCGCGCAGGGCGCGAGTCCTGGCATCGACATCCGGATACAGATACTCAAGTGTCCCGGTCCAGGTTTCGCTGGGCGCATGCGGCAGGCGCACTTCGGCTTTCTGACCGACCGCCAGCCAGCCGGCCTGCTGCTCGAACACCTCGGCCTTGACCCAGACCGTACCTGGATCGGCCAGGGTCATCAGCTCCATTTCCGGGGTGACGTACATGCCCTCGCGGATGTTGAGCACGGCAACGATGCCGTCCTGACGGGCATAAACCGCGATCAGCGGGCGCACCTGGCGCTCCCGCTCCAGTTGCTGGATCTGGCTTTCCGCGACACCCAGCGCCAGCAGGCGATCCCGGGCGGCGCCCCGCAACGAAGCCTGAAGCCCTTCGAGTGCCTGCAGATATTCGCGCTGCGCGTTGACCAGATCCGGCGCGTAGACCTCCAGCAGCAGATCACCGCGCTTGACCCGTTCACCGAGGGTGCGCACCTTGAGATTCTCCACCCAGCCGTTGGCGCGCAGGTGGACATGACTCAGCACACGCTCGTCATAGTCGATATAGCCGACGGTTTCGATGCGCCGGCTCAAGTCGCCGCGCTCCACGGGCGCAGTGCGCACGCCGAGAGTGTTGACCATTTCCGGCGCGATGCGGATACCCGGCTCAGGCACAGCGGCGTGGCTCTGGTCCTCATCGGCGTACACCGGGATATAGTCCATGCCCATATCATCCTGGGCGGGCGTATCGGAAAAAATGCTCGGATTCATCGGATGCCGATACTTGATCGGCTTGCGCTCCACAGTGGGCGGCGCGGCACCGGGCGGCTCGCCCAGCCCGGCCAGCAGCGTTTGCAGATGGGGCGCCAGCAGTACGCCAGCGCCAAACAGCAGAATGGCGACAATGATCGCCAGGATGAATTTCATGGATGGGCACTCCCTCGGACAGGCATGAGTACGGTGCGGCGCACGGCCGCACCTTCGACAGCTCACGTCAGACAGGGAGCGCTATAAGCGCAGCACGGCAGAACGATGCAGCGGTGGCGGTCGCGGCGGCAGGTCCGGATCGCGGGGTTTATGCGCGACCCTGCCCAGCCAGTCGGGCGGCAGCGCTTCGGGCAAGGCCGGCCCGGGCATCCAGTGATCGAGCGCCGCGCTGACCGGTACGGCATCGGGACTGGGCAGACGGTCCATGTTCAGGCAGGCCCAGTCAGGACAGAGCGATAGCGCCGGATCGAGCGGCGCCCGGTCCGGTCCGGCCGGGTCGTGACAGGCCACAACAGGCGTGGCAGGCATCATCCCCGCCTGCGCCATCGGGCAGCAGTCACCGCCGAGCAGCAGCGCCATCACCAGCAACAGCACTGCGGGCAAGGTCAGTGGACGGAGCGGATGTCGCGAGAAGGCCTGCATGATCGCCGCCCGGAATCACGCTTTAGCGCAGGTACACGCCATCGACCCCGATCTTGCCAGGACCGTTGAGCACGTAGATGCCGGCCGAATTACCGCGCACGCCAAAGGCAAGATGCCCATCGCCGACCTGGATTTCATGGCCGCTCACCGCATCGCGATAAACACCATTGCGAATCCCACTGATGCTGATGTGCTGATCGCCGCCGATTGCCAAACCCACCACCGCATAACTGGCGCCGTGGTCATGGTCGCGGACAAAGCGCATGCCACTGCCCCATTCGCTGATATGGCCCATCGCGCCTTTTTGCAGAGCCGGAATGGCGCGGCGAATCTGATTTAGGCGCTGAATATGCCGATATAGCGGATGGCTCTGGGTCTGAGCGATGCGGTCGTCAGTCAGATGATCGCCGAAATAGGCGCGCCCGGTCTGATCCAGGGTATCGTCATTGCCAATCACATCCTGTGGCGCACCCTTCATGAACTCGATTTCCTCGCCATAGTACAGGCAGGGAATACCGCGCACCGTCCACAGCAGGTTATAGGCCGCGGCTGCCATCCACTGCTCGCCCTTGAAACGGAAACGGAAATCGTTGTCCGGGCCCACATCGTGATTCTGCAGGAAGGTCACCAAAGTACTGGCATTACCATAAATCCAGTCCATCTCCAGCACCCGCGCTACGCCGTCATAACTGCCCCGGCTGAGATTATCGCGGAACGTGGAGAACAGGCCGAAATCGAGTTGCGGAAAGCCGGAATCACCGCCGGAATGCGGATCACGTGGATCGTGGCCGAGCCGGGTATACCACCAGGGCCGAATAAAGGACGGGCCATTATCGCCGCCGCCCAAATCACCCCAACCGTAACCCTTGACCAGATTCTCACCGAATACGAACAGGCCCGGCTTGTGCGCTTTCCAGGCGTTGACATATTCAAGCAGGTTATCGCGCGGCACATGCTTGACCGTGTCGATGCGCAGCGCATCCACGCCCATGTCGAGATAGTGATTGATCGCGCCGATCAGATAATCCTTGACGTTCTGCCGGTCGGTGGCGAGGTTGATGCAGTCACCGGCGATATGCTTGCGCTGCACCGCTGCACTTTCCCAGTCGCCGCCGCAGATAAAACCTTCCTGCATATACCATTCGGGATCAAGGCTGTTGGCATCGATGCCGAAAAAGCGGCCGGGATTGTAGCCGGGCTTAGGCACAGTCTCGCCGGTTTTGGGATCGACCAGCGGAATTTTACCTTCCGGATCACGCTGGAAACGTTCCCGATACCAGTCAGGCGCAACCGGGTTATCAATATCGTCGCGATTCGGCCAGGCGTAGTTGCCCAGATTACCCTGATAGGGTCCGTGATTGACCCGGCCCTGTTCTGAACCCTGCGGCACATAATATTTAATCGGCAGGTGATCAATATGCACCTTGCCGCGAATACCGTACTGACAGGAATGGTTGACTACAACATCCTGAATGATCTTGATACCGCGCTGATGTGCTGCGTTGATTAAATCCTGATAGGTCGCATCCGGCGATTCCAGGCGTGGATCAATACGCGTCCAGTCATAGGCGTGGTAGCCGTGATAATCCAGGCCACTCCGATTCTCCACCGGTGGCGTGATCCAGATCGCGGTAAAACCAAGATCGCGGATATAGTCGAGGCGTTGAATCAGGCCCTTGAAATCGCCGCGCCAGTGTGGGTCTTCCGCCTGACCGGTGTCGCGGTTGAATTTAATCCGGTCGCGACAGAAAAAGCTGATGCTCGGATCGCCTTCATAAAAACGCGCGGTGAGCAGAAAATAAATGCTTTCCTCGCGGAAATCGCCTAGCGGACCGTCAGGGTCCAGCGCACCGCGCGGTGCCGGAACCGTGCCGGGTGTACTGGCAACCGGCGCGGTAGCATCAGTCACAACCGGCGGCAGCTCATGCCATTGGCCTTGCGCATACCAGCCCTCGCGATCGCGGTACAGGTCAGCGGTTTGCCGGCCGTGATGATCGTGAAACAGCAGTTGCGCGGCACTGCCACCAGCGAAGCGGTACGTAAACCAGCCGTCGGCATCGGCGACCAGCGGCAGACCAGGCCACAGGCTATCCGGACCACCGGGCTGAGTATTCCAGTAATGGATATGGATGCTGTCCGCCCAATCGACGGGCTTACGGAAATGAATAACGAGTTCACTCATGATCGCTTGCTGCTGTCCCGTGACCGGATCGGGCTGATCCGGATTATGTCTGTCTATAGTCGCACAAAGCGCACTGCCCCAGCAGGATGCGCGCGCCAATTCTTCCCGTCAGCCACGGGTTAGTCGTGACCCGGGTGCGCGTGACCTGTGGTCGAGACGGCCGGGCTTGCTGTCGCCGGCGCTACATCAACGCCGAACGCGGCAAACACCGGCTGCCCATCCACCTGCACCTGAGCAAACAGCTTCTGGTAGCCGGGCGTGGCGAAATCGGCCATGAAATCCAGATGCGGCCCACCGCGTTCCGTAGCTGTTTCCGGTTCCCTGCCGAGCGGATGAAGATGCACGACGGTGCTGCGCTCAACGTTGAAACCGACCATGTGCGCGAATGCACCCATCACCGGTTGCAGTTGACTGAACGGTTGCCCATCAGCGCCAGCCACGCTCAGCCGGACCCGACCCGGCTGGCCTGCACGGGGCGGCTCGGCAAACTGCAGCGTGAAGGTATAGCCGTCCACGGTCGCGCTGTCGTTTACCACCGGCTTAGGCACGCCTGGCGTTCCGGCCACATGGAAGCTGGTGATGGCGTATTCCTGGCGCGCGCTCGCCTCCGGCAGCAGATCGACAAAAACCCTGTAGTCGCCTGCCTGGCGCGCTGTGACGGCAAATGTGTAGCTGCCCGGGATCGCACCCGGAGTGGGATGCACATGCTGATAATCACTCAGGCTGGGATCGATGATCAGCAGATGCAGCTTTTCCGTATGCACCACTCGCAGGTCATCCAGCAGCACCGGCTTGCCCTCCTGGTTCAGCAACGACAAGGTCAAGATCGCCGCCTCACCGATCTTGAGCGGCAGGTCAGGGGCAAGAGTAGCGCGAATCGTAGCCAGCGCCGGGGCATGATGAGCACCCTGTTCATGCACATGGCTGGCGACGGCCTCGGCCCAGACCGGGGTCGCGACTGTGGATAGCACGGCGATGGCGAGCCGCGCGGCGGTACGGAATCGATATGGCATTGGGGTCCATGGCCTCTTTATGGGTTGTCTGGCAGATATGGACAACGGCACACCCGGTCCCGTCATCGGACACGACCAATTTTGCATACTGCGAAAAAGATTATTTTTTAACCACACCGCAGGTATCGCGACAAGAGTCGGTTTTTACAAGGTGTGTTGCTGCCATTGGCCGGACCCTTTGCAAAGTTATCCACAGATTCTGTGGATAAGTCGTCCGAACCGGATTTGCTGAACATCCACTCTTGACAAGGAAAAAAATACCTATATTGTAGTTATTGCGTATATACACTGTTTAACAAGTACCTGTTTATGGGCAAAAGAAAAAAGCAGAAAGATAAGGAAGATACCGTGAAACTGGTGGTACGGATCGAGGCGGAACTACGCGATGCCTTCATCGAAACCTGCCAGTCGATGGACACCACGGCTTCCCGGGAAGTGCGGCGTTTCATCCGCAAATTCCTCGCTCGCTCGGGCAGCACGGACGCCCGGGGTCCGGCACATGACCATGATGGCTCCGCGGGGCCGCCACCCGACACCTGAACGTGCATTCCATTTTTTGAGGTGCCTAATGATGCTCTCCATGACCCTTCCCCCCTCGCCCAGCGGCGCCCAGGATCAGGAAAAGACCCGGGCTGCCATGGATGCCATGTATGCCTATTTCGCTGCCACCGCGCAAAACCGCCCACAACGGGAACGGCAGCGCCTGGCGCATGAGTGGCTCGCCACCGTTCGCCGGCTGCGCAACCCGACCCATTAAGCCGTGATCGCCCCACCTGGCGATTACGATCCCCGACATGTCAAGACCCTGACAGCAGCGCCGTCCGCCACGGCACGCCATCAGGATCGGATACGGCGATCCTGATGCGCGTGTTGCTGGTGGAGGATGACCCGATGATCGGCGACAGCCTGCGCCAAGGGCTGCGCGCCGAGGGTTTCGCGGTTGACTGGGTCCAGGATGGCCGCGCTGCCGAACAGGCCCTGGACATCCATCCCTATGCACTGGTGCTGCTCGACCTGGGACTGCCGAAGAAGGACGGCCTGGCTGTGCTCGGCGACTGGCGGCGGCGGGGCATCACCCTGCCGGTGCTGATTCTCACCGCCCGTGACGCCATTCCCGACCGGGTGCGCGGTCTCGACAGCGGCGCCGATGACTATCTGGTCAAACCCTTTGATTTCGACGAACTGCTGGCGCGCATGCGTGCACTACTGCGCCGGCACGCCGGACGTGCGCAAACCGTACTCGACTACGGTAAGCTGCAACTGGACCCGGCCCGCCATACCCTCACCTATCATGGCCAGCCGGTTGCGCTATCGGCGCGCGAGTTCAGCCTGCTGCAGGCCCTGCTCGAACACCCTGGCGCGGTGCTATCGCGCGAGCAACTGGAAGACCGCCTGTACGGCTGGGGTCAGGAAGTCGAGAGCAACGCCATTGAAGTCCACGTCCACAACCTGCGCCGCAAGCTCGCCCCCGGTCTGATCCGCACCGTGCGCGGCGTCGGCTACCGGCTGGGCGATCCCTCGTGATCATGCATTCGATCCGCCAGCGCCTGCTGCTCGGGCTGCTGGCCGGACTGGCTCTGGTGCTGGCGACTTGCGGCTATGTTGCCTACCGTCAGGCCCGCACCGAGGTCAACGCCCTGTTCGACTACCAGTTGCAGCAGGCTGCACTGGCCTTGCGCAATCAGAACTGGCTGAGCCTGGTGCTCGGCGAGGATGAGGGTGATAGCGATTTGCTGCTACAGGTCTGGGATCGTGGCCGTGGCCTGCTCTATGTGTCGCGCAGGTCCGCTGAACTGCCCTTCGCGGCGCGGCCCGGGTTTGCTGATCTGGACTGGCGCAATCAATCCTGGCGGCTGTTCGCCCTGTATGTCGGTGAACGCATCATCCAGGTGGCGCAGCCGGTACAGGTACGCCGACGCATGAGCGCCGATATTGCCCTGCGCAATCTGGCACCGTTTCTGCTGCTGCTACCGGGGATGGGTCTGGTGGTCTGGTTCGGGGTCGGCGCTGGACTGCGGCCGCTGCGCCGCATTGCCGAGGATCTGCGCCAGCGTCGCCCCGATGCCCTGGAACCACTGGCTTCGGGACAGCGCGCACCGCTGGAAATCGTGCCGCTCGTTCAGGCTCTGGATGCACTGCTGGCGCGGCTAGCGCAGACCCTGGACAGCCAGCGCCGGTTTATCGCCGATGCCGCCCACGAGCTGCGCACGCCGCTGACCGCGCTCTATCTGCAGGCTGAACTGGCGCGGCGTGGCACTGATGCCGACCGTGCGGCGGCACTGGAGGCTCTGCGCGCCGGGCTGGAACGCATCCGCCACCTGGTCGAGCAACTGCTGGCCATGGCGCGGCTTGATGCCACGCCACCGACAACCGTGTTGGAAGCGGTGGAACTGCGCGCGCTGGCGCGGGACGTGGTTGCCGAACAGGCAGCCATCGCCGCAGCGCGCGATCTTGATCTGGGTCTACTGCCCGGCGCGACCGTCAGCGTCGCCGGCAACCCGGCCGAGCTGCGGACTCTGCTGAGCCTGTCTCTTATACACATCTCCGAGCCCACGAGACCAGAGAGGATCTCGTATGCCGTCTTCTGCTTGAAAAAAAAA
>OFSA01000066.1_pt1 | contig 17250 bp, 17 predicted proteins | sample 1543241 | NCBI WGS metagenome assembly OFSA01 (sample SAMN05442508, study PRJEB24371) | freshwater metagenome | isolation source: Freshwater Lake | place: Canada: Niagara | collected 2012-08-09 | reverse complement strand
GCAGCGGTACGGGGAGTTGCACGGTGAGCATGAGCGCCGCCAAGACCGTCACCGCCACCTTCAACTCCTCCTCACCATCAAGCAACCGAATCCTGGCCGGTCTCAACAGCGCCGGACAGGTCTACTACAGCAGCACCCTGACCCGCTGGACCAACGTCCCCGGCACCACGCTGAACCAACTGATCATTGGTGACTTCAACAGCGATGGCCTTGACGATCTAGCCGGCATCAACAGCACCGGCAAGATCTACTACAGCACCAACCGCAGCAGTTGGACCAACATCCCCGGCACCCTGAGCCAACTGCTTGCCGCCGACTTCGACGGCGATGGCAAAAAGGACGATCTAGCCGGCCTCAACAGCACCGGACAGATCTACTACAGCACCAACCGCAGCAGTTGGACCAACATCCCCGGCACCCTGAGCCAACTGGTTGCCGGTGATCTGGACGGCAACAAGCGCACCGATCTGGCCGGTCTCAACAGCACCGGCAAGATCTACTACAGCAGCACCCTGACCGGCTGGACCAACATCCCCGGCACCCTGAGCCAACTGGTTGCCGCCGGCGATCTCAACCGCGATGGCAAGGACGATCTGGCCGGTCTCAACAGCGCCGGACAGGTCTACTACAGCACCAACCGCAGCAGTTGGACCAACATCCCCGGCTTCTTGAATCGGCTGGCCCGGTACTGAACAGTCCGCGCGCAAAACTACCCCTCTCCTCCGGGAGAGGGATCAGGACTGAGGGTCGTACAGCAACCATTAGGGTGTTGACCTTCAAGCAGACAGGAATCAAAAGCCCCGCCCAGGCGGGGCTTTTTCGTGTCCACACCAGACAGACAGTTTCAGAACGGCACACATAAAAACATGGGGGCAACCGCAGTCGCCCCCGTTTTTCAAGCAACGGCGCTGACTGAAACAGCGCCATCCATTCTCAACCGCTACGGCTGGTAATTTTCTTCCAGCAGCTTGGCATGCGCCGCCGCCAGCCGGGCAATCGGCACCCGCGGCGACGAGCAGGACACATAGGTCAGATTCGCGTAGTGACAGAAGCGCATCGAACGCGGATGACCACCCTGCTCACCGCAAATGCCAACCTTCAGGCCGGCGCGGCTCTTGCGCCCATTCTCGACCGCAAACTGCATGAGCTGGCCCACGCCGGTGGTGTCCAGCGCCTCGAACGGATTGTCCTTGAGAATGCCGTGCGAGTTGTAGAAGGGCAGGAACTTGTTCTCGGCATCCTCGCGCGAGAACGAGAAGGTGGCCTGAGTCAAGTCATTGGTGCCGAAGGAGAAGAACTCGGCCACCCCGGCGATCTCACCAGCACGCAGACAGGCGCGCACCACTTCCATCATGGTGCCGAACTCGAAATGCACCTTGACCGCGTACTTGGCCTCGACCTCGGGCAGCACCTCATCAACCAGCGCCCGCACCCGCCTCAATTCCTCCACGGTGCACACCTGCGGCACCATGATTTCCGGATGGACGTTGACCTTCTCCTGAATGCATTCCGCCGCCGCTTCCAGAATGGCGCGAATCTGCATCTTGTAGATTTCCGGATAGGTCAGACCCAGACGCACGCCGCGATGACCGAGCATCGGGTTGACTTCGTGCAGGGCGCGGGCCTTTTGCAGGATTTCTTCCTTCTTGGCCAGCACATCGGCAACCAGATGGCTGTCACTGAGAATGCCGAGTTGTTCAACCGCTTTCGGGTTGACCTGACTGAGAATCTGGCTGATCGCCTCCAGGCCCTGCGCGGTCTGGCGCAAATGGCGCAGATGCTCGATATCGTCGATCAGGGTCTGCTCGGAGGGCAGGAACTCGTGGATCGGCGGATCCAGCAGACGCACGGTAACCGGACGCGGCGCCATCACCCGGAAGATTTCCTTGAAGTCGCTGCGCTGCATCGGCAGCAGCTTGTTCAAGGCCGCTTCACGGTCCTCGGTGGTCTCGGCCAGGATCATCTCCAGGACGATCGGCAGGCGCTCCTTGGCATTGAACATGCGCTCGGTACGGCACAGGCCAATGCCCATCGCACCGTAATTGGACGCGCGCTGCGCGGCATCCGGGGTATCCGCGTTGGCCATGACCTTGAGCGTCGACACTTCATCGGCCCAGCTCAGCAGGGTGCGCAGCTCCGGGGTAAATTCCGGTTCGACGGTGGGAATCTCGCCCAGGAACACCCGCCCGGTGCCACCGTCGATGGTGACCACATCGCCCTCGTGCAGCACCTGATCGCCGATGATCGCCTGACGTTGGTGGACATTGACCAGAATGTCCTCGGCACCGACCACGCAGGGCTTGCCCATGCCGCGCGCCACCACCGCCGCATGCGAAGTCTTGCCGCCGCGACTGGTCAGAATGCCCACCGAGGCGAAGAAGCCGTGAATATCCTCCGGCTTGGTCTCTTCACGCACCAGAATGATTTTCTCGTTGGCGCCACGGCCACGTTTTACCGCAGTGTCAGCGTCGAATACGATTTTGCCCGATGAAGCGCCGGGAGATGCGCCCATGCCGGTCGCCGCCGGCGCCACTTTATGCTTGGGATCGAGCTGCGGGAACATCATCTGTTCCAGCGACTCGGGATCGATGCGCAGCAGCGCTTTCTCGCGGGTGATCAGGCCCTCATTGGCCATTTCCACCGAGCTGCGCACCATGCCCTGGGCATTCATCTTGCCATTGCGGGTTTGCAGGCAGTACAGCACACCCTTCTCAATGGTGTACTCGTAGTCCTGCACCTCGTGGTAATGGCCTTCCAGCTTGTTGCGCAGTTCCACAAGCTGCCGGTACAGCTCCGGCATCTCGTCCTTCATCTCCGCAACCGGCTTCGGGGTGCGAATACCAGCGACCACGTCTTCGCCTTGAGCGTTGACCAGATACTCGCCGTACATCACGTTCTCGCCGGTGCCGGGGTCACGGGTAAAGCCCACGCCCGTAGCGCAGTCATTGCCCATGTTGCCGAACACCATGGTCACCACGTTGACCGCGGTACCGTTGGCCTGCTCCGGGGTAATCTTGAACTCGCGGCGGTAATCGACGGCGCGCTGGCCCATCCACGAGCCGAACACCGCCTTGATGGCCAGTTCCAACTGCTCGTAGGGATCCTGCGGGAAGGGCTTGCCGGTCTGCTCCTGGACGACCTGCAGGAACAACTGGCCGATGTCGCGCAGATCCTCGGCACTCAGGCCGACATCCACCTTGACCCCGGCGCGGCGCTTGATCGCTTCGAAGTGCTCATCGAAGTATTTGTCCTCGACACCCAGCGCGATCTTGCCAAACAGTTGAATGAAACGGCGGTAGGCATCGTAGCCAAAGCGCGCGTTGCCGGTCAGCTTGATCAGGCCGTCCAGAGTGGTCTCGTTCAGGCCCAGATTGAGGATGGTGTCCATCATGCCCGGCATCGACATGGCGGAACCGGAACGTACCGACACCAGCAAAGGATTGGCGGTGCCGCCGAACTGCTTGCCGGTCTCGTGCTCCAGCCAGGCCATATGCTCGCGCACGTTGCTCATCATGCCCTCGGGCAGGGCGTTGCGGGCGGTGTAGTCCAGGCAGGCTTCGGTGGTGATCACGAAACCCGGCGGCACCCGCAACCCGATCTGAGTCATCTCGCACAGGTTGGCACCCTTGCCGCCGAGCAGCATCTTGTTCTTGCCATCCCCTTCGGTGTACTTGTAAATGTACTTCTTCACTGTGATTTTACCTTTGCACTTGGGTGGTTGAGCGCGCATCGGCATAAACCGATGCCGCTGGAGCGGTCGGCAACCGTGAATGAAATCACCGCCGCGAAAAACCTGTGGTCAGCCGTCAGACTGATTCCGCATCGCCCTTCAAGATAGTCATGACCGTAGGCAAATGCCAGCATGGCTGCGGCATGGTCGCATCGCGCCGGCCACTACAGGGTGAAACTTCTCGCCATCGCCGCTGCCTTTTCCAGTAGTATTCCGCTTTTGTTTCAACCTGTACCGATGAGCAGAAGGGTGGATGGCGCGATGCAAGCCCAAGACATTGAACGTCTGATCGAAGAGCAACTGCCCGACGCACGGGCCCTGGTCCACGGCGATGACGGCGTCCATTTCGAGGCGGTGGTCATCAGCCCCGCCTTCGCCGGCAAGACCCTGATCCAGCAGCACCGCCTGGTCTACGCAGCACTCGGCGGACGTCTGGAACGCGAGGATATCCATGCCCTGTCGCTCAAGACCTACACGCCGGATGCCTGGCACGCCGCGCAATCCTGATCTGACTCCGCAAACCTGAGCTTCGAAATTTCCATGAGCAAGCTGATTATTAACGGTGGTGTGCCGCTCCAGGGCGAACTGCGCGCTTCCGGTGCCAAGAATGCAGTCCTGCCGATCCTCGCTGCCACGCTGCTGGCCGATGAGCCGATGACCCTGTGCAATGTCCCGCATCTGCAGGACGTCACCACCACCATGGAGCTGCTCGGGCGCATGGGCGTCGATCTGGTGGTGGATGAACGGATGAACATCCAGATCGACCCGCGCACCATCCAGACCTTCCAGGCGCCCTATGAGCTGGTGCGCACCATGCGCGCTTCGATTCTGGTGCTCGGGCCACTGGTGGCACGCTTTGGCCAGGCCGAGGTGTCGCTGCCCGGCGGCTGCGCGATCGGCTCGCGGCCGGTGAACCTGCACATCAAGGGCCTTGAGGCGATGGGTGCCGATATCCGGGTCGAAAACGGCTACATCCGCGCCCGCGCTGACCGGCTCAAGGGCGCCCACATCGTGCTGGATCTGGTCACAGTGACCGGCACCGAGAATCTGCTGATGGCAGCAGCACTGGCGCAGGGCACCACTGTGCTGGAAAACGCCGCGCGCGAGCCGGAAGTGGTCGATCTGGCCGATTGCCTGATCGCTATGGGCGCGCATATCGAGGGCGCTGGCACCGACACCATCGTCATCGAAGGCGTCGAGCGCCTGCATGGCGCGCATTATCAGGTGCTGCCCGACCGCATCGAAACCGGCACCTATCTGCTGGCCGGGGCGATCACCGGTGGCCGGGTCAAGGTCAAGGACACCCGCCCCGATATCCTGGAAGCGGTGCTGCTGAAGATGGAAGAGGCCGGCATCTGGGTCAACACCGGTCCCGACTGGATCGAAGTGGACATGAACGGCAAGCGGCCTAAGGCAGTGCGCATCCGCACCGCGCCTTATCCAGCCTTCCCGACCGACATGCAGGCGCAGTTCATGGCCCTTAACGCCATTGCCGAAGGCACCGGCATGATTATCGAGACCGTGTTCGAGAACCGCTTCATGCATGTGCAGGAACTGCAGCGCATGGGGGCGTGCATCGAACTGGAAGGCAACACCGCCGTCAGCATGGGCGTGCCCCGCCTGACGGGCGCGCCGGTGATGGCCACTGATCTGCGCGCTTCAGCCAGCCTGATCCTGGCGGCGCTGGTCGCTGAAGGCGATACCGTGGTCGATCGCATCTATCACATCGACCGTGGCTACGACTGCATCGAGGAAAAGCTGTCGCATCTTGGCGCGCGCATCCGCCGGACGCCGGGTTGAATCCGCCATGTCCGCACCACTGACCATTGCCCTGTCCAAGGGCCGCATCTTCAAGGAACCCCTGCCGCTGCTGGCTGCGGCGGGCATCGTGCCGATCGACGACCCCGACACCAGCCGCAAGCTGATTCTCGACACCCAGCAGGCCGACGTGAAGCTGGTGATCATCCGCGCGACCGACGTACCGACCTATGTCCAGTATGGCGCCGCTGATATGGGCGTGGCCGGCAAGGATGTGTTGATGGAACACGGCGGCGAGGGCCTGTACGAACCGCTGGACCTGAATATCGCCCGCTGCCGGCTGATGGTGGCCGGTCATCCCGGCCAGCCGCCCCGGCTGAGCCGGCCCCGGGTTGCGACCAAATATGCCAACACCACCCGGCGCTGGTTCGCCGATCAGGGTCGGCAGGTGGAAGTGATCAAGCTGTATGGCTCGATGGAACTGGCGCCGCTGGTCGGGCTGGCCGATTACATCGTCGATGTGGTCGATACCGGCAATACGCTCAAGGCCAACGGTCTGGCGCCGCTGGAGCATATTGCCGATATCAGTTCGCGACTGGTCATCAACAAGGCGGCGATGAAAATGAAGCACGCCCGGATCAAGGCGATCATGGCGCGCATGGCCGCCGCGGTGCCGGGCTGACCCCGATTCACTCCTGATTGTGCGTGGAGCACCGATGTCCGACATTCAACGCCTGAACACAGCCGATCCCGATTTCTGGCCACGCCTGGAAGCGCTGACCGCCTGGGAAGGCGTCGCCGATGACGCCGTGACCGCCACGGTGCGTGAGATTCTGGTCCAGGTACGCCAGCAGGGCGACGCCGCACTGCTCGACTACACCCGCCGCTTCGACCATCGCGACCTGGCCGGGGCTGCCGAACTGGAAATTTCCGCTGCACGCCGGCAACAGGCACTGGACGGCCTGCCCGCCGGGCAGCGCGCCGCACTGATCAACGCCGCCGCGCGCATCCGCGCCTATGCCGAGCGCCAGAAGCTGGAGTCATGGACTTTCACCGAAGCCGACGGCACGCGGCTCGGCCAGCAGGTGACACCGCTGGATCGGGTCGGACTGTATGTGCCGGGCGGCAAGGCTGCCTATCCGTCCTCGGTGCTGATGAACGCCATTCCCGCCAAGGTCGCCGGCGTGCCGGACATCATCATGGTTGCGCCCGCGCCGGGTGGCGAACTGAACGAACTGGTGCTGGCTGCTGCTGCCGTGGCCGGTGTCGATCGGGTATTCAGCATCGGCGGCGCGCAGGCGATCGCGGCGCTGGCCTATGGCACGGCGAGCGTACCACGGGTGGACAAGATTGTCGGGCCGGGCAACATCTACGTCGCTGCTGCCAAGCGCCAGGTATTCGGTGCGGTCGGCATCGACATGATCGCCGGGCCATCGGAAATCCTGGTGGTCTGCGATGGGCTGACCGATCCCGACTGGATCGCCATGGATCTGTTCTCGCAGGCCGAGCATGACGAGGACGCCCAGCCGATTCTGCTCAGCCCGGATGCCGCGTTTCTGCAGCAGGTGGCGGCGGCTATCGAACGGCTGCTGCCGGAGATGGAGCGGCGTGAGATCATCGCCGCGTCCTTGCAGCGGCGGGCGGCGCTGATTCAGGTGCGCGACCTGACCGAGGCGGCCGAGGTGGTCAATTTCATTGCACCCGAGCATTTGGAACTGTCGCTTGCAAAGCCGGAAGAACTGCTGCCGCTGATTCGCCATGCCGGCGCGATTTTCATGGGCCGCTACACCGCCGAGGCGCTCGGCGATTATTGCGCCGGTCCCAATCATGTGCTGCCGACCTCACGCACGGCGCGCTTTTCCTCGCCGCTGGGCGTGTACGATTTCCAGAAACGCAGCAGCCTGATTTACTGCTCACCGGATGGGGCCGATGCTCTGGGACGCATGGCTTCGATCCTTGCGCGCGGCGAAGGTCTGACCGCACATGCACGGTCGGCGGAGTTCAGGATTTCCGACGCATCGATGGAAAGTTAGTGCGCTGACAGGCCGTTGCCAGCAGCCAAGCCATCAAGCGTTTCCAGCGGGACATCTAGAGATGTCAATGTTGCTTCTACGCCGCCGGTGAACACGACCAGCGACACGGTTTCAGTAGCCGCGAAGCTATTACGAAAGCCTTGGTCACCCTGGAAACCACAACCCAGGGGCGATTGTTGCCCGGATTGCAAAGCCGCGCCGCCGTCTTCGAACAATAACGCCCGCAAGGCCTATGAACTGGCGTTGTCCAAACTGCGGGAGGACCATTAACCATGCGCTTCATCAACCCGAAAACCGACTTCGCCTTCAAACGCATCTTCGGCTCGGAACAGAGCCACGCGGTGTTGATCGACTTTCTCGACGCCGTGCTCTACGGCAGCCGGGGACTGATCGCCGATCTGGAAATCCTCAATCCCTGGCTTGCGCCCCGCATTCGCGGCATGAAAGACACCTACCTCGACGTGCGCGCCCAGCTCAGCGATGGCCGGGAAGTGATCATCGAGATGCAGGTCTTGAACGTGGAGGGTTTTGAAAAGCGGATTCTCTACAACGCCGCCAAGACCTATTCCAGTCAGTTACGCAGCGGCGAAGACTACCTCGATCTGCATCCGGTGATCGCCCTGACTTTAACCGATTTCGTGATGTTCGAGTCCTGCCCCGGTTATCTAAGCCGTTTCGTACTACGGGAGCGGGACTATCTGATGGATTACCCGGTGGAAGATTTGGAACTGGCGTTTATCGAGTTGCCCAAGTTCGATAAACCGCTGGAAGCCTTGGAAGGTCGGTTGGAGCAATGGCTGTATTTCATCAAACACGCCCCGGACTTGACGATGATCCCACCCCATTGGGCCACCGTACCCGTCTTGCGGCAAGCGTTCGATCTGGCCAACCGGGTCAATTTGGAGCCGGAGGAACTGGAAGACCTGGAACGGCGGGAAATCTTCATCGCCGATCAGCGCAATGCCCTGCGCAAGGCGCAACGACAGGGCCATGCCGAGGGCCATGCCGAGGGTCACGCCGAGGGTCAGCGACAACAGGCCCTGTGCATTGCCCGCGCCCTGCTGGACGTGCTGGACCTGGATACCATCGCCGCCAAGACCGGCCTGAGCGTTGACGAATTGCGGCAATTGCGGAGCGAATCATGAGTAATCGTTTCTGGAGCCCCCTGGTTAGCCAGCTCACCCCGTATGTGCCCGGCGAACAGCCGAAGCTGGCCAGGCTGGTCAAGCTCAACACCAACGAAAACCCCTACGGCCCCTCACCCCAGGTGCTCGAAGCCATCCAGGCCGAGCTGTCCGACGCCCTGCGCCTGTATCCGGACCCGAACGCCGAGCGCCTGAAACAGGCCATCGCCGACTATTACGGTGTTACCCCGGCACAGGTGTTCGTTGGCAACGGCTCCGACGAAGTGCTAGCCCATATCTTCCACGGCCTGTTCCAGCATCCCCTGCCGCTGCTGTTCCCCGATATCACCTACAGCTTTTACCCGGTGTATTGCGGCCTGTACGGCATCGACTTCGTCACCGTGCCGCTGGCCGAGGATTTCAGCCTGCGGGTCAGCGACTACCTGCGGCCCAACGGCGGCATCATCTTCGCCAATCCCAACGCGCCCACCGGCTGCCTGCTGCCGCTGGCGGACATTGCCTGGTTGCTGGAACGCAACCCGGACTCGGTGGTGGTGGTTGACGAAGCCTACATCGACTTTGGCGGCGAGACCGCCATTACCCTGGTCGACCGCTATCCCAACCTGCTGGTTACCCAGACTCTGTCCAAGTCGCGCTCGCTGGCCGGACTGCGGGTCGGATTGGCGGTCGGTCATCCGGATTTGATCGAAGCACTGGAGCGGATCAAGAACAGCTTCAACTCCTACCCACTCGACCGCCTGGCGATTGCCGGCGCGGTCGCCGCCTTCGCCGATCGCGAGCACTTCCAGCGCTGCTGTCAGGCGGTGATCGACAGCCGTAGCGTACTGGTGCAGGCCCTGGGCGAACTGGGCTTCACGGTGCTGCCCTCGGCGGCGAACTTCATTTTTGCCCGCCAGCCGCGACACGATGCCGCGCAACTGGCCGCCGCCCTGCGTGAATCCGGCATCATCGTCCGGCACTTCCGCCAGCCGCGCATCGATCAATTCCTGCGCATCAGTATAGGCAATCCGGAACAGAACGCCGCATTACTCGCCGCGCTGAACCGCATCCTGGCCAGTGGACATTAACCATGCAACTGCGCGAACTGGTCGCCTACACCGATCGCCTGCTGGCGGCTGACCGCTTCAGCGACTATTGCCCCAATGGCCTGCAGGTGGAAGGGCGTCCCGAAGTCAAAACTGTGGTGACCGGTGTCACGGCCTGCCAGGCACTGCTCGATGCAGCAGTGGCGCACGCCGCCGATGCCGTACTGGTGCATCACGGCTGGTTCTGGAAAGGCGAAGATCCGCGCGTTCTCGGCATGAAACAGCGCCGGCTCGCCACCCTGCTGCGTCACGACATCAGCCTGATCGCCTATCACCTGCCGCTGGACGTCCATCCCGAACTGGGCAACAACGCACAACTGGCCCGGGTGCTGGACCTGAGCATCACCGGCAGCACCGGTGGCGATGGCCAAATGCCGGGCCTGGTGCTGCTCGGCGAAACCGCCATGCCCATGAGTGGCGTGACATTTGCCGCTCATCTGGCGGCGCGCCTCGGTCGCGAACCGCTGCATATTGCCGGCAATGACGCGCTGATCCGCCGCCTGGCCTGGTGCAGCGGCGCCGCGCAATCCCTGATCGAAGCGGCCCTGAAAGCCGGCGTTGACGGTTTCATCACCGGCGAAGCCGCCGAGCAGACCGTCCATTTCGCCCGCGAAAACGGCCTGCACTTCTTCGCCGCCGGCCATCACGCCACCGAGCGCCATGGCATCCAGGCACTGGGCACGCACCTGAACGAACAGACCGGCCTGCACTGCAGATTCATCGATATCGATAACCCGGTTTAAACCGCGCACCAGCGCCGGGGCATCTTTGAGCGACAAGCACATAGACCCCCTTACCCCCCTTGAGTTATAGTTTTGCCGCTCCGTGGAACTCGTGGAAACCGCTACCGGGAGTGCCTGGCGTGCACCCCCCGGAAACCGCCGGCCGTGGCAAGACGGTCGCTCCCCGACCCAGAACGGCACACGCCAGGACCGCGCGCATCCCTTTCAAAGTAAGAATGGCTAACCATCTCATGAACTATAAATCCACAACAGGAGACTGCGTATGAGTACGGTAGATGACGTCGATCTCGGCAGACGCCGCTTTCTGACCGCTACGGCTACCGTGGTCGGCGGCGTAGGCGTGGCGTTCGTCGCCGTTCCCTTTCTAAAGTCCTGGTCGCCGAGTGAACGCGCCCAGGCCGCTGGTGCGCCGGTAGAAGCGGATATCAGCAAGCTCGAAGAAGGCGCCATGATGACTGTCGAGTGGCGCGGCAAGCCGGTCTGGCTGCTGAAACGCACCAAGAAAATGCTGGATGCCCTGCCCGGACTCAATGATCAACTGACCGATCCGGCCTCGGCCGTTGCCAGCCAGCAACCCGCGTACGCGCAAAACCCCCATCGCTCCATCAAGCGCGATGTGATGGTCCTGGTCGGCATCTGCACCCATCTGGGCTGCTCGCCGACCTTCCGTCCTGACGTGGCGCCGGCCGATCTGGGCCCGGACTGGAAGGGTGGCTATTTCTGTCCCTGCCACGGTTCGCGCTTTGACCTGGCCGGCCGTGTCTACAAGAATGTGCCAGCGCCGACCAACCTGGTGGTTCCCTCCCACCGGTTTGTCAGCGATTCGCGCGTACTGATTGGCGTTGATCCGGAGGCTGCATAATGGCAAATACACAAGGCACGACCGGTCTGGTCGGCTGGATTGACGAGCGCTTTCCGCTGACCAAGATGGTGCGTGAGCACCTGACCGAATACTACGCACCCAAGAACTTCAACTTCTGGTACTTCTTCGGCTCACTGGCCATCCTGGTGCTGGTCAATCAGATCCTCACCGGCATCTGGCTGACCATGAACTACAAGCCCGCCGCCGCCGATGCCTTCGCCTCGGTCGAGTACATCATGCGTGATGTCAACTGGGGCTGGCTGATCCGCTACATGCATTCCACCGGCGCCTCGGCCTTCTTCATCGTCGTCTACCTGCACATGTTCCGCGCCCTGATCTACGGCTCCTACAAGAAGCCGCGCGAACTGATCTGGATCTTCGGCGTGCTGATCTTCCTGTGCCTGATGGCCGAAGCCTTCATGGGCTACCTGCTACCCTGGGGCCAGATGTCCTACTGGGGTGCCCAGGTGATCATCAACCTGTTCAGCGCCATTCCCGTTATCGGCCCGGATCTATCGGTGTGGATTCGCGGCGACTTCGTGGTCTCCGACGCTACCCTGAACCGCTTCTTCTCGCTGCACGTCATTGCCCTGCCGCTGGTGCTGGTCGGTCTGGTTGCTGCGCACATCATCGCCCTGCATGAAGTTGGCTCCAACAATCCCGACGGTGTCGAAATCAAGAAAGTCAAGGGGCCCGACGGCAAGCCGCTGGACGGTATTCCCTTCCACCCCTACTACACCGTCAAGGACCTGGTGGGTGTAGTGGTCTTCCTGATCTTCTTCTCGATCGTGGTCTTCTTCATGCCCGAGATGGGCGGCTATTTCCTTGAGCATCCCAACTTCGACCCGGCCGATCCGCTCAAGACCCCGCCGCACATTGCTCCGGTGTGGTACTTCACACCGTTCTACGCCATCCTGCGCGCGGTGCCATCCTTCGCCGGTACCCAGGTATGGGGCGTACTGGCCATGGGCGCGGCGATTGTCATGCTGTTCTTCCTGCCCTGGCTGGACCGCAGCCCAGTGAAGTCGATCCGCTATCGGGGTTTCCTGTTCAAGCTGGTTCTGGCCGCGTTCGTCGTCTCGTTCCTGATCCTGGGCTATCTGGGCGCGCTGCCGACGACCCCGGAGCGCACCACCCTGGCGCAGGTTTGCTCGGTGATCTACTTCGCGTTCTTCTTCGTGCTGCCGATCCTGCCAGCCATTGAAAAGACCAAGCCCGTACCGGAAAGGGTGACCGAAAAATGAAAAAAATCGTTCTCGCACTCGCCCTGCTCGTGCTGCCGGGTCTGAGCCTTGCCGCGACTGCCGGCTATCCGCTGATGAAGGCGCCAATTGACCTGCACGACAAGGCCTCACTGCAGCGCGGCGCCAAGCTGTTCGTCAACTACTGCATGGGCTGCCACTCGCTGGAGCACCAGCGCTACAACCGCATGGCCCGCGACATCGGCCTGACCGAGGAGCAGGTCAAGGAAAACCTGATCTTCACCGGCGCCAAGGTTGGCGACCTGATGAAGAACGCCATGCCCAAAGCTGCGGCCAAGCAGTGGTTCGGCGTCACCCCGCCCGATCTGACCGTGATCGCCCGTTCGCGCGGCGTCGATTACCTCTATACCTATCTGCAGACCTTCTATCAGGACCCGACCCGGCCGTTTGGCGTCAACAACGCCGTGTTCCCCAATGCCGGCATGCCGCATGTGCTGTGGCAGTTGCAGGGGATGCAGAAAGCGGTCTATGAGGTTCACAAGGATCATCAGGGCAACGAGACCAAGGTGCTCACGGGCTTTGAACTGGTGCAGCCGGGCAGCATGAGCGCGCCGCAGTTCAAGGAATCGATGGCCGATCTGGTGAACTTCCTGGCGTATGCCGGCGAGCCGATCAAGCTCGAACGGCAGAAGGTCGGCATCTGGGTGCTGCTGTTCCTCGGTCTGGCCTTCGTAGTGTTCTACCTGCTCAAGAAAGAGTACTGGAAGGACATCCACTAAGAAGGACCACGCGCCACCGGAGCGCCGCGCGCGCCGGTGGTTGCGGTCCACCGCTCCCCCGCTCTCCTACCCTCCTGCGCAAGACCCATGACTTCAAGCCGGCCCTACCTGATCCGCGCCCTGTACGAATGGATCGACGATAACGGTCTGACTCCGCATCTGCTGGTCAATGCTGAATATCCAGGCGTTGAAGTTCCCCGGCAGCACGTCCACGAAGGGCGGATCGTCCTGAACATCAACCCTTCGGCCGTGCGCGATCTGCGGCTGGGCAATGAATGGATCGAATTCAGTGCCCGTTTCGGTGGCATCGCGCGCCTGGTGCGGATTCCGCTGGCTGCGGTACAGGCTATCTATGCCCGGGAAAACGGCCAGGGCATGGCCTTTGGCGATGAAACGCTGGATGAAACTCAGCCTGAAACCGATCCGCAACCGGAGCCGGAACCGCCGACGCCCTCCGGGCCAGCCCGTCGTCCGGTGCTCAAGATCGTCAAGTAAGCCACTGCTGCATCAAGCCCTGGCCGACATCAGCCGATATCAATTGATGTACTCAAACAGCGTGACCACATGGCGCACGCCACTGACCTGGCTGGCGACATCGGTTGCGGCATCGGCCTCGACCGGGCGCACCAGCCCCATCAGATACACCACGCCGCGCGCCGTGACCACCATGACCCGGGTCGGATCAAAGTCGGGAATCTGGTTGATCTGAAACAGCGCGGCCTTGACCTTGGTGCCCAGCAGAGCATCGCTGCTTTGCTCGGACAGCGAACTCGGCGGCGCTACGACCAGTTCGTTATGCACCAGGCGCACCGGCGGTTCGTTAAGCTGGCGGGCAATTCGGCCGGCGTCCTGGCGGACCGGCTCCGAAACCACCTCACCCGTCAGCAGCACTACTCCGTTATAGCAATTGACGCTGATCTGATTACCAGGTGGCAACTGCGCATTCAGCCGATCAAAGAGCTTAAATTCGGTGGTCTGGTCATCCACCATCGTACCGGTAGTGCGCCGATCATGTACCACACTGATACCGGTCGCCGCGCCGCTGATCAGCAGGCCGGCGCAACCACTGAGCGTCAATGCCAGCAACGCGGCGCCTGCTGCGCGCAACCATTCCTTCATCCGGTTTCTCCACCAAAGAGCTGCTGATCCAGCAGATCACAAAGACAGTGCACGATCAGGATATGAGTCTCCTGAATCCGCGCCGTCACCGTCGCGCTGACCCGAATCTCGACATCGTCGCGGCCAAGCTGGCCGGCAATACGGCCACCGTCACGCCCGGTCAGGGCCACGGTCACCAGGCCAAGCGCCTGCGCCGCCGTAATGGCTGCGGCGACATTTGGCGAATGACCACTGGTCGAAATCGCCAGCAGCACATCGCCACGCCGCCCGAGCGCCTGGACCTGGCGCGCGAATACCTGCTCGAATGCGTAGTCATTGGCGATCGAAGTCAGCGCCGAGCTGTCGGTGGTCAGGGCAATGGCCGCCAGCCCCGGCCGTTCGATCTCGAAGCGGTTGACCAGTTCTGCGGCGAAGTGCTGGGCATCAGCGGCGGAACCGCCATTGCCACAGGCCAGCACCTTGCCCCCCTGACGCAGGCACCTGATCAGGCATTCGGCGGCCTGCACGATGCGCGGTCCCATGTGGTCCAGGGTGCGCTGCTTGGCTTCGAGGCTGGCCACAAAGTGCTGTTCGATACGCGCGAGCGGTTCCAGGGTCATCCGTCATCATCCAGGCTGGGGTGGGCAGAACAGGCAAAGCTTAGCGCATTTCCGGCCAGGTCATCGCACCCGGGGCGTGCAGTGATGCAGAGCCACGCGGTGCGACCTGCCCTATAATCCACAGCCTTCATCCCTGCTGTGCGCTCCAAACACACCATGCCTCTTCACCCTTCCGCTGCACGCGAATTCCGGGCTGGCCTGCTGGCGCTGGCACCGCTGCTGGTCGGGGTCATGCCCTTTGGCATGATCTACGGCACGCTGGCGCTAAGCCAGGGCCTCAGCCCGGCAGCGGCGCTGGCGATGTCCAGCATCCTGTTCGCCGGCTCGGCGCAGTTCCTGTTCTGCCAACTGTTCGGCGCGGGCACGCCCGCGCTGATCACCGTCACTGAGGTGGGTCTGCTCAACCTGCGCCATGCCCTGTACAGCGCCGCGCTGGCGCCGCGCATCGCCCATCTGCCACGGCGCTGGAAACTGGTGCTGGCCTACCTGCTGACCGATGAAGCGTATGCGGCGATTGCCCGGCACGAGGCGTCCGGCGAACCAGGCGGACCCCACCGGCACTGGTTCTACCTGGGTGCGGGACTGGCCCTGTGGAGTGGCTGGCAACTGTCCACCGCCGCCGGAGTGCTCCTGGGCGCGCGTCTGCCGACCGATTGGCCGCTGGATTTTGCCCTGCCGCTGACCTTCATCGCCATTGTGGTGCCGCTGATCCGCGACTGGACGATGCTGGCGGTGGCGCTGATTTCCGGACTGGTGGCGCTGCTCGCGGCCGGTCTGCCATTCAAGCTGGGACTGCTGGCAGCGGCCCTGACCGGAATGACGCTTGGCTGGTACTGGGCAGGATCGGCCAAATGAGTATCTGGCTGCTGATACTGGCCTGTGGTGTGACGACCTTCGTGATTCGTCTATCGTTCATCGCCGCCGAGGGCAAGGTTGCCTTCCCGCCGGGTTTTCGGCGCCTGCTGCCGTTCGTGCCCGTGGCGACCCTGAGTGCGCTGGTGGTGCCTGACCTGTTGATGCCGCAGGGCACCCTGTGGCTGGCCTGGGATAACCCCCGATTATTGGCTGGACTGATCGCAATTGTGATTGCCGCAACCACACGCAGCGTGCTGTGGACACTGGTCGGTGGCTTTATCGTGCTGGCCATCGGATCCGCCTGATCCGCCCCTGCACTGCTGCCATCTCTGGAGCTTTGCACCTAGGATCAGGCCGACCTTGCAAAAGCCGCTTGGGCATTGGACGCAGATGCCTGAAACGCGCCCCAACCTGCTTTGTCTGTCAGGAACGGCGCGCGCGGCACGTACGGAAAGTACTGCTTAAGCGCCAGCGATCACCCGCAGGCCGGTAAAAATCAGGTCCGGCTCGAGGCGATAGGCACCCCGCAGGTACGGCAGCAGCGTCTTCGAGCCACCACCAGTCAACAGGCACACCCCAGGACCGTGGGCAGCACGCATCCGCGCAGTAATGCCATCGATAGCAGCGGCAACCGCATACGTTGCGCCACCCCAGACACCCTCAGCAGTGCTCTGCCCAAACAATTGAATCGATCCTGGCTCCGGCGGAATCTGCTGAGTCTGTCGATACAGCGCCTCGCGCATCAGCCGCGTGCCCGGAATAATCACCCCGCCGCGATGCCGGCCATCGGCGGCCAGGGCATCGATAGTGACTGCCGTGCCGCAATCCACCACGTAACAGCGCTGACCGAGCAGCGCCCAGGCCGCGATCATCGCCACCCAGCGATCAGCGCCCAGCCGCTCCGGTTCGGCATAGGCATTGCGGACCCCGCAGGCCTCCGCGCTTGAAATCACAAATTCAGCGTCGAGCGCCCAAGCCTGCCGAATCCACGCCGCCAGACCCGCCCGGGCCTCGGGACCCGCCACACTGACAATCAGAACCCGCGTTGGCCGCGGCAATGCCGACCACAGCCGGCCCGCCAGCTCCGCCCAGCTCTCATCACCGTGGCTGGCCTGACCATGCTGCGGCCAGACATCATCCGCGCCGCTCATCCACTTGATCCGGCTATTGCCCACGTCCGCCAGCAGTATCACGCTTCGATCCTCACGCTGACTTCTCCACCCAGATAGGGAATCAGCCGGCCATCCGCCCCTTCCAGCAGCAGAGCACCACTGGCATCCACGCCCCGCGCGATGCCGGTCACGCTGCCCTGCGGCAAGTACAAACGCACCGGTCGCCCG
>OFSA01000065.1_pt1 | contig 17497 bp, 18 predicted proteins | sample 1543241 | NCBI WGS metagenome assembly OFSA01 (sample SAMN05442508, study PRJEB24371) | freshwater metagenome | isolation source: Freshwater Lake | place: Canada: Niagara | collected 2012-08-09 | reverse complement strand
TTATAGAAAGATATAAGCTGAGATTTTTGAATATTTTGTTTGACTACCAAACGTTTTTGATCGATATCAATGATATCACCTTCTTGTACGAGAAATCAATATGACTCAACTTTTTGATTATTACACAAGATTTTACCCTGATCAACCAAAGCAGTAAATCATCTTCTTGAAAGTTGTATAGTTTGTTGAAGATAGGAAAGGAGTTTCATAGAAGAGAATAGTGGTAAAGCCTAAGCGTAAAGCTTTTTGCTTCTTGCTTTTGTTCAAATAAAAAAAAGAGCCAAATACATGACTCTCTTTTATGGTTTGTAATTGTTTTTTCAATGGAAAACTAGTTTCCTGTAACAACTTCAGCACCTGTAGCAACAACACCTGTAGCTTCTTCAGCAACTGGAGCAACAACACCTGTAGCTTCTTCAGCAACTGGAGCAACAACACCTGTAGCTTCTTCAGCAACTGGAGCAACTGCGTCATCAGTAGGAGTAGAACTAGAACATCCAGTCAACAAAGCAGCTGAGAAAGCAACCAATCCGAGAGTTAGTAATTTTTTCATAATGCAAGAATTTATAGATATAAAATAATTCAAGACGGAGACACTATAGTAAAAAATATGTCATTTTCAAGTAAATTGTGACTTTTTTTAAAAAGAGTAAAGAGAACCTTCTAAATATGAGGGAAAAAGACAAATTTTCTTTGACAAATACCCCCTAAAAAGATATACTTACAACATAGATATGATTTTATAAAAAAGATTCCTTTTTATGTACCAAGAGGAGATTGAAAAAAAGAGCAAAGAACTAGTCTTTGTCTATCAAATAATATACAAAATCGTTTTTAAATACGGTATCTTTTTGATAATCATTATAGGTGCCATATATTGGACACAAATCATACTTCATAGAGAATCAAATATTATTACATTTACAGACAATGAGGCAGGCCAAAAAGCAGTTAGAATTAAAACATTCGAAAAACGTATAAATACGATCAAAGGAACTGGAGATTTAGTTGTTTTCGTAGGATTGTGATTATTAGAACAAAGCGGAACGATGCTCTCTAGTTATAACAACCTAGTAAGTTATAATGGATATACCCTACCTAGATATTTTGCAGGAGATGTTTCTATGTTTTCCAATGATACATTTTCTGGAGCAACGACATATACCAAAAATGAACTAGATTGATTTATGACAAAACTTCGAAGTATCAAAAACAAAGATACCATAACAAACATCAAAAATAGATCAATACCAATTTCAACAGATATTGTAACAACATTCAACCTACAATGTCTTTCTCAAAAGAAAATTTATAATCGTCTTTGTGAGACATTTACAGACAACTTTATAGAAACATTTCTTCTCTATGATATAGCCAAAGATATCCAAGGATTTAAAGATATTTTTAATATACTTCTTCAAAATAACAATACAAGATACAAAACAAAATTATGTACAAATTTAATATACTACAGTTATTATAGCGAAAACACATCAAACGATATTAAGTCTATCATAAAATCTTGTTCTCCTAGTGATTATGATACATTTAATAAATTTGTATTATTTTCTGAAGTTCAAAAAGAACTTGAAAACAAATTTATAAGCAACACTGTCTATGTCGACAATATAATCAACGAATACAAAACAAGTTCATTTCTCCAAATCCTATATGAAGACATAAATAGCAACAAAATAAATATTGACCGTATAAATAGCTATTTAGATTTTATTGAAGAACTATTAAAAGAGGAAAAATTAAGTCAATTAGAAACAAATATTATTTATTATTTCAACAATTATAAATTAAAAACAACAATAGAAAATCCAGAGCTTTTTATGAAAATAGACAACAAGACAAATTTAAACAATCTCTTAAAAAGAATAAATAATGTAAATAACTGAAATTTATTGATAGGATACAAAGGACTAAAATACAAAGTAAATGAGTCGATTCTAATGGAACAAACAGATGTATGAAGCGGTGTTTTACAATGAGATTATGCAGAAACCATTGATAAACTATTGAGCCAAATAACTAACTTTGCTATTGATAGTAAACAAATATCTGGTAATCAAATATTAACAAAAGGAGTATTGCAAATTATTACTCCAGACATACAAATAGCATTGCCTATAAAAATGCAATTCCAAGAACAAAGTAGTATTCTATTTATCAAGAAAATAGATATACAAGGACAAACTGAGATAAACACAAACATCAATACCATTATTTCAAAACAACAACGATCTTTTTGAGATTTTCAAAAATATTTAAATGAAAATATAAATCTTTTAAGTTCAGATGTAAACCAAGAAACTGGTGGAAATTCTACAACAATACCAACATCATTTTGTGATAAAGCAAGAGAGTCACTGTCTGGATCTGCTATTGTACAGAAATGTGACGATACCACACTCATAATAAATTTTAATCAAGATGGAAAAAAGATTGGAATCGGAATAAATTATGAAAATTTTGTTTTTAAATCCATAGAAGTCTCTGATTCTGATGCTAAAAAGAAAATATCTGAGTATCTAAACAGACAAGATATCATAAACAAGTATTCTGTAATAAATGAAGATAATATGATTGAGTTTACACAAGATCTTCTGTTGTTGTTTAATAAAAGTTGAACGACAACAAATCCTATAGAATTTAACGCATCAGAAAACACGTTAATTGTATTAGATACGATCAAAAAATATTTAGGAGTAAAGGTTACAGATATTGTTGAAAAAGGAAATAAAGTAACATTAACATTTACCCTATCGGGATTAAATCTGATTGGAAATTATAATATAACATCACATAGTATAGAACAACTATATTTCAAAGATATACTTATAAATAATGTACCTGCTCTGATCAAAAATGTGCAATTTACACTTGATGATGCAAACATAGCGGAGATAAAAAAATTCACAAAAGATCCAATAGTTTATATAAAAGGCAAAAGTATTGAAAATTATTTTCTTTATATAAAAAACGTAAAACAATAAGCCATGTACAAAAGATTTACCATCCATGAAATCAAAACGATACAAAATCAATTTATCCAGAATCTATATTGATGTATCAAAAAAGAAAGGTGCCAATCAACCCTAGATTTTTTCAAAAAAATATTTAAAGAAGGAAATGATATTTATTTTTGTAATAGGTCAGAAATTTTATTAAGTTGTTCAAAGACGGCAGACGATAAAATTATTATTAGAGATGAAAGAGAAAAGATCGAGACCATTTTGGATGATGCAGAAAGAAGAAGTTTAGAAAGCACAATTAGAAATTACATAACAAAAAAAGAGAGACAAATCTGACAAAAAACAATTGAACAAATACTTATGGACGAATTTATGCTTGGCGCGTACAATACGATAAACGACAAACCATTTTTGGTATATGATATTGAGACAACTGTGTGTGATGATATTAAAGATGCAGAATATCTCATTGGATATGCAATGTACCCTATTGAAGGAAATAAAATGGAATATAAATACATCGGAAAAGAAGATCTCGATGAATTTGTACAGAAAATGATAGATTTTGATGGTTACATTATTGGATATAACAATATTCGATTTGATAATCCAGTTTGTATTTACAATTCAACCAAGAACCAACAAGACATAGATATTTTAAATAACAAAACAATTGATCTCTTCGTCTTTTTCCAAAAAATGACAGGAAAAAGAATTGGGCTTAATAAGGTTGCAACAGCACTTGTTAATGTCGAAAAAACACTCGATTCTGGGGCAGAATGAGAAGTCCTTTGGAAGCAATATCTCGAAACAAAAGATGAGAAAATTCTTGAAGAGTTTAAAAAATATTGTAAGAATGATGTAAGAATGACAGCATTAGTCCTTCTCTATCTTTTACATTACAAAAAGATAAATATGGAAGGAGAAGAAGTTCATTTTAGTATAGAAGACTTTTTAGAAAACTCACATGGTATAATCAAAGAAATTTGAGGAGAAAGCGCTAAATTAGCAAATCTTTTTAGCTAAAAATGTACGAAAATGCAAGAAATAGAAAGAAGATTTTGGATAAATAAAGTTCCCCATATACAAAAAAAACGAATTAGACAAGAAATCATCCAAGGATATTATCGTGATCCTAAAACAGAGACAAAGACAAGGATAAGAGAGACAAAAGAAGAAAATAAATGAACTATATATACAAAAACTATCAAACATGGTAAATGACTAATCAGAGAAGAACACGAATCTAAAATAACAAACAAAGAATGGAATATATTGCGACCTATAGCTCAAAAAATTTCTCTACAAAAAACGCGTTATCTGATCATAGATAAAAAACAAACTATCGAACTCAATATCTTTCATGGGAAACTTGAATGATTGGTAATAGCAGAAATAGAATTTAAAACTATAGAAGAAAGCAAATCATGTAAAATACCCGAGCGATTTGGTATGGAAGTAACTGAAGAAAAATCATCTACAAGTCAATATCTAGCAAAACATGGAAAAGAAGATTTAGAAAAAATAACAAAACCATATACACAAAGGATCCAAGAGGATCTTGCTGATTTTTATGATCAGGAAGCAAGTAAATATGCAAGTACAAGAAGGAAAACACGACCAGAAGCTCCCCTTCTCATAGAAGCCGTCAAAAAAAACACAAAAGACGCTATAAAAATCATAGAACTATGATGCGGAAGCGGAAGGTTTTTGGAACAGCTGACAGAAATTAAAGACAAAAAAATTGAATACATAGGAATTGATATTTCAGAATGACTCCTTGCCGAAGCTAAGAAAATCAATATCCCCCAAAATATTACAACACAATTTATAAAAACCGATATGATTAGTTTTCTCAAAGAACAGCAGCAAGAATCTTGCGACATTATTGTATGAATTGCAAGTATTCAGCATCTCGCAAACAAACAACATAGAGTTCTTTGCACCAAATACAGTTACAGAGCATTAAATTACTGAGGAAGTCTCATTCTCAGCAACCGATCGTTCTCAGTTCGATTCCTCAAGAAGTATCGAAGAGCTTTGCTCGAGACAGCCAAAAATATGGTAGTTAGCAAAGAAAATAAAGAACGAAATAGTCTCTTGTTACCACGAAAAACAAATGGGAAAACATTCAAAAGATTTTACCATATTTTTACAAAAAGAGAGATTAGCGAGATAGTACAAAAGGCATGATTTATGATCACAACACTCAACTATGCTACCAAAGATGGGACACTTTCAGAAAATTGGAAAGAAGCTACAAATACTATCTGTATAGGAGAGAAAAAAATATTTACAGAAACTAATGACGGAAATGTCGCATCATAATAGCTGCACTTTGGCCAACATTCAATGATTCCTTGATGCCTAACATAGGAATGTAGGCAACATTGTCGACAGCTGCCAATGTATCAGGCAAGACACCATCTACTTCATTACCAAATACTAGCGCAACAGGGACACCTACAGGACATTTATCGAGAGAAATCGCGGTTTCTGTAATCTCTGCAGCCATCACAGCAAAACCTAATTGCTTAGCTTCATCAATTGCCTCTTGGGTGAACCCAAATTGACGCAATCCGACAGATTCTTCTGCACCAAGAGAGGTTTTTACAACCTTCTTATTATACACTGGTGATGGAGAATATCCAGTCAATCGGACCTGCCATCCAAGCGAATCAGCAGTACGAATAATATTTCCTACATTATAAGCACTACGTATATTTTCCAAAATAACCACATTCATCCACAAACCAACAAAAAGATAAAAATCAGATTTATATGCCGATAGGCATGCTTTTTTTTATGGTTAAGCAAGTATTTTTCAAGGAAAGCTTAATGAACAAGGATTATATAATAACAAACTACGTCATCGCGAGTGGCAACGTGGCGATCCAGTCTAAGATAACTCAAAATAGATTGCCACGTCGTCTGCACTTCTTTGACTCCTCGCAATGACATAGAATTATTCTAATTGAAAAAACTTAGCAGTTCCTTAATATCTCAATATATAAACTTATCACTAAAATATCTAACATATGAAACATATACTAGGATTTGCACCAATGGATGGATTTACTGATGCGGCTTGCCGCTGTATCACTCAAGAAATCCGAGACAAATACGGCGAAAAAGATCGCTATGATTTTCGTTTATGGACAGAATTTATGACCGCTGATGGATTTGTCAGAAATCCAGAATGAGTCCTCCATCACATGGAAACCACTCCAAATCAGACTAAACTCATTGCTCAAATATTCTGAGGAAATACAGAAACCCTCCAACAAACCATGGCAACATTACAAGCAGAATACAGCGATCGCTTCATCGGTCTCGAACTCAATATGGGATGTCCTGCGAACAATATTATGAGAAGTGGTTGAGGTGCTGAAATGTTGAGAGACAAATGTAATTCTCTAGACATTATCAAATCACTCAGGAACATCATCAAAATGCCATTTAGCATCAAAACAAGAACGGGTGTAGATATCCCTGACAAAGAAGCTCAGATGAAATTTCTCGCTGAAGCCAGCGAATTTGTAGATATGATCACTATTCACGGAAGGACAGCCAAACAAGGATACGGACCAGGATTAGATCGAGAATTTATTTACGAAGCTAAACGTCAAATCGAAGCACTTCGCTGAGATACCGTAAAAGTTTTGGGAAACGGTGGAATTTTATCGTATGAAGAAATTGATTGATACATCAAAAATCTGGATGGAGTCATGATTGGACAGGCTGCCATAGGAAATCCTTGGATCTTCACGCCACACATTCCATCTCACGAAGAAAAGAGAGATACAATCCTCCGCCATTTTTCACTAATTCCAGACACTGAGAGAGCTCGCATAGAATTTAGAAAACACCTCTTCCAATATATCAAATGAATCCCAGGCAGCAAAGAACGAAAAGTTCACATGTCTCAAATCAAAGATAAAGAAACTATGGAAACTGAGATTAGAAAGTTTTTCAACCCCACACCCGGGTTGGAATAAGATAGAGATAGAGCAACCCGGGTGATTTACAAAAAACCCACCGCCTAAGCGATGGGTTTTCTCTATATGTGAACATGTTATATTATTCAGCGTCTTCTGACAACTTCTTAACAACATCTTCAAGTCCTTTCTTTGGAGCAGCTGCTTTTGGAGCAACTGGCTTATCAGCAGCTGGTTTTCCGGCAGCAGCAGCAACTCTTGCGTCAACTGCATCTTCTGAAACACCTTTCATGCTAAGTCCAATTTTTCTATTCTTAGGATCCAAGAGGATGATTTTAGCTTTAACGATTTGTCCAAGCTTCACAACTTCATTTGGATTTTGTGTTTTTTGTTGAGAAAGTTCACTCAAGTGAATCAATCCATTGATATCCTTGAAAACTCTCACGAATACTCCATAAGGAACGTATCTCACGATTTCACCTTCGATGAAATCACCAACTTTGTAGTACTTAGGCAATTCTGTCCATGGATCATCTTTCAATTTCTTACTAGAAAGTGAAATTTTTCCATTTTCGAGACCAATAACTTTAACCTTAACAACATCACCAATCTTACCAAGCTTGTCGATATCATTAACGTGTCCGTATGTGATTTCAGAAATATGAACCAATCCTTCAACTGTACCTCCAATAGTAACGAAAAGTCCGTAAGAAGAAATTCCACTCACAACACCTTCGAAGATTTTTCCAACTTCCAATTCTTTCAAGATAGATTCTCTTTCTTCTTTGAGAGCTTCTCTTTCAGAAAGGATAATTCTCTTTTCTTCTTCATCAATATTGATGATTCTAACTCTAAGTTCTTTTCCAATAAGATCCAATAGTTTTTCAAAAATTGCTTCTTGATCACCATCTTCAACTCTTGGGTAATGAATAGGAGCCAATTGAGAAAGTGGAACGAATCCTTTGATACCGTGCATATCTATCAAAAGTCCACCAAGGTTCGCTTCTGTAGGTACAACAGTAATAATTTCATCTGCTTCAAACTTCTTCAAAATAGCCTTCCATACATCGTATTGCAACAATTTAGTGATAGAAACGATATAGTGACCATCTTCATGTCTGATATTAGGATTAACGATTTCTAGTTCAATTTCTCTTTCTGGAGCCAAGTCATATCCTGATCTTTCCAATTCTTTAACTTCTTTAGAAAGGATAATACCTGTAAATGCACCATCAGCACAATCAACCAAAACACCGTTATTAATTTTTTTAAGAACAATACCTTTAACTTTTTGTCCTTCTCTAATCACTGGGATTACGAACTGACTTTTTGTAGCGGCTGCTCAAACTTTTTTTGCTACCATTAATAATAAAACGTTAATAAGATAAAAAGATAATTAGATTACGCTTTGAGACCAAGTTTTTTAGCCACAGAAGCATACGTTTCAAGATTTGTTTCTTTAAGATACTTCATGAATCTTCTTCTTCTAGCTACCTTCTTCAAAAGACTTCTTTTAGCATCAAAATCTTTTTTGTGAAGAGCCAAATGAGCTTGTAACTCTTTGATTTCATCTGAAAGAGCAGAAATTTGAACTTCTGGACTTCCTGTGTCTTTGTCGTGTCTTTTCAAAGATACAACTTGTTTCTTTTCAACCATAATAAAATGTGATAAATAAATAAAAAGATGTGTACAAAACTTACAGATGGTTAAACCGCAAGCATGTAGAATTACCCCTGACAGGACTCGAACCTGTATTTGCCCCTTAGGAGAGGGCTGTTCTATCCCGTTGAACTACAAGAGCTCAGCCAAACAATAAGAGTTTTCAGCAGGCCCTTACTTATACAAGTTTGCCAACGAAAATCAAGAAAAAAGAACAAGAAACAAAAGAATCTTTTGTTTGAGATAAAAAATCTATTGAAATATGGAAAGTATTGGATATATTGGCATAGATTTATCTTGTACTAGACTACTCATGCTTTTTGATTTTCAAGCATTTATTGAAGAATTAAGAGAAAAGCCAGAAAAGAAACAAATTGTAGAAAAATATGAAAGTGTTATTGGTGCTATTGATGGAGACATCAAAGACCAAGAACGATATGAAGAATATGTAAGTAAATTTTCTATCATTCCTTTTAATATTCCAGAAGAGTTGAAAGAAGATTTTGATCGAGAATTATTACAACAACTTGTAGTATCTTCTTTTAGTAGTGATTATGAACTCAAAAAAGAAGAAGGAAAACCAGAAAGAGAACTTTATATAGCCGTTAAAAGTTGAGATCAAAGTGTCGTAAAAACTGTATCTGAATTACGATCATTCCAAATTCTTAGACTCTATGAGATTTATATAGAAGAACAAATGAATCTCCATGCACTCAAAAAAGAAGATGAAAGCGAACAAGCAGCTATTGATGGTGAAAGAGATGCAAAAATTATAAGACGAAATGCCATTCTAGCTACATTAGACAAGGATGAACTCGCTCAAAAAGCAAAAGAAGAGCAAGAATCAAAACTCTGAAACCTTATGGATCAACTATAATATTTACACAAAAAACTGTCTTTCGAGACAGTTTTTTTTATTGAAAATTATTACTATTTTCCCAATGATGAATCAATCAAAAATGATGGTAATGGCTGCTTATACGTAGCCTCTAATCATAGTTTTGTTGTTCAATAAGAACCAAAACTCTGGATAAGATATGTTTGTGTTGGCAACATACTTCCAGAGGGCAAAGTTAGACAAAACGATATATCACGATTATCTTTGTTTGCTATGATAAAATATGGAGAAAATTTAGTATCTGTTTGCCACTGTTTCAAGCGAGAATCTTCCAAAAGCCCAAGTGCAGAAGACGCTGACACAGAATATGTTTTGAAAAATGAATCATTCCAAGAAAACCCACTAGAAAAATACATTCAATTTTCATACATCCCAGAAGCATCTGCAATCAAAAGACCCAAATTAACTGGACCTGCACGAAGATTTTTTGCAACAGGTTTTAGCAAAGCAAGCGTATTTCCTAAATTCTGATTAACAAAGGGAGCTGACAAACTTTTAGAAATACTTCAACTAAATATATCACGGAACAGAGGCAATATAAGAGATTGTCCAGAATGCAAAACAAAGGGAGATTCACAACTACCACTATCAAGCAAAGAAGTGGACAAAAAATTAGATTTTCCTATAATTTCAAAAGAAAACGAAGACTGTAACTGATTAATATTATCATAAACCAGAGGATTGTCTGAATTAATTACTTCAGAAAATCCAAGTCCACGATGTTGAAGTTGAGTCAATGCTGTTTCTAGACCAGCTTGAGCAAGATAATAACTTTTATAATAAGACAAAATTTGACTATATTGAGTAGACATATTTTTAAGAAAATGAACGGTCAAAAGACCGAGCAAAGAGCAAGTTAATAATACAAACATAACCAAAAGACTAATATTCCCTCTTCTTTTCATTCACCATTATGGTTTGAGAGTAAAAAATTGTTGCAAAGACAAAGATACATGTTGAATCCATTCTTGACCATATCTTGGACTATATGCACGCATAAAAAGCCAAAAACCAGGTTGTTTTAAACGAAGAAATGCTACTTCATCTGAGTCTAGTGATCATGATAGAATCGTTTGTGGGTCTTCATAAGGTATTATTTTAAACATTGCACGAGAAACCAAAACATGTCATGAATCCGTCAACGAAACTAATTGACTTCCTGATCTCTGCACAAAAAGGCGACAAGGATTTAAACGTTGCTGATGGGTAAAATTACCAGTCAATTCAAAGGCAGATGAAACACAATCCCCTGTTGTAAAAACAGAATAAGATCACTGATCATCACGCAAATACAAATGATCAACTAAACCACTAGAAATCTGTAATTCTGATCCATAACGAGTATAGTCTATTTTTGAAGTATCTGCCATATTTTGTAATATTTGAGAAAAAGCAAGACTATCTTGCATCACATATTTTTCTTGCTGGAGACGAAAAGCTATCTCAGAGACAGTAGAATACGTCCTAAACAATACAATTGAAAGCATTGATACAACGACCAATACAATCAATATTTCTATGAGGGTAAATCATTTTTTTGTAGTTCTCATAGGAGATTAATAATTTCAAATAAAACTTTCAAGTACAACTTCTCATTGCATAGTTCATTTTTTATATAAGACATGAGATTCTACTTTAACTAATTGATCACGAGAAATAGCAATTCCACTCTCAACTAATCCAGTAAATACAACATATCTCGCAAAATACGTTGGAGTACCTGCATCTCAAGTTCAGTAATACATCACAGGAAACTCACTAGTCCCCGTAAACAATGCAAGTCTCGCTTGCTCAAATTTGGCATCAAATCCAGATAAAAGTGATAACTTATGAATATCTATAAACGCAGTTGGCGTTGCTCAAAACATCCAAGCTGTCGTAGATTGTTGTCCAGAAATAAGTGAATCACGACAAACATCTAATTTACTAACTCAATTATATTCAACATTAGGAACACAATCCCATTCCAATCACGCCAAACGATTGCTATCTCTCATATTAAAAGCAAGAGACATCGATTCTTTAGCCAAAAAAGAAGCTGTTGTCTTGAGTCTAATCGTATCCGCAGCTGCAATATTGTAGGTAATCATTTTGAGTACCGCCAAAACGCCAATGGAGAATACAGCGATTACCATCAATACTTCTATAAAAGTAAATCCAAAACGAACACGACGCATATGACAAAAGAGAAGATAAATTATTTACACTCAGTTTTTTTGAGTACACAAAGACTAGGGTCGATAGTATAACAAGATTTTTGACCAGATATATCAGACAAAATCATTGCTCCAGAAAGAGCTTTTTTGGCAGAATAAAGCTGACATCCAATCGAATACGGAGTTAATTCAACGTCTAGTGTAGATAAGACTGTTTGGTTAGAAACAATGCTATTTACCACAAAAACAGAAGATTCAAAACCAGTAGAAAGGGAAGATAATGTAGAACCAGATAGGCTGGTAACAAAACCATGGACACCAGAACCGAAGTGAATAAGCAATTGAGTGTATTTATGTCCATACAAATAACTTGAAGTTCTTGATTGACCAACCAAGGTGTTGAATCCATCGATAAATTGATCACTCACAGATTGTCTATCCAAGTCTTTAACACGATCAGATCCAAATCATAAAGTCATTGCCAATAAAATACCCATGATAACCATGACAATAAGCATTTCCAACAACGTGAATCCGGATTTCTTGTGCATCAAAAACAGAAAAATAAAAAAAAAATGAAAAATATACACCCAAGAATGTATATTTTACAAAGTGTTTTTCAAGCTAAGCAAGAAAAAGAAATGATTTACATACTAGCACCATCCATAATTTGAAGAATCAATCCAAATACTGCCATGGCAATAGATACAACAACACCTCCAATAAAGATCAACATTACTGGTTCAATAACCTTAGAAAGGCTATTTATAGTTGATTGTAATTCAGAATCATACATGGTAACTACATTTTCAACTGTTTTAGAAAGACTCGCTGTCTGTTCTCCAACCTTAATCATAATAGCAACATCTGAAGGAATAAGCTCTGTTTCAAGCTTTAAATGGTCATAAATATTTTCTCATCTATTGATACCAGACAATACTCTTTCAATCATTTGTTGATAGGCAGGTATAGTCAAAATTTCTTTGAGCAAGGTAAATGTTTGAACATAGTTCATACCTGCACCAAGCATCAATTTAAGATATCTACAAAATTTAACAATATAATAATATTTCGTCATTCTACCAAACAAAGGTACACTTAACAAAAATGAAAAACCAGCTTTCTTTCCTGTTTCTGTAGTAAAAAATACAGACAAAAAAGTAGCAATACCCACAAATAGCCAAACCAAAAGCACCCAATGAGCAGTAAGAAACAAACTAAAGTTTCTCAATATCTGAGTCATCAAGGGAATTTGAACTCATTGAAAAGAATCCGCTATAGAGAAAATTCCCGGTAATACAAAGACAAACAAACTAATCACAGAAACAATAGCAACAAACAATAACATTGTCGGATACATCATCGCGCCAATATACTTATTTTTAACTTCATCAATATATGCATATTCTTCTGCTAATGAGGACAAGACTGATGGTAAAGTTCCAGACATTTCACCAGCTTTTACAATAGAAAAATCCCCTTGATCAAAGTATTCTGGTAATCTATTGAATGCATATGATAAACTTTTACCTTCATTGAGAAACGTGTAAATAGCAGAAGCCAATGTTTTAACTGCCATATTATCAGAAGACTCAATAATTAATTCAACAGCTGTAATTACAGAAATTCCTCATTTTAACAAATAAGAGAGTTCTCTAAAAAACAATATTTTTTGTTTTCCAGAAAATCCATCTCTATCAATTACACGCAAAATAGCAGCAATTGCTGAGTCAAAGAAACGAAACAAAGGAGCGAACAAGGTATTCATGATTTATTGCTGATAATAAAAGGCATTTAAAGAAAGATCAACAGTTTGTACTTCATTGTAATGCATAATATCATACGATACTTCATCCAATTTATACAACACACGAACTGCTTCTGTATTTGGGATTTGCTTATCTACACGATCAATAAAAGCAAATAATTTATCTTTATCTGAAAATTCCACACGAAGTTGGATAGGCAAACTATAAAGATTTCCCAAAACCAATTCTGGCTTTCCTAAAGAAATATTTTGAACACTTGAAACTGATTTTCCAAGAAGATATTCATTGATATTCTTAAGTAAAGTTTTTTCATTAACTTCCATTTTACTATCATGAAGATCACTAAGCAACAAAAAAGATCTAGCTAAAGCAAAATTATCTTTGATTTTAGTATCCAAACTAGTACATCAAACTCTCTGATTAACACAATCAGTAATTGATGATTCTGATTTTTGTACCAAAGAAATAAATGCAGCATTTGCTTCAATGGTTTTTTTCTTATTAGTAAATTCTTTGATTGTTTGGTCTTGGGTAGACAACTGATCACGAACTCACTGCAGATTATCCCAAGACGGCAAAACTCCATACAAAAAAACTAAGACAACCAAAAGAAGTAAAACAAAAGAAAAAACTTTATACCTAACTGCAACAACTCTTGCTGTAGAGAGAGATAAGTCATGTTCTACTACAGTAGAAACAGGTGATGTTTCAACTACTGAAGAAGTTGTTTGCTGACCGTCAGCCATTAATCTGCTAAGAATTTCATTATTTTCCATCTTTATTAACATTAGCTTCTAAAACAAAAGAGAAAAAATCTCCGTCTTTAGTATAGTTTTTGATATGCATATCTCCAACAAAGTCGAGTTGTTTAAATTTATCAATCAATGAGTCTCAAGATTGTCCTGCATAAAGCAAAGCTAAATTAGATACACGCCCTTTAAACGAAATAGTATCCAATGAGACATTAAAATCAGACAACACCAAACTTTCAGTCTGTCCAATAGAGAACGATTGTAATTCATCGAGCATATCGATTACTTTCTTGATACGAGTAGACCAAGAAACTGTTGTATAACGATCTTCTACAGTAGAGACCGCTGTATACTTGGAATATCATGTCATTTGAGTAATTCCAGACAACTGAGCATTTTGTTGAGAAATAGTCTCTGTTTGTTGTGTAATTGTAGACTGATCCCAAAATGTCAAAGCTTTGATCCCTCCTCGGATAACGAGTATCCCAACAAGACAAAAAGAGAACAAAGTAAACAGTACATATCGTGGTGAACGAATCTTGTTTTCCATATGCAAATAGTATGAATTAAATGAGACGCCAAGGCTTCCATAGAAGGCTAACGTCGAATTTATCCCGCAAAGCGTGGATAAATACTTATAATAAGTATATTCCATTCACAGGAAATATGCAATTTGATTACGTATTTTGAGAAATTAAGATTGACATATATAGGTTTAAATATATATAATAGGTATTGTTTATTTAAAGTATAAATATGCTCAAAAGTAAATGTATCTTAGCCGAGAAAAGTGTTGATGATGGACAAAGAATCTCCATTATGTCTCGCCATACCCTAAATGACGGAAAAACTCCAGACGAAAGAATCTGAGTTGATAGTTTTGATATGCATTTATCTGATTTTTGACCAAGCCCAAAACTTGTATGAAAATATTATAGAAACGAAATAGATTTCGAAAATTACAGCAAAGAATATAAAGAATCACTACATCCAAAACAAGACGCCATCAAAAAAATAATCGAAGATGCTCTCATTAAAAACATAACAGTCCTCTGCATCGAAGAATCTCCAGAATTTTGTCACAGAAAAATATTTGTAGAAACTGCTCAAGAACTAGCTAAAACAATGTGAATGAATTTAGTAATTGAGATTCAGTAATACATAAAAAACATATTTAAACATCTCGTCGCCATTAAGCGAATTATTCAGGCTGAACGAAAAAATGGAAAGAAGTGGTCCGCTTGTTTTAGCGAAGCTAAGAGCCAAGTTTGGTTGAATCATAAAAAAGATATGGAATACGACCGGATGGTAGAGCGCTAATTGGCGACAAAAGAGTTTTTGTTTACTTTTTGCTCTCTTCAAAAAGTAAAAAGAAAGAAATTATACACCAACCATCTTAATATCGCATTTCCAAATTTCAGAAATTTTTTGTAAAACGTCACCAGTTTTATATCTAGGATCTTGTTGATTTGCATAATATCGAGTATGTGGATCCACAAAAATAATCTGATCCAATTGTTTGTATGGCAAGAAAATTTCAGCATGCGTACACAACACGCAAGCAGTTTTTCCTTCATGTAATGACCAAAAAGCTTTTTGCTGTTTTGGCTCAGCATCTCACGAAGAGAGCACCAGAACTCCTTTCTGTTTGCGAAAAGCTTCTGAGGCGAGCATAGACATTGACCAAAGATCAGGGAACACAATCAGTCTCCTCTTCACCAAAGGATCCAGCACAAATGGCAACAATTTCTCATCGAGACCAGTGGTATTGAGAGACTTAGGGAGTGAACCAGAAACAGTTCATTTTGCGAGCAGAGACACAATATCTCAGGGCACAAAATATCTCATTACATTTTTGTAACTCGTATAATATTCAGCCACCATCCAGTGCAATAATTCCAACGATTTTTTGGACAAAAATTTCTCACTCACACAAGTGAAAGTAAGCTTCGCTTGCACAAAATGATAGGCTTCCGCAAAAGAAATTTCCTCACCCAGCACCAAAAAATAATCCTCTCCAAACCTCACTACATCTCCCGCAGCAAACGCAAAATCCTGATGAGGATACAAAAATACCCTATCACTCCCAGCAAATTTCGTAAATGCATAGAGATAAATCATAGAAAATGTTCTAATGTAAATTATCTCTCTTGTATCATTCTTCTCAAAGGATTCAACTAATTCTCAATTCCACCCGGGTCAAATTTCTCAAATAATCCGTACGGATGTTTCGGCGAAACATCCCTACCGCATCTCTCACCCGGGTGGAAATCAAAAAAACCACCACCGAATTCCTCCGATGATGATCTATCTAAGCGATAATAATGTCAGATTTAAGCTTTCACTTCTTTACTCATATCTTTCTTTTCAAAGAATGCGATAGCTTCAGCCAATTCTACGTGATCTTTGGCATATTCGTGGATATCGAGCCCTTTTTGGAAAGCTTCACAAGATTGAACAAGAGCCGTAGCACCTACTTTAGTTCCTCTTGGATGTGCATTACATCCAGCTCCCATAGTCGTGATGAAATCCATATTTCCCATAATATCAATAAACGGCTTGAGAAGTGTAGGATTGAGTCCTCCAGAAATAATTGGAGCACATTTTTTCAATCCTCTCCAACTATCATCTTCCAAAGTTACATGTTGATGATGGTCTTCTGAGACATTCTTCACCCAGTCTTCATCCTTTTCAGGGATAGTTCCCCAAGATTGTTGGAAGACATGCCCAGCGGCATCCAATCCATAAATATTGTGAGCTGCAGTTACATCTTCTTCAGGAGTCCCTGCCATTTTTCCGACTCCAGCTGTACCGGTATGAATACCAGATGCACCAGCCAATCTCGCAAACTTAGACAATACTAATACTGTGTATCCAATTGGATTTTCAGGTCTTGTAAATGCTCCGTGTCCCGCTCTATGAAAGTGCAAAAACACATCAGGATATTTTCTTCTAAGTGTCTGGACAGCCATCCATCCAGCAGTAGTTCCATCAATCAAAAATGCATATGATCCTTTTTCCATACCTGAATTTACAACCATTTCACATCTAGCAATCATAGTTTCATAATCTGGAGCTGAGACATTGAAAGAGTGAACTTTCTTGTGTCCAGTTTCTTTTACAGCTTTAGCCATAGCTTCTGCGACATGAGCGACCATCTTGTCGTATGGACAGAAATCTTGATCTGCTTGTGGTTCATCATTTTTTACAAAATCTCAACCTCCTCTTCGGAAATCATAGGCAACTTCAGCATATTCAGCTGATGTAAGTCCCATCTTAGGTTTTACAATAGTCCCAAGAATTGGTCTATCGTAGACATTGAGATATTTTCTCATATCATCCAA
>OFSA01000063.1_pt1 | contig 17551 bp, 11 predicted proteins | sample 1543241 | NCBI WGS metagenome assembly OFSA01 (sample SAMN05442508, study PRJEB24371) | freshwater metagenome | isolation source: Freshwater Lake | place: Canada: Niagara | collected 2012-08-09 | reverse complement strand
GTACCGGCCGGGGCGGAAATACCGGGCGCGGCCCGCCCTGCACCGGCAGGGTTGGGCGCTGCGGCAAATCCAGACGATCGTAACCAAGGAAATCGACATAGCGATTAAGCAGGTTGGCGGTCAGCCGCGCCGGCAGGGCCACAATCTGTTCAAACTTCATGCGGAATCCAGTCACCTGCCGCACCCGCGCCACAATCTGTTCTTCCAGCTTCAAGCGCTGCGCGCCGCTGATCATTTCCTTGGCGAAATCGGCCATCAGGGCCGCCGGCACCCGGTAATAATCACAGCGCGAAGCATCACCGGCCAGATCCTGCACATCGCGCATCCACTCGGCGACCGCCTCGCGCGCAAACAGCGCTGCGTCATCCTCGCGTGCAGCGGTCTCGGCCTCCGTTGCCGGCGCAGTCAGGCCCAGCAGCGCTTTCATCTGTCCGGTATCGACTGCCGTGCCAATGGTCGGCGCGCGCACTGCCTGCTGCGCATCGGGCAGACGGGTCTCGATGCGGTAGTAAATACCTTCCAGCTCATCGCTGTCAGCCTGCAAGGCGCGCAGCAGTTCACCAAAACGCTGTTCGCCGGCGCAGTCGATCAGTCGTGCCGCAATCAGCCGCGCCGCATCCAGACGCCGCGCCAGTTCCTGTTCGGGGTTGTCACTGACGTAATAGTGGCCGATGCGCTCCGCCATCTGCTCGCGCAACTGGGTCAATTGCGCGCGCAACTGCTGCTGCTTGAGGGCCGGATTACACAAGGGGCGCAGGTTCTCGGCCAGATAACTGATGCCGCCGTCGTTGAGCGCAAAACCGGCCTCCCAGGCTTGGGCCGGATTCTGGAAATGCGCGCACACCCGGGCATCGCTCAGGAACGCCTGCTGGAACTGCTCGATGCGCTTGCGCTCGCCGGGCCGAACGTTCAACTCCTGACCATTCTCGTCGTAATCGAAAATGTTCTTGGCCTTGAAGTTGGGATTGCGCAGCCAGAAGCTGTTGCGGAACGGGCCTTGCGTATCCCAGTGCCGCGGCCAGTCGTGCTGCTTGCCGAAGAAATTCAGCAGCGAGCTTTCCATGCGGGTGATCCAGCGGCTTTCCGGGGAGCGCTCGCCGGCCTTCTCCTCGAATTCCATATCGAACTTGGTCAGCACCAGAAACAGCGCGGTCGGCTGCTGGGCGCGCTGTTCCGGGGTGGCGCCATGCGTGCTGCTGATCCAGTCGAACACCATTTCCGGCAGGGTCTTGACCTCCTGGTTGCTGGGCCCGATGCACAGCAGCATGCTGGTCAATTCCTGCTCGGCGCAGTAGCGCTCGAACAGGTAGGCGACCTTGCCGCGCAGAAACAGGTTCTGCAGGGCCTCGGCACCCTGCAGAAAGGCCGGCAGATCCTTGATCTGCTCACGCGAGCGGGCGCCGGGGAAATCGAGCAGATCGGTATGCTCGAAAAAGTCCCAGGGCTGTTCGGCAATCACGATGCGCAATTCGGCAATCAGCGCCGCCACCTCGCTACGCGGCAGGCTGACCCGTGCGCCATTGTCGCCCAGCACGCTAAGCGTACCTCCGCCGCCGCTGCCCAGACCCTTGAGGGTCTGCACGTCGATGATGCTCTGCTCGCGCGGCAGCAAAGCATCCAGCCCGGCGCTGGCCTCGCTGGCGAAGTTCAGCCCCTGCAGGCCGGCATACAGGCGCAGATACAGCGCGCTGAACGCCTCGACGCCGCCCCAGATCACCGCGAACAGCCGGGCGCGCTCGCTGCTGCGCAAGCGTGGCGCCAGTTGCGCGGCCTGTTCCCAATAGCCGTTGCGCAACAGACGCACCCGCTCGTAGCCCTTGAAATAGCGCTCGAAATAAACCTGCAGGTCGTAGACATCCTCAGCGCTGAGCGGATCGACCGGCATGGCCTGCGCGGCCGGCGTCAAAGCTTCGAACAGCTCGTTCAGCGCCGCCGGGGTCAGCGAATCCTCTTCGCTGTGGTCGCAGTCGGCGTAATAGGCATTGCCGATGATCTTGACCAGATCGGTCTGGGTGAGCAGGCGCATGCGCACCGGCGTGGCCGGGGCAACCGGTGCGCCCGGCTGCAGGCTGAAGCGCGTCACCAGACCGGTGGATTCGCGGCCGCCTTCGGGATTGATATCGCGAATGAAGTCGATGCTCTGCCCGGCGAAATCGGCCATCAGCGGCGCTTTGCCCTTGCGCGCCAGTGCCGAGATCAGATAGGACTTGCCCGACTGGCTGGGCCCGAACACGCCCACGCACATCGGCCGGCGTGCGGCCTGTTCCAGGCGCCGCGCCTGGGCGGTAAGGCGGCGAAAGTCCTTGGTCAGGCCGGCCTTCTCCTGGCGAACCCGCTCGGGATTCTCATCCAGCCAGGCCAGGAAATCGGTGCCGACCCGGTCCAGGGTCTGGCAGGCGCTGCTCAGGGTGGCGTCGATAGCGGTCATGGGCGTTCGCGGTCGCGGCGGTGGAGTGTCGAATGCAGGTGCATAGTGTAACAGCTCAAGACTCAGAAGCGGCTGGCCAACACCGCCAGGGCCAGCACCAGGATCAGCAGGCCAAGGGCCAGCCCCTGCAGGCGCCGCTGGCGCTGCTGATAGGCAACCGGGTCCACGACCTTGCCCAGCCAGGGATCGCCGCTGGCCGGCAGCGCCACCAGTTCACCTTCCGCGGCCAGCGCCCGGCAGTACAGGTCCACCTGCACCTCCTGCACCGGCGGCGTGCTCCAGCGGATGGTCGGATTGAGCAGCGCCTGCGGCATCACATCCCCAGTCGCCGCACCGGCCAGCGGGTGCCCTGCGACAGGCTCAGGCCATCGCAGCGCCACCAAGGCGCCCTGCCGACCCGCAGCACGCAGCGGCGCCAGGGTCATGGTGACCGGCTCACACTCATGCAACAGGGCATTGGCCCGCTGCAGACTGCGCTCCAGGCTGCGATCCAGCCACCACAGCAGGCCACCGCACAGACCGGCGATCGGCAGCATCACCAGGCCCATCAGGGCCAGCAGCAGCAGATTGGCGGCCTCGCGACTGGTCATGGCAATGGCCATTGCATACAGCACGGTACCGGCCATGGTCAGGAACAGCAACAGGCCCAGCAGCCGCAGACGGCGATGCTGCGCATTGCCCAGCCGACGCAGGCGCGGATGCAGGGAAAGCTCGGGAGTTTCAGTCATGTTGGCGTAGCGCCTTGCAAACCATGGGAAAGTGCGTTGCGGCGTTCAATGGCGCGGTGCCTCGCCGGCGCGGGCGGAAATCGAAAAAATCCCGGTGTCCAGCCAGTAGCCATATTCATCCTTGAGGGTCTGCAATTTCAGCAGCACCACGCCCAGTGGCTGCTGGTTGCCCTGGGCATCGGCCACTTCGGTGACCTTGAAATCCAGATCGACATTCTCGTCGGTAGAGCGCTCCAGGGTCACCTTGAGCGGCAGTGCGCGGGCGCGGGCATCCTGCGGCTGGGCAAAGGTGATCCGGTACAGCGGCGAGGCCGGCCAGCGTTCGACATTCAACTGGCGAAAGCCGAGAAACACCGGCGCGTAGAAATCAAAGCGCGCTTCCGGCAGGCGGGTCTTGCGATCTTCCAGTTCCAGATTGGCGAACAGCACGTTGTCCTGCTTGAGGCGACCGGTCTGCTCCAGCACGCCAATGAAGCGCGCGGTGGATTTCATGCCCAGTTCGCGGCTGCGCAGGTTGAATTTATATAACTGCCCTTCCGACAGCGCGCAGACCATGGCGCCGACGGCAGCGGTGGTTTTCGGATCGGTCAGGCGACCACCGACCGAGCGGAACGGGTACCAGTCGCCTACCCGGTAGCTATGCAGGCTGATGATGCGATCCGGCGGCGCCGGCAGCTTGGCCAGAATCGCCGCGCGCACTGCCGGCAAGCGACAGGGCCGCCCGGAAATCAGCAGATAGTCGCAGTCGTACAGATGCACCACTTCGCACAGATCGCTGAGCACCTGACCGAGAATGCGCCGCACCGTGGTATCCACCGCCAGCGTGGTGGTGGCAAAGGTCACCGTGGCCAGACTGAAATTCTGCCCGCCCGCCGCGCGCACCGCCTCTTCCAGAAAGGCCGTGACCTGGGGATGGGGACCGGCGCCGGGCGGATAGACATCGGCCAGGGTCAGAGTCAGCGCTTCGTTACCACCGCTGGGATCGGCATTTTCATAGCGGTGCAGCAGTTCCAGCGCCAGCGGCAAGGCCACCTGATTGGCGAACTGCCGGCGCAGGGTGCGCTCGCGCTCGGCCTGATCGCCGCGATTGGCGCCGAGCAGCCGGGCTAACAGTTCCTCGGCATTGGCCGCGCCGCTCTGGCGTATAGCGTCGAGCAGCGCCGGCAAGACATTGCGCTCAACCAGCCCGCACAGCACGTCGTCGCCGGCGATATTGAAGCCTTCGCGGAATTCCTGGATCGGCTTGAGCGCGGTGCCACCTTCGAGCTGATAGCTGGTGATGATCAGGTCGGTGGTACCGCCGCCAATGTCGATGCTGGCCAGCCGCAGGCAGGGCAATTCACCATAGCCCTCGCGGACGCGGCCAAATTCCTGGAAGAACAGCGCGGCATCGCCCTGAAAATTGTTCTGCACCTCGTTGTAGAGGAACACGATCTGCGTACCGGTGGCCTCGTCCCATTGCAGGAACGGCTCCGGCGCCTGGCTCTCGTCCAGGCCCAGCGCCCGCCAGGTGAGGCGAATGGCAGTAGCCACCCGGCGCGCAAACAGCTTGCGCTCGGCCAGCGGCATCGCCGTCGGCAGGGTCAGGATCACCCGGCGCAGGCGGCGCGGCGCGTCGGAATAATGGCGATCAGCGCGGCGGGCCGGGGCATTGGCCTGCACGAAGGCCTGCAGCAGCACCTCGGCGACAAAGAACCCCATCAGCGAGCCGCGCGAGAACAGCGCGGTCACAGCCGGCGGCTCGCCGGGCGCCAGTTCCTCGCCATCCTCGCGCAGGTGACCGACAAAAGGCCCCGTGGTCACCGGGCCGCTGTCGCCACCCAGGCCATCGGGACCGGCATTGAAACGCCAGGCGTGATGACGGGCATCGCTGTCCCACAGGTAGCGCTTGGGACTGGACAGACCGGTGTTGCCTTCGGTGCCGTGGCTGAAATAGGACAGCGCCTGCGCCTCGAAGCCGACCCGGGTCACCGTCGGCCACAGGAAGGCGCTGCTGCGACCGCTGCGCCGTGACAGCTTCTCGTCGCCAAAGGCGCTGCGCACGAATTCGATACGGCTCGGAAACGGTTCGTTGTACACCTGCTCGGGATGGCTGAGATCGCGCAGTTCCAGCCGGTAGCTGTCGTTCATGTCCACCGGATCATCACCGCTGGTTTCCATGAGCATGCCGCAGGTGCGCGAGTTGCCAATATCCAGCACCAGATCGACATCCACCGGCCGGTTGAGGCGCGCGGTCGGACCGGTATCGACAAAGGTAAAGCGCAGGCGCGGCAGGTGCAGCGCCCGGCGCAGCAGGCTGAGCAGGGTCAGATAGGCGGCCAGCGCTTCGGGATTCTTGCGCAATTCCGCCTCATCAACCCGGCGTGGCGCGCGCCGGCGCAACTCGAAGGCGTGGAAACGCTGATACAGCCACTCGCGTACCCATTCCTGCTCGACAAACCAGCCGGTATCGGCTTCGGCATCAGTCAGGGCGAATTCCTCACCGGACTGCATGTCGAGCGGACTGGGCGCCAGATAGGGCCGGCCCTCACGGGTCGGCAACAGTTGCGTGTCGAAAGCCAGGGTGATGCGGTGGGTATTGCCCTCGGCATCGGCCACCGGCAGTTCCACCAGCCGCGCCCGCGCCCAGTTCACCGGACCCTTGTCAAACAGGTGGAAGCCATCCGGGCGCGGCTCACGCACCCGCAGAAATGGCAGCGGCAGCCAAGCGCCATCCAACAGCGTAGCGGCCTTGGCGGCATTGAGCGAAAAGCTCTGCTCGGGCTTGACCGCACGCCCATCCTGGGTGACGAACTGGCCACTGGCATCATCGTTGTACAGCGGGGTCAGGACCGGGCGACCCTCGGCGCTGCTCTCAACCAGGAAGGCCCGCGACAGCCGGGTCGCATTCAGGTTGCAGCCGAAATCCAGAAACTGGATCGCGGTGTTGGGAATCAGGTTGACGAGCGGACCGTAGTTCTTCAGTGTTGCCAGCATGTTTCCCGCCTTCGCGCGTTTGCCAGGGGTTCCGGGTCCATCATTCTACCGAAGCGCGCGCCACCCGCCACGATTTTGCGCCATGTCCGTCAGCGCCCGCCGCCGCCGATACACCCGATCTCAATACGCCCGTGCCTGTTCGGCCCGTTCCGCCATCTGCTCGGGGCTGTGATGGACCTTGCGCGCCAGCAGGGTATAGGCCACCGGCACCACCGATAGCGTCAGCAGCGTGCCCAGCAGCAGCCCGCCGACGATCACCCAGCCGATCTGTTGGCGGCTTTCCGCACCAGCCCCTACTGCCAACGCCAACGGAATCGCGCCCAGAATGGTCGCCAGCGTGGTCATGAGAATCGGCCGCAGGCGCAGCGTTGCCGCCTCGACCACTGCCGCACCGCGCTCCAGGCCGCTTTCACGCAACTGGTTGGCGAACTCGACGATCAGGATGCCATTCTTGGTGATCAGCCCGACCAGCATCACCAGACCAATCTGGCTGTACACGTTCAGCGTGCCGCCGGTCGGAACAGCGCCAGTAGCGCCCCGGTCACGGCCAGCGGTACGGTCAGCATGATGATCAGCGGCGCGATGAAGCTCTCGAACTGCGCCGCCAGCACCAGATAGATAAACAGCAGCGCCAGCACGAAGGTCACATACAGACTGGCGCCAGACTCGCGGAATTCGCGTGATTGCCCATCCAGCGCCGTGGACGCATCGGCACCGAGCACCTCGGTCACGGTCTGGTCCATGAAGCTCAGCGCCTCGCCCAGAGTATAGCCGGGCGTCACGTTGGCGGAAATCACCGCAGCGCGCTGCCGGTTGAAGTGATTGAGTTCCTTGGGCGCTACGGTTTCGCGCACGTCGATCAGATTGGCAAGCTGCACCAATTGGCCGTCGCGGCCACGCACAAAAATTGCCGTCAAATCGGTCGGGCGCTCGCGATCCTGCTCCTTGAGCTGCACGATCACGTCATATTGCTGACCATCGCGCTTGAAGCGGGTGATCTGTCGGCCGCCCAGCAGTGTTTCCAGGGTCTGGCCGATCGCCTGCACATCGGCGCCAACTGCAGCGATCTTGTCGCGCTTGAGCACCACTGACAGTTGCGGCTTGTTCAGGCGCAGATCGGTATCCAGATTGGCCATGCCCGGATATTGCCGCGCCTTGGCCAGCACCTGATCAACTTTTTTCTGCAACTCGGCATAGCTGCTGGCCTGAATCACGAACTGCACTGCCGGATTGCGGAAACTCTGGCCGAGCGACGGTGGATTGATCGGGAAGGCCAGCACGCCCGGCAAGCCGCCAAACATTTTTGGCGCCAGTTCCTTGGCGATAGCCTGCTGCTTGCGCTGGCGCTCCTCCCAGGGCTTGAGGCGCACAAAGGTCAACGCGCTGTTGACCGGATTGGGCCTTTCCAATCCAGGCGCAACAATGGAGAAATACGAGCGCACCTCGGGAATGCCCTGATAGAGCTGTTCCAACTGCCGGACATGCCGGTCGGTGTAGTCGAGGGTTGCGCCTTCCGGAGCAACGACCACGCCGATGATGGTGCCGCGATCCTCCAGCGGCGCCAGTTCCGCTTTCAACTGCAGGAACAGCCAGGCCGCGCCAGCGCCGCTGCCCAGGAACAGCAGCACCACCAGCCAGCGCCAGCGCAAGGCCCACAGCAGCGCATGGCGATAGCCCTGGTTCATGGCCAGAAAAAAGCGCTCGCTGAGCTTGAACAGCCTGCCGTGCCGCGCTTCATGGCGCAGCAGCTTTGAGCACATCATCGGCGTCAGGGACAGGGCAACGAAGCCCGAGACCAGCACCGCTGCCGCCACGGTAAAGGCGAATTCGGTGAACAGCCGCCCGGTGTTGCCGCTCATGAATGCCAAAGGCGTGAACACCGCCGCCAGGGTCACGGTCATGGCCACCACTGCAAAAGCGATTTCCTTCGACCCCTGCAAGGCAGCGCGAAAGGGCGGCATGCCATCCTCGATATGGCGATGAATATTCTCCAGCACCACGATGGCATCATCCACCACCAGGCCAATCGCCAGCACCAGCCCGAGCAGGGTCAGGGTATTGATGGTGAAGCCGAGCGCATAGAGGAAAACGAAGGCGCCAATCAGCGAGACCGGAATGGTCACGAAGGGAATCAGCGTCGCCCGCGCGTTGCGCAGGAACAGGAAAATCACCGCCACCACCAGCACCAGCGCCTCGACCATGGTGCGATAGACGGATTCGATCGACCTTTCGATGAACACCGAGCCATCGTAGGCCACCGTGATGCGCATGCCTTCAGGCAGAGTGGCTTCCAAATCCGGCAACAGCGCCTTGACCGCCTGCGCCACGCTCAGGGTATTGGCCGTGGACTGCTTGACCACGCCCAGACCCACCGAAGGATTGCCGTTGACCCGCACCACATTACGTTCGTCAGCAGCGCCAATCTCGGCATAACCGATATCGCGCAGCCGTACCGGATAGCCCTTGCTTTCCTTAAGAATCAGCTCATCGAATTGCGCCGGCGTGCGCAGATCCGATTCGGTCAGCACAGTGAATTCCCGCTGGCGCGATTCGATGCGCCCCGAGGGCAATTCGATGTTCTGCGCCTTCAGGGCGTCTTCCACATCCTGTGGGGTCAGGCCATAGGCAGCCATGCGGTCGCGATCCAGCCACAGGCGCATCGCATAGCGCCGCTCGCCGCCGATGATGACGCTGGCCACGCCCGGCAGGGCCTGCAGGCGATCGACGATGTTGCGGTCGGCGTAATCGGTGATCTCCAGGGCGCTATGCCGGGTGCTGGAGAACGCCAGCCACAGCACCGCCTGGGCATCGGCCTCGACCTTGGCCACCACCGGATCCTTGGTTTCAGTCGGCAACTGGCCGCGCACCCGCGCTACCCGGTCGCGCACGTCGTTGGCGGCAGCATCGACATCGCGTTCCAGCAGGAATTCCACGGTGATCTGACTGACTTCCTCGCGGCTGACGGACTTGATGGTGCGGATGCCCTCGATGCCGGCCAGCGAATCCTCCAGCGGTTGCGTCACCTGGCTTTCCATGATCTCAGCACTGGCGCCGGGATAGACGGTGCGCACCGATACAATCGGCGCGTCGATATTGGGATATTCGCGCACCGGCAGGCGCAGAAAGGAAATCACCCCAATCAGGATGATGGCCAGACTCATCACCGTCGCCAGCACCGGGCGCTTGATGGAAAGCTCGGGCAGAAACATCGCGCCTATTCCTTAGTCGTATTCGCCGGCGGCGGCGAATTATCTGCTGTGGGCAGTACCGTCACTGCCGCGCCATCGCGGATTTTCAATTGCCCTTCGGTAATCACCCGATCGCCGGCGCTGACACCCTGCACGATTTCCACCGCGCCGGGCTGGCGCAGGCCTAGTGTGACCGGAGTCATGGCCGCCTCGCCCTCCACCACCCGATAAACGAAGGTTTTCTGTCCCTGTGGCACGATCGCCTGTTCCGGCACCACCAGCGCGTTTTCACGCCGCTCCAGCACCAGACCGACCCGCGCGAACAGCCCCGGTCGCAACTTGCCGCCCTTGTTCGGCAGGCGCGCGCGCAGCAGCACGGTGCGGGTTTCCGGGTCCAGCGCCGGGTCGATGGCATAGATCGTCCCCTCGAACCCCTGTTCGGGATAGGCGTCCACCCGCGCCGTCAGGCTTTGCCCAGTCGCCAGCCGCGCCAGATACAGCTCCGGCACCCGGAAATCCAGTTTCATCGAACCCAGGCTTTCCAGATTGGCCAGATCGTCGCCAGGCTTGACATAGGCACCGGGACTGACCAGGCGCAGGCCGATCACGCCATCAAAGGGCGCGCGGATCACGGTCTTGTCCAGCCGCACCTGATTCAGGGTCTGAGCAGCGCGGGCGGCATCCAGGCGGGCCTTGGCCTCATCGAGAATCTGCGGGCTGGTCATCTTGCGGGTATCCAGATCCTGCAGACGCCGATAGCTGGTTTCCTCCAGCCTGACCTGGGCAACGCTGCCGGCCAGTTGCGCCTGATATTCGCCCTGATCCAGGGTCACCAGCGGCTCACCCTGACGCACCGCCTGCCCTTCGCGAAAATGGATCGTTGCCACCCGACCAGCGATTTCCGGCCGCACCATCACCGTCTCATCAGCGCGCAGCGTACCGATCGCGGTGACCTCGACCTTCAGGGTTTCACGACTGACCGGCACCGCCTGCACCGGCAGCGGTGGCATTTCGGCTTTCTGCTGAGCGACGAGCAGGCCCGGCTGCACCAGCACGATCAAGACGGCGATACGCGCCGCGAGGGCTTGAGCCTGTCGAAGGCCGCCTTTGTAAGCGTTGTGCATGGAATCGATCCGTCCGTAAGCGGCATCAGGAAAACAGCAGGGCGCCGATAATGGCGTACAGCAGCGCCGGCAACAGATTGCCGATGCGGATGCGCCGCAGCTCCAGCAGATTAATGCCGATACCGAGAATCAGCAGACCGCCCGTGGCGTTGATTGCATCCAGCACCACCGGTTGCGACAGAATGGTCAGTTGCCCGGCCAGCAGGGTAATGGCGCCTTGCACCAGCAGCACCGGCAAGGCCGAGAACAGCACGCCTATGCCCAGTGACGATGCCAGCGCTATCGAGGCCACGCCATCCAGCAGCGCCTTGACCAGCAGCACACTCGGATCGCCCACCGTACCATCACGGATCGAGCCGACAATGGTCATTGCCCCGGTCAGATACAGCAGAGTCGCGGTGACGAAGCCTTCGACAAAGCGGCTCGAATCGGAGCGCAGCATGTGCCGCAGGGTCTCGGCCAGATTTTCCAGGCGCTGCTCGATCCGCAACAGTTCGCCGCTCACCCCGCCCAGCAACAGGCAGGCAATCGCCAGCAGGGCATGCTGTGCCTCCAGGGCCATGCGCAGGCCGATCACCAGCACCGATAGGCCCAAAGCCTGCATCAGAATGCTCTTGATCGACTCCGGCAGGCGTGTGCCTGCGCCAAGACCAATGGCGCTGCCCACTACTACCGCGCCGGTGTTCACCAAGGTTCCAATCACTGCACACCTTCCTTACTTTACTTTCATCGCTTTTCTGGATTCCCGCCTACGCGGGAATGACGCCGGGGTTGACAATGACGCGCTCGCCGTCCCGCTGGATTCCCGCCTGCGCGGGAATGACGCCGGGGTTGACAGTGACGCGCACGTCGTTCCACTGGATTCCCGCCTACGCGGGAATGACGAATACTAATGCTAGATCAATAGCAACCGGCATTCTGGATTCCCGCCTGCGCGGGAATGACGAAGACTAACGCTAGATCAATAGCAACCGGCATTCTGGATTCCCGCCTGCGCGGCAATGACACTGGCATCAGTCAGTCATGGCATTGATTCACTTCAATCAGGACATGCGCTAGGTGCGGAATATCGTGCAGCAAGCGTTTGTAGTATTCCGGCGCCTGTGGCTGATGCGTCACTACGGACACCATCACCGAGTACTGTTCTGGACCCATCGACCAGAGATGCAAATCGGCAATACGATTATCGGCATCGCCTTCAATCGCGCTCCTGATTGCGGCATCAATTGCAGGATCCACAACACTATCCAGCAGGATCGCACTGGTATCACCGAGCAGACCATAGGACCAGCGGCCAATCACCACGGCGCCCACCAAACCCATCGCCGGGTCCAGCCATATCCAGCCCCAATAGGTGCCACACACCAGAGCGACAATAGCCAATACGGAGGTCAGTGCATCGGCCACTACATGCAGATAAGCCGCGTGCAGATTGTGATCATGCCTGTGCGTATGCTGGTGTTCATGCTCATGCTCATGCTCATGCTCATGTTGGTGATGATGTTCATGGCGTTCATGCAGCATCCAGCCACTGAGCAGATTGACGAGCAGGCCGATCACCGCAACGGTGATGGCTTCATTGAAATGAATGGTCTGTGGCGTCACCATGCGCAGGCAGGACTCCAGCGCCATGATCAGGGCCACCACGGCCAAAGCTACAGCACTGGCAAAACCGCCCAATACACTGACTTTTCCAGTGCCAAAGGTGAATCGTGGATGATTGGCGTAACGCCGCGCATAACGATACGCGAAGACAGCCAGACCAAACGCCGCCACATGCGTCGCCATATGCCAGCCATCGGCTAATAAGGCCATGGAGCCTGACATCATACCGACCAGAATCTCGATGACCATCATCGTGGCGGTCAGGACCATGACTTTTGTGGTGCTCTTCTCGGCATGCTCCGAGTTAGCGGAAAAATGATGGGCGTGTTGCCAGGGTTCAAGCGTATGGCTGTGCATCACGACGTTCCTGGTTAAACAGAATCTGATATCTGGAATTGAGCGGTTCCGGCCTGGTTTGAAATGCGCGTTTCAAGCGATTAACTCAACAGCATCTTGGTGCCGACCAGGACCAGGAATGTGGCGAACACTTTCTTCAAGGTCGCAGTCGGCAGCGTATGCGCCAAGCGCGCACCCAGTGGCGCGGTCAGCATACTCGCCAGCGCCACGCCCAGCAGCGCCGGGCCATAGACATAACCCAGGCTCCAGGCCGGCAGCGCCGGCGCATTCAGGCCAGTGACCACAAAACCCAGCGCCCCGGCCACGGCAATCGGAAAACCACAGGCCGCCGAAGTCGCCACTGCCTGACGCATCGGCGTATTGCACCAGCTCAGGAACGGCACGGTCAGCGAACCCCCGCCAATACCGACAATGGCCGACACCGCGCCGATGATCGCACCGGCCAGCGCCATGCCCGGCGTTCCCGGCAGTTCACGATGCGCCGCTGGCGGCGCTGCGAACGCCATCTGCGCCGCCACCAGCAGCACGAAGATGGCGAAAATCCTGCTCAGCAGCGCGCTCGGCAAGGCATCGGCCACTGCCGCGCCCAGCCAGGCGCCGAGCACGATGCCCGGCGTCAAGCGCCAAACCACCGGCCACAGCACCGCACCGCGGCGATGATGCGCGCGCACCGAGGACAGCGAGGTCAGCGTAATGGTCGCCAGCGAAGTGCCAATCGCCAGATGCATGATGAGCGCATCGCTCACCTGCTGGGCGTGGAGAATCCAGGCCAGCACCGGGACGATGATCAGGCCGCCGCCCACGCCGAGCAGGCCGGCCATCACGCCGGCAAAGGCGCCCAGCGCCCCATACAGCAGCAGAGTCGGTAAAATGGCATTCACGACCGATTTATCCTTGTCTTTCGGCGACGGCCAGGCGGAAGCACGCTGGCGAGTGTGGTAAATTTTGTCGCGGAACGGTCATGGCGTCCCGGCGCGCACGGCGACTATTGTACGGGCGGAACACCGGGCATGTCCCCGCCCCGATTACCATCGATTCCGTGGCAACCGCTGCCGCGGGCGGCATAAGAAGCTTGAGGAGCAGGCACAGGCATGAAAATTCAAACGATCTGCGTGTTGGGTGGCACGGGTTTCGTCGGCCGGCATCTGGTGGCACGGCTGGCCAATCGGGGTTATGAGGTCAAGGTGCTGACCCGTTACCCCCACCGGCACCGTGAGTTGGAAGTCCTGTCCAAGGTAGCGCTGGTCGGTGCTGATCCACGCGATCCGGCGGCGCTGCGCGAACAGTTCAGCGGTTGCGATGCGGTCATCAACCTGATTGGCGTTCTCCACCAGAGCACCGCGCAGAGTTTCAAGGCCATCCACGCCGAACTGCCGGCTCAGGTCGCGCGCGCCTGCCAGGATACCGGCGTTAAGCGCCTGCTGCACATGAGTGCCCTGCAGGCCGATGCCAGCAAAGGCCCAAGCGAGTATCTGCGCAGCAAGGGCGAAGGTGAACAGGCGGTGCTGAAGACGGCAGGGCTGGCCGTGACCTGCTTCAAGCCGTCGATCATCTTCGCCCCGGACGATAGTTTCTTTAACCAGTTTGCCACGCTGCTGCGGCTCGGTCCGGTGCTGCCGCTGGCCTGCCCCAATAGCCGCTTCGCGCCGGTGTATGTCGAGGATGTCGCAGCAGCCTTTGAAAAGGCGCTGAGCGATGACAGCACCATCGGCCAGAGCTATGAACTGTGCGGGCCGCGCGTCTACACCTTCAAGGAACTGGTCGAGGACATCGCGCGCATGATCGGCAAGAAGCGCTGGGTGGTCGGTCTGCCGGATGGCCTGGCGCGGCTGCAGGCGCGTATTTTCGAGAAGCTGCCGGTGAAGATTTTCACCTCCGACAATTACCTGTCGCTGCAGGTCGATAGCGTGTGTGCGTGCAACGGCTTTGCCGCGCTGGGCCTGACGCCGCATTCGGTTGATGGCATCATGCCGGCCTACTTCGCCGACCGGAATGCACGCGGGCGCTATCATCAGTTCCGCGAAGCCGCCCGCCGCAGCTAGGGATAGCGCTGCTGTATGCCGTGTGTGCCGAACCAGCCCCGGCACGCACGGGATCAGGATTCAACACGGGAAGTGCCGTTCGCCCTGTATTCGGCACAGGCTGGCGGCATTTCACCCTATCTTGGTGCGCATGCACCAGGCTTCGCACCAAAATAAAGCGATAACGTTAGCCGTTCTATCGCTAAGCGCTTGATCCCGCGATAACCGACCGCTTGGAACGGGGTTTGCCTCCTAGCGCCGCTCATTTACCTGGGAGGATTCATGGAAGCATACAAGTGGAGCAGCGATACCCTGTTCATTCTGGCGGGTGCGGTCATGGTGCTGGCGATGCACTCTGGCTTTGCCTTTCTCGAACTGGGCACGGTGCGCAAGAAGAACCAGGTGAATGCCCTGGTTAAGATTCTGTGTGATTTTGCGGTTTCGACCATCGCCTATTTCTTTATCGGCTATGGCATCGCCTATGGTGTGCACTTCTTCGCCGGCGCGACGACGCTGATGGAGAAGAATGGCTATGAGCTGACCAAGTTCTTCTTCCTGTTGACCTTTGCCGCTGCCGTACCGGCGATCATTTCCGGGGGCATTGCTGAGCGCGCCAAGTTCAATCCGCAGTTGATCGCAACCTTTCTGCTGGTCGGTCTGGTGTATCCGTTCTTCGAGGGCATCGCCTGGAACCAGCATTTCGGCATTCAGGCTTGGCTGAAGGCTACCTTTGGCGCCGAATTTCATGATTTCGCCGGTTCGGTGGTGGTGCATACCATGGGCGGCTGGATTGCGCTGCCGGCAGTGCTGCTGCTGGGTGCGCGCCGTGGCCGCTATGGCAATGATGGGCAGATCTCGGCGCATCCGCCGTCGTCGATTCCGTTTCTGGCGCTGGGCGCCTGGATTCTGACCGTGGGCTGGTTCGGCTTTAACGTGATGAGTGCGCAGAGTCTGGAAAAGATCAGCGGTCTGGTGGCCCTGAATTCGCTGATGGCGATGGTGGGCGGTACGCTGGTGGCGCTGTGGCTGGGCAAGAATGACCCCGGTTTCGTGCATAACGGGCCGCTGGCGGGTCTGGTGGCGGTGTGTGCGGGCTCGGATGTGATGCACCCGATTGGGGCGCTGATCGTGGGCGGTGGCGCGGGGGCGCTGTTTGTGATTCTGTTCACCCTGACCCAGAACCGCTGGAAGATTGATGATGTGCTGGGCGTGTGGCCCCTGCATGGCCTGTGCGGGGCCTGGGGCGGGATTGCAGCCGGGATCTTCGGTTCGCCGGCGCTGGGTGGTGCGGGCGGTGTGGCGTTCATGCCGCAATTGCTGATGACATTGCTAGCAATCGTGATCGCGCTGGGCGGGAGCCTGATCGTCTATGGTGTGTTGAAGAAGATGTTTGGCCTGCGTCTGGAGGCGGAACAGGAGTTCAACGGCGCTGACCTGACCATTCACAAGATCACTGCAACGCCGGAGCGTGAGCCGCATTGGTGATCGCGCGGTGCGAGAGACTGATTGTTGCTCTTATCCCCGTCGTCACTGACGGGGATGCCTGACCCGCTTTTACGTTCTCGTTCCCATGCGGGAGCGTGAAACCAGTGGCCTAACACGCTTGGGTTCAGGGGCACGTGTAGCGCGTCCGCTGGAACGAGTTGTTAGGCATGTCGCGAATTATGCAACGCTGGCTGCTTGGCTTTTGGTGCCAACCGGTGCGGTATTCGATTAACAACTATGCGCCCCGATGTTTGTTCTCTTTCCTTGAGGGCTTTGCAGATTGCCTCGATGTTATTGCCATATCGAGCCGCTAACGCTAGACCATTGTTTCTGACTTCATCAACAATAGGGTCATTCTTCATAATTATTACCTCCAAGTTCCTCGGGTGAGCAGAGAACAGGACATACCCAGCCATCGCCTTCAACAACATGGGCGATGAGTTTTTTTGTTTCGGCATTGTTGATATGTTTAAAGTTCCAAGTGAGAAGGTAGTCAATCCCTTGCGTGGCTGCGATTGCAATATGTAATGCATCCCGGACGCTGTTGTCTGGAACAGCTTTTGACACCACGAGGGCATCGGCAAGCAGCTGTGCTTCGGAAGTGATAAGAATATTTGGGATGTTGGCAACAGCCTCAAGGCGCTTAGCCGCTGCTGTCGGATCGCCGCCCGAAATTTCCTCTTCGACCAATGCAGAGATATAAACCTCGTATTGGCTCTTGGAATTGAGCCACCAATCAGAAGTGATAGCTTGGCGCCCAGCCTTGACCACGTCCCGGCTTGGCCGCGATGTGAGGTAGCTGATGATTGAGGATTCGATATAGACCGATGCAGGCATAAGTCGGGCTCTTGTGCTAATATGGTTGAATGAAAGGTTTCAACAGTTGAAAGAAACGATCATCCAGTTTGTCAAACTGGCCGGTAGTGGTTCAAATTTAGATGCCCTACCTTACGCTAATCCTGAAACATAATCTCAGCAAACACTGACTCATCAGAAATATTTAATACAATTTTCCCGCTTTCTGCTGTCACATTTCAATCCCCATTTTTCAGAAAAAACCCGAAAAGTGCGTCCTGAACGACATCATTTTTAGCCCTATCCTGTCTCATTCTGATACAGCCCTTTCCCAGCGTCGCCCACAAAAAAGCCGGCACTATCTGATCCTTAAGCTTTCGGCGCTGTAACCAGCCCCTGATGAATTGCGTCTGATTTTCCTGTTTCAGCCCCAGGGATCCCGCATTCCGGCCCTATTCGGTATTGTTCGCGGCAGAGTGCGTATGGAGGTCCACCGCGCTGCGTCAAGCCCACGCGCGACATATCAAGCCCTGACGCTGTAATGGCCCTGAACAGATCAGATTTATAGGGTCACAACACAACAGCAAAACATCCGCTGCAATGGCCATATGACCTAACGCGCTGGGCGCTGTGGATGTGCTGGGGTTGCTCTCGGCAGGGTGCATCCGGCGGTGCCGATGGGTGGCGGATGCAGGGTCGGGGCCTGTGCTGAGCGCAGTCGAAGCAGCGTGATGCGCCCTCCCCACGCGATTCAGGCACGAGGGCGATTCTGGGCGCGTTCGAGCCTTCGGTCAGGCACAGGTAGCGGGGTGATGCCGTGCGTGGCGTAAAGACGCTCTCCGGC
>OFSA01000062.1_pt1 | contig 17927 bp, 19 predicted proteins | sample 1543241 | NCBI WGS metagenome assembly OFSA01 (sample SAMN05442508, study PRJEB24371) | freshwater metagenome | isolation source: Freshwater Lake | place: Canada: Niagara | collected 2012-08-09 | reverse complement strand
ACCTATGGCCGGGTATCGCGCTGGGGCATGATCGCCTACGCATCCAGCCTCGATCAGGGCGGGCCGATGGCGTGCAGCGCCGAGGATTGCGCGCTGCTGCTGCAGGCGATGGCCGGCTTTGATCCGCGTGATTCCACCAGCGTCGATCGCCCGGTGCCCGATTACCGCGCCGCGCTGACACAGCCGCTGGCCGGGCTGAAAATTGGCCTGCCGCAGGAATATTTCGGCGAAGGTCTGGACAGTGCGGTGGCTGCGGTGGTCGAGGATGCGCTGACCGAATACCGCCGGCTGGGCGCGGAAACGGTCGCAATCAGCCTGCCCAACAGCCGGCTGGCGATTCCGGCCTATTACGTCATCGCCCCGGCTGAATGTTCATCGAACCTGGCGCGCTTCGACGGCGTGCGCTACGGCCATCGCTGCGAGAATCCCAGGGATCTGCTCGATCTGTACACCCGTTCGCGCGCTGAGGGCTTTGGCGCCGAAGTGCAGCGGCGCATCCTGGTTGGCACCTTTGCTCTGTCGGCGGGTTACTACGATGCCTATTACCTGAAGGCGCAGCAGATCCGCCGCCTGATCAGCGACGATTTCCGCCGCGCCTTTGCCGAGGTGGACGTCATCATGGGCCCCACCTCGCCGACCGTCGCCTTCAAACTGGGCGAAAAGGTCAATGACCCGATCACCATGTACCTGTCGGATATCTACACCATCGCGGTGAATCTGGCCGGACTGCCGGGCCTGTCGCTGCCGGCGGGCTTTGCCGATGGGCTACCGGTGGGCCTGCAACTGATCGGCGATTACTTCGCCGAGGAGCGGCTGCTGAACGTCGCGCACCAGTACCAGCAGCTCACCGACTGGCACCAGCGCGCCCCGGCCGCCTTCGCCTGATCGCTCACCCTCTGTCGCAAGGTTTTGAGTTATGGAATGGGAAACTGTGATCGGGCTGGAAATCCACGCCCAGTTGGCTACGCAGAGCAAGATCTTTTCCGGGGCCGCGACGGCCTATGGCGCAGCGCCCAATACCCAGGCCTGCGCCATCGATCTGGGCATGCCGGGCGTGCTGCCGGTGCTCAACGGCGCAGCAGTGCGCATGGCAGCCCTGTTTGGGCTGGCCATCGGTGCCGAGGTGGCGCGGCGCTCGGTGTTCGCGCGCAAGAACTACTTCTATCCCGATCTGCCCAAGGGCTACCAGATCAGCCAGTACGAGCTGCCGGTGGTGCAGACAGGCCAGCTCCGCATTGAACTGGAGGACGGTTCCAGCAAGGTAATCGGCATCACCCGCGCCCATCTGGAGGAAGACGCCGGCAAGTCGCTGCACGAGGATTTCCAGGGCCAATCCGGGATCGACCTGAACCGCGCCGGCACGCCGCTGCTGGAAATCGTCTCCGAGCCGGATCTGCGTTCGGCCAAGGAGGCGGTGGCCTATATGAAAAAGCTGCATCAGATGGTGGTCTATCTGGGCATCTGCGACGGCAACATGCAGGAAGGTTCCTTCCGCTGCGACGCCAATGTCTCGGTACGGCGCAAGGGCGATCCGAAATTCGGCACCCGCGCCGAGATCAAGAATCTCAACTCGTTCCGCTTCGTCGAGCGGGCGATCGAGTTTGAAATCGAGCGGCAGATCGACCTGATCGAATCCGGCGGCAAGGTGGTACAGGAAACCCGCCTTTATGACCCGGACAAGGGCGAGACCCGCTCGATGCGCGGCAAGGAAGAAGCCAACGATTACCGCTACTTCCCCGATCCCGACCTGTTGCCGCTGCTGCTCGACGACAGCTTTCTCGATGCCGTCCGCGCGGAACTGCCGGAACTGCCGGACGCCAAGCGGCAGCGCTTCATCGACCAGTACGGGCTCTCGGCCTATGACGCCGGCGTGCTCACTGCCAGCCGTGCGCTGGCCGATTACTATGAGGCTACGGTGGCGGCGCTCGGTGCTGAACCCAAGCTGTGCGCCAACTGGGTGATGGGCGATCTGTCCGCCTTCCTCAACCGCGACAATCGCGATATCAGCGCCAGTCCGGTCAGCGCCACGCAACTGGCCGGGCTGCTGCGGCGGATTCAGGACCAGACTCTGTCCGGCAAGCTCGCCAAGGACGTGTTCGAGGCACTGTGGGCCGGTGAGGGCGAAGTCGATGCGATCATTGACCAGCGCGGCCTGCGCCAGATCACCGACAGTTCGGCGATTGAAACCGTGATCGATGACGTGATCGCCGCTAATCCCGAGCAGCTCGCCCAGTACCGCGCCGGCAAGGACAAGCTGTTTGGCTTCTTCGTCGGTCAGGTGATGAAACTGTCCAAGGGCAAGGCCAATCCGCAGCAGGTCAACGATCTGCTGCGCGCCAAGCTGCAGGGCTAGCGCGACGGTGGCGCGGACCCGCTTCGCGCCGCTCGTTCCGGCCTGGCTTGAGAACACCGCCGCCAGCGGCTACCTTGAAACCGCGCATCCTGTATCCCGCATGCACCATGAGCAATAGCGATAGCGATACCCTGCAGCGCTTCCTGTTCGAAGCACTGGCCGCCCGTGGCGAGGCCGTGCATCTGCACACCACCTGGCAAACGGTCCTGGCGCGGCGCGCCTATCCGCCCGCCGTGCGCCAGGTGCTCGGCGAGGCACTGGCCGCCGCCGCCCTGCTCGCCACGACCATCAAGTTCGACGGCACCCTGACCCTGCAAATCCAGGCCAGTGGACCGCTGCGCCTGCTGGTCGTACAGGTCAGCGCCACGCGCGGGCTGCGTGGTCTGGCACGCTGGGACGGTGAACCGGCGCCAGCGCCGCTGCGCGAGCTGTGCGGCAACGGCACCCTGGTGCTGAGCATCGAATACCAGCCGGGCCGCGAACCCTATCAGGGCATGGTCGGCCTGCACGGCGACAGCCTGGCCGCAGCACTGGAAAGCTACTTCGCCCACTCCGAGCAGTTGCCAACCCGCATCCGCCTGGCTGCCGATGCGGATACCGCTGCCGGCCTGCTGCTGCAGCAATTGCCCGGCGCGACCAGCCAGGATCCGGATGGCTGGAACCGGCTGGAGATGCTCGCGGCCACCCTGGATGCAGCGGAACTGCTGGCGCTGGACAACACGACCCTGGTGCACCGCCTGTTTCACCAGGAAGATCTGCGCCTGTTCGCAGCGGAGCCGCTCCACTTTCACTGCAGCTGCTCGCGCGAACGCACCGCCGGCATGCTGCGCACCCTCGGCGAGGCCGATCTGCGCCAGGCGCTGGCTGAACAGGGCGCCCTGCACGTCGACTGCGAATTCTGCGGTCACCGCTACAGCTTCGATGCGATCGACATGGCCGGCCTGTTCACTGCTACGCTGGCCACGCCGATCACCCGTCACTGACTCCGGAGCGCCGCGCCCACCGTCATGAACGCGCTGTTTAACCTGTTCCTGGATATCTGCCTGCTGCGCAAGGGTCCACAGGATGTGCCGGCCGCACCCGTGCTGCTCGGGCTGTGCCTGCTTGGCTATGGCCTGTCGGGCCTGCTGGTGCTGCTGATGAGCACGCCGTTCCGGGTTGCGCTGCTGCAGATCCTGCTGGACATGGCGCTGCTCAGCGGCCTGCTGTATGGCGTGCTGTTTCTGCACCGGCACCCGGCGCGCTTCCCGCAGACGCTCAGCGCCCTGACCGGCACCGGTACGCTGCTGGGCCTGCTGGCATTGCCGCTGATGAGCTGGATCGTCCATCAGGGATCGGGCGGCGATATCGGCCTGCCGTCGATTCTACTGCTGGGCCTGATGGCCTGGAGCATCGCCGTCATCGCCCATATTCTGCGCTTTGCCCTGGCCGTGTCGATCTGGAGCGGTGCGCTGTACGCCCTGACCTATACCTTCCTGTCCTGGACGCTGACCGACCTGATCGGCTGAGACAAGGCTCAACCTGGAACCGTCCACCGTCATCCCGGTCCGGACGGGGAGATTTCCGATATGCATATCCATATCCTGGGTATTTGCGGCACCTTCATGGCCGGCGTCGCCCTGCTGGCGCGCGCTGCCGGGCATACCGTGTCCGGCTGCGATGCTGGCGTCTATCCGCCGATGAGCACGCAACTGGCCGAGGCCGGCATTGCCCTGCGCGAAGGCTTCGCCCCGGAACAACTGACCGAGTTGCAACCGGACATGGTGGTGGTCGGCAACGTGATGAGCCGCGGCCGACCGATCGTCGAGGAACTGCTCAATCGCGATCTACCCTACACCTCGGGACCTGCCTGGCTGGCCGAGCATGTGCTACGCGAGCGCCATGTGCTGGCAGTAGCCGGCACCCATGGCAAGACCAGCACCAGCAGCCTGCTGGCCTGGATTCTGCAACACGCCGGGCTGGAGCCGGGCTTTCTGATAGGCGGCATTCCGGCCAATTTTGGCCAGTCGGCGCAACTGGGCCACGGCCGCTGTTTCGTGGTCGAGGCCGATGAGTACGACACCGCATTCTTCGACAAGCGCTCCAAGTTCGTCCATTACCGGCCGCGCACGCTGATTTTGAATAACCTGGAATTCGATCACGCCGACATCTTCCCTGATCTGGCAGCGATCCAGCGCCAGTTTCATCACCTGCTGCGCAGCGTGCCCGGCGCCGGCCTGATCGTCGCCAACGGGCATGATGCGCAGCTTGCTGCGGTGCTGGACATGGGCTGCTGGACCCCGGTGCAGCGCTTTGGCACGGGTGACTGGGAAGCGCGGGCGATCAGCGCCGATGGCAGCGCCTTCGACGTCTACTACCAGAATGCGCGGCAGGGCCGGGTGGAATGGGCGCAACTGGGTCTGCACAATGTCCACAACGCGCTCGCGGCCCTCGCCGCCGCGCAGCATGTCGGCGTAGCGGTGACCACGGCCATCACCGCGCTGGCCAGCTTTCAGGGCGTCAAGCGCCGCCTGGAAGTGCGTGGCGTGGCCCGGGGCGTCACGGTTTACGACGACTTCGCCCACCATCCCACCGCGATTGCCACGACTCTGGCTGGACTGCGGGCGCGGGTCGGGACGCAGCCAATCATCGCCGTGCTGGAGCCGCGTTCCAACACCATGAAGCTGGGCGTATTCAAGGACAGTCTTGCCCCGGCGCTGGCGCTGGCCGATGGCGTGGTGCTGTATCAGGCGCCCGATCTGGGCTGGGATCTGAGCGCAGTTGCAGCGACACTCGGCACGCGCGCGCAGGTCTGCCACAGTCTCGATGACACTTTGAGCAGCATCCAGGCCCAGGCGGCGCCGGGCACGCAGGTGCTGATCATGAGCAATGGCGGCTTTGGCGGCATCCATGAACGGCTGCTGCAGGCGCTGGACGCGGACCGCGCCCATGGCTGAACTGCCGATCATTCTCGGCATGACCGGCGCATCCGGTGCCGATTACGGCCTGCGCCTGCTGCAATGCCTGCTGCAGGCCGGCCAACCGGTGCATCTGCTGCTGAGCAAGGCGGCGCAGATCGTCATTCACATGGAAACCGATCTGCGCCTGCCGGGCCGCGCCCGCGATATTCAGCGGGTACTGAGTGAGCATTACGCCTGCGCGCCCGGCCAGTTGCGGGTTTTTGGTCAGGATGAATGGACGGCGCCACCGGCAAGTGGTTCGGCACGGGCGCAGGGCATGGTGGTTTGTCCCTGCACGACCGGGGCACTGGCGGCGATTGCCAATGGCAACAGCGACAACCTGCTGGAGCGGGCTGCCGATGTCAGTCTTAAGGAAGGGCGCAAGCTGATCATTGCCCTGCGCGAGACGCCGCTGTCGGTGATTCACCTGGAGAACATGCTGCGGCTGGCACGCGCGGGTGCGGTGATCCTGCCCACCAACCCCGGTTTCTACTACCGGCCACACAGCGCAGCCGAACTGGTCGATTTCATCGTTGCCAGAATTCTCGATCAACTGGACGTACCCCATGCGCTGCTGCCGCGCTGGGGGGAAGAACCGGAAGCCGAGTAGACGCCGATGCCCATCGCCCAGGAACTGCCGCTGTTTCCACTGCACACCGTGCTGTTTCCCGGTGGGGTACTGCCGCTGCGGGTCTTTGAAACCCGCTATCTGGATATGATCAGCGCCTGCCTGCGCGCCGGCAGCGGTTTTGTCGTGATCGGTCTCCAGGAAGGCCATGAAACCGGCGCCGCACCGGCGCGCCTCTACCCGGTCGGCACCCGGGCGCGCATCGTCGATTTTGATCAACTGCAGGATGGCCTGCTCGGCATCACCTGCCAGGGGGAAACACGGCTGCGGCTGCTCGACTCGCGCATCCAGCCCGATCAACTGCGGGTCGGCACGGTCGAGGTACTGCCGGACGACCCGCGCCAGCCACCCCTGCCCATGCATCAGCCGCTGGTGCGCATCCTGCGCGACCTGCTGGCGCGCAGCGAACTGGCGCCTTACAGCCGCTTTCTGGTCCCGGACTGGGAGTGCGCGGCCTGGATCGGTAACCGGCTCGGAGAACTGCTGCCGCTGTCGCTGCCGGTGCGCCAGGCCCTGCTGGAAATGAACGAGCCCCAGCAGCGCCTGGATGTGCTGCTCACCCTGTTCCAGGAACAGCACAACGCCTGAAATCCTGCCTCCATGTCGCTGCACCTTCAGCACCAAGAGCTGTACATCGAAACCGCCGGACACCGCCTGCATGGCCTGCGCCTGCTGCCGGCCCGGATCGCACCCAACGCGCCCACCCTGCTCTTCCTGCACGAGGGCCTCGGCAGCATCGGCCAGTGGCGCGACTTTCCCGCTGCGCTGTGCCGGCGCACCGGCCTGCCGGGACTGGTCTACGATCGCTGGGGCTATGGCCGCTCTGCGCCACTGACCGGGCCGCGTCCGGATGACTATCTGGAACAGGAAGCCCGCCACAGCCTGCCCGAATTGCTCACCGCCTGCGGTATCCGTACCCCGCCGATCCTGTTCGGCCACAGCGATGGCGCCTCGATCGCCCTGCTGTGCGCCGCTTTCTGGCCGGAACAGGTGCGCGCGGTGATCAGCGAAGCGGCGCATATCAATGTCGAAGAGCTGTGTCTGGCCGGGATTCGGCGCGCCGGGCGGGCCTATACTGAGAGCGGCCTGCGCGCCGGTCTGCAGCGCTATCACGGCGACAATACCGAAGGAATGTTCTACGGCTGGCACGACACCTGGCTGCGTCCGACGCGCCGCACCTGGAGCATGACCGCGCACCTGCCGCGCATCAGCTGCCCGACCTTGATCATTCAGGGCGCCGAAGATGAATACGGCAGCCGCGCCCAGGTCGACGGCATTGCCGCCGGAGTCGCCGGCCCGGCCGAAATCCTGTGGCTGCCCGGCTGCCGCCATGTGCCGCATCAGCAGGCGCGCGATGTCGTGCTGGATACGGCGGCACGCTTCATCGACGGGCTAGGCGTCAACCGCTATCCTTGAGCGCCATGCCACACCCATACAACACGCAACCCCGGCGAGGAACCCGTTGCCATGTCCGAATTTGAATCAACGCCCCACGCTCCAAGCGTTCCCGCATCGCGCAGCCTGCTGCGGCGGCTGCTGACGCCGAGCAATATCGGCTTTTATCTGATGATCATGCTGGCCTGGATCGGCGCCATCTACACTACTTTCAGCGTCGAGCAAAGCCGCTGGTACTGGCAGTGGCTGATTCCGGTCTTTGGCCTGATCTGCATCGCCACGCAGTGGAACAATGTCGGGCCGACCCTGAAAGGCCGTGGACTCATGGTCCTGCGCCAGGTGCTGCACTGGGGCGTGGTGCTGCTGATGAGCAAGCTGATCTTCATGGCCTCCGGCCAGGTCAGCTCGATCGACGCCCTCGATGACCGTCAGGCCAGCCTCGTGCTGATGTTCACCGTCACCCTGAGCACCTTTCTGGCCGGTGTCTACTTCGACTGGCGGCTGTGCGTGGTCGCGGTATTCCTGATTGCCAGCGCGATTCTCAACGTTGCTCTGTCCAACACCGCGCCGCTGCTGGTCTGGATCGGCATCGGCGTGATTGTCGTCTATTTTGTAGGAGACTGGTGGTACAGCCGCTTCCGGGACCGGCGCGCTGCCCTACATACCCCTGGTCTCCAGTAAACCGCGCCGCTGCTCCCTTGATTTCACTCCTCAACCGCCACCCCTCATGGAGGATCCCCATGCACATTCACCGCCCCCGTCTCACCACGCTGCTTTCCCTAGGGCTGGCCAGCGCGCTGTGCTATGCCACGGTGCAGGCCGCCGAGCCCGCCGCCGCGACCAAGACCACCGCCGCAGCGCCCGCTGCCAAGATCGACCTGTCGTTCCCCACCGGTGAAAACTGGGCGCCGGCCACCGAACGGGAAAAAATGGCCTACCTGCTTGGCATTCGTGACATGGCCGCCGCTGAATACCAGTTGACCGGCCCCAATCCCAAGCATCGCACCCTGGTCGAGAAGCTGGTCGAATCCCTGGATGGCATGACCCTGCGCCAGATCATGGAAACCGTGGATAGCTACTACAAGGCAAATCCCGACAAGCAGAAGCAAACCATCTTCGAGGTGGTCTGGTTCCAGATGGTGCAGCCCAAGATCGGCACCCAGCCCACCAAATCCTCGTCCAAGGCCAAGTAAGAAGCGAGCATCCCGATGAACAAGATTGCCTATCTGATCGCAGTTCCGGCGCTGGCCCTGAGTGCTGGCTGCACCAACATGACGCCCACCGAGCAAAGCACGCTCAGCGGTGCCGCGATTGGCGCAGTCGGTGGCGCAGCCATCGGTGGTCTGACCGGCGGCAACGCCGGCGTGGGCGCGGTAATTGGCGGCGCGGCCGGTGCCGTGGTCGGCAATATCTACGGTCGTAACCAGCAGCAGAAGCAGTAAAGAGGCAGCGCCTGACAACGCCAGCCCGTCTGATTGAATAACGGGTGAATACAGGCGGATTGGCGCCGGCCAAGCAGCGTTCCCGCCGAAATCCCTTTCGGCGGGTCGCTACGCGGACTCTTCAGGACGGCGCCGCATCGAGATCGCGACGCAATTCGTTGGCGGCAGCACTGAGTTCGGCAAATAATCCCTGCACGCCGCGACAGTCATAGTCGCGTTGTGGCCATTTGAAATAGCCGCCGCAGACGCGGCGAAAGGCACAGGACTGACAGTCCGGCGCCGTAGCCAGCAGCTGTTCGATCCAGGCCAGTGGCCCGGCATCGCGAGCCAGCGTTGTCGGCGCCACGCCCGCCAGACGCCCGGGGAGGCTTTCCGTGCCGTCGTCAGCGACCTGATACAGCAGACCGGGTTCCTCATCCATCGCGATCCACAGCGGCAGGGGATCATCGTAGTACAGACCCAGCAGCGTGCTGTGCAGATATTCCACCGGCTGCGCCACATCCGACTGGCGCAGGTACAGCTCCAGCACCGCCGCCAGTTCGGCCAGGGCCGCCGCATCGGGCTGGCCGGGATCGATGCGCACCGGAAATTCCAGCGCCAGCGCCACCTTGACCGCCTTGGCCAAACCCGGCCGCGCCGGAATCACCACGCGCACCGGATGATTGTCCTGCAGCTCGGTGTGGTGATAAAGCAACGGGAATTCGGTTTCCGGATCGCCCATCAGCAGCTCTATCGGTATCCCCGGTTGCCAGGCGTTGAGCGGCTCGGAATGGGTGGCCAGCGCCTGCAGTTGCACGCCAAGCAACCGCTCTGAATCGGCGGTCGCCAGCGTAGCGGCCAGCGCGGCCGGATCGGTAGCACGCACGACCACCGCCCGCTCCGCGTAGGCCGGCCACAGCCGCAGGGGAATGTTGTAGATCAGCTCACGCACTTGCGGCGCGCTCACCGGTTGATCCAACTGCCGCCCCAGCCGGGACCGTTGTACCAGGGCCGGTTGTACCACGGGCGGTTATACCAGGGCCGGTTGTACCACGGGCGGTTATACCAGCCGCCATACGGTCTTCCCCCCCAGCCGCCACGGACATTGACCCAACTGCCATTGCCGCCACCACCATTGCCCCAGCCCCAGGCGCGGGCTTCGCGCTCCGGCGTCAACAGCCCGCCAAGCACTACGCCGCCGATCACGGCCTTGGACCACTTGCCCAGACTGACCAGAAAGGCGCGGCGACCGCGCAGCTCCGGTTCCGGAATGCCGGTTGCGTCCGGCGATGATTCGCGTTCCTGCTCGCTCATGTTGACCTCCACTTGCTCTGCGGTCGGCAGCCTGCACATGACACGCGACCGACACGAAACCTCACGATACGCGGCGTCACAGCATGGCTATTGCGCCGCTTCTTCCTGCGCCGGTGTCTCTTCGCTGGAGACGGTGGAAAAATGCATGACGCGGAAGCGCCACTGCCCATCCAGCTTTTCCAGCACGGTGGTCAGATTAATGCCGTACTCGCGCTTTTGATTCTTGAAGAAATCGTTGACCTGACACATGTTGGCGATCCAGGCCAGATCGCCGCGCACATCCTGCAGGGTCCAGGTGCAGCGGGTTTGCTGGGTGCCAGGGTCGAATGCCTTGAAAAACTCCTGGTACGCCTTCTCAATCTCGGGTCCCACCCAGCGCTCGCCCTCACCGGTGCCCAGCAGTACGCTGCGCCCGTCCGGGGCATAAGCGGCCATAACGCCCTTCAGGTCATGCGCGTTGATCGCCTGATCAAGGCGGGTAAACACTGCGTGGATTTCGTCCTGAGCGTTGCCGCCAGCCTCCACCGCCGTGGCCCGGTGCGATATGCTGACCATGCCCAGCACCAAAGGTACGACCAGCCATAGTTGACGCGACATTCGGGTTTCCTCTCTTTAGCATTACGGTTAAAAATCTGGCATACAGTCTCTGAAAATTCGCTGAATACCCTGACTTCATCACTATAGCTAATTGCCCATTCCCATGCGCATTCGACGGTTTTTTGACACGATCTCCTCCCTGGTCCTGCTGATGGCGCTGCTGCTGGCACCTCTGTCCGGGGTGATGGCCAGAAATGATGGCGAACGCCTGCGTGTCGGCGTAGCGCTCGGTGGCGGTGGCGCCCGCGGCATGGCTCATGTCGGCGTGCTCCGGCTGCTGGAAGAACTGCAGGTGCCTATCGACTGCATCGCCGGTACCAGCATGGGCTCGATCATCGGCGGACTGTATGCGTCGGGCATGTCGCCTGCGGAGATGCGCGAAACCCTGAGCAAGATCAACTGGCCAGCTATATTCACCGATGGACCGCCGCGTGCCGACCTGCCATTCCGCACCAAGCAGGAACAGCGCGTGCTGATCAACGCCTCGATCGGCATTAAGGATGGCCAGGCACAACTGCCACGCGGACTGCTCGAAGGGCAAAACCTGCTGCTGCTGCTGGAAGAACTGTCGCTGCCGGCCGCCAGCATCCACGACTTCAATCAGTTGCGCATTCCCTATCGGGCGGTCGCGACCGACTTGGCCACTGGCGCACCGGTGGTGCTTGGCTCCGGTGAACTAGCCAAGGCGATGCGCGCCAGCATGTCGATTCCCAGCGCCGTGGTGCCGGTCGAACTGGACGGCAAGCTGCTGGTCGATGGCGGCGTAGCGGATAACCTGCCCGTGGACGTGGTCCGCGCGCTGTGCAAGCCGGATGTGGTCATCGCCGTCGATGTCGGCTCGCCGCTGGCGCCGGCCAGTGAACTGACCTCGTTGCTGTCGATCACCGGCCAGCTCACCACCATCCTCACCGTGCGCAACACCAACGAGCAGATCAAGACCCTCAAGAGATCGGATGTGCTGATCACGCCGCAACTCAAGGATATCGGCAGCATCGACTTTGATCGATCGCCGGAGGCGGTGGAAATCGGCTACGCCGCCGCCGAGGCGCAGCGTGCGCAATTGAGCAAGCTGGCCGCGACCCCGGCTGCCTATCAAGCCTATCTGGCAAAACTGCCGAAAGCGCCCGACAGCGATGCGCCGGTGATCGACTTCATCCGCATTCGCAATAACACCCGCCTGTCCGATGAAGTCATCGAACAGCAATTGCACATCCGTCCCGGCGAGCAGCTCGACGCGCAGGCGCTCAACCGCAATCTCAACGAAATCTACGGCATGGGCGATTTCCAGCGCGTCAGCTACACCCTGGTCGAGGAAGACGGCAAAACCGGGCTGGTGGTTGATGCCGAGCAGCGCGACATCGGCACCAACACCCTGCAGTTTGGCCTGTTCCTCGGCGCCAACATGAAAGGCGATTCGGAATTCAACATCAGCACCGCCTATACCATGACTCAGCTCAACGCGCTTGGTGCTGAGTGGCGCAACTTCGTACAACTGGGTGGCAACATCGTTCTGGCCAGTGATTTCTACCAACCGTTGGATGCTGATCAGGACTATTTCATTGACCCCTATCTGCTTTACGAGCAGTACAACCTCGACCTGACCAACGCCGCCTACGCCGAGAGCAGCAGCTTCCGGGTCTACCAGACCAAGCTCGGCGTGGAAATCGGCCGCAACCTGCAGCGTTGGGGCCGCCTGTCGGTCAACCTGTACCATGGCTCCGGTCGCAACGATCTGCGTCTGGGCCAATCCTCACCTTACGAAGGCAATTTCAACAACAGCGGCTATGCGCTGGTCTGGCAGGCCGACACCCTGGACAATCTTGATTTCCCCAACAGCGGCTCTGTTGGCAACCTGCGCTTCCGCCAGACCCTGCCGGCTTTCGGCGCCGACCAGAACACCCAGCTCCTGAGCCTTGATCTGGCCCATGCCTGGACCTGGGGCAAATATTCGCTCATTCCCCGTCTGCGCCTGGGCGGTACGCTGGCCGGGGATCCAGGCATTCAGGATCTGTTCCTGCAGGGAGGTTTTCTCAACCTGTCCGGTTATCAGAATGGCCAGCTTTCCGGCCAGTACGTTGCACTTGGCGAGCTGATCTACATGTACCGGCTCACCAATGCCTCGGCGGCCTTCTCGATTCCGATTTACGCGGGTGGCTCGCTGGAGGCGGGTGGCGCCTGGAACGAAGCCAGCGAGATCACCTTTGATTCGCTGATTCCCGCCGGCAGCCTGTTCCTGGGCGTGGATACGCCGCTAGGACCGTTCTATCTGGCGGGCGGTTATGCCGAGGGCGGCCACATGTCGTTGTACATGCGACTGGGCAGGCTGTTCTAGTGGCACGCCTGCTGCTGTTGAACAAACCCTATGGGGTACTCAGCCAGTTCACCGACGATCAGGGTCGGCTGACCCTGGCCGATCATGTGCCGATTCCGGGTGTGTATGTGGCCGGCCGGCTGGATCGCGACAGCGAGGGCCTGCTGGCGCTGACCGACGATGGCGCCCTGCAGGCGCACATCAGCCACCCGCGCCACAAGCAGGCCAAAAGTTACTGGGCACAGGTGGAAGGCGTGCCCGAAGAGGCGGCACTGGAATCCTTGCGTCAAGGTGTTGAGCTGAACGATGGCCCAACGCAGCCGGCCCGGATACGCCGTATCGCCGAGCCAACCGGATTATGGCCGCGTCATCCACCCATCCGTTACCGGGCGGCGATTCCAACCAGCTGGCTGGATATCACCCTGAGCGAGGGCCGCAATCGCCAGGTGCGGCGCATGACCGCCGCCATTGGCTATCCTACCCTGCGCCTGATTCGCTGGCGTATCGGTGAGTGGACCCTGGATGATCTGGCGCCTGGGCAGTGGCGGGAATTGCAAGTGCCCACCCCGACATCACGGACGGCAATCGGCCACGCCACCGCTGTCCCACCACGCCAGCGGCGCGTGCGGCGATGAGCGCCAGACGGGATGGCAACCTGTTCGCCGGGCTGCCGGCGACTCTGGTGGTGGAACAGTTTGATACCCTGCTGCACACCGGCACTGTTCGACTGGAGCGGATCATCTCCATCGGCCACGCTACGCCGCCGGGTACCTGGTACGATCAAGAGGGCGATGAATGGGTGCTGCTGCTGCAAGGCCAGGCGGGCCTGCGCTTTGCCGATGAAGTGGAAGAACGCCAGCTACAAACGGGTGATTACCTCTGGATTGCCGCACATCGTCGCCACCGGGTGAACTGGACCAGCCAGGAACCGCCCGCAGTCTGGCTGGCACTGCATCTTATCGCCGACGATGGCGCTGACTGATTCAGCCGTGTTTCAGGCCCACCTTGCAAAATACCGTAACCGTGGCATGATTATTCATAGTGGACTTTTTTAGTCGTAATTACCGACGGGGAGAGAATAAATGATCAAGCAGATTAGCATCGGTCTGACCGGCGCGCTGTTAAGCCTGAGCATGCTGAGCGCGCAGGCCGCACCCAAGCCGGATGAAGCCGCCGAATACCGGCAATCGGTGTTCACCGTAGTCAAGTGGAACTTTGCGCCGATCGGCGCCATGATCAAGGGCGATGTGCCTTTCGATGCCGCCGCAGTCGCCCGGCATGCCCAGTACGTCGAGATGATGAGCAAGGCCGCGCCGGAAGGTTTCCCGAAGGGTTCAGGGCCGGACGCGGTGAAGAATACCGAAGCCAAAGCCGAGATCTGGAGCAACTGGAGCGGCTTTGAGGCCAAGATGAGCGACTTCCAGAAGGAAGCCACCAAACTGGCCGAAGTCGCCAAGGGCGGTGATCAGGCGGCAATCAAGGCCCAGTTCGGCAAGACCGCCGAAACCTGCAAGGCCTGCCATAAGGAATTCCGCAAGGATTAGGCTGCATTGACCCGGCGCAATTCCGCAGGGAATCGCCATGCCGTTCACGCCGGGTCGCATCATCAGGGCCATGCCGCAGCCGCAGCATAGCCTTGTGCATTTTGCGGTGTAGTTCAGCGCACCAGCCACCCCACTGCAGCCAGCGCAGCTATCAGCGCGGCCAGCGCCCGCCACGGACTGACCAGGCGTGGCGCCTGCACCACCCCCGGCAACTGCTTACGCCCACTGAGCATCGGGTGCACCAGATTCTCGCGTTTGACCAGCAGGTAGAACAGCACCGCGCCCACATGCACAGCGATCAGCAGCAACAGCAGGTTGAAGTTGAGCCGGTGCACGCTAGTCAGCCAATCGCTGGTACCCTTCGACACCCAGCCATAAAGCGGTCCCTCAACCATGATGTCGTCATTGGCGAACAGCCCGGTGCCCGCCTGTATCAGCAGCAGCGTCAGCAGCGCCACGATTGACCAGGCCCCCATTGGATTGTGGCCCAGATAAAGCGGCGTCTCGCCCCGGCTTAAGGCCTTAAAGTACGCCAGAGCCGCACCGGGACCGCGCACAAAACTGCTGAAACGGGCCGTCTCGCTACCCATCAGCCCCCAGATCAGCCGGAACAGCACCAGCACCAGCACGGCATAGCCGCCCCACATGTGGTAATCCATGGTTTCACTGTTTTCGGCACTCCACCACTGCAACACCATCAGCAATACCAGAGTCCAGTGAAACAGCCGGGTCGGCAGATCCCAGACTTTCACCATGTTTGCCAATTGTTTTTCATCGTTTTTTTCAGACATCGCATATGACCTCATCGCATTGAATGTGCCAGCAACATGGACCCTGCATCGCTACTCAATGACATGGTATTTTTCCGTTACGAATTGATTCCTTAAGGAATCGCTACTACCTTCGAAGATACATAACACTTCAAAACCGGATGGATACTCCATCGCAAGGCTCCGCAAAGCAACCACCGCATTTCCCACTTCAAACCCAGCCAGAAGGAACATCGGCCATGCTTCCACAACCCGTTTACGAAGGACTCCCCTACCTGTACATCATTTCGGGCCTATCTTCGACCATCGGCCTTGATACGCCCGGTGGCAAACTGTGCGGTTTGCTGCTGATGACCGCCGGCATTGTCGTCCACCAAATCCGGGCGCGCTACCGCCACCCAGCAAAACCGCTTCCTCCCGGGAGCTCGCACCCGCACGAACGGCAGCACGATCCATCCCGTCATCACCGAGCAAGGCACTGATTGCGAATCCTCAGGGAAGTGCGCTAGAGTGATCACATCATGAACACGCAATCCCATGAACGGCTTGAACTGCGACTGAGTCACCCGGCCTCCTGAAGGAGCGCCGGGGTCCGCTGTCGCCGTTTCCATGCCAAACCGTTTCGAGGATTGCTCCACGTGTCCATGCCCCGCCAAGGCTTTGTTTCCCCGCTCGCCCGTCACGCGATTCGCGGCTCTGACCGCGTCATCATCGGCTTTTTCTCTCTCGCCCTGCTGCGACTAAGTCGCGGTCGCTGGGCTTAGCGGCTGCCCGGCGGCCGTAGCACGCCGCGCCTGTTGTTCACCGTGCGCAACCGCCGTGCCTTTATAAGGCCTATGAGAGAGAATCAAACCGATGCAACACGACGCGACCCGTAAATACCGTCCCTTCCCGCCCGTGGCCCTGCCGGACCGGCAATGGCCGGCGCGCAGCCTGAGCCACGCGCCGCGCTGGTGCAGTTCCGACCTGCGCGATGGTAACCAGGCCCTGATCGAGCCCATGGATGCCGAGCGCAAGCAGCGCTACTTCCAGTTGCTGGTGCGCATGGGCTTCAAGGACATTGAAGTCGCCTTCCCTTCCGCCTCACAGACCGATTTCGACTTCGTGCGTGGCCTGATCGAGAGCGGTCAGGTACCGGATGATGTCGCGCTGCAGGTCCTGACCCAGGCGCGCGAGGATCTGATCCGCCGCACCTTTGCCAGCCTGAAAGGGGCCAAGCGTGCCATTGCCCATCTGTACAACGCCACCGCGCCGCTGTTTCGCGAGGTGGTGTTTGGTCTTGATCGCAGCGGGCTGATTGCACTGGCCCGCCGGGGCGCGCAGCTGTTCGCTGAATGTGCCGCTGCGCAACCGGATACCGCCTGGACGTTTGAATATTCGCCGGAAACCTTCAGCTTCACCGAGCTCGACTTCGCTCTGGACGTCTGCGAGGCGGTGCTGGACATCTGGCAACCGACCGCTGCGCAACCGGTGATTCTTAACCTGCCGGCGACGGTCGAGGTGGCGACGCCGAACGTGTACGCCGACCAGATCGAGTGGTTCTGCCGCCACCTGTCCCGCCGCGATGCGGTCATCATCAGCGTCCATCCGCATAACGATCGCGGCACCGCCGTTGCCGCCGCTGAATTGGCCCTGCTGGCCGGCGCGGACCGGGTCGAAGGCTGCCTGTTTGGCAATGGCGAGCGCACCGGCAATGTTGATCTGGTCACGTTGGGCCTGAATCTCTACAGCCAGGGCATTGATCCGGGCCTGGATTTTTCGATGCTGGATGACATCGTGCGCACCGCCGAATACTGCAACCAGATTCCAGTGCACCCGCGCCATCCCTATGCGGGTGATCTGGTGTTCACCGCCTTTTCCGGTTCGCATCAGGACGCGATCAGGAAAGGCTTTGCCGCGCAGCAGCAGCGGCAGGCGAGCGGCGATACACACTGGCAGGTCCCCTATCTGCCCGTTGATCCACTCGATCTTGGCCGCAGCTACGAAGCAGTGATCCGGGTCAACAGCCAGTCTGGCAAGGGCGGCATTGCCTATCTGCTGGAGAAGGATCACGGCTTGCGCCTGCCGCGGCGCCTGCAGATCGAATTCAGCCGCCAGGTGCAACTGATCGCCGATGCCACCGGCAAGGAGCTGAATTCGACCGATCTGTGGGCCGCGTTCCAGACCGAGTATCTGGACATGGATGGAGCGCTGCGCTTTGTCGAGCACCGCAGTGCGCCCGACAGTCATGCCAGCGGCACGCGCAAGCTGAGCGCCACCATTCGCGATCAGGGCCGCGAGTACCTGATTGCCGGGCGCGGCAATGGCCCGATCGATGCCTTTGTCGATGCGCTCAACCAGCATTGCGGATTGGACTTGCGCGTGATCGACTACCACGAGCACGCCATCAGCGCCGGTGCCGATGCCCGCGCTGTATCCTATGTCGAGCTGCGCCTCGGTGATGCACCGGCGCTGTTCGGGGTCGGCATGGACAGCAATATCGTCAGCGCTTCGCTGCATGCGGTGGTCAGCGCCACCAACCGCGCCCTGCGCCAGCGTGCCGCAGCGATTGATAACGCTGCCGACCCCGCACCGGCATGCCGGGCTGTCGGCGCCAATCGCTGAACCCTGGACCGGGCTAGCGCCAGCCCGCCTGCTGGAAAACCCGCTGTACCG
>OFSA01000060.1_pt1 | contig 18410 bp, 17 predicted proteins | sample 1543241 | NCBI WGS metagenome assembly OFSA01 (sample SAMN05442508, study PRJEB24371) | freshwater metagenome | isolation source: Freshwater Lake | place: Canada: Niagara | collected 2012-08-09 | reverse complement strand
TATGCTCTCAATGCGAGTTTCTGAGATACTTTGCCTATCGTTTTAGCTCCTTCCACATTTGAAGAAGCATATACATTTGCTGGTAAATCACTCAATCGATCTGATATCTACCAACATCCAGTCATAGTACTTACAGACAAACAACTTTCAGAATCATACAAAACGATAGATCCACAAAACCTCAAAGCAGAAGCTATCAATAGAGGTAAAATATATACACCGACAGCAGAGGATACCTACCAAAGATATGAACTTACTGAAGATGGAATTTCTCCAAATGCAGTTCCTGGGACAGCTAACGCCTTATTTATCGGGACATCATACGAACACGATACCTACGGAGCTACCAACGAAGAACCAACGATGAAAGGGCAAATGGAAGATAAAAGACGTAGAAAAATGGATACATTCATACAACAAGAATTCAACGAAAACTTTTATGGATATGAAATTATCAATCCTGAGGCCAAGAAATTTTTCATTACCCTTGGAGCAAATAGATATGTATTAGAGACATATATCAAAGATCATGCTGACGAAAACTTTGGACTCATTGTTATCAAAGTACTTCAACCTTTTGATGCCAGACTTGCTACTTTCTTAGAGGAGAAAAATACTCAGATAGAGAAGCTTATTTTCGTAGAAATGAATCCATCTGGTCAGATGGAACGCCTAGTCACGGAACAATGTAAACTCACAGATAGCAAACGAAATGGTAAGATCTCTCACCATAGAAAATACACATTGTATCCAATATTTGAGGAAGAATTACCAAATTTCTAATTTTATTTTTTATTCTAAAACATATGGATCAAAAATGAATAAAAATTAGAAAAATAAGAATTGATGATATTCCTGCAATATGAAGAATTAATTTCGAATGTTGGAAAAATAATTATAAATGAATAATTGATAATGAATTTTTAAATGGAATTACTATCGAGAGATGGATAGAAAAGGCAAAAATATACTATAATAAAACGGAAGTATTTGGTTTAGTGAAAGAAATTGAATGAAAAATCGTCTGATTTATTGATGGGCATGCAAATAATAATAAAGAGTTTGAGATAAATAGATTATATTAGATCCTCTAAAACAATGACAGTGATATGGTAAAGAATTATTTATCACATTTACAAGACACAAGAACATTGAAAAATATCCTGATATAATTCTATTTACTCTAAAAAATAATCCGCAATCAAGATGATTTTATGAAAAAATAGGATGAAGATTATGAATTGAAACACAAAAAGCTTGGTGATGAAAAGAATATCCAATAGTAGAATATAGACGAACAAGATAAATTATATTAAATATTTACCCTTTATACTAATAGTACATGAGACATAATCTTAGCAAAATACAACGATGCCCAGGATGTGGTGATTACTTGATCCATATAGCTATCAAACAAGCTATTCAGGAACTCTGAATTCCCAAAGAAAAATTAGTCGTAGTTACAGGAATTGGATGTAATAGCAAAATGAGCCAATACATAGATTGTTATGGAGTTGAATCTCTTCATGGGAGAGGAATTCCCTTTGCTACAGGGATCAAACTTGCCAATCCAGAATTGACAGTAATCTCTCTTTCTGGAGACTGAGATTCTTACGGAATCTGAGTTGGTCACCTGATTCACGCATCTAGAAGAAATATCCCCTTCGTACATATCACAGCTGACAATGAAAATTATGCGCTCACTACAGGACAAGCATCTCCAACCACACCATTAGATATCAAAACAAGATCTACACCAGAAGGAAATAAAACACAAGCTATGCATCCTATAGAACTTGTTAAAGTAGCAGGATGTGGCTTTGCTGAAATGGTTATAGATAAGGATATCAAAAAAATGAAAGAAACTATTATAGCTGCGATCCAACACCCAGGATTTGCCCATATCAATGTACAACAAAATTGTCCTAGTTGGAAAAAATGGTAATAAAAAAACCTGCCCAATTGAGCAGGTTTTTTTATACTAGATTATGTTATTAGTAACTCTTTAAGAACGTAACTATTTGTGAATAAGCGGTTTTGAAAGGTCCTGTAGCCGTAGCAAATCCAAGATTAATTTTGGATTTAAGATCTACAAAGAATTGTTTATATCCTTCTTCAGTAAATCTCACTACAGATAGATAATTAGTAAGTACAGTTTGAAGTTTGTCAGTAGTTGGCTTACATTCTCCTTTAAAATAAGACCATTCTTCACATTTTGATCCATCAGAGAATGTGCACATCCCATATTGACCATCTTTACCATCTACTATATTCAAAGTTCATCCATTATCAGTACAATATACAGATGCTGGATTTACTATACCCATAAGTTTATCTCATGTAGCAAACTCTTTTATAGGCCATTCTTTAGACCATTGAAATTTGTGACCAGAGAGAGTGGTGATCATTAGATGAGTTTCACCATCAGTAGAGATTTCAAACCTAGCACCAGAGAGATCAAACGCAGATTCATATCTAGCAAGATCACCCATACAAGCCATTTTGGTGCTCATCATAGGACCAACAATGAAAGTATCTCAATTCAATTTATATTCTCCATTGAAAATATTACATACATTAGCAGAAATATGATCACCAGAAAAAGAAATACTAGCACCAATTGCGATTTTATCATCAAATGATATAATGTTCCATGATGTATTAGTAATAGTAGGATCTTTACATTCACCATCATACAAATAAGTTGCAGATGGGTTAGCCTGCATTCCACATTTATTTCCAAAGGTCTGAGTAATAGGAGGACAAGGAGCCCTAAAACATTGAACTTGTACAGCTGCACAGACAGGCATATATTCTAAGGTACACATAGTAGGTTGGTCCGTAACGATAGTCTGTGCAAATACAACACCAGCACTAGCAACTATAAGCAATCCAGTCATAATAGAGAGAAATTTTTTCATAATATTGTATATACTTAAATAAAAGGTACTAATCACAACTGTAATACGAGGTATAACCCTATCTGTGACAAAACATGATAATTACATAAATATAAGACAAATAAACAAGATAGCAAAGCTTGACATTTAAAAACAAATACCTATAACAGAGACACACAAAAATAAAAATATACACATATGAAAAAAGGTAAATTTCACGTAATTGGAAGACTTATTTTAACTATTCATTTCAATACACACTTAGGTGTGAGAACAGATGACATAGAATATAAGTTTAATGAAATCTCATACAATAAAGAGCTTGCCGGGCAAAAGAAGAATAAGAAACGAAATAACCTCGGCATCGAAGAATTAGAAAATCAAATAAAAGTCTTCGATTTAGATGACGATGATGATGATCCTATTCATACATTTGAAAAAGAACATATTGCTTCTATTAAGAATAATGGAGAAGAAATATGGAACAATGAAAACAAAGAAATTACTGTTAGAGAGGTTATGATTAGCTCTAAAAAGTAATTGTTGATCGTAGCAAGAAATTCGTAGTATATCTACGGATTTTTTCGAAAGTCTAGAATGGAAAAGTATCAGTTCTTGTTTTTTTGCAGAATATCTCTATAAAAAAATGTTTTAGCTTAATCAAACACATGAAACAATATCTGACTCCCATCAAAGTAGGAACACTTGAAGACGTACGTATCGGATCGCATATTGTTTTTGAAGAAGTTGATGAAAAAGGGACCCTTCAGCAATGCAGAGGATTAGAATATATTGTTCAAATAGAAAATATTACTGTGATTGATAATCACGATCGTGCCTTAGAATTTCGAACAACAGGATTACCAGTGATTCATATAGATCAACATACAGATATGCGTCCAGTAGAGGACTGAGTTAATGTAGGTAATTTTCTTCGCTATGCACTAGATACAGGATTTATCCCTGGATCCACTCAGATCAATACAGAATATTCCTTACTCAATTTCAAAACACCAACTAGTCCCTATATTCTCGATATAGATCTCGATTTCCGGGATCCAGCTATGAGTATTGAATGTTTCGATAAAACAATTCAGATTTGCAAATGATTGATTGAAAATGCTCAAATTATTACCATAGCAACTTCGCCTTACTTTATTGATCAGAATCTAGCAATTTCATTACTTCATAAACTTCTAACGTAAAACTTAGACAAAAAATTTTTACTAATTATACAATCATCTATGTCAAAAACAAAAATTATTGCTCTTCTGACGATCTTCTTAGATATTCTAGGATTTACAATTATGATCCCAGCAATGCCTGGGTTAGCAGGTGACTATCATGTAGCATATACTATGATCACATTAGGTTCTGCTTTATATGCATTGTTTGGAATATTTTCGACACCTATGCTTGGTGGACGATCAGATAAAATAGGAAGGAAGCCAATTATGATTATTTCTATGATTGGAAGTATGTTAGCATATTTTGCAATCGCACTATCTCATAATATTTGGATGTATATCATTGGTATGATAATAAATGGTATCACAGCTGGAAATATCTGAACAGCACAATCTATTTTGAGTGATATCTCAAAAACCAAAAAGGAACGTACTGCAAATCTTGGATTATTCGGAATGATTTTTGGTGTATGATTTATCATTGGACCAGTTATTGGGTCCCTTACATTGAGTCTCTGAAATCATGGACCATTTCGAGCAGCTGGTATTTTAGCACTTATAAATATTTGTAGTGCAATATTCTTTCTTAGAGAGACTCATACAGAACGTGAAGAACACAGCAATACAAAACTTAATATTTATCATATTTTCAAAGATATATTTACAGGTAAAGAAAGAATATACTATCTTATATTTTTCTTGATCAACTTATGAATTATGATTTATCAAAGTACATACCTCCTATATTTAGATAAAAACTTTGATCTCCCTGGAAGTAAATGATGATTTATTATGGGAGCATATGGACTAATTATGATATTAAATCAAGCCGTTCTTTTCAAAAAAGTTTGGCTTAAATTACCAACCAAAACGTTAATGTATATCAGCTTTATATGATTTATAGCTTGTTATTTATGAGCATTTTTCTTTCCATTTAAACGAGCTGTCATTATATTTGTAGGTGTTACAACATTATTTCAATGAATATTCCGTCCAGTTTTACAGAATATTATATTAGGAGAAAATAAAAATGTTGGATTAATAAACGGAAATATGTTAAATTTAGCAAATATTGCAAATATCTTTTGACCTTTGATTGGATGAGCTCTTTTGGATAGTAGTATTTCACCATTTGCACTTTCAGCTGCGTCTATAGCGATAGCATTCTTTGTATATACCAAGATAACTGAACATCGTAGTCATTCTATAGGACATTAGTTAATTTCTCTTGCATTTTCTTCTCAAAAGTCTATTGGAAAGACTTGTTTAGTTTTTTTCGTATATAAAAAATGAATTGGAATATCAAAGACATACTTTCAAATATAAAATCGAACCGAAAATCAGGGCTCGTAGTAGCCATAGTGACAATTCCTCTTTCAATTTCTTTAGCTATTGCTAGTGGCGCTACACCAGTTCAAGGATTGATTACTGCAATCTGGTCATCATTAATAGCTGCGATTTTTGCATCTAGTGGATACAATGTTTTTGGACCAGCTGGAGCTTTGACTGGAATATTGTTATCAGCCAGTATAGCATATGGACCACAATATTTACCACTTATTGCAATTTTGAGTGGACTAGCTATGGTCACAGTATATCTCCTTAAATTGACAAGGTATATTACCTTAATCCCAGCAGCAGGACTTCAATGATTTCTCTTTGCAGTAGGTATTTGAATTTTTGTAGGTCAGCTTCCAAGTGGTCTCTGACTCACAGGATTGGATCTAGGAGACAAAGTATATCTCAATTTTCGAACAATTTTGACTCATATAGGAAGCTCAGATATCGTCAGTGTCCTTACCTTTGGAGCAGGGCTCATTATTCTTTTTCTGCTCAAAAAATTCTTAGCCAAAGTACCGGGTGCAATCATCCTTTCCTTGATAGGAATAGGGATCGGAGCACTTTCAGTCCATGGACGATTTCCGCATATGACCTTATTAAGTGACAAATATCCAAATCTAGCATTTCAATTGATACAAAATAATCCACGAGCAAATTATTTGACTATCCGAACAAATCCACCTCTATTGTTTGGAATCATCAAGGTTGCATTTATAGTAGCGATCATAACTATATTAGAAACGATTATTTCTGGTAAACTTGCGGAAAAACAGACAAGTCAGAAATTTAGTAAGGACAAAGAAGTTCTTGGAAATGGCTTAGCAAATATTGGATCAGGATTGTTTGGGGGATTCCCTGCGACAGCGGTATTTATTAGAACATCATTAAACATCAAAACCTGAGCTACGAGTAAGTATTCCTCATTTTTGGTGGGAACATTTACATTGCTCATTTCGTTTTTATTATTCAACAATGCATTTTCTTATCTTCCAATGCCTATAATCGCCGCAATTCTTTGTTTTATTGCAATTGGGATTATGGATTTTGAAATTCTCAAAAAGTTTTATAAATTTAAAAAAACCTCATTCTTCTTAATACTAATAACTATATTCTTTTCTGTAGTCGAAGATACAATGATAGGGATTCTAGTAGGTACAGCACTATCTCTCTTAGTTTTTCTCAAAAGAGTAACTGAGTGAGAACTACATGTAACTATATTTAGATGAAAAGAATTTTTGATAAAAACTACGCTTCCTACATATCTTCCAGAACAGTCATTGGAAGATACGGTAATTATCAAATTTAATGGAGAAATTAATTATCTCAATAGTGAAAATTATATTAATCAAATCAAGAAAATAAAAAAATGTCATAGAATTATTCTCTCCTTTGCTCAGCTTTCAGATATGGACATTGATGCAATCGAAGCACTTGAAAATGTTTTAGAATATTTCAAAAGGAAAAAGACAAATATAATTCTCACTGGTCTCAATAATCCAGGAATCAAAAGAATCTGTATGCGTCTCCCAGCAATCAAACAACTTGAGAAAGAGTGAAAGATCTATCCTAGTACATCAGAACTTTTGGGAATAGAATAATATCAGCAATTGACCCGGGAATATTTTTGGAAATACCGTACGGACGTTTCGACGAAACGTCCCTTCAATAATTTCCACCCGGGTCAGTTTTTTAGTATCTAAGAAACTCTTCTTAATTCATCTAATGTAGTTAATCCTTGAATCATTTTAAGGATACCATCTTCTTTCATAGTAAGATATCAGGTTTCTCTTACTTTAGAATAGATCATCATAGTATTTGCATTATCAATAATCATATTTCTCAAATCATCTGTAATTTCTAATGTTTCTACAATTCAAATTCTTCCTATATATCAAGTACCATTACACGATTCACATCCTACAGCTTGAAGATATTGTCCATCCCACTCTACATGCATTGATGGATTTGCATCATTTATTTTTTTAATATGTTCTTCAATTTCTGTCTTTTCTCCATATTGGGGATCTCTCTTGGTTACACAATGAGGACAAACTTTTCTAACCAATCTTTGGGCTACAATTAGATTTAATGATGGCGCCAACATGTATGGTTTAACTCCCATATTTAATAGTCTAGAAATGGATTCAATAGCTGAATTTGTATGTAATGTTGTAAACACTGCATGTCCAGTAAGCGCAGCATTGATACTTGTCTCAGCAGTCTCAGCGGTTCTCGTTTCTCAAACAAGAATAACCTCAGGATCATGTCTCAAAATTGCCTTAAGTCCAAGTTCATAATCATATCATTTCGAATAATTGATTTGAGATTGTTGAATACCAGCAACTTGATATTCGATAGGGTCTTCCAAAGTAATAATTTTTCTACTTCCATCATTGAGTGTATGAAGGACAGAGTAGAGGGTAGTAGTTTTTCCAGATCCAGTAGGACCAGTAATGATAGTAATACCGACATTTTTCTCTATATTTCTCTTGAGTACTTCATAGTTTTTCCCAGTAAATCAAATTTCTTCAAATGTAGAAATTCACTTACTTCCATCTAAGAATCTAATAACAGTACTTTCGTTTTCAACACCAGGCATAAAGTTAATTCTGGCATCTACTTTTTTATGTTCTCATTTTTTATCTATAGCGTCAAATGAAAATCTTCCATCTTGTGGGATATAATCCACATTCATTTTGGTTCCAGCTATAAATTTCATTTTTTGAAGATACTTAGTGAACTCTTCATGAGTAAAGTTTACAATAGCTTCCAAAACTCAATCCACTCTAATTCTCACAAAAACTCATGCAACTTCTGGTTGGAAGTGGAGATCTGATGCTCAGGCTTGAAATGCGAGCCTTACCATTTCCATAATAAATTCACCAGGTTCCATAGAATCCCTTTTTTCAAATACTTTATGCATCATAGCAATAGCTCATTTTCCAGCAGCTTCTGCTTGATCTTTGTGTTCTGTAGTCTGTTGTGCTTCTTTAGATAAAATATCATCATACCATTTCATGGCAATTTGAAATCATTCTGGACTTGTATAATATAATTCTGATAGATAATTTTTTTCTTCAAGTTGTTTAATCAAAGCCTGTGTTTGATCAGGGAAATTATTTGTAGTCAAGACAGCTAAATTATTTTTTTCTTTAGCAAAAATAATAACTTGGAGTTGTTCACAAATTTCACGAGGAAGAATCTTAACCTGAATTGGATCTGGTATGATTCCTTGGATATCGACTGGTTCTAAGATAGCTTTACTCAATCAGAACATCACCGCAACATAAGATAAAGGGCTTTGTAATATGTAGTTATAGTATACTCCCTTTTCTTTTTTTTTCAAATTTAACGCACTATCTCGCGAAGTGATATAGACTTATTTATAAAAATGTATGTAATATAGATATCAAGATAATATTAATTAACTATAAAGTGAAATCATTTATGATCACTTCATGGAATATTTACCGTTTCAAAATTAGAAATTTTAATCAAATTATTGACAAATACATGATCAATTTGTGCCCAAACAAAGGGGAAAGAGAGGAGTCTCCAGGTAAATAAACCAGGAAAATCTCTCGTTACATTGATAAATTCTCAGGCAAATCCCTGGGCGAATTCTCTGTAATACACAGACCACGGTGTTGTATTGAAATCACCCAACACCACAACTTTGTCATTTCTTGATCTATGGACCTCCTTATGGAGATCAAAATCCTTAAAAAATCTAGCAATTTGTGTATTTCTCATTCCAAAATAAATTGGACTAGAAGGGGAGCTCATATGAACAAGATAAAAATAGATTGGTTGTTTATCATGATCTACAGAAAAATAAGCATATCTCCAAGCTCACTGTGGGAAATTATCAGCTCGATTTTTAATTGGTACCTTGCTAAAGACAACACTTCATATAAATTCCTTTGACCAACTAGTTCTATTGGAATATGGATATGTATCCCCAAAATATTGTTTAAAAAAACGTGAATGATGATCAGCAAACTCTACAAAAAAAATTAAATCTGGATTTTCTTGTTCGATCAGATTTTTTATTCATGTATAATCTTGATTGTTTTTATAAATATTGGCATATAAAATTTTATACCCAGAAATTGTTTGTGTCTGAAGCTGTGGTACATTTTCTGCATAAAAACGTACATAATTACGCAAAAAAATACTTCACACTACAAGATATCCAACCATACTAAAAATCAACAAAAAAAGACGAGATGATTTTATTTTGGTCTTTTTACGAGATTCCCAAGAAAACAAAACAAACGAATAGAGAAGTCCAAAAATAGATATAACGATACTATAAGGCAAAAAACTAAGCACCAATTCAGAAAAATAAGCATGAGGAAAGATCCAAGCTCCCATACAAACTCCGACAAAAGACAAAGAAATGACAAAAAAACTAACGAGCATCTTTGTTGGTGTAAATAAAACAAGAAAAGTATAGGATTCCAATATTTCAAAACAACTGAAAGTCTACTTAAATCATTTGCAATTTTTTACCAATCTCCTATATATGCAAGACTTTATCTACTCAGTATTTGAAATGAGTCCAGAGAAAAAAGCAATTTCTTTTGCATCAGCCACAGCAGCCATTCTTGCTATTACGAAACTTAGTGTAGGAATAATTAGTTGAAGTATGGCACTTATTTCTTCAGCAGTAGATTCATTATTAGATCTAATTGTCTCTTTTGTAAATCTATTAGCAGTCAAAACTGCACAAGAATGACCTGATGCAGAACACAATTATGGTCATGGTAAAGTTGAATGAATAGCAGCGCTTTTTGAAGGACTTTTGATTTTGACTTCATGAGGGTTCATCATCTATTCAGCAATACAAAAGATGATTAGCCAATCGATCGTAAATGATCTTGGTTCTTCTATCGGAGTTATGGTGTTTTCTATTTTTATGACAGGTATGGTAGTGTATGTACTATCAAAAGCAGCAAAAAAAACAAATAGTTTGATTGTTAGATCAGATTTAATGCACTATAAAACAGATTTTCTGACAAATACATGAGTAATTGTTTCTCTAATTGTTGTAAAAATCACTTGATTCTATTTAGTAGATCAAATAGTTGCGATAGGCGTTGCTATCTATATTATCATAGGATGCCTACCTATTATGAAAGAGGGATTTGACTTAATCATGGATAAAAGTTTAGGAAGAGATGATGAAATTATAGATATAATTATGGGACATGATGAAATAGAAAACCATCATATGTTACAAACAAGAAAGGGAGGAAAACAGAATTTCGTCAACGTTCATCTTGTATTCAAAAACAAGCAGATTTCTCTTCATGAAGCGCATACCATCAGTGATGCAATAGAACGAGAAATCAAAAAACTTCTACAACATAAAACACAAGTTATGATACACTTAGATCCTCACGACGATAGTGACGAAATAAATACAAATCCAAAATTAAACTAGTAAGATATTTATTGATTTAAAAAAAGGCTCGAAAATACTCGAGCTCTTTTTATTTGTAGAATCAAAAGATTAGGCAACTAATTTGAGATTAATCAATAGATTAGCAAAACAAGATTCAAAAGAAACGGGTTCATCGACAGAATCTCTGTGCTCTCTCTCTTCATAGGAAATTTTGGATCCAGTTGTACTAATTTTTTCTCTATAGAAAACAAATTGAGATAATGAGTCAGGATTCCAAAAAGAGAAAAGCGTCTGATACTCAATAGTTTTCTTTAGTTCAGCCAAAACTGATGGTTTTTTCTCAACAGGCGCTTTTAAATACTTTTTTACAAGCAGCTTCTTTATTTGATCATGAGAAGCATTTAATAGATGGCAAGTGAGATAAATTAATTGTTCATCAAAGGATTTATCCTTCAATTTGCTAGTAATCGAGAGGATCCGATTACAATTACTTTTTGTTAAGTTAACAGTCATCATATTGATATTTTTTTATGTTTTTACGAATTCAGAATATATATTTCACAATAAAAGTCAACAAAAAAAGAAGAAACAATATAAGGATAACTCATATTTTAATAGACTTTATGAAATAAACAAAAACTTGACTTCAATAAGAAAATAGATATAAAAAACAAACAAAACCACTAAAACAAAATCACAATGAAAACAAAAAAAATGTATTATGTAGTGACAATGATTATGGTAATAATCATGATGTTAACGGGATGTGAAACAAATCGAGAACGAGAAGCTCGAATAACAAAAGAAGTTTTGACTCTTGAAGATGATTCTATACTTACAAGGTATCTAAAAGACTCAGAAGCACAAACTGATGGCATCAAAGACAAAGTAATAATAATATTTGAGTTTACACTTAGTGATGTTCCAGAAAGGCTAACAGCAACACATATTAAATCGTTGGAAAAAGCAATTGGAACAGAAGCTACTGCACAGAAATTATTAGAAACTCGTGAAAAATTATTATTAAAATTAACGTCGACAATAAGCAAGCCTTTAAAGGAAAGACTGTACGAGATTACAATGAAAAAAAATGATATAAATTCAGCTTTTTGGTTGTTTTATATCAAACCGGATTCATTATTAACTCGCTTAAAAGACAATTATTATCCTGAAAAAAAGGATATTATCAAAGATTTGGGATATTATTATGAACCAGCGATGGGAAGCTCGATCATGAAAGAAGTGATCAAAATAACACCTGACTCTGCGATGATTCATTACATGAATACCTTTGGAAATTATTTGGAAAAAAATGATCCACAAAGAGTTCAAAGATTATTTGCAAATATGGAATGCAATGAATTCCTTGGATATTGGGATGAGCTCGATCCTAGCACAATAGCAGAAACCCATAAAGAGATATTTCTTAAAAAAAATCTCAAAAAGGTTGATGCATTTGATTTGGTAAATTTATATGGAGATAACGTAATTGATAAAGCTACATTATTGAAGTATATGAATACTAAATCTATAGATGCAATTTTATCTAGCTATAGTGACGAAGTATTGAGTGAAGATTATTTCTTATTTATTATTCAAAGAGTTAAGACAAAGGCTGAATACAAAGTAACTAAGGAATTTTTCTTAGATCAAAAGGAGCCTGACTATCTGACATTATTAGAGCAAAGAAACGAAAAAATTTGATTCAATCAAAGAAGACCAAAAAGACTGCTTGTATTAAGCGGTCTTTTGTTTTAAAAAAGAAGACCCATTATTTGACATTTTGACATTTTATAGGTAAAATAGGGATAGGATTTTATTTCTGGAATATATGCATGGAAAAACCTCAAGAGCATATACATGATACAAACACAAAAGCTACTACAATTTCTAAGAAAGTTATACAACTAATTAATACCACGCTCAAAAATCCGTGAGATCATTTTAGTGAAAGGATAAATTATATAATACAAAAAGCGATAATATCATCAACGAAACAACAAAATAATATCTTAGATAACGAATGTCAAAAAAGAATTTTTGAAGAAGTTTGTATATTTTTAAATGAACTTTTCAAAGAAGTTCAGATCAAAAAATTTTATAACAATATTCCCGATATAGATTTGGTACAATATTGAGAAAAGAACATAGGAGAACAATTTGTAAACAATATTTATGGGAAAGACCGAAAATTATTTTATAGAGAAGAGCTTAAATGAGGGAGTTGCCATCATTGGACTATTTTATTAAAAAATCTTTTCGATATACTAAAAGAAAAATGAGTCATTATAGAAAATAGAATTCTAGCTTACGATACTATCTGATGACATTCAGCATTATTAATTCGTTTTCAATGAGAAAAATATTTAGCCGACATCAATGATTCGTCTAAAAAGATCATTAGCTCTGTAACAGAATTAAATAAAAAACACGAAACAAAAGAATTTTCAAAATTATCATTTAACAAAAAACATGAAGATTGAAAATATTATTTTGATAGTACTAGAGAATTTGCTGAATATATAAAAAAAAGACCCAGCAAATGAGCAACCATTGAATTTAAACCTAAATTTGAAAATGGAGAAGAAAATGATATAAGATTAGAATTATGAAAAGGATACATTGCTTTGATTATAAATGGGGAAATACAAAAATATCGTGTAAATACATTTTCTCTAGAATATCATTGAAGTGAATATGAGGTAATTGAATCCTTACTGAAAAATATCCATGGATCCAAAGATCAAAAACAAGAAATATCAAAATATCTATATATGATTGTAAACAAGATTGATCCTCAAAAAATACTCGAAATATATAAATAGTTTTTATCCTGCTATCAATAATGGAAACACTAAATATAGGACATAATAATGAAGAAAAATTGAAACAATTACGTTTTATCAAGGATGAACAATGAATTCGAAGTCCTAAAATAATAGATGATACTGAATTAATAAATAAATTACAGACTCAAGAAAGAGGGATTATTTTAGTAGGACATATAGAACATACCCAAAGTATGCTTATACATGAATTATCTGCACACAGAATTCATCATATAGGAAGACATGAAGATGATGCTCTTGAAATAATAGGATACAAAAAAGAGGTAAGATCACCAAAGAAGACAGAGGAACTATTATTAGATATATTAAATAGTCATAATTTAAATATAAAAGAAATTATATTGATTGATATAGAAGCAAAAAAAAGGGCATCTCTTGAAACATTTGCAGACATGTTACAAGATGAGCTTAAAAATGAGGTCTTTTTAATTAGAAATACGATAGAAAAATATGAATATCAAGAACTTGATCTAAAAAATATAAAACCATATGATAAATATGCCAAGAATTTTCATACATTTCATAACAAAAAACCGTGATGACCAAAGGGACAATACTCAAATAGTAGACGTAAATAAAAAAAGTATAAAAAAGTATTGATTTATGTTTTCATATACATAGAAAAAAACCATCAAAAACAAATATATATCAAATATGAGAAAATTCATCACCATCCCAACAATCATTGACCGGTTAGTTGTTGGTACAAAAAGACCTCTCTGCGAAGAGCCAAAACCGAAACTTAGTATGCCCCGCGTGGCATTTTAAGGGGCGGTATAAATCCGTGTCACAATAAAAAAACTATTATCTATCGATCACGTTCAAAAGTAAAAGTATGAAAACCGTTCTTATTTGTCTACTTTTGATCACGAAATTTTCTGTGGAAGCCATCCCTTATACGTACACTCCATGTGATGTTGTATACATCCATCAAGGAACTCCACTCGTAGGAATGCAAGATCCATTGTGGATTGCACCCATCGATAAAATTGTTTGTCCCAATCCAATTATTAAAAAGACAACCAAACAATTTGAAATTTCGGATCATAACACGGGTCATTATTATTACCCGACATCCCAACTGAGCGGATTCGTTCAGGCAAGGCCCCAGGTAGCAGGGGCCCAATAAGAAATATGCTACATTAGTTATTAACCTCATAGACACTCCGCTTATCGGCGGGGTGTTTTTTTAAATATATAAAATCCACAAAACCTTGGTATTGACTTTTATCTATGAATATATATACAAAAAAGGTACAAAAACATAAAAATATCAAAATATGGACAAAATTATTATTATTGGGACAAATGAACCCAAAGATGAACTGAAAGAATTCATTGATGAACACTTCCCAAAAGAGAAAGAGAGTATTTTAATTACAAACTGTATGGGTGGAATTATTACAAACACTCAGAAAACCAAAAGCCAAGTAAAAGTAATTGTGTTATTGGGAAATATTTGTAATGGTAGCGTTTTCGCCGCAATCACTCAGATAAAAGAGAAGAAGCAAAATGCAAAAATTTATGAGTATTCAAACACACCAGTTGAAGACCGAACACAAAAATTTAGCGGGACAATTCCCCAATCAAGAGAAGCACTATTAGAATTTTTAAACAACATCACAAACAATTAACTCCTTTTAATAAACAAGTAACAAAGAAGCTCTGGGTTTCCCTGGAGCTTTTTTCATAATTTAAAAATATTTCTTAGCTGTTTTTTAATTGAAAACAGCATCTCAATTCATATAAACAGTAGGTACATATTATCCCTAATCATAGAAAATATATGAGATTTCATACCATAGTTTTAGGATGTCAGATGAACTATGCCGATACGGCAAGGATAAAATCAGTTCTGACCAACTGTTGACGAACACATACAGACAATATCACAGAAGCTGATATTGTAATTTTTGATACCTGCTCAGTTAAGCAAAAAGCGGAAGACAAAATCACTGGAAGATTGAAGGGGATTGCCCCACACCAAAAAGTCCGAATCACAGGATGTATGATTCAACATAATCTCAGAAACTCAAAAATCACCCTAGATCCAAACAAAATACTCCCAGACTCACTCAAAGTAGGAAACTTTCTTGGATCTATCAAATCTCAAACACCAGAGATTATCTGAGCAACTGCAGATGAAATCAATGATCACAAATACAATCCAAACACCAAACAAATCTGAATCAATCACGCCTTCAATCCACTCTTCTACAATCTCATCCAAAAACGACCAAATATCGAACTCTTTTTTAGAATAGATGATACGGGATTTTTGCCACTAATTCTCAACAAAATTGGCTACAAAGTAAGCTATGATCAAGAACTAATCAATGAATATATCAACATCATTCCTGAAGATATGAATACTTCTATGAATCATCATAAAAAAACCGCATATATTCCAATTTCCACATGATGTAACCAATTTTGTTCGTATTGTATTGTCCCTTATGCAAGATGATTAGAGAAAAATATCCCTATAGAACAAATTATAACAGAAGCCAAACGTCATCTTGCAACATGAGTTCAAGAGATAGTTCTTCTCGGACAAATAGTAAATAAGCATCCTCAGTTCACAGAGATTCTCAAAGAAATTTTGAAATTAGAATGATTAGTACGACTTAGATATACGTCTCCTTATCCAAATTTTTATAGCCCAGAAGTACTCGCCTTACACGAAACGGAAGCCAAACTTTGTCCTCATATCCATATCCCGTTCCAATCAGGTTCTGATCTTGTCCTCCAAAATATGCGCAGATGATATACATCAGATCAAGCCAAAACATTCATCGATAGTATTCAAAAACTCCAGAGAAAAATTAGTATTACAACAGATATTATCGTAGGATTTCCTGGCGAAACAGAAGAGGATTTTCAAGCATCATTAGACCTTGCAAGACACGGGCAATTTGATATGATATATATCGGTATTTATTCCCCTAGACCGGGAACTCGAGCTCACAAAAATCTCGCTGACGATATTTCCAAAGAACTGAAACGAGACAGACGAAACACACTCAACAATCTGCTCAAAGAAATCTCAAAAACAAACAACAAAACAGAAATAGGAAAATCACACACTATGATTATAGATAGTGAAGACGAATATAAATACTTCGGATACACAGAAAATATGAAACAAATAAGCATAAAAAAATCTGATTCTACACATCATATTGGTGATTTCATTGACGTAACGATTACGGATTGAGCATCATTTAAACTTATTGGCGAAAAGCTATAAGCTTAAAGTCAAAAGTATTTCCCATAAAACTTTACCCTTTCCCCTAATCCAAATGTACCGTCCATCAGGATTTCCAGAATACAGCCCAGCAGAGCAATTAATTTTTGATAAAGTGAATGCTATTATCCAAAAACACTATGAATCATTTGGATATTCTCACATCCATACACCTGCTGTTGAATCCAACAAAGTCCTTTTGGCAAAATCTGGAAATGAGACAAGCAAACAAATTTTTGGACTCTATGGATTAGCTCAAGGTGGAGAAGACCTCAAAGACTATTCATTACATTTTGATCTAACTATCCCTTTCGCAAGATATATTCTCGATCACGAAGGAGAAATGACGTTTCCATTTAAACGTTATCAAACACAACCAGTTCGAAGAGGAGAAAGAGCTCAGAGAGGAAGATTTAGAGAATTTTGGCAATGTGATATCGATACAGTATGGAGAGCAGAATCCAAAGATTCTATGGTATTCTACGATGCTGAGACACTGATCGTAATCGCAAATATTCTCGAAGAAATCAGAAAAGAATATTTTCCAAGCAAAACAATAAGCATCCACTACAACGATAGAAAATTTCTTTCACAATTATTAGATGATCTTACAAACAAAGATGACGTCTATTCTCTTTTTGATAAATATTACAAAATAGGAGCAGAAAAATTTGAACAAGAATTACAAACACTTGTATGAGCAAAAAAAGCTAAAGACATCCAAAACCAAATTCTCAATCCTAACAAAAATGCAGAACTTATAGAATTGGAAACTATATTGAAAAAAATGAATATCAATAATCTCAAATTAGTCTTCGATCCATTTATCACCAGAGGATTAGATTATTATACAGGGACTGTTTATGAAACATTTTTCGATGATGATATGGCATTGGGAAGTATTAGTTCTGGAGGAAGATATGATGGATTGACTGCACATATTGATCCTAAGAGAAGCTTTTCAGGAGTTGGAGGAAGCATAGGAATTTCTAGACTTATGACCTTGATCTTTGAACAAGAAGAAGCCAAAAAACAATCAAGTACAGACTATCTTTGCGTCAATTTCACTGATACATTTTGAGAAATATGTTCAATTGCACAGACACTAAGATCCACAGGAAAACATGTAGAAATCTATCCAGTCGCAGATAAACTAGGAAAACAATTTGGATATGCAGATAAAAAAGGAATTCCATACGTAGTTATCTTAGGAACAGGGGAGCTAGAAAACAAGATCTACAAAGTTAAAGATCTCCAAACATGAACAGAAACAGAATTTCCTCTCTAAAATAAGACGCTGAAACTTCCTAAAGAAGTTTAACGTCGTTTTTATCTTAGAGTTGTATATACTATATAGAAGCTTTTATATTAGTATAAGATAAAACAACAAAAACACTTGATAAATACGCCTAATTAACTAATAACAAAGCATATTTACTTAGCAACCAAGACGGCCGTGTCACTACTCCAATTTAT
>OFSA01000059.1_pt1 | contig 18420 bp, 14 predicted proteins | sample 1543241 | NCBI WGS metagenome assembly OFSA01 (sample SAMN05442508, study PRJEB24371) | freshwater metagenome | isolation source: Freshwater Lake | place: Canada: Niagara | collected 2012-08-09 | reverse complement strand
TATGCTTATGGAAAATATATTGATCAGGGGAAAATAGCTTTTGTTTCACAATGAATTGGTACTTGGTGAGCACCTATCAGAATAGGAACTCAGAGCGAATTGGTAGTCATTGAACTCAAGAACAAATAATTTCACCACCAAATATTTGACAAATATTAAATATTGTATATAATATTCATATAACATTTTATATGGATATACTATTTGTATGAAAAGAAATTTTAAGATACAATTCAAACAATGGCATGTTGTAGTACTTTTTGTTTGTGTTTTATGAACAAGTATTGCCCTATTGGTACAATCTAAATGGGAAACCCATGCTATGGATGTAAACACAACTCTAGGTATTGTACCAGGATCATTACTTTTTGAAAAAGACACTTCGGGTGTCATGGATAGTTATTTTGCTCACTCTCCAAGTACATTACCTGCTATCGATATAGGTTCATATAGCGTAAATCTACAAGCTAACACAGTATCTTCTAGTCCAAATCATAGATTTATGATATCTGATATGGCGTGAAGTGCATTTATGGTCACATTGCAAAGTTCAGCACTGACAACCGTATGATGATCTATAGATGCGAGTAAAATAGGATATACTGGGACAAATCGACTTGGAACAGGGAAAACACTTACTGTTGCTCCCACAAGTGCATCAGATATTGGTACTGCTCCAGTAACCTTCGTGGCTAGAAATGATGATGCTTGATTATCTTTGTACGCACAAGAAATTACGTTAAAGGTCAATATTCCAGCAGCTCAAAAACCTGGGACATATACAGGAATTATTATATTTACCTATTAGTTCTGATAGTATTCAAAAAAAAGTACATGAAAATTTGACAAATCAGCTATTTCTGTTTATAATTAGTTATCGTTTATTTTATAAATACTCTACCCATGACATCCAAAACAGCAAAAAAGTTTTCGATATCAGCGCTTGCAATTATGTTATGAGCTATCTTGATGATAGGTGCTCAATCTTCTGCAGCCACATCTACTACCAACACAACTTTGGGAATCACAGCTGGATCTTTCTCGTTTACTAAAGATGTAGGTACTACTATGGATAGTTATTTTTCACACTCTCCAAGTGCATCAGCTACTATCGATATAGGAACATATGCTGCAAATATTACAGCAACTGCTGTATCTTCAGCAGGAAATCATAGATTCACTGTTTCTGACCTTTTGGGAAGTGCATTTACTGTAACTATCCAAAGTTCTGCTCTTACTGTCGCTGGAGGTTCAATTCCTGCAACTGCTATAGGATATACAGGAACTGCATGGCTAGGTACTGGTAAAGCTCTGACAGCTGCTCCAACGAGTGCTGTAGATATTGGTACTGCTCCAGTTACTTTTGTAGCTAGAAATGATGCTACTGGATTATCTGCATTCTCTCAAGAAATTACACTAAAAGTAGCCGTACCAGCAGCTCAAAAACCTGGTTCTTATACTGGTGTAATTACTTTCACTTACTAGAAAATATTCTCTTTCTATATATAACTATACCACTTATTACTATTATACCAACTATACTAAGGTACCCGATATCAAACATGGGTGCCTTTTTTATATTTAGGGTTATAAACTTAGCTTTGCGAACAATTACACCGAAACCAACAGATTGTGATGCTCATGTGCTATCAGCAACCAAAGAATACACGAGACATCCCTCTATATTTTCTCATGTGAACACCATATCTTCAGGGTATTTTATAGTAGCATGAGCAGTTTTTGATTCTGATTTTTTGAGGACTATTGTATTTTGATATCAGGTCACATATTGTCCAAAAGAATCAATATCCTCTGCTGTTCAACACGCTCTATTTTTCCACTGATCATTTGTAAACATACCATCTACAAATCAGAGATTCACAATAACATCACGATCAGATCCATTGTATACATTGAAACAGACATCACGATCTCATCATAAAGCATAGTCATATGCTATAGATTTAGATCCATACTTATCACAAAAATCTAATTCTACATTTTGTATCTTTTGTCACATCTCTGCAAAAGCGGTACCATCTACTTTGACATCCATAGTTTTGGTCTCTTGCTGTGCAAAGACACTATTTGTCACAGCCAAAAGACAGAGACATCAGATTATATATTTTTTCATGAAGGAATATGCTTAGATATAAATTATCTATTTCTTAGGTTTTTGTGATTTCTGGTTTTTCAAAACTTTAATAAGAAGAATCAGAATAATAAGAAAAAGAATAAGTCAAACTACTGATACAACAAACACCGTATCAATAATCCATAAATTAGCACTATCAGTCAAATGTCCAACTGTAGGTGTTTCATCACCAAAAGTATCAAGCGGAACATAAGAGATATTTAGTTTAGTATTGAGATTATAGAAAGGGACATCATCAAGTTTTTTGGTTACAAGCAATGTCTCATCTCTCAATAAGATACGAGGTTCTGAGAATGTTTTGTTGTAAGCAATAAGGTTAGAAATGATTCATGTGATAGACAAATTTTGATCCATACTAGATACATTTTTGAGTTGGAATTGTACAACATATTTACCATCTGTAGGATCAATGTACAATCTTATTTTAGGGTTAGAAGAAAGATTTTCTCCTGAAAGTGGGTTGAAATCTACGAGTACAATTGCATTTTCAGAGGCTGCTTTGTGATTACCTACCATAATATCTACAAACTTAGCTCTTCTCATCAAAAGAGAAAAATTGGTAGGAGCTGTACCTGTTTGTCCAGTATTCTTGACTATAGAATATACTAAACATCCATGATAAATTCCATCAGAACCTAGTGGGTATTTAAATTTAGCTGTTTTTTGGATCGTTTGCATTCCAGAAAGGCTCACAATACTTTCGTATCATGTGACATGTTTTCAGAAATATTTAGTATCTGTGTCACTGAGACATGCTTTGTTTCTCCATTTATCATTTGTAAATGTTCCATCTACGAAAGAGAGTTTTACGGTAGCATCTTGAGATGACTTATTTGAGAGTACATAACAAATATTTCAATCTTGTTCTACTCCTATCTGATATGATATTGCATTTCCCGAAGCTATAACTCCAGATTGTACAGTAGCACCAGATAATGCATCACAGAAAGCCACATCTACATCTGAAAGGCTATCAGCAAATGTACATCCAAAGAATGCTATTGTCAAAAATAATACCGTATACATTTTTTTGAAAATCATCAAAACGACAAAAAATATAAAAGAGATTTTATTAGCTCCAGTATTACAAAAAAAACAATAATAATCAAGCGTAAAAAAGGGCAGAATACCCGAAAGTAAACTGCCCAAAATAATATAATCAGATTTAATAGATCGTATAAATTATATTTCACGTATACGTTCATGCTGTTTGGAATGCTGGTATATCTACTCTAATTGAGATTTGTGCTCAATAAGTACCTGTTTTACCACCATTTGCTCACGCGCTTCTCATAATAAATGTAAGTGGGGATGCCGCATTTGTATAGGTGGTTCCAATAGATGTCACGACGTTGGTATTTGCTGTACCAGCCAATAGGGAGATTCCACCTACTGTCTTCACAAAGATATTGTTGTTGGATATCGTAGATGAATTGTATTGGAGACTCGAGACGGCCAGTGTCGTGTAATATCAAGCATCTGCTCACAGATTATCAGCTACTTGGAAATACTCACTTCATCATGTATATGCCTTTTCTACCGAATTAGTAGAGGTACTTACCGTTGTGGAGCCAAAGGTAAAACTTGGAGGTCAAGAGATAGATAGTGTACCAGCTGCTGGTGTAATCCAGTCTACATATGCTATGGTAGATCAGATATTTCCATCCACATCCTTAAACATAAAGGTAAAACTTCCATTGCCGGTAAATGTATAGGTATTGCTTCACGAATTATTGAGAATTGTAGTCCCATTTTCAGAGAATCAGGTCAGTGTTGCAATCACAGGACCCGAAGTCGATCAGGTTGTACTGTAAATAATACTTGCTTTGGGAATCGATACCCTACTTGTACGATTTGTATAGAGTGTCTTGATTTCAGCCGCAGAGAGTGCCTTGTCATAAATACGCGTATCATCTATATATCCATCAAAATAATTGGTTGCAATAGCTACATACCTTCAGACCCTAATTTGTTCATTTGTAGTCACAAATGTTGCAGCGGTAGTTGCGCTGGTCGCGGTAAGCTCTCCATTGACATATAATGTCCTATTGGTTGATGAGTTAAAGACTCATACAATATGATATCGCTGCCCTGTATTGACGATACGAGTCGATTGAGTGATCACTGCTGTGGTATTTCTAGCAACGATAGAAGGTGCTCAAGCTACTAACTGGAGTCCATAATATGTTGTGGTGGTACCTGAATTACCAAGCATGATTATAGCATCTGTTCATGCAATAGTATCTGTATTTACCCATGCAGACAATGTAAAGGGATATGCAGAAATTACTGTTGCATTTTTCTGAGCATATTGAGTGGTTCCATTGAAAGACAGAGTCCTTTCTCACGATAGAATGACACTAGTTGGTGTTCATACACCACTAAAATTATTGGCATTATTTGTGACATCTAAGATATTTGTTCCATTCATTGAACTATCTAATAATACCTTCAAGTTTGCATCTATTGCTGAGTCCAAAAAGATATTATCCTGAGCATCTCGAATACCTCCTGCTCAACTAAACTGAGCATAGACTATATTGTTACCTGTACTACCACTTAGATACCGACTATATGTTCCATTATACGATACCCAAGGTGCACTTGTCAGCGCTCATGTATCATTGGCAAATCTCATATGGGTCATTCAGGTGACATTTGATATCAGGGTAACTCCAGTTTTGTAGGTATTAGATTCACCAGAGTTTATAGTAAATTCACCATCATTGATATATTGTATAGGGGGGGCATCTTTTATACGAGCATTATAGAGATTTCTAATTTCATAGACAGTCAATGCTTTGTTGTATAAACGCACTTCATCCATCTGCCCACTAAAATAATTGGTCGTTGTACCTACATATCTACCTACTCTGAGCTGAGGGTTTGTATTAGCAGAATACAATACAGATGAAGTATTTGCAGCTCTCTGATCTCCATTTACATAGAGAATTCTACTCGTTGCTGAAGTAAATACCCCAACTATATGATACCATTGTCATGTATATAACTTTTCATTACTAGTACCTACATAAGAAGTTGTATTTCTAGCTACAATTGCTGGAACTCATGTAGATGATATTTCTAGACCATAATAAACTGTTGTAGACCCAGAGTTTCCTATATGCAAAATCGATTGTGTTGCATTTAGTCTACTTGTGTTTACCCAAACTGAGAAGGTAAATGGATAGGCTGTAAGGTTTATACCAGTACGCTCTGCGTACTGGCTTGTTCAGTTGAAGGACAATACTTGCTCTCATCAGGTTATAATTGGGTTTGTAATTCCTCACATTCCAGTAAAATTATTTGCATTTGACGAACTATCTGTGATAGAGGTTCCATTCATACTACCATTCAAAGAAAATTTTAGATTTGCTCCTGTGGCTGTTGTATCAAGCAAAATAGAGTCTTGTATTGTTTGTTTTCCATAAGCACCAGAAAACTCTGCGAATACCGTCTTGGTTCCATTTGCAGATGTAAGTCACCAACTATATCCTGTGGCATATGTTACCCAAGATGCACTTGTAAGCGAAGTACCAGTATTTGCAAATCTCATGTGCGTAGCACCGGAAACATTTGCATTAAGCGTAACTGCTGTAGTATTGGTAGTAAATATATCATTGTTGATAAAGAAAGACCCAATTGGAAGACCGATAGAAAATATCGTAAAATGGGTTGTTTCAAATTCTATATATGGTTCTCCATCTTCCAAAAAGACTTTCTGTGCATCCATAGAAAACCAAGTAATTCCGTCATTAGAATAATTTACTGTCATTAGAGCTCATTCAGTTTGCCCAGGTGCTGGCATTTTAATTTTGGATGAAGTTTCTCCACCACTACCATTTTCTAAGAAGATTTTGTTTTCATCATTTCCTCCAACATCCAAAACAGAAACTATCTTCTGACCAGTAAGTTCATTCGCTATAGACGGATCAAGAAATTCAGGAGAAGCTAAATTTCAAGTAAATACGTCACCATTTTCTGTCTTAAGTACTGTCCCTTGCGTAAAGGTTACTTCAGCCATATTACCATCCAATGTATTTGTAGATTGAAAAATCAAAGGTAAATCAATCTTTCCACTAAGGAGAGAAAAATCAATATCGTTGTTTCCTACAAATACTCAGCTACCGAAAATATTTTCTAAACTATATTGATTGTCCAAAAAATATGATTTAATCTTTTCCATATATGCAATATAGGCATCTTTTGAGTAGGCTACTGATCACCCCACATTTGTAGAATGCACAATTTGATTTATTCCATTGAGAAGATTTTGTTTGTAGGTCACATATTCTTGGTTGAATGCTGTTCTTGTCTTTGGTCCGAAGAATCATCTTAGAGAAGCGTCATCTTTGGCTGGGTCTATAAGATTCTTTGAAATTTGATATTGATAGACAGATTCTATGGTAGCATCATCATATACCCCATTAATTTGACCACTAAACATAGTTAGCTTCTTGAGAATATTTTGCAAATCAAGAATTTTGAGGTCATATGATCACTTTGTGAAAGCAGTAGTGAAATATCCATCATCTATATATTGATCTCCTGTGGATTGCGCTCATGTCAGATTTTCTGTTGGCGTTTGTGTATTGGCAGCATCATGAGTAGAATCCACTGGTATGGTGTCAACTACAGGCAATGTACCAACTCCTGTAAGAATATTTGTATCCACACCAATATCGGGCATTGTTGGTGTACTTGGTATACTTGGTTGTGGAGGTGTAGGTATTGTTCCTGTACTCTCTAATCCCCCATTTCAAAAGAAGTCAGCCACAGATATCCCTGTATCTACTGAAGACGTATTTGGTGTTTCTACAACTGGAACCACAGTCTCTACTTGTGGAGTATCTACTACAACTGGTTCTGGTGTAACTTCCACAACTAGTTCTGGTATAACTTCTACAACTGGAGCAGGAGTTTCTTGTGCGGTTTGTATTTCTTGATTATTGATTACCTCATCTCAGATTGCATTTGCAATATTTGGGACAAACAATAGTGAATTAAAATTCAATGAGAAAAATAGAACAACTATATTCATAACTATATAGAATTTTTTTGTTTTTTCTTTGAGTATATTGATATTGTGGTTTACAAACATACTAGGCAATATCTATAAGTAAATTGTACATTCTAAGTATACTCTAGATTCACTTGTATTACAAAAAAAGAAGCATTCCTAAAGGAAATAAACTTGTCTTTTTTTTGTTTTGTTGTATAGATGAAAACAATAGTTTAATATTGCTTACTCTTCCAAAAAAATACTTGTAAATCACGAGCTCATACCTATACTGTAATCGATACATAATCGTTGTCCAGATTTTATTTTTTATGAACACTAATTTTGTTGTCTCTCTATATCCATATCCCTTTCTGTGCCCAAAAATGTGCGTATTGTTCATTTTCTTGTTTTTTCGTAAACCCCCAAATAAAAGAGTCTCTCATTGGACAATATCTCCAGACACTTGAAAAAGAAATGCGTCATTATGCATCAATAGTCGGAAAACAAAAGATCAAAAGTATCTATTTTGGTGGTGGAACACCAAATATTTTGACACCTGAACAGCTATTTTCTATCACAGATATCATTGATGAACTCTTTGATACTAGTGATGTTGTGGAGCTCAGCATCGAGCTAAATCCTTATCCAAAAGATGAAGTGTATGATTTGATTAGAAAATTTCATGATCAATACAAAAAGCATCCGAGATTGAGATTTAGTTTTGGAATTCAGACCTTTGATAATGTTATCTTGGAAGATGTAGGAAGACCAGTTTCTTTTGCGGGACTTGTAGATTTTTTGAGATGACTCAGAGAACTCAAACAAGAGAATACTCTCTTCAACTTTGATTTCATCGCATTTGGAAAATTTAACAAAACGAGAAAATGAGATCTCCAACTTCGAGATCCTCTCAAATTGGAATTCTTTGAACAATTTGTCCAGAGCCAGTTTGCAGATAGTTTCTCTTTGTACACGATGGAACTTTTTGCTGGCTCTGCGTGGCAATCTAAGACTCCTGAAAAGCCAATTTCTGGAGCATATTATGGAACTGATGATGAAATCTATGAAGAATTTGATATTTTGAAATGAAGTGTTCTCGATGCTGGATATAGTCGTTATGAATTATCCAATTTTTCGAGACAAGGAAAATCCAGCATTCACAATAGAGTCTATCGAGAAATGGAAAACTATATAGGATTTGGTATGAGTTGATCTTCATTTGTCCAAATCAAAGATGATGAGGAACGAACTGAGAAATTACCATGATATACCAAAGATAGCGTTGGTCTTCGTTGGACAAATACAAGCAATCTAAAAGAATATCTCGCCGGTAATTTTATAGATACACAAAAAACGCTTTCTATGACACCAAAAGATTTTCTTATTGAATCATTTTTTTTGAAATTAAGAACTGATGCTGGAGTTACTGAATTAGAAAATTACACTCCTGTCCTTGTTTCCGATCGAAAAGAACGTATCGAGTCATACAAAGATCAAGGATTCGCCTATGATACAGAAGACAGACTTGTCTTAACTGATGAAGGTATGGATGTATTTAATACTATTACTACGGATTTGTTGAATGAAATTTAATCAGTAGAAATTTGTTCTGCGATTACGAGCATACGTTGTTTGGATGTTCCGATGGGATAACACCCCATAAGTGTGAGATAATTATGCTCTGTTTTTTTGGCATATTGATCATAGGTAACATGCACTTTATCTGGGTATTGAACTTGGATATCTACAACTTTATACTGATATAATGTACCTTCCCAAACGACTTCAATTTTGTCTCATTTTTCCAGTTGTGCAAGATGAGCGAAAGCCATTCCATATTGATTATATTTTCGCCATTCCTGACTTGTATGACCAAAAATCAATGTATTCCCTGACTGTCCTGGTGCTGGTGTCGTTGGATATTTTACTACTCATTTTTTGAGTTCTTCATTATAATTTTTATATATAAATTCATCCATATTTGTAAACTGACTGACAATAATAGGATCATTTACATCAAATTTTGGAATGATCAATCTATTACTTGGTGGTAATGTATTGAAATCAAATTGATAACTCTTTAAATTTTCCGAAAGCATCTGATTTGAATCTTTAGCAATATCTTGGCCATCTACATCACCTGAATATTTTGCAATAATAGCATTCACTTCTGCATCTTTAGCTGCTTGGTTGTCCATAATACTAGAGATGGAATTATCTTGATGAAGCAATGATCTAGCATCAAAACCTGACATATTTCCCCCAAAATTAAGGGTTTCTGTAAGACTTGCCATAAATACATTGGCGTTTGTAAAAATCGTTACCCCAAAAAAAGCAAATCCAAAGATAAGTGCAAATATTTTGATTTCATGGAAAAAACTAACAAACTTTTTTTGTTCTCTTTTACCATACGTAAGTTCTTCTAGGTAATCTACCGTAAGATGATTCATATTTTCCCAATGCACAAGTAAAACATTTTCTTTATTAAGTATACTCGTTTTTTATGGAGAAGGAAAAAAATCTGATCTTTTGGATAGGGTTGGGTTGACAAATTTTGTTTTTTGTGGCATAGTTTGGTTTGTGTGTTTTATTTTCTTTATAGTTTTATATCTATTCCCACTGAAGGAGATGCTTCGCTCTCCTTACACCTCTAGACCATATTTTGTGAAACGACAAAATATGGGAAAAACGTTTTTTACCAAACAAAACTCGCAAACTATTATTACAGACTAGTAATTATTGTTTGTCTTTTCTATTATTTGGTAGTCCATATAGCTCTCACCCTAGACCATTTGTACCTACGGCACAAACAGGGCTCCGGAGAGCTTTATACTTAAATTATATTCATGTTATTGTTGTTAGCTCAAACATGGTTGTTTGGTATTTTAAATAATTCGCATAGTGGTAGAACCAAAATCATTGACTACTTTTTACATAGATATTATTGTAATCACTGGCAAAAACTTTACACTACGTACTGGTTTTAACTTTTGTGGAAATATATGGAATATAAGGTACTTTATGATAATAGAGATGATAGTCTCCTTATGAGACTGCTCAAAATAAGAAAGGTTGAAGAACATATAGATCAATTTTTGGATCCAAAGCTCTCTGATTTTTGGAAAGATCCATTTTTGCTCAATGATATGGAAAAAGCGGTCGATAGAATTATCGTCGCCATCAAAAATCAGGAAAAAATCATGATCTTCTGAGATTACGATGTCGATGGAGTGACTTCGAGTTATATTTTGTATAAATGTTTCACTAAGTATCTCGGATACAAAAATATCAGCATCACTTATCCTGATAGAATCAAGGATGGATATGGTATGAAATGTCATCATATCGATAGTATGAAAGCCAAAAATATTGATCTCATTATCACTGTAGATAACTGAATCACAGCTATCGCAGAGGCACTACGTGCCAAAGAACTTGGTATCGATATGATTATCACTGATCATCACAAACAATTAGAAATCATCCCGGATGCTTTTGCAGTTGTTAATCCTCAGATATCTCCTAACTATTCGTTTAAATGAATTGCTGGTGTAGGTGTGGCATTCAAACTTATCAATGCACTCCTAATGAAATCCAAATTCACGCCCGAAAAAAAGAATCAGATTTTCCATTATTTTTTGCCTATCGTAGCTATCGGAACTGTAGCTGACGTCGTACCTTTGGTGGATGAAAATAGAGTCCTCGTCAAACAGTGACTCGAAATAATCAATAAATTTCCAGAGAGAATTCCTTCTTCACTCAGAGGATTACTTAAATTTTTGAATATACAAAAAGAAGTCGATACCTTTCATATCGGATATGTCATTGGTCCTAGAATTAATGCTGGAGGAAGAATTGCTTCTCCTTATGATAGTCTCAATTCCCTCCTCTATTCTGGAGAGAAACAACTTGAATATCTCACTACACTTGAGGGAATCAATACTGAAAGGAAATGAATGCAAGATCAGATGTTCAAAAATGCTGAGAATACTGTAGATCTAGATCAACGCATTTTGACTATTGCGAGTGAGAATTTTCATGAAGGTGTAGTCTGAATTGTCGCAGGAAAATTGACGGAAAAATATTATAAACCATCTGCTGTCTTCAAAATTGACAATGAAAAATGAACTGCCTCTGCAAGTTTGAGAGGACCAGCATATTTTGATGTAATCACTATGATTCAGAGTGCAGCACATCTCTTGGAGAGATTTGGTGGACATAGATGAGCTGGTGGACTTACGGTGAAAATAGAGAATCTGGATCCATTGTGTAGATACTTTGAAGCATATTGCCTCGAACATATTACTGATGAGCATTTGATCAAAACAGATACTGTCGATACGCCACTTTACGACCATGAATGGGATGATGAAACACTTTCTCAGATCAATAAACTAGCTCCATTTGGAGAAGGAAATCAAGAACCTACATTTTTATTGAAAGATATGACTATCCATAAGATAGAAAAAGTCTGATCAACAGGCAAGGGTCACCTCAAGATCTACGCACAACATGGAGACAACAAAGTAAACATTCTATTTTGGAGCAAATGAGACCTGGTTTCTACTATAGATAAATCAGAAAAAATTTCGATTGTTGGAAAGATAAAAAGAGATACATTTAATGGGGGTCGATACGTGGACTGAATTGCGATATTATAACGTTTGTATTTATAAAAAAGGATACCGAAAACTGGTATCCTTTTTTTGATTGGTTATAAGCCTAAAGTCATTGCTTTTTCGTATCCTGCTTCTCTCACTTCATTTGTAATGTCTTTGATAAGATTTACATCTACAAACATTGGGACATATTTGTAATGAAATAAGAAACCAGTTGCTCTGTATCCAGAATAACTAAATTCAAAGTAAGTGATAACTGCTTTTGCATAGACTCCAGTAAATGGACGATTCTCAATATCTTTGACAAGCTCTATAGCGGTAGAGAGATTAGATACCAAAGACTTATATTTACGATAGTTTTTTATAGTAAAATATAAGAAAAATATTGAAACAATTACAAACATTACCGAAGTAATTACAATCATTGTTGGCCTTTGCAGCAAACAAAAGAAGCCTATTATACAGGCATTCAAAAAAAGGAACGTTCTCATATGCATATATTTATATAGTTTATATTTTTATTTTCAGAAAAAATTCTATGACTTCGGGAAGATAAATCAATAGTTTATTGTATCTCTGGGTATTTATCTGGATTTTCTTTGAAATATTGGTATCGAGGATGGTTTTCTCCTACGGTCATCGTATGTGCATAGAGTCATTTTGAGAATCATCATTTCTTTTCTCTTTTTACAGTTTGGGCTGCGATTAGTTCGTCTTTGGAGATTCATAGGGTTTCACAGAGTGCATCGATAATTTCTTGAAGATCGCCTAGCTCTGAGATTTTCTCTTCACGAGAAAGTGCATTGAGTAATTCTTCAGATTCTTCGCCTATTTTAGTAATTAGAGCTTTCACCTTCTTTTCTCCATCAATATATTCAGCATCTAGCTGTGCTCAGTCTTGAGTAGCTAAGTCACTGATATGCTCTCTAATTAATTTGTCATAGAGAAATTTTGGCATGAGATTTTTTGGAAAGGATAAATATTTTTATTGGAAGGCGCTTCGCCCTTCACCCGACCATATTTTGTTAAACGACAAAACATGGAAAAAACGTTTTTTGCCAAACAAGACTTGCAGACTTGTCTTACAGACTAATAATTATTGTTTATGTTTTCTATTTGTTGGTAAATCCATATAGCTCTCACCCTAGACCATTGCCCTTATGGGCAACAGGGCTCCGGAGAGCTTTATAATTAGATTATATTCATGTCTTTTTGTTAGCTCAAACAAAATTGTTTGGCTATCTTAATAGTGGCGACAAGGTGCTGAGATCTTGATCTTTATTTAACTGCGATGACTGCTTTCACGACAGCATCTACAAATCCAGCATCAAATGCGCCTGGAATAATTTTGTCTACACTAGGATGTTCTACACAAGCTGCGAGTGCTTCTGCGGCTGCGATCTTGTGAGTATCTAGGATTTGTGGAATACGTGCTTGCAAAGCACCTCTAAAGATCGCAGGGAAGACCAAGACATTATTGATTTGATTTGGAAAGTCACTTCTTCCTGTAGCGATAATAGCAGCTCATCATTTTTTGGCCTCATCTGGCATAATCTCTGGAGTCGGATTGGAAAGTGCAAAGATAATAGAATCTTTGTTCATCAAAGATACCTCCTCTGCTCAAAGCAAGTTTGGTTTACTTACTCCGACCAAAACATCTGCTCATTTGAGCACATCTTCTAAATGTCCCGTTTCATTATCCTTATTTGTTGGTATGAAAAATGCTTTGTATTTATTGAGATCATCTCTGCCTGCGTGAATAGCTCACTTAGAATCGAGCATCACAATATGTTCTACGCCGTAGGCGTGGAGTAATTTTCCAATAGCGACACCTGCAGCGCCAGCACCTGAAATCACCACTTTGATTTCTTTGAATGATTTATGTACTAATTTGAGAGCGTTGATAAGCCCAGCCAAAACGACAATAGCCGTCCCGTGTTGGTCGTCATGAAAAACTGGAATATTTAATCTGCTTTTTAATATTTCCTCTATATAAAAACAGTTTGGAGCTGAAATGTCTTCCAAATTTATTCCACCAAAGGTAGGCGCAATTCCCTCTACAATTTTGATAATTTCATCTGGATCTTGAGTAGAAAGCACAATAGGCACTGCATCTATATCAGCAAATTGTTTGAATAGAATGGCTTTCCCTTCCATTACCGGAAGACCAGCTAGCCCTCCAATATTTCCTAAACCAAGAACTGCTGTCCCATCACTTACTACTGCTACAGAATTATTTTTTCGTGTATATGTATATGCTTTTTCTGGGTCTGCTGCAATCTCTAAACAAGGTGCGGCAACACCTGGTGTATAATATGTCGAAAGATCTTCTCTAGTATTTAGTGGTACTTTACTCTGAACAGCAAGTTTCCCTTTATATTGTGCATGTTTTTCTATTGCGAGTTTAGCGTAATCCATAGTCTATGTTTGGTTATCAATAAAAATACTTATGTCATTAGTATATATTTTTTTGATATATATGAAACACCTTTTTAGTTGACTTTTTTGAGGAAAAGCATATATAGTTCCCGTAAAAAAAACAAAACACATAAAACATGTATGCTCATGGAGACAGTAGTAATTAATGGATTTGAAAAACGCAGAAAAACTGTGTTTAGTGTGATTATTTGGGTAATAACAATTGAAGTAATAGCCTATTGTGCAATTATTTTGAAAGTTCTCTTTTCTTTCTATAAACAAGGGTCAATAAGTTATGAAGATCTGAAAATGATTTGTTATATCTCTGGCAGTCTTGGATTAGTGGCGAATGGAATTGTATTTCAATCAATCAACAAAAGGTATTTTAACACACACAAGTTATTATTAAAAATTTGTGATGATCTGTTTCTCGAGGAACAACATCAACTTACACTTCACAAAGTAATGCAAAAAATTTCAGAAGATGAGAAGAATCCTATCTATTCAGAAGACTCTATCAATGTACTTTTGAAATTAAGCGAATCAACTGATTGTAAAAATGTTTTTGAAATTATCAAAAAAATTAGAGAACAAAAAGAAGCATCTCTAAAAAATTTAGAACGATTAAAAAACACGAAAAACGAACTATTTACCGCAAAAGAAAAAACTTTTTTCTCTTATGCAAAATCGCATATTTGGCGATAAAGTGATTACTTATAAAACCTGCTAGTTTTTTCTAGTGGGTTTTATCTTTTTTGAGAAACTCTTGATTTTTTTACGTAAAATACTATCCTTACTTGGATAATAATTCCTCAACCACGAGGGATTTTTCTCTTCTCTGAAAGAAAATCAGATTTTATGTTTTATCATTTGTTTTAGTATGAACCAAGCAGAACAAGATCAAATTCTCAACATTATCAAGAATCTCCAAGAAAAAAAGAACGCAATCCCCTACTTTTCTGATCTAGCAAACAATGAAACGTTTGGTCCGATTTTCAGATCTTTGGAAAAGCATGAAAAAGAGCAAGTAGAAGACATAATCAACACATATATAACACAGACTGTTGAAGGTTTTACAAAAACCAAATGAGGACAACTCTTCAAGAGATTTTTCGATGCTGATCCAGAACTTTTTTGGCAATTTAGAGCACTCAACGAAGATCCTAGCAAACATAATGCTGAATTTCAAACGGTTGGAAAACAAGTAGAACAAGAAATGTTTAGACTCGAAGGAATTCTTACAGAAAAAATGATTGATCAAGAAAAAGGTCTCGATAAAGTAATCGGATCATTTTATAATATCGTGTATATGTTCTTCCCTAAAATGGGACAAGTTGGAGAAAACGATTAATTTCTATTTACCTTTTTGTGTTTGCGATGGACAAGAGTCGCTCCTGCATTGATTACAAAAATCCTGCACTCAGACCTATTACCGGTGAGATCATCGACAAAACCTGAGAGATTTTTGCTGAAAATGGAATTGAAACCCTATACAATCAGGAGATCACAATTGAAGATGCTGAATATATTCATCAAAAACTCGTAGAAGCCGAACAGATAGCTAAACATCAAGGTAAAGAATCCGCTCTTAAACGTGTAGAAGTAGAAGATATTATCAAGAGAGCTAGCAATGGACATATTCTCCTCAAAAATAAAGCTGACCACAATCGTATAGTCGGATGTATTTTTTTGTACAAATACGATCAACGTTATCAATGAGCCGAAGCATATGAAAGAGTGACCCTCTGGAAAGATAGTGTATTTTGGAATCACTATAGTAAACAATTTAGAGAAACAGCTAGTGATCAGAAACCATTGGCTATGGGAAAATATTTGATGTGGAAGATTACAAGAGAAGTTTGACACAAACCTCTACTCTCCGTGACAGATAACCCTGTCGTTGTCAACAACAACATTGAAATGGGCTATCACATTCTCGCCCGCAAGCATCTCCCACCTCAATTGAAAACTTTACTCTCTGAATATAAAGAACTTTCTGAAAAAAAATATTCTGATAAATTTTTCTGTCTCAATGATCTTTTCTATGAACTCGTCTGTGATGAAATCAAAGATCTTCATGGAGAAGATAAATTTACTGGGATGGAAGAATGGAAAGATTCTGAAGTTATGTCTGCACTCAGAAAAGCTGAAATCAAAGCTAAGAAGGAGGCTGATGCACAGATATTGAGCAGCACAAAAGACTCTCAAGATCAATTATCTAAGGTATTGTAAGATAAGTATATAAAATTTCACTCAACAGCTCGTCGTGTCTACCATCTTTTTCTCTACCGCCTTGCCGGCTCGGCATTACTTTCCCTCATTGCCGGGAAAGTAACCAAAGGGGCTAGTTCTTTATGAGACTCGCTATATCGTTTGGTTTGCTTTTTGAGAATGTAAATCCAGCTCAAACAATTCATAAAGAACCAAAATCATTGACTACGTTTTCTTCGATATTAGTTCCTCATACATATAAATCTTGATTCTAATAAACAAATCAATATACTAGTTATTGCAATATACGGGGATGCAGTAGCTTTGATGGGAGGATCTCGTAGTTATTTTGCGCCACTGCTCAATGATTCTAGAGCTTAATCACGGATCACAAAAAAGTGCTAAAACACTAAACAGAGCTTTCGCTCTCGTTCCTGCATACGCTGCGTAAGCAACTATCTTGGACGTACCAACCTCGTCTGTGACTCCTACTAACTTCGAGGTGACTAAGTAGGTAAAAACCCGTATCGCAAGATACACCGTTGTTGTGGTAAAATGCCCCGCCTGATACCTGGCTAAGGCTTGCCTGACGCAATAACGCTAAAAATCAAGGTCTATAAAGTATCTATAGTGGTAGAGAGAAATGATTACGCCTTTCAGACGTGGGGGCAGCGCCCACCATCTCCAATTACTGATACATTTGACTCAGAAAAGTCCTTACTTAGTACAAACAACCTAGAGATTGGCAGGGTTCAGAAATCCTCCAATTTTTTGTTTACTTCTAAATCGTTTCTGAACACTAGCTTAAGGAATAACCTCTTATCATCAATCGTACCTATATTTCGTATACTATGTGGGTCTCTAAACATACTTATAGCAATTTCTAATGTTTTCTTTAGATCTCATTCTTTTTCTGTTTGGTTAGACTGAGATATAAGCATCTGTTTTCTATATTCTAACTCCTCTAACTTTTGTTCTAACTTCTTTCTTAGAATATCACTCTGCGTTGATGTGAAACTATTAAGCACATTATTCATTTCTTTATCAACATTGGCAACTTCTTTCTCTACATTTTTGATCACTAGTTTCTTATTTCATTGCCTCTGCTCATATTGTGCAATAAGGAAGCCCTTGAGGAAGGTTATAAACCTATCATCCATTTTTAATTCATCCATGAAAGCGTCAAACTTAGCATGAAGCCTTTCAGCATTAAGCGTTTTCCCTCCATAGATGCATTTCTTATTATAGCTATAGTACATAATATTCTTCCATCACCTCTCTGGATGTTTTCTGCGTGTTCCTGAGCTCAAAGGTAAATGACAACAATCACAGAATAGAAAATTTCTTAATGGAAAGTCCTCATTAACTTTCTTATTTTGTGGTTTATAGGGAGTTCTCTTATATAATCTATCCTGTATCTTATTATATGTTTCTAGAGATATTAGTCATTCATGCTTACCTTTTCTCAAGGAAATATTCCATGCTTTCTTTATGATCCCTGTTTTCTTATTTCTTGATGTCTTACGATATTCAATATATCAAGCATAAAGTATATTTTTAAGCATTCTACCAACAAATGAGCGATGTATCCTCGTTGGTGAGTTTAGTTTTCTATTATTAATTCTCCTTTTAAGGACTAGCCCTTTTCTTTCTAAAAATTCTGCAACTTCTTGTTGTGTGTTTGTTACTCAATTGGCAAAATCTTCCAAAGCTTCTTGAATAATACTTGCCTCTGGTTCTTTTCTAATAAGCTGTTTCCCGCCTACAGGAGCCTTCATGTTTCCATATCCCTCAGGATAATCTCGTGGTCGATATCCATCAAGTAATCTTGCTTCTTGCCTAGTTATCACTCTGTGCGTATTCTCTTCTCTAAATAATCAGGATTTAAGCGCAAATATTCCTTCTATAAACTTTCCTATTGGGGTTTCTTCAAATTTTTGGTTTACTGTCTCGAATTTAATAGTTCTCTTGTACATCATTCTTTTGAGTTCGAGATGTCCTTCATAGTCTCTTGC
>OFSA01000058.1_pt1 | contig 18476 bp, 14 predicted proteins | sample 1543241 | NCBI WGS metagenome assembly OFSA01 (sample SAMN05442508, study PRJEB24371) | freshwater metagenome | isolation source: Freshwater Lake | place: Canada: Niagara | collected 2012-08-09 | reverse complement strand
TTTTCAAGCAGAAGACGGCATACGAGATCCTCTCTGGTCTCGTGGGCTCGGAGATGTGTATAAGAGACAGGGCCAGCACCGAGGAATCGGCCAGCTCCACCATCGAGTGCACGATCGACTGGGGGTGGATGACGATCTCGATGTGGTCGTAGTCGAGGCCGAAGAGGTAGTGGGCTTCGATCACCTCAAGCCCCTTGTTCATGAGGGTGGCCGAGTCGACCGTGATCTTGCGGCCCATGCTCCAGTTGGGATGGGCGCAGGCCTGCTCCGGCGTCACCGTAGCCAGCCTGGCCAGCGGTGCGCTGCGGAATGGACCACCGGAACCGGTCAGCAAAATGCGGCGCACCCCGGCGCCATCAAGACCGGCGCTAGCGAAATCCGCCGGCAGGCACTGGAAAATCGCGTTGTGCTCGCTGTCGATCGGCAGCAGTTCGGCACCATGGGCACGCACCGCCGCCATGAACAGCGGCCCCGCCATCACCAGCGCTTCCTTATTGGCCAGCAACACCCGCTTGCCGGCCCGGGCCGCCGCCAGCGTCGGCAACAGACCCGCAGCGCCGACAATCGCCGCCATGACCACCTGGACGGCAGGCAATGCCGCGACCTGCTCCAGCCCAGCCACGCCGGACAGCACCTCGACCTGTGCACCTGCCGCGCGCAAGCGTGTCCGCAGGGATTCGGCCGCCGCCGCATCGGCCATGACTGCGTAATCGGGTGCATGGACCCGGCATTGCTGGAACAGGCCCTCGACATCGCGGTGCGCGGTCAGGGCGACCACGCGAAAGCGTTCGGCATGCCGTTGCAACACATCCAGGGTGCTGACGCCAATCGAGCCGGTCGAGCCGAGAATGGTGACACCCTGTTGCGACGCGCTCATGCCCGCAGTCCCATCCAATACAGCCCGGCCAGAAATACCGGCGCGGCGGCGGTCAGGCTGTCCACCCGATCCAGCACGCCACCATGCCCGGGCAGCAGCGTACCGCTGTCCTTCACACCGCATTGCCGCTTCAGCATGCTCTCGAACAAATCCCCAACGATGGAAAAACCAACGGTGACCACGCACAGCACCAGAAACAGCAGCCAGGGCGCGCCGATTGGCAAAGCCAGCAGACCCGCCACAGCCAGCAGCAGGGTCATTGCCGCCGCACCGGCTACACCTTCCCAGGTCTTACCGGGACTGATCGCCGACGCCAGCTTGCGCTGCCCCCAGCGCCGCCCAGCGAAATAGGCGCCCACGTCCGCTCCCCAGATCAGCAACAGCAAGAACAGCACATAAGCTGGCTTAAAGTCATCGCGCAACCCCAGCAGCGCCGCCCAGGTCAGCACCAGCACGACCACGCCCACCGCGCCAATCAGCGCCGGTGCATCGCGTCGTTGTGGATGGCGGCTGTAGTACCACAGCCAGGCGCATAAAATGCACCAACCCAGCACGCCCAGGCTCATCAATCCGCCCGCCACGGCTGCATGCAGCGGCCACAGCGCCAGAATCAGCGCCAGAATGCCGCCGACATAGAGCAGGCGCGCGCGCGTCTCCACCAGTTGCGCCAGCCGCGCCCATTCCCAGGCCGCAGGCAGAATCATCAGCAGCAGCGCCGCACCAAAGCCCGTGACCGGCAGCTTCAGCACCGCCCAGACCACCAGCACCGCGAGGATGCTCGCGGTAATCACGCGCTGTTTAAGCATCGGTGCTCCGCGTCACTTGTTCAGCGGTTTGCCCAAAGCGCCGCTGCCGGCGCACGAATGCGGCACAGGCTAGGTCGAATGCATCGGCGTCGTAATCCGGCCACAGCCGATCCGTGAAATACAGTTCGGTATAGGCCAGTTGCCAGAGCAGGAAATTGCTGATGCGCTGCTCGCCGCCGGTGCGAATGAACAGATCCGGCTCCGGCAGCTCCGCCAGACAGGTATAGCGGTGCACCAGGTCAGGCACCACGTCCGCCGGCTGCAGGCGGCCTGCGGCCACGTCGCTGGCGATGCGCCGCGCCGCCTGGGTGATATCCCAGCGGCCACCGTAATTGGCGGCGATGTTCAGGTTCAGGCCGGTATTGCCAGCGGTGCGCTGCTCGGCCTTGACGATATACGCCTGCAGGGTTGTGGAAAAGGCGCTCTGATCGCCGATGAAGCGCAGCCGCACATTGGCCGCATCCAGACGCCGGATCTCGCTGCGCAGCGTGGTCAGGAACAGGCGCATCAGCACATCGACTTCGGGACGCGGCCGCTGCCAGTTCTCGCTGCTAAAGGCAAACAGGGTCAGCGCTTCGATGCCGCGCTCGCTGCAGGCCTGCACGATACGGCGCACCGCCTTGGCCCCTTCACGGTGACCCGCAGTGCGCGGCAGGGAACGCTGTTGCGCCCAGCGGCCATTGCCATCCATGACGATGGCGACATGACGGGGCAGGGAGGTCGGCGGCGGCGGGCCTTGCGCATCGTTCGTCGGCATCCGAAGCAATCTATCCTGGTCTCGTGGCAGAAGGGCGCGAAACAGTGCCCTCAAATTTCCATCAACTCCGCTTCCTTGGTAGCCAGAATCCGGTCGATCTCCTGAATATGACGATCGGTCAGCTTCTGGATCTCATCCTGAGCCTGGCGATCAGCATCCTCGCTGATCTTCTTGTCCTTGAGCAGGGCCTTGAGCTGGCCGTTGGCGTCACGGCGGATATTGCGCACGGCAACCTTGGCGCCCTCGCCTTCGTGGCGCACCACCTTCACCAGATCGCGGCGCCGCTCTTCGGTCAGCGGCGGCAGCGGAATACGAATCGAAGTGCCTGCGGTAGCCGGATTCAGGCCCAGGTCCGAGGTCAGGATGGCCTTCTCGATCGGTCCGACCATGTTGCGCTCCCAGGGCGTCACCAGCAGGGTACGGGCATCGGAAACCGCCACCGAGGCGACCTGGTTCAGCGGCATTTCGCTGCCATAGTAGCTGACCGTGATGTGATCGAGCAGGCTGGCGTGGGCACGACCGGTACGCAGCTTGGTCAGATCATGCTTGAGATTATCCACGCTCTTGACCATGCGCGCGGTCACTTCTTTTTTGATATCGTCGATCATATCGTCACTCCCGTGCCACGGTGGTGCCTACGTCCTCGCCGCACACGATCCGCACCAGATCACCATGGCGATTGATGTTGAAGACCTTCAGCGGCATGTTGTTCTCGCGGCACATCACCAGCGCGGTGGCATCCATCACCTGCAGACGGCGCGTGAGTGCTTCGTCGTAGGTCAGCCGCTCGTAGCGCACCGCGTCGGCATTCTTGAACGGATCAGCGGTATAGATGCCATCCACCTTGGTGGCCTTGAGCATCACATCGGCGCAGATCTCGATCGCGCGCAGACTGGCGGCGGAATCAGTGGTAAAGAAGGGATTGCCGGTACCGGCGGCGAAGATCACCACCCGTCCCTTCTCCAGATGCCGAATGGCGCGTCGCCGGATGTAATCCTCGCAGACCTGATTAACGCGCACCGCCGACATCACCCGGGTAAACACGCCCAGCCGCTCCAGGGTATCCTGCATGGCCAGCGAGTTCATCACCGTAGCCAGCATGCCCATGTGATCCGCAGTTACCCGATCCATGCCGGCCTCGGCCAGTCCAGCACCCCGAAACAGGTTGCCACCGCCGATCACCATGCCCACCTCGACGCCGCGCTGGCACAGCTCGCGCACCTCGCCGGCGATACGGGTCAGCACCCCGGGATCGATACCGAAACCACCCTCGCCCATCAGCGCCTCGCCGCTGAGCTTGAGAAGAATGCGTTTGAACACCGGTCTGGAATCCTGGATCAACATCGCACAACTCGACTCGCTGAAAGTGGGCGGATTTTACTGCATACGGGACACGCCGGCCATGGCAGCGCGCAAGCGCCCGCTGCCCGGCACGGCGGTCATCAGTTGCCTTGCACCTGCGCCATGACCTCGGCGGCGAAGTTGTCGACCTTTTTCTCGATGCCTTCACCAAGCTCGAAGCGGACAAAGCGCAGCACCGTAGCCTTGTGCGCCTTGAGCAGATTGCCGACGCTCTGCTCGGGATCCTTGACAAAGGGCTGCCCGAGCAGGGTCACTTCCTCCAGGTACTTGCGCACCCGGCCTTCGACCATCTTCTCGATAATGTTGGCGGGCTTGCCGCTGGTTGCGGCCTGGGCGGCGTAGATGTCCTTTTCCTTGGCGATCAGATCAGCCGGTACATCGGCAGCACTGACGCACAATGGCCGGCTGGCCGCCACATGCATGGCGACATCCCGGGCCAGTTCGGCATCGCCGCCTTCCAGTTCCACCACCACACCGATGCGGGTGCCATGCAGATAGTAGTTGAGCACGCCCTTTTCGCTGGCCAGCCGCGCGAAACGGCGCACGTTGATGTTCTCGCCGATCTTGGCGATGCAGTCGCGCCGGTTCTGCTCGACACTGCGACCATCGGCCATGCTGGTTTCCAGCAGCGCGTCCAGGTCGGCCGGGGCGGCCGCCAGAGCGACCTCAGCCACGGCACTGGCGAAGGCGCGGAAGTCATCATTCTTGGTCACGAAATCGGTTTCGCAGTTGACCTCGGCCACGGCGATCGCCTGGCCGGCCTCGGCGATGACGATCAGGCCCTCGGCAGCGACCCGGCTGGCTTTCTTGTCAGCCTTGGCCTGGCCGGCCTTGCGCATCAGTTCAACTGCGGCATCGATATCGCCCGTCGTCTCCTGCAGGGCTCTCTTGCATTCCATCATGCCCGCGCCCGTGCGCTCGCGCAGTTCCTTGACGAGTGCCGCCGTGATTTCCGCCATGCTTGCTTACCTCTGAACGGTCAGAACGTGAAACTTGGAAAAATCTGAACTTCGAAATCGGGAAAAACCTTGGTTTGTACCTGATAAGACCGGCACTCCCGGACGCCGATGACCACATCGACCCCCGGGATGCTGCCGCGCACGCCAGGCAGCGCGCGCCGCCCCGGATGACTCAGGCGCTGCCTTCCGCCGGCCGGGTCTCGTCCTCGGGGATCTCGACGAACTCTTCCTGGGCGCCGCGACCGGTGTTGAGCAGGTCGCGCCCTTCGCTGATCGCCTCAGCGATGCCGCCGACATAGAGCTGAATGGCGCGAATGGCGTCGTCGTTGCCGGGGATGACGTAGTTGATGCCATCGGGCGAGTTGTTGGTATCGACCACGCCGAGCACCGGAATGCCGAGTTTGTTGGCTTCCTGAATCGCGATGCGCTCGTGGCCGACGTCAATCACGAACAGGGCATCAGGCAGGCTGCCCATGTCTTTGATACCGCCCAGGCTGCGCTCCAGCTTATCGGTCTCGCGGCGCAGGCCGATCACTTCCTTCTTGGCCAGGCGGTCGAAGGTGCCTTCCTGGGCCATCACTTCCAGATCCTTGAGACGCTTGATGGACTGGCGCACGGTCTTGAAGTTGGTGAGCATGCCGCCGAGCCAGCGGTAATTGACATAGGGCATGCCGCAGCGGATGGCAGCTTCGGCGGTCGCTTCGCGCGCCGAACGCTTGGTGCCGACAAACAGAATCTTGCCGCCCTTGGAAGCCATGCGCCCGACGAAATTGAGCGCGTCCAGGTACAGGGGCAGGGTCTTTTCAAGGTTGACGATGTGAATCTTGTTGCGCGCCCCGAAGATGTAGGGCGCCATCTTGGGATTCCAGTAGCGGGTCTGGTGGCCAAAGTGCACACCGGCTTCGAGCATCTGGCGCATGGACATGGTGGCCATGGCGGTTTCTCCTGGGATAATTTAAGGGGTTTGGCCTCCATCCGCCCCGAACGGCGACCCCTTGCGGAGCACCCGGCCGCCCGTGCCGGCGAATGTGAGAAGTGGAAAGCCAGATAGGGTTTGCCTGAAAGGCGCGCGCTTTATACCATGCTTTGTTTACGAAAACCAAATGAACCACCGCGCGCCACGCGCAGTCCGATCGGCGGCAAACCCTCTCCATGCTCACCCTGCCGCAGCCGGGCCGTTGTGCCCTGGACGTGAACCCATGTTTCAAAAATCCCCCAAGAGACCCATGAGCATCACCCTCAAGACTGCCGACGAAATTGACAAGATGCGTGTGGCCGGGCGCCTCGCGACCGAAGTACTGCGCATGATCCGCCCGCATGTCCGCGAGGGCATCACCACTGATGAACTCGATCGCCTCTGCCATGACTACATGGTCAATGTTCAGCAGGCGATTCCGGCACCGCTCAACTACCGCGGGTTTCCCAAATCGATCTGCACCTCACCTAATCATGTGGTTTGCCACGGCATTCCCGGGCCGCGCAAACTGAAGAAGGGCGACGTGCTCAATATCGACATTACCGTAATCAAGGACGGCTATCACGGCGACACCAGCCAGATGTTTGCCGTCGGCACGCCACCGCTGGCGGCACAGCGCGTGTGCCAGGTGGCCTATGAATGCCTGTGCATCGGCATCGGCATGGTGCGCCCCGGCCAGCGCTTGGGCGATATCGGCCATGCGATTCAACGCCACGCCGAGGCCCAGCACTGCTCAGTGGTGCGCGAGTACTGCGGTCATGGCATCGGCCGCAACTTCCACGAAGACCCGCAGGTGTTGCATTATGGCGCACCCGGCACCGGCGTCGAACTGGAACCCGGCATGACTTTCACCATCGAGCCGATGATCAATGCCGGTAAGCGCCATGTGAAGCTGCTGCCGGATGGCTGGACCGTCGTCACCAAGGACCACAGCATCTCGGCCCAGTGGGAACACACGGTGCTGGTCACCGCAACCGGCTACGAAATCCTCACCCTGCTGCCTGGCGAAACCCTTTAAATCAGCGCGTTTCCCGTCCGAGCGCCCCCTTCCGCGGAGGTCTGCCTGCATGATCGTTCCCGATATCGCGTCGCGCCCCGGTGCGCCGCTGTCCTTCATCGCCAACCCGCCGTGCGATGGCCTGCGCTGGAATGAGATTGCGCTGTTCGATGCAGTCGCTTTTGCCCAGGATCTGAGCGCCGCGACCAGCCCACTGACACCGTTTCGCAACCTGATCAAGCACAGCGATGCCCGCCTGCGCGAGCTGTTCCAGCAGGGCACCCCGGCGCATGAACTGGTCCCGGCCCGCGCCCGCTTGATGGACGATCTGCTGCTGTGCGCCTGGCAGCGCTTCTTCGCTACCGATACGCCTAATCTGGCGCTGGTCGCAGTCGGCGGTTATGGCCGCGGCGAACTGCATCCCGGTTCGGACGTGGATATCCTGATTCTGCTCGGCGAACGGGCCATCGAACAGCACCGCTCCGGTCTGGAGGATTTTCTTACTTTCCTGTGGGATATCGGCCTGGAAGTGGGCCATAGCGTGCGCACCGTCGAGGACTGCGCCCGCGAAGGCGCCGCCGATATCACCGTCGCCACCAGCCTGATGGAAGCGCGCCTGCTGATTGGCGCAATGGCTCTGTTCGAGCAGATGCGCGCCGTCACCGGTCCCGACCGCATCTGGCCGGATGCGGCGTTCTTCGAAGCCAAGCAGCGCGAACGTCAGCAGCGCTGCCACCGCTACAACGAGACCGCCTTCAATCTGGAACCGAATATCAAGGAAGGTCCCGGCGGCCTGCGCGACATGCAGATGATCGGCTGGGTGGCCAAACGGCATTTTGGCGCCAGCACCCTGCAGGAACTGGTCAGCCACGGCTTTCTCAGTCCGAACGAGTACGACGAGCTGATGGAATGCCGCAACTTTCTCTGGCAGATCCGCTTTGCCCTGCACGCCCTGACCGGCCGGCGCGAGGATGTGCTGCTGTTCGAGCACCAGCGGCGTATCGCCCAGCAGTTTGGCTATCAGGATCAGGATCAGAATCTAGCGGTCGAGCAGTTCATGCAGCGCTATTACCGCACCGTGAACGCGCTCAGCCGCCTGAACGAAATGCTGCTGCAACTGTTCGAAGAAGCGATTCTGCTGGCCGACGATCCTGGTGAACCGACGCCGATCAATCGCCGCTTTCAGGTGCGCCGCGGCTATCTGGAAGTCACCCGGCCCAACGTCTTCCTGCGCTATCCCTTTGCCCTGCTGGAAATCTTCCTGCTCCTGCAGCAGCACCCGGAGATCAAGGGCATCCGTGCCGCCACTATCCGTCTGATCCGCGATCACCGCCCGCTGATCGATGAAAAATTCCGCAATGACGTGCGCCCGCGCAGCCTGTTCATGGAAATCCTGCGCCAGCCGTATGGCGTGACGCAGCAACTGCGGCTGATGAATGCCTATGGCGTATTACCGGCCTATCTGCCGGCCTTTGGCCATATTGTCGGGCGCATGCAGTACGACCTGTTCCATGCCTATACCGTTGATCAGCATATTCTGTTTGTGGTGCGCAACCTGCGCCGCTTCTTCCTGCCGCAGTTTGCCCAGCATCTGCCGCAATGCAACGCGATCATGGAGCGCCTGCCCAAGCCGGAACTGCTGTACATCGCCGGCCTGTATCACGACATCGGCAAGGGCCGCGGCGGCGACCATTCCGAACTTGGCGGCTACGAAGCCGAGCAGTTCTGCCGCCAGCACGGCCTGAGCAGTTTCGATACCCGACTGGTGGCCTGGATGGTGCGCCATCATCTGACCCTGTCGCTCACTGCGCAGAAGAAGGATATTCATGACCCGGATGTGATCCACGCCTTCGCCCGGCAGATGGGCGATCAGATGCATCTGGACTATCTGTATCTGCTCACTGTAGCCGACATTCGCGCCACCAATCCCAAGCTGTGGAACACCTGGCGGGCATCGCTGCTCTGGCAGTTATACGAAGCAACGCGGCGGGCATTGCGGCGCGGCCTGGACAGTCCGATCGACAAGGAAGAACGCATCCGCGAGGTGCAGACGCAGGCACGGCGGCGCTTGCAGGGCGCCCAGATTGCCGCAGAACGCATCGATGCGGTCTGGGAAGGCTTTGGCGACGATTACTTCCTGCGCCACTCCGCCGACGAGATCACCTGGCACACACGCGCCATTCTCAAGCGTGGCCATGACGAGCGCTCACTGGTGATGGCCCGTGACGATCCCGGTCGCGGCGGCACCGAAATTTTCATTTACACCCGCGACCAGGACAATCTGTTCGCCCTGATCACCTCCATTCTCGACCAGCTCGGCCTGACCATTCTTGACGCGCGGATCATGACCGGGCACAGCGGTTATACCCTCGACAGTCTGACCGTACTGGAGGATTCCGGGCTGCCGATCCAGAACCGGGGCCGGATCAAGGAAATCACCACCAATCTGCTGCATTACCTGAATCAGCCCGACGCTGTGCCGCCGATGCCCAGCCGGCACATTTCGCGTATTCAGCGCGCCTTTCAGATGCCGACCTGGGTATCGTTCCGCGAGGATGCCGCCAATGGCCGTACTGTGGTCGAGCTGATTTCCTGGGACCGGCCCGGCCTGCTATGCCAGGTGGGGCAGGCATTCATGGAATGCGGCGTCCAGGTACACAACGCTAAGATTGTCACCATTGGCGCCCGGGTCGAGGACGTATTCTTCGTCACCGATCGCGAAAACCGGCCGCTGAACGATGCCCGCAAATACGCGGCGCTGCGTCAGGCGCTGGTCGATCAACTGGATTCGGGCGAGGATTATTAAAAATCAGTTAACACCACAACGCCATCGGAGCTTGCACCATGTCGCTTTGCACACGTTCCATGCTGTCTCTGGCCCTGCTGTTCCTGAGCGCACCCGTTTTCAGCGCCCCTGAGATCGTTCCCAAGGACGGCTACTGCCCGAGCGGCTATCACACCGAAGGCCGCTATTGCGTCAGCAACCGCGGCAACCAGAATGCGCCCGAAGCCATCGCCAAGGACGGCTACTGCCCGAGCGGCTATCACACCGAAGGCCGCTATTGCGTCAGCAACCGCGGCAACCAGAATGCCCCCACCGCCATTCCCAAGGATGGCTACTGCCCGAGTGGCTTCCACACTGAAGGCCGCTATTGCGTCAGCAATCGGCATTGAGCGGTTGACCGGCGCTCCGCAATAGCCGCTCACTCTGGCTATCAGCTGGTCGGTAGCCAGAGCGAGCGCAGACGCATCACGGTGCCTGCAGTGCGCAATCCCATGCGGTTATGACGCACCTTCAGTATCGGCTATCCAAGCTTGGCTTCCGCTTCGGGATCAGCGGTGCGCACGCTGCGCGAACCATGATGCTGCATGAGCTGCGCCTGCTGCTGGCGCACACCCCGGCAGACGCAGCACGCCCAGACTATGCATCCGCCGTGGTCAGCGACAACGTGCTCGGCAAGCCAACCCAAAAGGCCAGGCAACTGGCCTTGCGTCATTTAGCGAGCTTGTATGGGCTTGATCCGGCAAATCCCATTTTTCGCGCGCTGCGCCGGCTTTGGCCATTGGATGAATCCGCACAGCCGCTTTTGGCGCTCGCTATGGCCTTGGCGCGCGACCCCTTGCTGCGCGCTACGCAAACCTTCTTCCTGAATCAACCGGTGGGCGGCACTGTTCACCGCGAGAGGATCGAGCAGTTTTTGCGTACAGCCTTTGCCGACCGCTTCAGTCCTGCATCGCTCAAGTCATTCGCGCAAAACATTTCGGGCACCTGGACGGCATCAGGCCTGTTGCAAGGACATCGGCGCAAGACTCGCGCTTTCGTCCAGGCGCAGCCTGAATCTGTCGCTTTTCTATTGTTTCTGAGCTACCTGGAGGGCCGTACTGGTCAGAGGCTGTTCACTTCCGATTGGCTGAACTTGCCAGGCTGCGCACCCGATGAACTGGAGACGCTGACAAGCGCCGCTTCACACCGGGGAATACTTGTTTTCATGAATGCCGGTGGGGTGAAGGAAGTGCGCTTCCCCGGCTACCTCAATCCAGAAGAAGAACGCATCAGGCAGGAGGTTTCAAATGTCATCTAAGGTTAACAAACTGGTATCGGTCTATCGCCGACATCTCACCGTGCCCTGGCAAGCTGGTTTGGCGGCCATTCAGCGCGTCATCTTCGCTGTCTATGACAAAACAGACGAGTTGAGGCTAAGGGCAAATGTCGAGGAATTTGCTCTGGTCACTCAGCAAGCTGGAAAGCAGTGGCTGCTCCTGGATGTGACCAACGCCTTTCCTGAATGGATGGCAGCCCAGGAATACCGCGAGGCTTACTTTGAGTCACCTGAAGACCTCGCTGGCTACCAGGCCGGTGAGTTAATTGAGTTCATCTCCGACCTCAACGCCACACTGAAAACCCGCATTGCGGCAGAAGCTGGGCCATATACGGTGGTCGCGCTATTGGGCGTGGGCACTTTGTTCGGGCTGGCCCGTGTATCTTCCTTGGTAGAAGGCATCAAAGATGCCGTCGAAGGCCGATTGCTGGTGTTCTTTCCGGGTGAATATCACTCGGAAAACCATATTTATCGTCTGCTGGATGCCCGCGACGGTTGGAATTACCTGGCCATCCCTCTTCTGGCCCAAGAATGACCGCGTGCAACAATCAAAAAAACCAAAGCAAGGATCACCATGCTCAACAGGGACATCTACAACAAAGCCCCCCAAGAAAACCGCCTTGTCAACAACGGCGTGGCCGAGGTTTCCGAGGATCACTCGGATGCCGCTCAAGCCATATTGCGCTACGAGCTGGAGACATTTGTTTGCGACGGCCAATACGAAAAAGGCCTTGAAACCATTCTGAGCAAGTTTTTGCTCAATCTTGACCAAGGCACCTCTCAGCCAGGGGTCTGGATATCCGGCTTTTACGGCAGCGGCAAATCGCATTTGGCAAAAATGCTGCGCACGCTTTGGACGGACTACCCGTTTTCAGACGGGGCCACCGCCCGCAGTTTGGCCAAGTTGCCCACAGGGGTTTTTGAACACCTCAAAGAACTCAGCACCCAAGGCAAACGCTATGGTGCCTTGCATGCCGCCGCAGGCAAATTGGGTGCCGGGGCGGGTGACAAGGTGCGGCTGGCCTTGCTGGGCATTGTGTTCAAGTCCAAAGGACTGCCAGAACAATACAACCAAGCGCAACTGGTGTTGTGGATGGAGCGTGAAGGCATTCAAAAAGCCGTGGAGACCGAGCTGACAGCGGCTGGCCGCAGTTTGGGGCAAGAGCTGCCACACATGTACGTGTCCAGCCACCTGGCAAAGGCACTGCTGAAGGTTCGCCCTGGCATGGCGCACACCGAAGCAGACGCACGCAAGTTGCTCAAAGAGCAGTTTCCGCAAGTGACCGATGTCTCCAGTGAGCAGATGACCACTGCATTGCACGCTGCGCTGGCTGTGGATGGCAAGTTCCCGCTGACCCTGGTGGTGCTGGACGAGATGCAGCAGTACATCGGCACCGATGCGGCAAAGACGTTCCAAGTCCAGGAAGTGACTGAAACCCTCAGCAACCACTTCAACGGCAAGCTGTTGTTTGTGGGTACGGGTCAATCGGCGCTGTCCGGTATGCCCAGCCTACAGCGTCTCATGGGGCGGTTTCCTGTTCAGGTCATGCTGGGCGACTGGGATGTCGAGAACGTCACCCGACAAATCATTCTGGCCAAAAAACCATCGGCCCAGCCCCAAGTGGAGAATGTTTGGCGAGCCAATCTGGGGGAAATTTCCCGCCATTTGCGCGGCACCAAACTCGAACACGTCACAGACGACGAAAGCGTTCTGACCTCCGACTATCCGCTGCTGCCCGTGCGGCGGCGCTTTTGGGAACGGGTACTTCGCACCATTGACACCACGGGCACAGTGTCCCAACTGCGCAGCCAACTGCGCGTGGTTCACGAAGCCGTGCTGGCCACTGCGGATGCGCCCCTGGGTCATGTGGTTTCAGGCGATTTCCTGTACGACCAGATTGCTGCCAATCTGATGTCAACCGCTCAGTTGCCGAAAGAGGTGTTCGAGAACGTCCAGCGTTTTGCAGCGGGGAACGACCTGGCACAGCTCAAAGGCAAGCTCCTCAAGCTGATCTACCTCATCAACAAACTGCCCGCCGATGCCGCCATGGACATTGGCCTGAAGGCAACGGAGGGGGCACTGGCAGACCTGCTGGTTACCGATTTGTCTGCCGGTTCGTCTGACCTGCGCAAGCAATTGCCCGCCCTGCTCGATGAGCTGCAAAACAAAGACCGCCTCGTGATGGCCATTGCAGGTGGCAATGGCACCGAGTACCGGCTGCAAACCCGCGAATCCAGCGCCTGGTATGACGAATTCCGCGCTCAAGAAGCTGAACTCAAAGCCGCTCCGCAAAGGGTGGAGCAAAAGCGGGCTGATTTACTCAAATCCCGTTTAGGTGAGGTGCTGAAAAAAGTCCGTGTTGCGCAAGGCAAAGACAATGTTGAACGCCGTCTTACCCCCATCTATGACGATGCTCTGCCCAAAGACCACGACAAAAACCTCTATCTCTGGATTCAGGATGGCTGGCAGACCGAAGAGAAATCTGTCATCGCTGAAGCAAAAGCGAAAAGTTCAGACAACCCCACTCTCTTCGCTTTCCTGCCTGCCCAGCACAAAACTGAATTGACCAATGTCATCGTGGCACTGGAAGCCGCACGCACTACTCTCCAAAAAAGAGGCAGCCCTTCCACAGAGGAAGGCCGAGATGCACAGCGTTCCATGGAAAGCCGTCAGCGCACCGCAGAAAAAGAGCTGGCCGATTTGCTGGAGCGACTGCTCGCTGGTGTGCGCGTGTTCCAGGCCGGGGGGCAAGAGGCCGCCGATGGCAACAACCTTGCTGACCGCATCAACAGCGCAGCCAAGTCATCCGCCATTCGCCTGTACAACCAATTCGACACCGCCGACCACGACCATTGGGGCAAGGTGGTGGATGAGGCCCGCAAGGGCAATCTGGAAGCCCTGAAAGCCGTGGGGCACACCCTGGAAGCAGACAAACACCCGGTCTGCCAAAAAGTGTTGGCCTTCATGGGGCCAGGAAAGAGCGGCGCTGAAATCCGCCACAACTTTGATGCGCCGCCGTATGGCTGGCCTCGCGATGCCATTGACGGTGCGCTGTACGCCTTGCTGGCAGCGGGCCACATCAAGGCAACCGATGCGGCCTCCAAGCCCGTGGATGCCAAAAGCCTGGATCGGGCCAAACTCACCCAGGCCAGCTTCAAGCGCGAAAGCATCCACATCACGCCGCCTCAGCTCATCAAAATCAGGGGCCTGTTCAGTAACGTGGGCGTGCCTTGCCAGCCCAAGGAAGAACTGACCAAGGTGCCTACCTTGCTGGCAAAGCTGCGCGAACAAGCCTCCAAAGCCGGTGGCTCCGCTCCCGCGCCTGAGTTGCCGAAACTGACCGTGTTGGAGGCCATCGAAGCCCAGAGTGGCAACGCCCAGATGCAGGAGCTATTCAACCGGACCGACGAAATCGTCGCCCTGTCAAAGACCTGGACCAAGACCGCGGAAGGTATCGCAAAGCGTCTGCCCGCATGGCACCGCCTGAACGACTTGTTGCGCCATGCCAAGGCGTTGGAGCCTTATGCCGCACTCAAGGCCGAGGTGGACGCCATCGAAGCTCAGCGCAGCCTGCTGGCCGAACCGGACCCGGTGCGCCCGCTATTGGACAGGGCCGTAGACCTGCTGCGCCATGCCCTGAACGCCAAGCTGGACGCCTTTGCGCAAACCTTCCAGCAGCAGCACGCCCAACTCCAAGCCGATGCCGATTGGAGTAGGTTGACCGAGGGCCAGCGCGCAGAGCTGATCGCCAAGCACAACCTGTTGGCTCCGGCTGCGCTGCAAGTGAGCACGCCTGACCAACTGCAAGATGTCCTGGACGAATGCGACCTGGATCACTGGATGTCCAAGACGCAGGCAATGCCCAGCCGATTTGAAGCGGCCCGGCACGCCGCCGTGCAGTTGTTGAAGCCTAACGTGGTGCATGTGACGCTGCCCAAGCGCACCTTGAACGATGAAACTGAGGTCAAAGCATGGCTTGTGGAAGTCGAGGCAATGCTCACTGCCAAAATCAAAATCGGCCCAATAGCCCTGTAGACCAAAGGACCAGCCGTGCTAGATCAAATTAAATTAGAGAGATTCACTGCCTTCGAACAACTCAGCCTGAAATTCTCGCCAGGTTTGAATATTTTTATTGGGGAGAATGGTTGTGGAAAGACGCACTTACTGAAATTGATATACGCGGCCTGCGATATCAGCATCAGTCAAAAGACATTCGCTGAGAAAGTCAATCGAGTTTTTTTACCCTCTGGTGAGCAGATCGGCCGACTTGTTAAGCGATGCAGCACCAGCAGCACGGGAAGCGCGGAGGTCATACGCACCGTACAAGTAGATGGTCAATCGAAGGCTCTCACGCTGCGTATATCCCTCTCGAACCACACCAAAGATCCGGCCAAAGCCACCGTCTCTGGGGCATACAAACAGTGGCAAGAGCACCCGCTTACTTCTGTCTACATCCCGGTCAAGGACATGATGGCAAACGCACCGGGTTTCCGTTCGCTATACAGCTTGCGACACATTCATTTTGAGGAGGTGTATGCCGACATTATTGACCGCGCTTTTCTTGGCACCTTGAAAGGCCCTACAGACAAAGATCGCAAGCGTCTGTTAGACATATTACAGCAGTCAATGGAAGGCAAGGTTATTTCTCGAAACGAAGAATTCTTTCTCAAAAGTTCTCAGGGTGAATTGGAATTTACATTGCTTGCAGAAGGTATTCGCAAGCTTGGATTGCTTTGGATTTTGATTCAAAACGGCACTTTGCTTGATGGAAGTGTGTTGCTGTGGGATGAACCGGAGGCCAATCTAAATCCGAAACTCATGCAAACTGTTGTACAAATTCTCATAGAGTTACAAAGGTTAGGTGTTCAGGTTTTCATAACAACCCACAACTACAACCTTTTAAAAGAGTTTGACTTACAACCTGAGCCAAAGGATCACGTTTTGTTTCACAGCCTATATCGGAATGCAGAACGAAATGTCTTGGTCTCTTCATTCGCTACATATGACAACCTCCACCCCAACGCTATTGATGAAACCCTAGGGGGACTGGCCGATCGTGAAATCCGCCAGCAAATGGGGGGATTAGGATAATGAAAGTTCGTGCAGACGGCTTTGAGTTCGAATTCCCTGACGCGCTAGATGCATGGGTGTTCGATGAAAAAGACCCTTCAAAACCGACATTTCATGGCCTCTCTCATGCCATGAAGGCTGTTGACTTGGTGGTCGAGCTACCAAATGACACCCTATTTATCGAAGTGAAGGACTTTCATGCGCCCGATGACTACAACTTCAAAGCGGCCTTGACGGATAAGACGTGCACTGAGCGTCGCCAAGCACTAAACCACTTGCGCCAAGTGCTCGTACACAAACACCGAGACACATGGCTCTATCGCTGGGCCGAACGCGCCCCTGGAACCCCAGAAAAGCCAGTGCGTTACCTATGCGTTTTGACCCTTGACAACGGTTTGCTTGGGGCTGTGAACAAGGAGCTGAACCACGCATTGCCAAAGGGGCAGGCAGGCCCACGCTGGCAGCGTGAGCTTGCTCAAGCCTGCGTTGTACTCAACCCGCAGCGCTGGAACAGCGTGTTTCCTGCGTGGCCACTGAACCGCTACTGAGCACCACCCAAGCATGACAACGACCAACGCCACCCTGCCCAAACCCCAACGCACCCAGCTCGAAAACACGGTCAAAGCTGCCCGCGACGTGGCGGAAAAGGGTGCGCGTGCTGCCTTGGCCCAACTGGCTGTGGCCGATGGCAAAGCGCCCGATTACCTGGACGAAGCGCAAAAAGCCCTGCGCCGGCGTTTGCGCGCGCATGGGCGTGCTTTGGGTGACGCCAAGGCGGCGGATGACACGCAGGGCGTGCAGCATCTGGTGTGGGAGGTGGCTTATGAGCACTGGCACCGCATGTTGTTTGCGCGCTTTCTGGCGGAAAACGGCTTGTTGTTGTGGGAGCCGGGCGCGGCGGTGTCGCTGGAGGATTGCGAGGGGCTGGTGCAGGAGGCAGACCCCGCGCTGAATCTGGGGGCCAAGACCCAGTGGGAACTGGCGGGCAAACTGGCTGCCCGCATGTTGCCGCAGGTGTTCAAGCCACAAAACCCGGTGTTTGCGCTGGCCTTTGCGCCCGAACATCAACGCGAGCTGGAACGTCTGCTAGCTGCATTGCCGCCCGAAGTGTTCCAGGCCAGCGATAGCCTGGGTTGGGTCTATCAGTTCTGGCAGGCCAAGCGTAAGGACGAGGTGAACGCCTCGGAAGTGAAGATTGGCGCGGATGAGCTGCCCGCTGTCACCCAGCTCTTCACCGAGCCGTACATGGTGGATTTCCTGCTGCATAACTCATTGGGGGCTTGGTGGGTAACCCGCCATCCGGGCAAGACTTGCCCCGTGCCGCTGAGCTATTTGCGCACGCTCCCCTCTCCCCCCGGGAGAGGGGTTGGGGGTGAGGGCGCAACGCCGCCAGATTGCCAGCTACTCTCTGCCGTTAATTCGACAACACTTACCAAGGCGGGAAATGGGAGTATTCACGCCCTCACCCCTGCCCCTCTCCCGGGGGGCGAGGGGTTTATGGAAAATGCCCTTACCTCTGCACCTCTCCGGGGGGGAGAGAGGCTTGCCCCCGCCGCTGGTACCTTTGAAGGTTGGCCCAACACGCTGGCCGAATTCAAGCTGCTCGACCCCTGCTGCGGCTCTGGGCATTTCTTGGTGGCCGCGTTCCTCATGCTGGTGCCCATGCGCATGGCCGCTGAAGGCTTGAGTGCAGAGCAAGCGGTGGATGCCGTGCTGGCCCACAACCTGCACGGGCTGGAAATTGATGCCCGCTGTGTAGAAATTGCCGTGTTCGCACTGGCTCTGGCCGCATGGCGTTTCCCGGATGAAAACGGTGACCCGCTGGGTGTGCGTGCCCACATGCCCGCGCCGCAAGTGGCCTGCTGTGGCCTGAAGCTCAATGCCAGCGCCGACGACTGGACGGCACTGATTTCGCCTTTGCTCTCGAACAGAGAGCTGCTTGCGCAAGACCTGAAAGTGCTACAGGCCAATTTCGCTCAAGCTCCACTGCTGGGCAGCCTGCTCGACCCCGCCCGATTCTTGAAAGACGACCTCGCCACTTCCAATGTGGATGCTTTGCGGGAACTGGTGGCACAGGCACTTGCAGGCGAATCCACCGGCACGCCCTTGTCCGAAATGGACAGCGAACGCAGCGGCCAAGCCCTGGAGCTGGCCCTGGCGGCCCGTGGGCTATTGGATGCCGCACGCCTGTTGAGCGCCCGCTACCACCTCGTCATCACCAACGTGCCTTACCTGGCGCGGGGCAAGCAAAACGACACGCTGAAGAACTACTGCGAAATCCATTATCCCGAGGCCAAAAACGACTTGGCGAATGTGTTTTTGGAGCGCTGCTTGGAGCTGGCCTTTCCCCCCTCTTCCAGCGGGAGAGGGGTCGGGGGTGAGGGAAACCCCGATGGGTCCCACCCGTCTCGCACTCGCTTACGCGCGCCGGCGGCCGCTCGCGACGCTGCTGGTGCAGCGCGGCACGCTCAAGGTGGGCGACAACTTCATCTGCGGCCGCTTCTCGGGCCGCGTGCGCGCCCTGTTCGACGAGCGTGGCAAGACGGTGCGGGAGGCCGGCCCGTCGATCCC
>OFSA01000057.1_pt1 | contig 18732 bp, 14 predicted proteins | sample 1543241 | NCBI WGS metagenome assembly OFSA01 (sample SAMN05442508, study PRJEB24371) | freshwater metagenome | isolation source: Freshwater Lake | place: Canada: Niagara | collected 2012-08-09 | reverse complement strand
GCTATGAAAGATAATTTCAAAAAATCAGCAGATGCACTTAGAAAAGTGAAAAATAGAAGTCCATATCCTCAACAAGTAGAAGAGGCAGCTCAATGATTACAGGAGCTTTCTCAAATAGATGAATGAACGGCTACTGCTATGCAAAGCGCACAAGAGCTTGGAAGTTCGGATTGGATGTTGACTATGAGCAAAAACAAACAAGTTATTCAAGAATTATCTCCTTTGTTTAAAGATAAGGCTTTTGTCAAAGCTTTAGGTGAAGCCAAAACTACGGAAGCGATCAAAGATGTTTTTGTTAAATTTAATAAAGAATCTTTGTTTACTAAGATGCCAGGAGAATTTACAGAAATTCTTTCTAAAACCAAAAATACAAAGAAGATTTTGGATACGATGAATTATGTAGAAAAATATGAATCCTTAGGTAAAGTTATGAAGATACTTCAAAATCCAAGTATGAAATATGCAGGTAGAATTTTTGGTAGAGTATTGGGGGTTGCTGGTTTTGCAGTTTGAGCATTTTCTGCTTATGGTAAATTTAATGAAGCAAGTGAAATTGCTAAAACTAATCAAGCAAGGGCTGATGTTAAAAATGCTGATGCTTGGTTTGAATCTGGATATGCGGTTGTTGGTGGTATTGAGGCAATGTGAGCCTTCGGTGCATTAGCTGGTGTTGAGTCAGTTTGTGCATTTGTCCCTGGTATCGGTTGGGTAGCTGGTTGAATTATTTTATGAGCTAGTTATTTCGCTAAAGAAGCAGTCTTTGATACTCTAGATAAATATAACAAAAATTATAAAGATTTATTGGGAGAAGCACCATTGCTTATTAAACAGCATATTTTGACTACTATTTTGGGAAGTGAAAAACAAGATGTTGCTTTTTGAGATTGGTTGGTTGGATCCTTTAAAGATCTTAAACATCTTACACAAAAAACATGATCAGAAGCGATTAAAGCATTGCTTTATACGGAAGAATGGAAACGTAATCCTCTTGCAATGTTTGATATTACAAATACAGAAATGATGGCTAAGCTTGCCAAAGAAAAACCTCCAGTTACTCGTGAAGATGTAGCTAAAGCTATAGATGACGTCGAACAACGTGTAGCACAAAGATATGCATATCTTAAACTAAAATGTGGAACCTATCGTGATGGTTCTTCAGAATATATTGATGTAAAAAAGAATATTCCAGCTAATCTTGTTGCTCAACAAAGTGGGTTGAAATATATTGATCAACTAATGTTGGAATCACAATATTCTGTAGATAGTCCTGAAAAATTTGAAACACCACAAAAACTTGAATCACAGAAAAAATTATTGAAAGCTAATTTGGATAAAAGGCCATCAGGCTTGAAATCATTAGAAGCGGTTTGGAACAGCGATCCTAAAACATTGCTTTATATGTATCGTTATGCAAATGAATATCTTTCTCATATGCAACAATTTGGTACACAAGACCCATCTTTTGATGCTATTTCTGCTAATATAGAATATTTCAATACATATATGATGTATGTTTCCTTGATTAGGGGTATCGATATTTCTAGTCAATCACAATCTTTTGAACCAGCCGATTTTATTAAATGTAGAGAATTCTTCGCTTCTTATAAATTATCTAAGCCACTTGTTAGCAAGGAGCTCTATGGACACACACCTAAACTTCAAGTTATTTTATACAGAATAGCAACCGAAGTTATTTGATCAAAAGCTACTAACTCTATGGAAGAACTTAAAACAATCTTCTCTGAATCTCATGAAAAATCATATGGACTCTATTTTAAAGATTGAGATACAAATAGATTATGCGTAAATGGAAACTGGACTGCAGATAATGAATACAGAGGTAGTGATGCATATTCAATTCAAAAATTAAGAGCTGATATCTTTCAAAAAACAGAATCAAATGATTTCATTGATGTTGGTACTTGAGATGCAATTCTCAATAAAGAAATTGGTAAAAAATATTTGGCAATTATAGATCAGGAAATCAAAAGAATTTAATTTATCTATTAGCTATTTCTTATGTCAGAAACAATAGAAAAAAACATATCAGAACCATCCAAAGATATCTCATTAGACGAACAAAAGGCAGAACTAGCTGAGCTCTATCTCTCTTTTCTTGATGGGAAAAAGGACTGAGTTTTAGGCGCAGTTGCTGGTATGGGAATGTCTCTCAATCCACTTAAGGAAACTGCTAAAAAGTATCTTCTTTCTCAAGATAAGAAAAAATGACTGTTTGAAAAATTTACAGATAATGTTAAAAATGCTTTGATAAAAAAAGTATCTAAAGATTCTAAATTAGATCTTGAATATGATCGTCAACAATTGGATTCTATGAAAACTCTTTTGAAACAAGCGGAGACACCAGAACAGCTTTCCTTATTAAAAAAACAAATAGAATCATGAAAGATGCCTACAGAATTAGCTGATTCAAGTTCTATTAAAGTAGATGCTTCAAAAACTATTCCTTTTGTTGCTCCTGTTTTTGCAACTACAATTTTGGCTCCTGAGTTGAAAGCTATTCGTGAAAAAGTAGAAATACACGAAGATTTTGCGAATATTAAACAAATTAAAAACTCAGATGGTAAAGTTATCCTTGAATGTACTGCTGAAACGCCATATATCAATGTACAAGCACTTGATGACCTTTTATGATTTGCTGATGCATTTTATCAAAAGACGGGCGAGGCATTATCTATAAATAGTGGATATAGAACTATAGATCATCAAAAAAAGCTTAAAGCTAAAAATACTGTTCCTACTGCTAAACCAGGAGAAAGCTGACATAATCTTGGATTGAGTATAGATATAGAAAAAACAGATAAAAAAGAAAAAGCCCTAGGAGGGCTCCAAGGCTTTAGAGATTTAGCTAAACAATATCATTTTAATCCGATTAAATCGGAGGATTGGCATTTTGATCACGAAACCCTTCCAAAATCTACGGAACGTTTGGACTTGGCGCAATCTCTTGATAAGAAATTTCAAGAAGAAAGATTAGCTGCTTAAATATCTTTGATAATTTTCTTAACAAGTCCAATTACTTTGGCTTCATCGTATTTACTGACTTCCATCTTGTCGAAAAATCTATTTACTGACTCCAAAAATCGTTTGTCATCTTGTTTGATGATCTTTTTGAGTTTTGGGAGATCATTGTGTTCAATGAGAACGTAATCGTTGATGTCATAAGCGTCTTGTTGTTGGATCAAAACGAGATCTCCGTCCTGAATTTTTGGTTCCATGCTGTTTCCCTTGGCTCTTACAAAAAAACAATGTGTAGGATCTTTTATCCCAAGCATTACCGGTGTTACAGGGATTCTTTCTTGAGTGTATTCGTCTACGATTCTTTTCCCTTGATTACCGCATTGTGCAAATCCATAAATTGGCAGCTGAATAACGTCGTTTCGCTTGTCTAGAATACTTTCTCTAATTAGATGATATCCATTGTCATCCTTTGTGAAGTATCCTTTGAGGACGAGTTGATTTAGTTTGTTCAATACTGTCTGTGGATGACTTACTCAAATTGCAGTTGCAATTTCTCTGAGCGTGATACCTTCATTGGCTGTGTTTTTTTTGAAAAATGAGATCAAAGCCTTTTGGATATCGTCCAATGATTGTTTTTTGAGCATCGTTAAGATGTACAAGATAAAACTTTATTGATTACCTTATAATGATTTTTTTGACAAAATCAAATCTTTTTTGACAAAATCGTTCTAATTTTTGACAAACATCGAAAAGCTAGTTCAGAACTATGTAAAAATCTCTTGATTTTTTGACAAGAAAGGTTATTCTCTCATTACGATACATGTTGAAGAGTAAAAATCTTTGACAGACACGTCTAGTTTTATACGCTATCTTATATACACGATGACTACACAAAAAAACAAAGCGGAGTTGAATGAAGCATTGAAATCTATCGAAAAACAATTCGGAAAATGAGCAATCATTAGAATGGGAGACAACACAAATGTCTGAGCAGTGAATACAATTCATAGTTGATCGTATGTTTTAGATCTTATTCTTGGAGGTTGATATCCAGAAGGTAGAGTCGTAGAAATCTATGGACCTGAATCATCTGGTAAAACTACTATTGCGCTTCATGCAATTGCTGAAGTTCAAAGAAGAGGAGAAGTAGCTGCATTTATTGATGCTGAGCATGCTTTGGATCCTGCATATGCTAGAGCATTGGGAGTGGATACAGATAACTTGTTTCTTTCTCAACCTGATTATGGTGAGCAAGCTCTTCAAATTGCTGAGGAATTGGCAAAGAGTGGAGGAGTTAAATTGATTGTTATCGATTCAGTAGCTGCTTTGGTGCCTAGAGCTGAAGTTGAGGGAGATATGGGAGATAGTTATATGGGTCTTCAAGCGAGAATGATGTCTCAGGGACTTAGAAAACTTTCTGGAGTATTGGCAAAAACTGGTACTATCTGTGTATTTATCAACCAGATCCGTATGAAAATTGGAGTTATGTTTGGTAATCCTGAGACAACTCCAGGAGGAAATGCATTGAAATTCTTCGCATCTCAAAGAATTGAAATTAGAAAAGGAGACAAAATTATGGATGGTAAAGAGCAAATTGGATATCTTGCAAAAATCAAAACAGCTAAGAATAAGATCTTTGCTCCATTCAAGACTGTTGAAGTACCTGTGAAATGGGGATTTGGATATGATCATGTCGCAGATATTGTAGAAGCCGCAACTATTCTCAAACTTATTAGTAGATCAGGAGCATTCTATACTGTAGGAACTCAAAAATATCAAGGAAAAGAAAAACTTACTCAAGAACTTGAAAAAGATACTAAGTTAGTGAAATCTTTAGAAGATCAGATCCAAGGTAAAATCAAAGAAATGAGACAAGGAAAGAAAGTACTTGATGATGATGTTTTAGAAGCGGTAACAGCCGATATGGAAGCAGGTGATGATGATATCTCTGTAGATGCACTCGTAGATATGGTAGATTAAACTGAAAATATTATATAAAAAAATCGCAGTTGAGAGGCTGCGATTTTTTGCTTTCTATCGTTTTTGCTTTTCTATTTGTTCTTGATATTTTTTATAAAAATAGAGATATTCTTGATTGCTTATTTTCATTGATTTCCCAGATAATCCTTTATATTCCCGATTGTTATCAGAATCTTTTTTGGCTGTTTTTATGATATTTTCTAATGCTGTCCTTTCTTCTTTAAATCCGTTTGCATAGTGTAGTATTCAATCAATATTGTATCCTGTGTATTCCTTATTTTGTCATACTAGTTGTTTGTATTGTATATTTTCTTTTACTCCTTCATAAAATCTTTTAGCATCATCTTTGCTAGTAAAATTCACTACGAAAATACTATCATCTTTAAAATCATGAATTCGTGATTTCTTTACATCTAAAAATTTAAAGGCTATTGGGATTTTATGTGTGGCTGCTGTTTCTTTCGTTATTTCTTCTGCTAATTCTATTTGCTCCAGTGGAATATCAAAATAAAGCCTCTCTTCTCATCGTTTGAAATCTCATTTTTCTTTTAATTCTTTTGCCTTTATATTTGTGTATTGGTATCGAAATTTGCCTGTGTCTGTTTCTCAGTGACGGATACTAAATGTTGAATATTTCTCGTCCTCACTTCATAGTAATGTGCTATTTAATTGTTCTTTTGTTCTAAGAGAATTCATTGCAATAGCTTTTCTTTGGTGTTCTTCCTTATTTTTTGCCTCATCAATGTAATAGGGAATTACTCGTAAATCTTCTACGATCTCTGCTGGTAGTCATTTATATTTCATAGGGACAAGATTGTCCTGGTTGTTCTTTAGTAGACTCATCCTTAAAAAAGAATTAAAGTGCTACTATTTTACTGCTTTTAGCTTTTTTTGCAAATGTAAAGATTCTTTGGCAATCATATATTCTTCGTCAGTCTTGATTACTAAGAATTTAGTATTGAGAAACTTGAGTCTCTTAGTAACGAGTTGACGAATTAGTTTCCCTCTTTCTCAAATGGTTCAGCTGAAGATAATTGCATCGATCTTTCCATTTTCGAGTGCTGCGTAGCTACCTACGTATTTTACGATACTGTTTACAAATATAGTGATGGCTAATTTAGCTTTGAGATCAGTGTGATAATTTTCAATGAGTGTCTTCATGTCACTTGTAGATTCTGAGAGGGCGAGGAGTCCACTTTGTTTATAGAGCATAGTATCAATTTGTTCGCCCGACATTCACTTCTGAGTCATGAGATAGGTAATGACTCCTGGATCAATTGCTCCTGATCTTGTTCCCATTATTAATCATTCAACCGCAGTGAATCATAATGAATTTTCAATACTTTTCCCATTCTTCGTTAAATTTACGCTGGCTCCGTTTCCCAGATGGCACGTGATGATAGTCTGTTTTTTATTTTTTTCTGATTTAATGTAGGTCTCTCGAAGATATTTGTGTGATGTTCCATGAAATCCATATTTTCTAATACCATCTTCTTTATAATACTTATGAGGGATTGCATATAAAAAATGTTCCGCTTTTATCGTATGGTGAAAAGCCGTATCAAAAATCGCGATTTGTTTTGCTTTGGGAAACTTCTTTTGACATATACGTATCCCCAAAATATTGACTGGATTGTGCAGAGGAGCGAGTGAATTTAGTGTTTCAATCGTTTCTAAGACCTCTGGTGTTACTATTGTCGCTTTTGTGAAAAATTCACCACCATGAGCAACTCTGTGCCCAATTTTGGTGATTCAATTTTTTTGCTCTTCTGTTAGTTCATGTATGATTTCCTCAATAGCTTTCTCATGATCTTTGATATCTTCTCTATATCCCTTTGTAATATATTCTAATTTTTCTGAAAAAAGAGCATATTTGAGAGAAGAACTTCCACAATTTATTGTTAAGATCATTGAGTTGTCTTTAAATGTAAATTAATAAGAAATTGAAATTTTTTGACCTGTATTAATACCTCGTTTCTTACAGAGTCCTTTGTTTATCTCTAATACATATGTAGCTTCGTTTTGTGGCGTATATGTTTCACATTTTTTACTAATACATGGGGTTGCTTCTTGTATATCAACTATTTCTTTATTGTTGTTTATTCGAAGGATATCTAATGGTATTAGCGTATTTTTCATCCAAAATGTATATATATCTTCTTTTTCGAAGACAAATAGCATTCAAGAATTCTCCGACATATGTTTTATATACATTAATCCCTGTTCTTGTTTTTTTGGAGTATCTGCGATTGCTATATCAATACAATGGTTTTCTATACAAACCTGTGTTTTTGCTATTTTTTGATGTGGCGAAAATACAAGTCAAAAAGTAAGAGTACTTATGACTATTAGTGAAATTGCTATTCTTCTCTTTTTATCTGATTGCATAATTAATGCTTATTGTCATAGAGATTTCTGTTTGACCTGCTGAAAGAGGAGTAGCTTCTGCATTGTCTGCCATTCCGCTAGCTTTGCTCATTGTATAGATAGGACCAGGATTTGATTGAACTGTTTGATCAGTGATTGTTGTTACTTTTCCTAGTTTTACTCCAGCCAATTTTGCAAGTTGTTCAGCTTTTGCTTGTGCATCTTTGAATGCTGTTTCACGAGCAGATTCTGTTGCTTTTGCTTGATCCTTGAGTGTAAATGTTGTGTTGTCTACAGAAACACCACCAACTTCAGAAAGTTTTGCAATAAGGTTAGCACCTGTTTGTTCGAATCCTGCTCAACGTAGTTCTATATGAAGATTTTGTGTTGATCTATATCCACTTAGTTGTTGTGGGTTTTTTGTTCGATCGTATTCTGGATTGATACTTGCATTTGTTGTTTTTATATCTTTACTGTCAATTTTGAATTCTTTGAATATTGCTTGTACTTTTGCTAGTTTCTCATTGCTTTGTTTTTGTGCAACTTCTGTTGTCTTAGCAAGTTCTGATACGGATACATTTATTTCTAATGTATCTGGAGCTATAGAGCTTTTCCCTTCTCCTACAACACTAATTCCTTCTTGTTGATTTATTCCGTTCCCTCAAGGAAATCCCGTTTTCATTTGATATCCCATAAAGACAATTGCTCCTGCCAATAATGCAGCTGAAATTAAACGAGTTGAATGATTCATGTGAATTATGATATAATATAAAAGATTTTATTCCTCTTCTTCTCCGTCAAGATGTCTAGAAATCATAGGCATAAAGCGGAAATATTCTAATACTTGTAATCCTGTAAATCTTCATATAAAGATGTTTAGAATTAGTATTAAAATTATGATTTCTGGATACGAAAGCAAGAGGTGTTTTAACCATATTCGGTTGAGTAATCCTCGTACTACAAATGATATAACTAAGAATTCACTAAATGATAATACCCATCCCCAGTTAAATATTTTGAATCCTTCATTGAAAACCTTATCCGTGACGATAATAATAAATACGATAGGAAACAACGAGAACACTGTAGTAAATATGTCGATATCAATCAGATTTGTCTTGAATATACTATCCAAAGATACTGCAGTGATAAGAAATAGAAAGTATAAAATAATTAACATTGTTGTCTTTGCATTATGGAGGAGGTATATTTTTTTACAAAAATAACTTGTGAATATTTTGGCTACCGCACCTATCAACAACAATAATAAACTTATAGGGATCCCTAATGCAGCTATTGAAAGGGCAAAGAGTATTGGGCTATATATTCCAAAAGATGAGAATCCAATGACTTGTCTAAAGATACTTACTACTAATGCTCATATACTGAGGAGTAAAATAATTGCTATGAGATCAATAGGAAATCAATTTGAAATTAGATTATCTATCAAATAAGAAATCAGAAGGAGCTTGGGTGTCTCTTGAAATGTGAGTGAGAAATTGGTGATGTATGTTTGATCTGTGATCTTTTTTTCAAAAGAAAGTGCTGTTACAAAATTTAATAGTTCGTCTTGAGGTAGTGTATATATTTTTTCGACACCAATGAGCTTGATATATTTGGCTAAAGTTCTTTTGAGGAAGTTTTTATTTATATCTGTAATGAGGTATATTGTTTTGCCTTTTAATCAGATATTTTCATTTGTATTCATTTTCCCTAAAATTTGGAAAATTCAATCAAAATTGTTTGTGTTTATTATAATGGTCTTGCTTTGTTTTATATCTTCAATTCCTCAATTTATTTTGTTTATAAATTCTTCTTCGGAAAATGTTTTTTTGTCTTCGAGGATAATTGGATTAAAAAGTATTTGGTGTTTTTCGAAATTATCAGAAAATCCGAGACTGAGACCTTCGTTTTCAGTTCCTAGATATGTGATTGCGGCTTTGTAATAATTTGTTTTGCAATTTGTACCTGTGTTTTGACAGACAACCTTTTTGATAGGTAGGGCAGTTACTTCTTTAATTGCACCTTTTGCAAATCCGATTCCTATCAAGAGTGTAGACAAGATACTAATAACTAGATATTTTTTCATCAAAAAGGAGAGTAAATAAATTTCGTATACTTTACGCCCCATTTAACTGATTTACGTGGTGGATTCAAGAGAATTAATGTTTTCTTCTTGTCCTTTTTCTCTGATAAGTTGTAATATTTTTACTAATAATCTTTTTTGACTTTCGGTCACATCTTTATTTGTTTTTATGACTGACCTTATATCGTTTTCTAACATCTTTTCTTTGTCTAATTTTCCTTTAAATAATTTCCAATAGAGTATTTTACCTGCGAATATTGGAAAATTAGGTTCTAATTCTTGTATATTTTTGATCCCGTCTAAAACATTATCAATATCCTTGATTGCCTCATATCATAATTTTGTAGAATATATTGATCTTGCATATTTATTGAGGATATCAACGCCTTCTTCTGTTTTACTTAACTCTTCCATTTCTTTGATTATTTCTTTCCCATTTCCATAGGTTAAATCCTTTCTTCTTGCTCATTTTTCTCAAATAGGGACTCATATTCTTGCTCTTCTCATTTCACTTTTTATGTCTGGATCTTTTTGTTTCATTAATTTATAATATATCTCAAGAATTTTATATAATTCTTGATCATTGAACTCTTCTGCAAGAAACATTCTAATATCTCAAAAGCTTGTTTCATATAAATCTTCAAGAGTCTCACCTTTAGACATTTTTTCATTCAATAACGCAATTCCTTCCTCTAAATCTCATCTTTCAGGGTCTCTTATATAAATATTTTTAAAATTTCCGATCCCTGTATTTACATGTGTTGATATTTCATGATCATATATAATAGGAAGTATCTTCTTCCCTAATGAATATTTCCCATTCACAGATTTTCCAATACAAATTTGATTTTTTTTGAATTCTCCATTTTCTTTTGTTATCCCTACGCTATTGTTTCCTATATTCTTCTTTATAATTTTGAATTTTTGTCCAATTCCATTATCATTAAAATATTCATATAATTCTTTTTCTTTTCGTTCTGCAGGGACATGATATATATCATCTATTTTTATAAGTTCTTTGGTATTTGTATCTATTTCTATTTTGACTATGTCTTCTTTATTAAATCATTCTATTTCAAGCAATAAAGATACTAATTCAAAAATATTTTTTTCATCAATAAGAATATCATTAATTTTATTCTGCTTTTTTGCTTCAGATTCTTTTGTTTTTGTATATTTTTCTATAATTGATTTTTGCCATATTCATTTCTCTTCTTCTGTTAGTTCTTTCTCATTTTTTTGATATATCTTATGTAATTTGTTTATAACCCCTTCTTTTCTGGTCTCAATTTCTGTGATTGGTGCTCAATAAAGCTGATTTTCAATCTCTACTATCTGTTTTCTATACATATGTCTCTCTTTATTTCAAAGAGGGTATCATACTTTTTCTGCTTCAATGTATATTGCATTTTGATGATATTGAGTTCCTAGTATTATATTATCTATACGATCCTTTATTAGTTTCTTTTGTGCATAATTTAAAATAGTTTCTTTTTCTACTGAGTCTTTTAATTCTATTAATTTATTTATACGAATATTTCCTCCTTCTATCTGTTTCTGTATTATCACATCTGTTACTTTTACTCATTTTTCGAAATATATTTTGTTATAAAAAAGTTCTCAATCTTGTTCATATCCAATACCTGTAAATAGCTTTCACTTTATTCCTTCTATGAGTGAATTATAGCTATCTATAGCTCTTATTTTATTGGTTACTATATCTTCTTTCTCAGAAAAACTCGTAGTTTCTTTCATTATCTTTTTTTATGCTATAAAAGACTACCTATATCTTACATATAATATTGGTTTTGTCAAATATTTGGGTGTTTTTTAGCTTTCTCTCATTATTTCATATTGTATTTATTTTTCAATATAGTATAGTTTTTTATTTAAAATATTTTGTTTGCTCTTATGAAACTTTATGAAAAAATAGCATGGTTACAGCTTAATGATCAAAATTTTTCTCTTCGTAATGTTTTTGGTAAAGAAAAATTAAAATATATATTACAATGATCAGAAAATTTTATCCAAGAAGGCTATGCTTACTGAATAGAACCACTTACCCATGATAATTTAAATCAGTTTTATGTCTTGTATCAAAATTATATTTCTAAAAAACATAATTCTCATATTTTTGATTTATTGGAACTCTATGCTCATAGAATTGATCTTTGAGAATCTCTTTATTTAGGGTATCTCAAAAAGGGAGATATTCTTTTATGATGATGAATATTTATAGAAAAGAAGACACATGGAAAGAGAGGATTGATGCTTGGTTTTAGAGCATTTGAAGATTCTGTTTTTAATAAACTTTCTATAGGATACTATATAGAATATTTATTTTTTACGTTTTGATTACAGTTAGGTGTAGAGGTTTTTTCTAGAGGTGCCGATAGAAATTTATATGGTTTTTTGTGATCAGCAGTTTGACTTCCTGTCCATAAGGTTCAATTATATTTTGTTCCTTATCTTTCTAAAATGAAAACGTCTATTATTGATTTAGATGAAAATTTAATTGATACAGAAACAATTGCCTTTTCTCAATCTGATCCAGCTTTGGAAAATTTGGATATTGTAAATATATGGACGATACTTTCTCCTGAAGAGGCTAATAAGAAATACTCTGTTTTTTTGAAGAGATGATTTAAAATCAATTTTTTCTACTTATCATAATGATTTTTTATCCTTCTCTTTTTTAATTAATCCATAAAGAAGAAAATCATAAAAAATTCCATTTTTTTTCATGAAATTTCTAGCTTTCCCTTCATATATAAATCAAATGTTCTCGGCCAATTTGATTGATGCGCTATTGTCTTCCCTTATTCGTGCCTGTATTCTCTGTATTTCTTTTTCTGAGAATACGTATTCGCAAAAACAACTAAGAATTTCTGTCATGTATCATTTTCATTCATAGTTCGCACCTATTCGATATCCAATATCGGCTCTTTGATGTTTTTGTGATATGTTTTTCAATACAATAGATCCTATTACTTCGTTTGTTTCTCTCAGTGTAATAACCCATCTACGACTACTTCTCTTTTCTCTAATATATTTTTCTAATCCAGATAGTGTTTTGGGTAATTCGATTAATGTATTTATTTTGGGTTCTTTAAGATAATTAAGTAATGATTTTGCATCACTTATTTCTATTTCTCTTACTACCATACGATCGCTTTTTATCGCTATCCCCATGCATATTATATACAATCTAAATTAGTTCTAGATCAAATATTATTTATCTGTTTGATGTAGTTCTTTAAAGAAAGTTACTAATCATATACATATCTTTTTCAATATCTTTTTATCTGTTTGGTAATATCGAGTTCCTGGTGATGCATTTATTTCTAATACATATCGTTTATTTTCTGCTGCACAAAATGCAAAATCTATAGAAAATATTTCTTTTTGTTCTGGAGTTAATTCTTTGTATATCTTTTTGGCTAGATGTATTAATTTTGAAGGAACGTTTTTTTTGTCCAATGGAAATTGGCTTCCTCATGATCAAATATTGCTTTTGAAATTTCCTTCAGCTGGTACTCTGAGTGTCATTTCAATGATCTTTTTCCCAGCAAACATGAATCTTACATCATGATTTCATTGTACAATACCTGGATATCATTTTGAAAAATCTTTAAATTCTTGAACAATAAATAATTGTTCTACCCCAATATATTTTTCTCTTTCTTGTAGTAGTTCTTGAATAGTAGTTAATTCAATTCAATTTCCACCACTTGCTCTTATTGGTTTAAGGACCATTTTTCACGTAAGTTTTTTTTGTATGCTTGTATTTTTGAGTATACTACTTAACAAAAAAGTTTTAGGTTGATATTTTTTCAAAAACATATAGGTCTCATATTTGTCATTTGCTAATATTGCAATACGTTCTGAAGCAACAATAATAAATGATTTCAATAGTGCATATTTATATGCGGTGGAGCTTCCTCATCTATTCCATATAATGTCTGGTTTATACCTAGATTTAACCGTTTTTATTATTCCATTCGTATCATAATAATTATATTCATTAAATTCTTCTTTTGTTTTGTTATATTTGTTGACACTCACTCTTACTAATTCTATATTGTTTTTTCTAAATATTTCTTGCATATAATAACTTGCTCAGTAACGATCTTTTGATTTACATGTATTGTTATATCAAAATTCTATAGCTATTTTTAACATACATCTTTTTATATAATAAAGTCTAAGTCTTCTACTTTCATTTTCCCCTTATAAAGTCTTTTTGGATCGTTGCCTTGTTCTATCCAATCATTGATTTTATTGAATCAATCTAGATATATTTTGTCTTTCCAATATCCTGCACCTGTTTTTTCTGTATATACAAGTCATTTTTTAGATCTAATGATTGCTTTGAAACATCATTCCATACTTCTTTCTGGATAGCTTGCTTTTATAAGTTCAAAAGATTTAGCAAAACTATGATTTCTCAATTCTTCTGTGAGAAAGTATTTTTTATACATTCACATTCTTTCATAATTGTCTGGCAAGATTTTGTTTGCGTTTCGGATAGCCAATCCTTCTTCTGTAGCTAAATAATTTCAGCTTCCAGATTTAAATATTTCTCGTCATGTTTTGCGTCCATTGAGATATCTTGTAAGATGTGTATCTATCTCATGTGCTAATGTTGCACGTAATCATTCTTCTTTGAATATAGCTGATTTTGATATACTGATCTTGATGTCTTTCCCCATGATTATTGAAATTCTTGAGAGTGTGTCGTATGAAAACACAATATCAACTCAGTATATTTTTTTATCTACGAGATATCTTTCGATAATATCTTCTATTTCACTTAATTTAAGTACTTTTCAGAGTACACTTTCTTCTCCACTTTCTTTAATTTGTCTATTTAATATTTTTTCTTTTGAAATCTTTGACGCATTATCATCAAATGCACCGAATAATTTTTCATTATATGTCTCGATATCTTTGAAATTTTGTTCTTTATATGCTTTTATTAATAGCAGTCTATTTGTTAGTTCATCTATTTTTTCTAAGAAAAACTGTTTCATTGGACTTTCTAATTTAACTGTTTTTATTTTAACTTTCCTTAGATCATCACTAGCCTTACCTAAGCTTTCTTGAGATGGTCGTTTATATGAAAACACTGGATTATAATTCCCATGTAGGGTAATAAATTTATCCAATTCATTGAAATAATTTGTTGGTCTAAGTTTTGAAGAAAGATTAAGTTTTTTGCTGATTTTATTAACTTGAAGGTCAATACGATGGAGTTCTTGTTCTTCTTTTGGAATAATTGCATCTTCACTTACTATTTTGAGAAGATCGATTGTTTTATGAATAGGTTTTATCAAAAATTCAGATGCAGTTTTTTTTCAAAGTATAATTTTGTTTTCTGGGATACTATCAAGTGGAGATAATCTAGGCGTTTTGAGGATTATGTCGTTTTCAAATAAATCCAAGCTATATTCTGTTTTCTTTTCTTTGATTAGTTCGTATAAGGCTGGTGAAATTCTATTTGTGGATTTATCGAGATTAACTTCTACAATTACATCTTTTTTGATTTCATCTTCTCATTTCTTGACTCTAAATTTCCCATATTGAGAAAGATAAAGAATTTTTTCATTACTTCTATTTGGATTGTGTTCTTTGGTAAATAAACTCTTTGCAATATCGACTCATTTCTCTGGATCGTTGATTGTAAGATCAGATACTTTGTCGAGTGTTCTTGCGAGTCTTGTATTTGTCACTTTTTGTACTTCTAATCATGCTCTTGCATTGATTTCTAGAAGTTTAGGTCCATCATTTGTGATAACTCGATCGAGAGCAAGATATCAGAGATTTACATAATATTGTACCTTGGATGAGAGTAATAATATATCATTTCGGTAGGGGATTCTTTTGTCTTTAAACTCTGCAAATTTACTAGGAAATTTGTTTTTATACATTTTATTTCTATAAAGGAGCGTCATTACTTTCCCCGTAGCAATATCGATTCATAGTCAAATTCATCCTTGTGCAAGATTTGCCTTTCCCTTACTTTCTTCGGTAGGAACTCTAATCATAGTTGCGACAGGGACTAGATTGAATACGATGATTCTAATATCAGCTAGTCCCCATTGGCAAAATTCTTTGAATAATTCTCCCGGAATAAGTTTTTCTTCTACGATAATTTTATCATTTCCTAGTGTCATAGAATATTTTCCATCAATAATATCTAGAAGTTGTCTTCTAAACTCATTATCAGAAAATGTTTCATTTCCAATTTGGTAAACGTCTGGTTTGTGTTCCAATATTGGCATTTGGAGTATCTTCTTGATTTTGTCTTTTCGAATTTCTGTTGTTGTTTTTTTGTTCTTTCATTTTGAAATTAGGATTTCTTCTCCTAGTGTTTCATTTTTTCCTAAATATTTTGTGATGTAGATTCCATTTCATTTACTTCATTGATTTGGCTTGATAACGAAGTTTTTTTTTGGTAATAGAGAAAAATCAAAATCGTAGAGTTCATTACGATTTTTGAGAATTGCATATGTTTTGGCAAATGGAATTCATCTTTCAGAAAGAAAGTTTTTGGTTTCCAATTTATTGTTCGCTAGACGGATCGCTTTTTTATCATTAAACTTTTTGATATAGAGCAAATTTCTAGCGTTGTTTCCTAAGATTCATAGCATATATGTAGTTTACGATCTAGAAGGATCTTCCTTGCTGAGACACTAAGGAAATGCTAGAAAAAAGCAATTAAAAAAAACGATAGCGTACGTTTTCCGTATACTACCGTTTCTAAAAAGTCAGATTAGATTTTTCCTTCTTTTTTTGCTATTGTTCTAGCTTGTACAGTGAGATATTTCTTTCTAATTCTAATGTTTTTTGGAGTAATTTCTACAAGTTCATCGTGAGCGATATATTCCAAAGCGGCTTCGAGATCCAAATGAATAATTGGTTCAATACGCATAGCTTCGTCATTTCCTGAATTTCTCACATTTGTTTGTTGTTTATTTACTGTAAGATTGATAACGAGATCACCTCATTTTGTGTGTTCTCCAACGATCATCCCTTCGTAAATTTGTTGAGCAGGATCGATAAAGATTGGTCCACGATCTTGAAGCTTCCAGATACTGTATTGCATGGCTTGTCCAGTATTCCCAGAGATCATAGATCATACTTGTCTCTTAGGTATTTCTCCTTTGTAGTCATCATAACGTGCAAAAGAAGAATACATAATACCTTCACCCTTTGTGAGGAGGATAAAGTCACCTCTAAATCCAAGAAGACCTCTAGTTGGAATCTCGAATTCTAATGTAGTGAGTCCGTTTTCTGACATCATACTCATCATCATTCCTTTACGTTGATTGATTTTATCAATGATGGTTCCAGCAATACTATCATTTACATTGATTATTAAATTTTCAATTGGTTCTTGTTTTTTTCCATTTACTGTTTTGAAGATTACTTGAGGAGAACCAACTTGAAGTTCTCGACCTTCTCTACGAATGCTTTCAATAAGTACTGAAAGGTGAAGTTCTCATCTTCCTGATACCATAAATTGACTATCGTGCATTTCAATCTTTAGACCAACATTAGTTTCTGTTTCTTTTGTAAGTCTTTCATTCATATTTCTTGTTGTCATATATTTTCCTTCTTTACCTGCAAATGGAGAATCATTTACGAGAAATTCCATACGAAGTGTAGGTTCATCAATAGTGATAGATGGCATAGCTTCAACATCTCCTACACCAATAGTTTCTCCTACGAAAATAGATGGAATTCCACTGATGGTTACGATATCTCCACATTCTGCATGATCTGTTTCAATTCTTTTGAGTCCTAGCGTAGTAAATACTTTTGCGATTTTACCAGATCTTACAACACCATCATTTCCTACAATAGTCACTGTTTGTCCAGGCTTAACCGTACCTTCGTACACACGACCCACACCAAGTCTACCCAAATAGTCATCATAAGCCAGATTTGCTATTTGCATACGAAATGGTTTTTCTGGGAAATTTCCTGCTTCTGGGACATGATGCATAATCTCTTCGAAAAGAGGCGTCATATCTTTAGCTTCATCTCAAATATTTTTCAAAGCATATCCGTTTTTTGCACTTGCGTACACAATTGGAAAATCAGCTTGTTCATCGTTTGCTCCGAGGAGGATGAAAAGATCAAAAATCATATTGATAACTTCTTGTGGTCTAGCAGTTGATTTGTCGATTTTGTTAATTACTACGATTGGTTTGAGACCAAGTTCGAGAGCCTTCTTTAAGACAAATTTTGTCTGAGGCATAGGTCCTTCATAGGCATCTACTACGAGTACTACAGAATCGATCATTCTCAATACGCGTTCTACTTCACTTCCAAAATCAGCATGTCCTGGAGTATCTACGATATTAATTCTTTCTCCGTTGTATTCGATTGCTGTGTTTTTAGCGTAAATAGTAATACCTCTTTCTTTTTCTTGATCATTACTATCCATAATGAGATCCTGATCATCCATTTTTTGGAGGGTTCCAGATTGTTTGAGAAGTTGATCAACGATTGTAGTCTTTCCATGATCAACGTGTGCAATAATTGCAATGTTTCTAATAGCCATAATACTTTGTTAGAATAAAATTTCTTTGTCTGTAAATGCAGGCACAAAAAAAACAAAACCTCGGACATGCGGTTTTGCTGCATAGGGAGTGTTATGTATTATTGCGTAGTATATATAAATGCTTTCAATTTTCAAGGCGGTATTTTTGTTTTTTGTGATGAGATATTTTTCGTTGCAAATGCTTTATGAATCTGTATTTTAAACTTAGTTTATTCTGTTATTTTTGTCCTATGAAATTATATCTCTACAACACCCTTACTCGTCAGAAAGATGAATTCATCCCTAGAGTTTCTGGTAAGGTTGGAATGTATAGTTGTGGACCTACAGTGTATTGGACACCACATATTGGTAATTTGAGAGCGACATTTACGGCAGATTTGCTGAGAAATGCCTTTCAACTTTTTGGATATGAGGTCACTTCTGTGATGAATATCACGGATGTTGGACATTTGGTGGGTGACTGAGATCAGGGAGAAGATAAACTCGAGAAATGAGCCAAGAGAGATGGACTTAGTGCCTGGGATGTAGCTAAAAAATATGAAGATTTATTTAAAGAAGGAATGAAGCAGCTGAATGTAGAAACGTTTACCTACATGCCGAGAGCGACAGAACATATTGAAGAACAGATTGCTTTGATTCAAAACTTGGAAGCCAAATGATATACGTATGAAGTGGCTGGTGATGGTATCTATATGGATACAAGCAAAGTAGAAAACTATGGAGAGCTAATGGGTCCAAATTATAAAAA
>OFSA01000056.1_pt1 | contig 18782 bp, 19 predicted proteins | sample 1543241 | NCBI WGS metagenome assembly OFSA01 (sample SAMN05442508, study PRJEB24371) | freshwater metagenome | isolation source: Freshwater Lake | place: Canada: Niagara | collected 2012-08-09 | reverse complement strand
CCCTCTGGCTCAACATCTCGTGACTACACTATCTAAGCAGAATACCTAAAATTAAAAAAGCTATTGCGCCAGCTATCTTTCCTACTTGCCCACCTCGGTAACTTCCTAACTCGGCTCCAAATAATATAAATGGTTTTAATATATATAATAAAATTAATATAGCTAATATCCAGATTATCAAGTTCATTGATATCTTCCTAAAATTAATAAACAATTAGATCATTCCCACGCTCCAGCGTGGGAATGATCGGAACTCCACTACTTGAGCAGGCAGGCCCACGGCTGATACGGCTGCCTGGTTACTGCATTCACCGCAGCACCTCGACCGCCCGCTCATTCTTTCGCATAGCCTTTACCACCTTGTATGCCCCATACGCCACTAAACCGCCGGCCGCGACCAGCCCGGCTACCGGCAACGCGACCGTAGTAACTGTGGTCGTCGTCACTGTGGCTACAGTCGTGTATCCGAGCCAGCCCCAGATCCCGGCGGCCGGAACGGTGGTTGCCGTGGTTATCACAGCGGTCCCCGTCGCTACGGTGATCGTTCCGGTTCCAGCAGCCGCGGTCGCCGCAGCAATGGCTTGGGCCGCAACGACCTCATCTTTCCCAAACGGTAGCAGTTTCGCCATCGCCGTTTCCTTCACTTGCCGAACTATTAATTAGTCTTTGATGGTTCCCACGCTCCAGCATGGGAATGCAGATTGCACCGCTCCGGCGGTGCGGACTGGCCACTGGAGTGGCCGGGGATTGGGTTTCCACGCTGGAGCGTGGGAACGATCGGAAAATTCTGCTGACTCACATCGCAATCAAAGATTCAGCAGATTTCCTTAAACTCCCGGAAATCGACATTTAATTGCTCACATATCCCTTTGATAACCTGTTTCTCCGCTTCATTGAAGTCACTGCCAGCCGCTCCCAATTTACAGCAGATACGAACTAATGTTTTACAAGACTCTGCATCAGTCTTAATTTCTTGCAAAACTTTATAGACGCTGTCACGGCCTTCATCAGGATCACATTTTGTAATATCAACATATTCGTTGAATTGACGCATGACTACGCCAGCATCATATCCTTTTAATAACTTCAAATTAGATCGGATATACTCGCGTACCTTATCTACTTCAGATTCTTCAACCACATTGTCTGCACAGACAACTAATGCACAACAACCAGTAAATGCCTTCATCAAATCTTCATGAGCTAATCGACTAAATGCCGCAGCCCACGATTCAGGGACAACAGAATTAACCGCTCTATTCAGCAGATTTTTCCAAACAGACATCGAATTACCCTCTTAAGTTGGTTATTGGGTTAGATAAATTAGAGAACCTAGATTTACTATTCCCTTTCCTCTTTGACCGCGATTCCTTTGCGATTTGATGCAATATCCAAACTTACTTTAAATCCCAATCCCTCAAACCATGATAATGTTCCGATATTAAATGATTTGACCGCCACTTTACCTCCTATAACGTATTTGCTAGGCAAGACAATATCCAGAATCCCACCAATAATAGTTCCAACAACTACAATAGTTAAGCCTAATGGTACGTAAAGATAGTCCATATAAATAGGCATATTTAAATCAGGCGGTAGAAATTGCTTATCCTGTATATAATGAATTATCCCTAAAATCGGGATAGGAAATAAAAAAAATACCGACCTGACGATGACATTGATAATGTAGCGTTGAATTGAAAAAGAACTTGGTTGCTCCTCTGGTTTCGCCAAGGGAACATTCGTTGATACTTTTTTTTCCTCTACAACTACTGGCTCATCGACTGGACTTTCTGCCTGGTTTGACATTGCTAGACCCCTTAAATTTTCCCGGTGGATGGAGGATAAAAATCAGCTGGGATTTTTTACATATTTTTTTGCATTTTTGCTTCCTAAATTAAGAGGCTATAGAAAATTAATTTATTAAAAATATTCTCCCGCCTTCCGCTGTCACACTTCAATCCCCCTTTTTCAGAAAAAAACCCGAAAAGTGTGTCCTGAACGACATCACTTTCAGCCCTATCCTGTCTCATCCTGATACAGCCCTTTCCCAGCATCGCCCACGAAAAAGCCCGCATTATGCGGGCCTTAGCTTTCAGCGCTGTCACTAGCTCCAGCGTGCAAATACCTGCAAGCCGCTCCAGATCAATGCGGTTCGCGTTCCTCACCGCACCCTACAGCCTTGGGCGCTCTCCACCCTCCCCGCGCCCCAGCACCGGTGCCAGAAAACGCCCGGTATGGCTGGCCGGATGCATGGCCACCTGTTCCGGCGTCCCCATCGCCACCACACTACCGCCGCCACCGCCACCTTCCGGACCCAGATCAATCACCCAATCGGCAGTCTTGATCACATCCAGATTATGCTCAATCACCACAAGAGTATTACCGCGATCACGCAATTCATGCAGCACCTTCAGCAACTGCGCAATATCGTGGAAATGCAAACCGGTTGTCGGCTCATCGAGGATATACAGGGTCTGACCGGTATCACGCTTGGACAGCTCACGGGCCAATTTCACCCGCTGCGCCTCACCACCGGACAGCGTAGTAGCATTCTGACCCAGCTTGATATAACTCAGACCCACATCCATCAGAGTTTGCAGCTTGCGCGCCACCACCGGCACCGCCTGATAAAAGCCCAGCGCATCCTCAACGGTCATCTCCAGAACCTCATGGATATTGCGACCCTTATAGCGAATATCCAGCGTTTCGCGGTTATAGCGCTGACCCTTGCACTGATCGCAAGACACATAAATATCCGGCAGAAAATGCATCGCCACCTGAATCACCCCATCGCCCTGACAGGCCTCGCACCGCCCACCCTTGACGTTGAAACTGAAACGGCCCGGCTGATAACCCCGCGCCCGTGATTCGGGCACAGCGGCAAACAGCTCCCGAATCGGCGTAAACAACCCAGTATAGGTCGCCGGATTGGAACGCGGCGTGCGCCCAATCGGACTCTGATCAATATTCACCACCTTATCCAATTGTTGCAGACCGCGCAGATCCTGACAGGGCGCCGGCGATTCATTGGCATTGTTTAACTCACGGGCGGCATACCGATACAGCGTATCGTTAATCAGCGTCGATTTACCAGAACCGGACACTCCAGTAATACAGCTCAGTAATCCCAAGGGGATCGCCACACTGAGATTTTTCAGATTATTGCCACTAGCGCCGACGATATGCAGAGTGCGCTGCGGATCGGGCGGCGTGCGCCGTGTCGGCACTGCGATGCACTGCTGTCCGCGCAGATAAGCACCGGTCAGCGATTCGGGATCGGCCATGATCTGCGCCGGCGTGCCCTGCGCCACCACCCGGCCGCCATGCACGCCAGCACCCGGTCCCATATCCACCACCTGATCGGCGCTGCGGATCGCGTCCTCGTCATGTTCGACCACGATCACCGTGTTGCCCAGATCGCGCAGACGCAGCAGACTGGCCAGCAGGCGGGCGTTATCGCGCTGATGCAGGCCAATCGACGGCTCATCGAGCACATACATCACCCCAACCAGCCCAGCGCCAATCTGCGAAGCCAGACGAATGCGCTGCGCTTCGCCGCCGGACAGCGTATCGGCACTGCGCTCCAGACTCAGATAATCCAGACCGACATTGACCAGGAACTGCAAGCGCGCCTCGATTTCCTTGACGATCTTGGCGGCAATCGCACCGCGCCAGCCCGGCAGGCTTAGCGCAGCGAAAAATGCACGGGTTTGACCAATCGGCCAGGCGACCAGCTCCGGCAAACCGTGCCCGGCCACGAACACATGCCGCGCGGAACGATTCAGGCGCGCACCCTGACAGGATGGGCAGGGCCGGCTGCCAAGCAGCTTGGCCAATTCATCGCGCACCAGATTGGAATCGGTCTCGCGGTAGCGGCGTTCCAGATTGGCCAGCACCCCTTCAAAGGGATGACGGCGCGACTGGCTTTCACCACGGCTGTTGGTATAGGTGAATTCAATCACGTCCTTGCCGCTACCGTGCAGAACCAGATCGCGAATGCGCGCCGGCAACTCCTGAAACGGCATCTCCAGGGAAAAACCGTAATGCCGCGCCAGCCCCTGCAGCAGCGGAAAATAATAAAAACTGTCCCGATCCCAGCCGCGCACCGCACCGCGCGCCAGACTCAGATGCGGATGCGTCACCACCCGTTCGGGATCGAAAAACTGCTTAACCCCCAGCCCGTCGCATTCAGAGCACGCCCCAACCGGGTTATTGAACGAGAACAGGCGCGGCTCCAGTTCGCTGAGGCTGTAGCCACAGATCGGACAGGCATAACCGGATGAAAACAGCAGCTCAGGCTGTTCCGGCGCATCCAGAAAGGCCAGCCGCGCCACGCCGGCACCGAGACGCAAGGCGGTTTCCAAGGATTCCGCCAAGCGCTGCGCCAGATCAGCGCGCACCTTAAAGCGATCGATGACCACGTCAATGCTGTGCTTGCGGCGCACATCCAGCGGCGGCGGGCTGTCCAACTCCACCAGTTCGCCATTGATGCGCGCGCGCACAAAACCCTGGGCCTGCAACTCGCGCAGCAGCTTGGCGTGCTCGCCCTTGCGTTCCTTGACCACCGACGCCAGCAGCATCAGCCGCGCGCCTTCCGGCAAGGCCAGCACCTGATCCACCATCTGGCTGACGGTCTGCGCGTCCAGATCAATGCCATGATCGGGACAGCGCGGAATCCCGGCCCGGGCATACAGCAGGCGCAGATAGTCATGAATCTCGGTGATGGTGCCCACCGTCGAGCGCGGATTGTGCGAAGTCGATTTCTGCTCGATGGAAATCGCCGGCGACAGACCTTCGATGTGATCGACATCGGGCTTTTCCATCAGCGACAGAAACTGCCGGGCGTAGGCGGACAGCGATTCGACGTAGCGGCGCTGGCCCTCGGCATACAGGGTATCGAAGGCCAGCGAGGATTTGCCGGAACCGGACAGACCGGTGATGACAATCAGCCGGTCGCGGGGCAGGTCGAGATCGATGTTGTGCAGGTTATGCGTGCGAGCGCCGCGAATCTTGATCATGTCCATGCGCGAGAAGTCGGGAAGGGTTGCGGGTTGAAGGGGCATCATAACGGAACGCTTGGACCGTGCCGCATCGCCCTGGGTGCCACACGGCGCGCCCATAGCAGCACACTATGGCGGCTATTGAAACGGCTTATTTCACAGCCGCGCCGCATGCGCCTACACTGCATGCCACAGCACATCGGGAGGCATTCCTGCTACCACGCCTTCGCCCACTGCCACCGGAGATCATCGCCATGACCGAGAACGCCATCCTGTCAGCCCCTGCCCTGCCGCGGCTGGTACGCTGGACGCTGCTGGGCTTTGGCGGCTTCAGTTTTGCTCTCGGCGCGCTGGGCCTGATACTGCCGGTGCTGCCGACTACGGTGTTCTGGATTGTCGCCATCGGCTGCTTCTCGAAAGCTTCGCCGCCACTGGCGGCACGCCTGGTGGCACATCCCCGGCTGGGCCGATCGTTTGCCGACTGGCTGGCCTGTGGGGCCATCGACTGGCGCGGCAAGGTGTTGGCCATCGGCGGCATGGGCGCGAGCCTGCTGACCGCAATGCTGCTGCTCGATCCGGCCGATGGGATGCTGATGGTGCTGGGCCTGGGCTGGCTGGGCGCGTCGATGTGGCTGGCAACCCGGCCAGCGTATTGTCCCGTGCCCGGCAGTCGATAGCTTTAAACAATGGGCGGCATCGAAAGAATCAATTAGATCAATGCCGCACCGCTGACTAGACTTGAGTCCGTAGCGTTAACCAACCGACAAACTGTTCCATCCACTCTCCAAGGAGAAGCTGACATGTCCCTGATCAACACCGAAATCAAGCCCTTCAAGGCCACCGCGTTCCACAACGGCAAGTTCGTCGATCTGACCGAAGCCGACGTCAAGGGCAAGTGGTCCGTGTTCTTCTTCTACCCGGCTGACTTCACCTTCGTCTGCCCGACCGAACTGGGCGACATGGCCGATCTGTATCCGGAATTCCAGAAGCTGGGCGTTGAAGTCTACTCGGTCTCCACCGACACCCACTTCACCCACAAGGCCTGGCACGACGCTTCGGACACGATCAAGAAGATCAACTACCCGATGATCGGCGATCCGACCGGCACCATCACCCGCGGCTTCGATGTCATGATCGAGGAAGCCGGCCTAGCGCTGCGCGGCACCTTCCTGGTCAATCCGGAAGGCGTGATCAAGGTAGCCGAGATTCACGATCTGGGCATTGGCCGCGATGCCACTGAACTGCTGCGCAAGGTCAAGGCCGCGCAGTATGTCGCTTCGCATCCGGGCGAAGTCTGCCCGGCCAAGTGGAAGGAAGGCGAAGCCACCCTGAAGCCGTCGCTGGATCTGGTCGGCAAGATCTAAGCGGCCTGATTGACCCGGGCGCACCACCGCCCGGGATGCGGTGCCCATAGCCGGCTTTATGCCGGCTGTGTTTTGTATGATGCTGCGCCGCGTTGATGCGGGCTCAGCCCTTGCCCCTGGAGGAATCGCCATGCTCGACGCCAACATCAAAGCCCAACTGAAAGCCTATCTGGAAAAAGTCACCCAACCGATCGAGATCGTCGCCACGCTGGACGATGGCGATAAATCCCGTGAAATGCAGGCGCTGCTCAAGGACATTGTCAGCCTGAGCGACAGGATCACGCTGCGCGAAACGGATGACGACACACAGCGCAAGCCGTCGTTCTCGCTCAATCGCCAGGGCGCCAACATGGGCGTGCGCTTTGCCGGCCTGCCCATGGGCCATGAGTTCACCTCGCTGATTCTCGCGCTACTGCAAGTCGGCGGCCATCCGCCCAAGGCCGACGCCGCGATCATCGAACAGATTCAGGCTCTCGAAGGCGAATTCAATTTTGAAACCTACGTTTCCCTGTCCTGCCATAACTGCCCGGACGTGGTGCAGGCGCTGAACCTGATGGCGGTGCTCAATCCCAACGTGCGTCACACCATGATCGATGGCGCGCTGTTCCAGCAGGAAGTCGAGGACCGCAAGATCATGGCGGTGCCAACCGTGCTCCTGAATGGCCAGCCTTTCGGTCAGGGGCGCATGGAACTGGGCGAGATTCTGGCCAAGGTCGATACCGGCGCCGCGGCGCGCGATGCGCAAAAGCTATCGGCCAAGCAGCCCTTCGATGTGCTCGTAGTCGGTGGTGGTCCGGCCGGTGCAGCGGCGGCGGTCTATGCCGCGCGCAAGGGCATTCGCACCGGGATCGTCGCCGAGCGCTTTGGCGGTCAGGTGATGGATACGCTGGGCATCGAGAATTTCATTTCGGTCAAGGAAACCGAAGGCCCGAAGCTGGTGATGGCGCTTGAGGAACACGTCAAACAGTACGAAGTGGACGTGATGAACCATCAGCGCGCCGCGCGCATCGAGCCGGGCGAACTGGCCGCCGTGCATCTGGAGAATGGCGCAGTGCTCAAGGCCAAGACGCTGATTCTCGCCACCGGCGCACGCTGGCGGGTCATGAATGTACCCGGTGAAAAGGACTTCATGGGCAAGGGCGTAGCATTCTGTCCGCATTGCGATGGGCCGCTGTTCAAAGGCAAGCGGGTAGCGGTGATCGGCGGCGGTAATTCGGGCGTGGAAGCGGCGATTGATCTGGCCGGCATTGTCGCCCACGTCACGCTGCTGGAATTCGCCGAAGATTTGCGGGCCGATGCAGTGTTGCAGAAGAAACTGTACAGCCTGCCCAATGTCACGGTGATCAAAAACGCGCAGACCACGGAAGTAACCGGCAAAGATAAGGTCAATGGTCTGATGTATAAGGACCGGGCCTCGGGCGAGACACACTGGGTTGAACTGGAGGGCATCTTTGTGCAGATCGGTCTATTGCCGAATACCGATTTCCTTAAGGGCGTGGTTGAGCTGACCCGGTTTGGCGAAGTGATCATTGATGCCAAGGGACATACTTCAGTGCCGGGCGTGTTCGCTGCCGGCGATTGCACCACGGTACCCTATAAGCAGATCATCATTGCCATGGGTGAAGGCGCGAAAGCGTCTCTATCGGCCTTTGATCATCTGATTCGCAGTTCAGCGCCAGCCTGATGCGCAGTTCCGAGGGCATCCACGGGGGGATGTCCCTACGAATGGATCCGGTCGGGCAATGGGCGGGAATGTCCATCCGTAGGGGCGACCCCCTGTGGTCGCCCTGACCCGACCGTGGTCACCCACGCATTCAGGGCAGGCCCATATCCATCCGTAGGGGCGACCCCCTGTGGTCGCCCTGATCCCTTAGGATGTGAAAAAATAGCGGGTCAGGTGAAAGAATATCGGAGCCGCGAAACTGACGGAATCCACTCTATCCATCATGCCGCCGTGACCCTTGATCATCGTACCCCAATCCTTCGCGCCCAGACTCCGTTTGACAGCGGAAAGCACAAGGCCCCCGAGAAAACCCATCAATACGGTAATAAACGCCATGGCGCCGGCCTGTAAAGGCGTGAACGGCGTTATCCACCACATCCCGGTTCCAATCAACGTAGCGCCCAGTGCACCTCCGACAAAACCCTCGACCGTTTTCGACGGACTCACGACCGGGGCGATTTTGGTTTTTCCGAACATCTTGCCGAACACATACTGAAGCACATCGCTCATCTGCACCACGAGCAACATATAGAACAGCAGAAGTGCATTCTGTCCGGTATAGCCTGGAATATCGAGCAGCAACAGAGCAGGAACGTGACTGATGCAATAGATCGTCACCATGATGCCCCATTGAATTTTTGCGCTGCGCTCCAGAAAGTTCTCAGCATCCTGGGTAAGAGCCGACAGGGAGGGCAGCAGCAGGAACCCATAGACGGGTATGAACATCGAAAACAGCCCATACCACTCAATATGGATCAAGTAGTATTGCACGGGGATCAGCACAAAGAATGCCAGCGACATTGCTCGATAGTCGCTGGCCCGCGTTGGCGTCAGGGTAAGAAATTCTCGCAGGGCAGAAAACGAAACAAATGCAAACAGTAGGATTGTGGCGGTTTTTCCGAGGAGAAACGCGACGACAAAAACCGCCGTCATGATCCACCACGCCTGGATGCGCGCGTTCAGATTACCAATCACGGCGCGCCCATTTTCGGTCTTGACGCGCAGACCCAGCAGCCAGCCTGCGATCGAGGCAACCAGCAGGATGGCGGCGATGCCACCGATTAACCAGAAGAATTTTTCCTGTGCAGTCATGCCAACTCTATTACGGCTTCGCGAGCGCGTTTAAGGAAGCTTTCTTTGTTTTCATTTGCCATGCGTCTGAGTGCGGCGCCGAAGCGGACTGTGCAGATCAAAGGCACGGGGAAAACCGTTCCCTTTGGCAGGCACCGGTGCAGATTCTCCAGATAAACGGGTACTAGTTCCACATCCGGGAAACGCGCAGCAAGGTAGAACAGTCCAGCTTTGAATGGGCCAGGCAATGCCTGCATATTGCGGGTTCCCTCGGGAAAGAGAATGAGCGAATCACCGCATTCGAGGGCATCGATCAAGGGCTGCAATGGATGTGCAGCAGAGCCGCTGTGCATCCTTTCAACAAAGACGACCCTGAGCGCTTTCAAGGCCACATATCTGCGGATTGTGCCTGTGTTCCAATAGTCCGCAGCCGCAACCGGGCGCGTTCGGGCGCGCAGATCGGGCGGCAAGGCGGACCAGAGCGCCACGGTATCAATATGGCTTGAGTGATTGGCGAAGTAGATTCGCTGAGCTGGAGAAGGCGCACAGCCAACCCAGCGCGGCGACGCTCCGACGAGTATCCGAACCAGACCAATCAAGAGATTCGAGAGCCACATGGGCTAATGCTGGTCCTGTCGCAATTGAATGGCAATCGCATGCGACCGGGTTAAACACGTTGCCAAACTCCCCAACGCAATGATCCAGGCTGTGCCGATCAGGACGTAGACGGTTCCGGTTAAGGCTTGCTCAATTGCAGCGAGGATACAGCCCACGGTCATGCTGGCCATGCGATGCTGCTTTGCCATCGGGCCACGAAAGTCCTGCGGCAAACCAAGCGAACCGCCAAAAACCCGGATATAGGCCGTCAATGCCGCAGCCAGGGCGCCTAGCCAGCCTATAAAAGGCAGTTGAATCGCGTAGCCCAAGGCAACAAGGAGCAGGGAATCAGCGATACGATCGGGGAATTCATTGTAAAGCTGTCCCAGTGGAGATTTCTGCCCGCCTTCTATTGCCACCATGCCATCGAGCAGGTTGCATATCAGCCTGCCTTGAATGGCCGCAGCGCATCCAAGTAAGCCGATTGGCGCCGGATAGCACACAAGCAGCGCAGAGCCGATTACAGCAAAGAATAGGCTGGCTACCGAAATCTGATTCGGTGAAACAGGGATGCGCACCAGAAACCGTGCTGATTTTTGCGCCCATGCGCTTGATCGCACCTTAATCGGGCGCCGGTTGCTGTCTGTTGAGTCTGTCATTGCCATATCACGCCTCAAGGCTTGAGCTGAAAGGCCAGAGTCGGCCAGACGCCGTAAGCACCCGTGCATCCCGTGTAGTGCCTGCTCTGAATAATGCTGATGCTGAATCTGTGCCGCTAGCCCGTGCCCTGATGCTCGTGTTTCACCCGCCCGCAGCCTGCCTGCGCGCCACAACTGCCGCACGCACGAGCGGACAGCACAGCTTTACCCACTACGGCATTCTCCCGACGGGCAGCGGTCTGCTGCAACCCTGTAGAGGGCACATAGCGCCGCAACAGCACCAGTGCGGCCACAATGACAATCAGCAATGCCACACTATCCTGCCACATCTCAGCCCCCTCCCAAAGCCAGCGCCACCCGATAGGTGATGAAGGCCGCCAGATACGCCAGGGTCATCAGATAGACGAACATGAACGCTGCCCAGCGCCAGGAATTGGTCTCGCGGCGCACCGCAGCCAGCGTCGCCAGGCATTGCGGCGCAAACACATACCAGGCCAGCAGCGCCAGCGCCGTCGCCAGCGTCCAGCTCTGCGCCAGCGCTGTGGTCAGGGCCTCGGTCATCGCCCCTTCATCACCGCTCAGGGCATACACCATGCCCAGCGCCGCCACTGCCACCTCGCGCGCCGCCAGACCCGGCACCAGGGCAATGGCAATCTGCCAGTTAAAGCCGATTGGCGCCAGCAAGGGCTCCAGCGCGCGCCCGATCAGACCGGCGAAGCTGTAATAAATCGCCGGTTCGGTCGCGCCCGTCGGCGGTGCCGGAAAGGTGGACAGAAACCACAACACCACCATCAGACTCAGAATGATCGTGCCGATACGGCGCATGAAAATCTGCGCCCGCGTCCACAGACCCAGCAGCACGTTGGCGGGATTGGGCCATTTATAGCTGGGCAATTCCATCAGCAAAGGCTGCCGGCCACCGCGTAGCAGGGTCAGGCGCAACACGCCGGCCACGACCAGCGCACCGACAATGCCGGTCGCGTACAAACCGAACATCACCAGACCCTGCAGGCCAATGCCGCCCCAGACCCGTGTGTTGGGCACGAATGCGGCAATCAGCAGCACATACACCGGCAGCCGCGCCGAGCAGGTCATCAGCGGCGCAATCAGGATCGTGACCAGGCGATCGAGCGGATGGGCAATGGTGCGCGCCGCCATGATGCCGGGAATGGCGCAGGCGAAACTGGATAGCAAGGGGATAAAGGCGCGCCCGTTCAGACCTACCGCGCTCATCAGCCGATCCATCAGGAATGCGGCGCGGGTCATGTAGCCGGAATCCTCCAGCAACAGGATGAACAGAAACAGGATCAGGATTTGCGGCAGGAAGATCACCACGCCACCGACACCGGCCACGATGCCATCAACCAGCAGGCTCTTGAGCAGGCTTTCCTCCATGTGCGCGGCCAGCCAGTGCTGCAGGCTGACCACGCCGCCATCAATCCAGTCCATCGGCGCCGCCGCCCAGCTAAACACTGCCTGGAACATCAGGAACAGCAGGGCCAGCAAGATCAGCGGCCCGGCCACCGGATGCAGCAGCACCCGGTCGAGCTGCCGGGTCAGGCGTTCGGGTGTGCCTTCATGAATCACCGCATCCTGCAGCAGGCGTTCCACCTCGCGGTGATAGGCGCGAATCGCCTCCGGCGAAGGTTCCACCCAATCGCCCATTGGAGCGGCGGCGGTCGTCGGTGCCTGGGCCAGCAGTGCATCAAGCTGCCCAAGCAACTCGTGTACGCCGTTTTTGCGCATCGCCACCGTAGTGACCACCGGAATCCCCAGTTGCCGCGCAAGCACCTCGCTGCTGATCTGGCAGCCACGCCGGCGGGCAATGTCCATCATGTTCAAGACCAGAATCAGCGGCCGGCCCAGTTGCCGCAATTCCAGTAGCAAGCGCAGATGCTGGCCCAGATTAGTGGCATCGGTGACGCACACGATAGCATCCGGCAGGGTTTCCTGCGCCTGCCGACCCAGCACGACATCGCGCGTGATGGCCTCGTCGGGACTGCGTGCGCGCAGGCTGTAGCTGCCGGGCAGATCAAGCACTTCGACCGTGTGACCGGCCGGGGTCCGCAGCCGGCCACTCTTGCGCTCGACGGTCACGCCTGGATAGTTGCCGGTCTTCTGCCGGCTCCCGGTCAGGGTATTGAACAGCGTGGTCTTGCCGCAGTTGGGCGGCCCCACCAGAGCGATGCGGATAGGCCGCATACCTTCGGCAGTGAGTACGCCAGCAGTCATGGTACGCCGTGCTCCCGGCTGTAGACCGGCGGCGCGCTCAATGCATCGAGCAACGGCCCAACCAGCACGGCATTGGCCTCGCAGCGCCGCAAAGCCACGGTCATGGTCTGGTTGATGCGCACCGCCAGCGGGTCGCGCCCAAAAAAGCCGTGATGCAGTACTTCCACGCAAGCGCCTTCGACCAGGCCCATTTCCAGCAGGCCGCGTTCGATTTCACGCTCGACGGCATCGCCATCGCTCGCGCGCACCGCCAGGATGCGGCCAATGCTGCCCGGTCGCATCAGGCCCAGAGGCTTTGTAAAGCCCAGCCCCACTGCGCAACCCAACTCAAACGCGCGGCGTTCTCGTTCGCTATTTTTGTTCATCAAACCTCCTCGATGGCGTAAGTGCTGGTCTGGCCGGGCGCGCGCAGCATCTTGTTCACCTCATCCAGGTGACTTTGCTCGGCGCTGATCTGGGTGCGCGCGTATTCCTCCAGGCGCACATCGCGATCACGCGCACAGTCGAGCAGTGCGTAATAGGCGGCGAGGGCTTCGCTCTCGTGGGCCAGTGACTCACGCAGAATGTCGCCGATGTCGTGCTGATACGTCTCCAGCAGCGCTCCAATGCCCAGCGAGGGATGGCCGCCAAGACTGGTGATCAATTCGCCCGCCTGCCGCGCGTGCAGCAGACTTTCATCGGCCTGCGCGTTCAGCCAGCCGACAATGGGAATACGGTGGTAGCCGTACACCATCAGGGCGTAGTGGGTGTAGCGCACCACGCCGGCCAACTCCAGTTCGAGAATGCGGTTCAGCGTCTGAATCGCGGCATGGTTGTCGAGGGTCTGCATCATGGCCTGGTGTCCTTTTGCGTCGTGGAAACCGTGGCCCCGTGGCTGGATGGAGACAAACGGTCAGCGACCTGACCGGAGGTGTCCACGCAATGCACAGGGGATTTTATGTCAGTATATTTCAAATAAGAATCATTCTCAAGTAAAAAGCAGCATACTGTTTTATATAAACTAAATACTCAAAAAAAAGCTGCCTTATCCCATCGGGCCGGCGCGTTACAACCTGGCAGCAGCGCGGCCTGCGCGAACAACGGCAAGGTGGGCATACGGGTTTTTTGCCGCAATCGGAGTAAAATGCGCGGTTTCCATCGAACCTCAAGCTGCCAGAGTGTGAAACCACGCATGCAAGCCGGCCATTTGATCAATGCGCCCATGACCGCCCAGGAGCGCCGCGCGGCGTTCTGGCTGGCCGGGGTATTTTCGCTACGGATGCTGGGCCTGTTCATGATCCTGCCGGTGTTCGCGCTATATGCCGAGCACCTGCACGGCAATACGCCAGCACTGGCCGGGCTGGCGATTGGCATCTACGGCTTCAGCCAGGCGCTGTTTCAAATCCCGTTTGGCTTCCTCTCCGACCGCTATGGTCGCAAGCGCATGATCTATGCCGGCCTGCTGATTTTCGCCCTGGGCAGCGTGGTTGCAGCGCTGGCCGATTCCATCGGCGGGGTAATTCTTGGCCGGGCCTTGCAGGGCGGCGGCGCGGTATCGGCGGCGGTGATGGCACTGGCGGCGGACCTGACCCGTGAGGAGCATCGCCTGAAGGTGATGGCAACCATCGGCATTACCATCGGTGTGTCCTTCGCGGTATCGATGATTCTCGGCCCGGTGCTCAATGGCTGGATCGGCGTGCCGGGCATTTTCTGGCTGACCGGCGTGCTGGCGCTGGGCAGTATCGCAGTGGTGCGCTGGGCAGTACCCGATCCGCTGGATAGCCGGGTGCACCGCGATGCTGAGCCGGTTGCGGCACAATTTGGCCGGGTGCTGGGCGATGGGCAGTTGCTGCGGCTGAATTTCGGTATCTTCACCCTGCATCTGCTGCTCACCGCGACCTTTGTCGCCGTGCCGCTGGCGCTGCGCGATGCCGGGCTGGCGAGCGGGCAGCATTGGCAGGTGTATCTGCCGGCGCTGCTGCTGTCGATGCTGGCGATGGTGCCGTTCGTGATCATCGCCGAAAAGTATCGGCGGCTGAAAACGGTGTTTCTCGGCGCGATCCTGACCTTGGCGTTGGCTGAATTTGGCCTGTTGCTGTTGCATGATACGGCGCTGGAAAGCGCCCTGCTGCTGCTGCTGTTCTTCACTGCCTTCAACCTGCTCGAAGCCACCTTGCCTTCGCTGATCGCCAAGATGGCGCCACCCGATGCCAAAGGCACGGCGATGGGCGTGTATTCCAGCAGCCAGTTCCTGGGCGCTTTTGCCGGCGGCGCGCTCGGTGGCTGGTTACGCGGCCTGTTCGGCCTGCAGGGCGTCTTTGCCTTTGTCACCGTGGCAGCGCTGCTCTGGCTGCTGGTGGCCTGGACGATGCAGAATCCACGACATCTGAGCAGTTATCTGTTGAATGTTGGCGCGCTGAACGAAGTGGAAGCCCGCTTGCTGAGCCTGCGTCTGTGCGAGGTGCCGGGCGTGGCGGAAGCGGTGGTGGTCGCTACCGAGGGCGTGGCTTACCTCAAGGTGGACCGGCATACCCTGGATGAAGCGACACTACGCGCCGTCGCGACGGCCTAGACTTTTCGCAACAGTTCGCCAGCATTGTCTTTGCAGTTTCAATCCCGATTCGATACCCCGCCACACTGAGGAGCGGAATACTCATGGCCAGCGTCAATAAAGTCATCCTGATCGGCAATCTCGGCAAGGATCCCGAGGTGCGCTATATGCCCAGCGGCAAGGCCGTCACTAATATCACCCTGGCCACCAGCGATACCTGGAAGGATCGCAACACCGGCGAAAAGCAGGAGCGCACCGAGTGGCATAACGTGGTGTTCTACAGCCCGCTGGCGGAAATCGCCGGGCAATACCTGCGCAAGGGATCACCGGTGTTCATCGAGGGGCGCCTGCAAACCCGCAAATGGCAGGACAAGAACACCGGTCAGGATCGTTATATGACCGAGATTGTCGCCAACGAAATGAAGATGCTCGGCAGCAAGGGCGATCGCGGCAGCAGCGCGCCGTTTACTGCGCCCGACAGCGGCGAGCATGACAGCGCACCGCCACCGCATGCACCATCCCGTCCCGCCGTGGCCAATAACGCGCCGCCACCGGTGGACAATGGCGGTTTCGACGACGACATTCCGTTCTAGGCACTGTCTGGACGAGCTCGCGCTGGAGGGTGGATTAGGCGGTTTATACTAATGATTTGCGGTATAGAGGTTCTTGAAGCACGGTCATCGCGCTGCTGGGTAACCACCCGCAGTGCATGACAGTCATCGCGCCGGTCTTCGGCGCGCACTCGCAAGAGGTCATGCCGTCATGACAATTCACGCCTCCGCCCCGGAAGACTGCGCCGCGCCCGTCCCGGCCAACACCGCCACGCCGCCCACAACACCAGGCAGCGCGCACCTGCTGCAGGAATGGTACCGGCAGGGCCAACTGCTGCAGGACACGCTGCTCGATGAGCTGGCCCAGCGCGCCATCCGCGCCGAAACCTGGATCAGCCAGATGGATCAGATCACCCGGCGCTGGTGGGATCATCTGGAACAGATGGCGTCGATTCCCACCGAGCCGTTCCTGCGCCAGTGCGGCATGGCCACCCGGACCGACCTGCAGACACTGGCGCGCACGCTCGCGCAGATCGACCTGCAACTGGTCGACCTGAGCGATAAGCTGACCCGGAAGCGCTAGGCGCGGCCCAACACGGCGGCGCGGGCCTGCTCCAGCACCCGCGCCAGCAGCGGCTTGCGCACGCCATAACTCACTTCGTACACATCCGCTTCAGCACGGGCTGCCAGCAGCACGGCATCACTGGTGCACAGTTCATCGACCAGTCGGCACTCCAGCGCCCGCGTACCATACCAGTGCTCGCCGGTAGCCACCTGCTCCAGCAGCACCTGCGGCCGCTGGATCTTAACGAAATCCTTGAACAGCGCGTGCGCGTCGTCGATTTCCTCCTGAAACTTGCGCCGCCCCTGCTCGGTGTTCTCACCAAACAGCGTCACCGTGCGCTTGAATTCCCCGGCCATGAACTGCTCATAATCGACATCATGCTTCTTGAGCAGGCGGTGGAAGTTCGGCAATTGCGCAATCACGCCAATCGAACCGACCACGGCAAATGGCGCGGCCACAATGCGCTCCGCGACACAGGCCATCATATAGCCGCCGCTGGCCGCGACCTTGTCCACCACCACCGTCAGCCGCACCCCGCGCTCACGCAAGCGCAACAGTTGCGCCGCCGCCAGACCATAGCTGTGCACCAGACCGCCGGCGCTTTCCAGACGCAGCAGCACCTCATCCTCGCCCGGACGGGCCACATTCAGCACTGCAGTCACTTCCTCACGCAGCGACGCCACCGCCGCCGCGCGCAGGTCACCCTGAAAATCGAGCACAAACAGCCGGCGCCGCGCAGGAGCCTTGTCACGCTGCTTGTCCTCAGCCTTTTGCGCCTTTTGAAACTGCTTGAGCGCCTTCTTCGGCAGGATCGCCGACTGCAGCGTCAGGGCCAGCTCATCGTAATGCGCGTTCAGACAGCGCACCGTCAACCGCCCCGGCCGTTCGGCAGCACCCCCGCGCGCAATCAGCGCCGCAATACCGGCGGCCAGCAGTAGCACTGCCGCGACCAGGGTTGCGGTCTTGGCCAGAAATATCCCGTATTCACTGAAAAATTCCATCACATCCTCATTGACTTTCAGGGTCTTAATGTCACCGCCACGGCACGCGCCCTTCACCTAGCGCCCACCCGGCAGCGATGCTATAGTGCTTTGCCTTGTTATTGTTGAAAAATTGCCCATGGCTCGCAAACTGTATATCAAGACCCACGGCTGCCAGATGAACGAGTACGACTCCGCCCGGATGGCGGATGTACTGCGTGTGACGCATGGACTGGAACGCACCGATGATCCCGAGCAGGCCGATGTGCTGCTGCTCAATACCTGCTCGATCCGTGAAAAGGCTCAGGAAAAAGTCTTCTCGCAGCTTGGCCAGTGGAAGGCACTGAAGACACAACGCCCCGGAATGCTGATCGGCGTGGGCGGCTGCGTGGCCAGTCAGGAAGGCGAGGCGCTGCGGGCCCGCGCGCCCTACGTCGATCTGGTGTTCGGCCCGCAAACCCTGCACCGCCTGCCGGACATGCTGGCCGCAGTCTGGAACGAACACCGGCCAGTGGTGGATATTTCCTTCCCGGAAATCGAGAAGTTCGATCGCCTGCCGGAACCGCGCGCCGAGGGCCCGACCGCCTTCGTCTCGGTCATGGAAGGCTGCAGCAAATACTGCACCTTCTGCGTAGTGCCCTATACCCGCGGCGAGGAAGTCAGCCGGCCATTGGCCGATGTGCTCGCCGAAGTGAGCGCACTGGCCGCGCAGGGCGTGCGCGAAGTGACCCTGCTCGGCCAGAACGTCAATGCCTATCGCGGCGAGATGGAGGATGGCGACAGTGCCGATCTGGCCCTGCTGATCGAATGCGTCGCCGCCGTGCCCGGCATTGATCGCATCCGCTACACCACCTCGCATCCGGTGGAATTTTCCGACCGGCTGATCGAGAGCTACGCGCGCGTGCCGCAACTGGTCAGTCACCTGCACCTGCCGGTGCAAAGCGGCTCCGACCGCATCCTGACGCTGATGAAGCGCGGCCATAGCGCACTGGAATACCAGGCCAAAATCCGCAAGCTGCGCGCGGTCCGTCCCGATATCAGCCTGTCTTCGGATTTCATCGTTGGCTTTCCCGGTGAAAGCGATGCCGATTTCGCCGCGACTCTGGCGCTGATCGACGCCATCGGCTTCGACCACAGCTTCAGCTTCATCTACAGTCCGCGGCCTGGCACGCCCGCAGCCAGCATGCCCGACAGCACGCCGATGGACGTGAAGAAAGCGCGGCTGGCGGAACTGCAGGCGCGCATCGCAGCCAGCGCCCAGGCCATCAGCGCGGCCATGGTCGGCACGGTGCAGCGGGTTCTGGTCGATCGGCCGGCGCGCAAGGATGAGCGGCAACTGTCTGGCCGCACCGAGAACAACCGCGTGGTGAATTTCGATGGCCCAGCGCGCCTGATCGGCCATTTCGCCGAGGTCACCATTACCGAGGCGCTGCCCAACTCCCTGCGCGGGCGCCTGCGCACCCCCCTTGACCCATCCCCTCCCCTGCTGCCGCCTTGAACCTCCCTC
>OFSA01000053.1_pt1 | contig 19917 bp, 15 predicted proteins | sample 1543241 | NCBI WGS metagenome assembly OFSA01 (sample SAMN05442508, study PRJEB24371) | freshwater metagenome | isolation source: Freshwater Lake | place: Canada: Niagara | collected 2012-08-09 | reverse complement strand
TTCCATCGGCGTGTGCCGGGTGGCGAGCAAGCCATCATCGCCGATGAACAGATCCACGACGCGATGCCGTGGCGGGTTGAATCCGGCAATGCTGCCATTGGCCCGATTGACCACCCGGCCATCGTCAAGCACCTGCAGCAGTGGATAATGGCTGCCGGGCAGGGTATCCCAGCGCCGATGGGGCGGCCCTACGGTACGCAGGATCATGCCGGTGATGTAGTAGCCGCCGCCCCGGCCGATATAGAACTCCAGATTGCGCAGGTTCATGCGCAGCCAGGTATCCGGCACGCCATCGCCGACGAAGCTGCGGCTTTTCGACGCCAGATCGCGGCCAATTTCACGACCGACCAGATAGACATAGGGCGGCGGTGGATCCTGCTCATCGTCGCGGCCGACGAAGGAATGCGAGCGGCGTGGCGGGTCGGGGCTGAGATCGCCGCGCACATCCTCCTGCAAACCGCGCGGCTGCGCCGGCAGGTTCAGCGGCACGTTGAAGAAGGTCTGCACCTCCTCCTGAAAGGCCTCATTTTCCTGAGCCTGGGCCAGCGCGGACCGTGGGCTGCCGAGCAGGCCGAGCACAGCAGTCGCCAACAGCAGTGCTGCCAGCGGCGTTGCGCGCGTCATATCCGGCCCAGGATGCGGTAGATCACGCGCGGAATGTACAGGCGCCGCCGGTTGAGCACGATGCCGGCCAGAGTGGCGCCCTGTGACAGCAGCGTGTCGCGCAGCTCCTCAACCACCGGTACCCGCGTCGATTCGGCGGTCACCACCAGCAGTACGGCGTCCATCGACCCGCACAGGATAATGCCATCGAAGGAGCGCGAAGGCGGCGGTGTATCCACCACCGTGAGCATCACCGTGCGGCGCAGTTCGTTCCAGAAACGCGGCTGGTTCGCGACCCGCGGGGTGTCGGGTAGATCGGGGCGGGTGCGACTGACCAGCAGGCGGCTTTCGCCAAGACGATGATAGCTGAGCAGCGGTTGCCAGTGCGCGTTGTCGCAATCCCGGTTGGGCAGACGCAACAGCGGGCCGCACTCTGCCGGCGCCAGAGGCTGGGGTGTGCTCAGGGCCAGCATCGGGTCACCCGCGCCGCACTGCTGGAAATGGCTGAACTGGCTGCTGGCATCGCTGCTGCCGGACAGATCGAGCAGCAGCACATCACCGTCGATGTACTGCGTTGCCATCAGGGCAAAGTCGCGGGCCAGTGTTGATACGCCCTCGCCGCTATTGGCGCTGATGAACTGCACCACCAGACCCTCGCCGGGCGCGAAGACCGGATTCAGCAGGCTGAATAGACGCTCCGCTGCCGCTGGATCAAACAGCAGTGCGCTCAGGTTGCCTGGCGCAGGCACGATTGGCGCGGCGGATGCGGGTATGGACATGGCAAGGGGCTTCCTGGTTTGGCGAAGCGTCAACTCTTAAGGCGCTGGCAATGGATTCAGCGCTATGCGCGCACCCGGATCGATGGATGCAGGCAATGGATTCCGCGCCATCCGCAACCCCGTCAGGCGCAGGCGCAGATTCTGCACGGTATCGGCGCCGCCAAAGGGAATCCGCGGCAGCGCCAGCGCATCATGGCGCGCGTGCACCGGGCCACCATAGCTGAGCACCGCGCTGGCAAAACCGGCGGCGCGCGCCAAGGCAATGGTTGCGCTAGAGACCGACTGCGCATCGCCATAAGGATACGCGAAATGGCGTATCGGGCTGCGCAATTCCGCTTCCAGGCGCTCGCGACCCTGACGGATTTCCGTTTGCGCCTCGATCACCGACAGGGTTGACAGATCCGGATGCGAGACCGTGTGTGCGCCCACCTCGATCAGACCGCTGGTCTGCAACTCACGCAGCATCGCCCAGCTTAGCATGCGCTGACCGGAGTCGCTCAGGATGGGCAGCGCATGATCCTGCTCCAGCGCGCGCAGGGCGTCCAGACGCGCCGCTGGCGTGGCCACGCGCAGCAGGCTGCAGGCCTGACGATAGGCGTGCGTGCGCGCCGCCGGATCCGCCGTTGGCCAGCAATGGTGCTGCCCGGCCAGGCACAGGCGCAACGCCGTCCCGCCCTGGTTCAGAATCCGCTCCAGCGCCGACCACCAGTCCGGCATGATCCCGTCGATGAAACCGCTGGTGACGTAGATCGTGGCCGGCGCTTGCAGGCGCTGCAGCAGCGCCAGCAGTTCGTAGTTGTCGCGATAACCATCATCAAAGGTCAGGACCGCGAAGCGTGGGCCGCGCCGCAGCGCCAGCCGCTGCAGGGCCACATCCATGTTCACCAGATCGTAGCCCTCAGCGCGCAGGGTCTCGATGATCGCGGCGATCTGATGGAGCGGCGTGAACAAGCCCGGATCACCGTGCCAATCGGTGTCATGATCAGCCTTGACCCGATGCAGCATCACAATCGCCCCGCAGCCACCCAGCCAGCACCGCAGCCCGCGATCCAAGCCCAGGGCGGTGATCCAGTGGCGCCAGCCACCTGTTTTGATCTCGGTGGAAACGGGTCCATTAGTCTTGGGAATCTGTCCTATTTCCATATTGATTGCCCATGAATTTATCGGAATTTGCATACTAAATTTATCAAAATCTGCATGATTTCAGTATATTCTATCAATGTTGTCATGATTTTTGACAATCATTATTCTCATCCATTTGACAAAACGGGCCTGATATTGTCTTTAAAAAGTGACATCGCGCTTTATTTGCCCAATCTGACCGCTGGCGGGGCCGAACGGACTTTTCTGCGGCTGGCAGCGGGGTTTCGCGCCCGCGGTTGCTCGGTGCGCCTGGTCGTGGATCGCGCCGAGGGTGGTTTACTGGACAGCGTGCGCGCCGAGGGCTTGCCGCTGGACAGTCTGGATGCTCGTCGCACCCTGCTGGCCTTGCCGCGTCTGGCCGGCTGGCTGCGCCGCAACCGGCCGGCGGTGCTGCTGTCGGCGATTACGCATAACAACCTGATCGCGGTGTGGGCGCGCGCGCTGGGCGGTGTGTCGACGCGGATCGTGGTGTCCGAACATACGGTAGCCTCGGCACAGGCTACCGCGCATGCCAACTGGCAGTATCGCGTTTTGGCGCCGCTGTGCCATGCGATTTATCCGCGCGCGGCCGCCATTGTCGCAGTGTCTGCCGGCGCCGCCGCTGATCTGGCTGCATACGCCCGCTTGGACCGGCAGTGTATCGAGGTGATTCCCAATCCGGTGGTGACGCTGGATTATCCACAGCGTGCGGCCGCGCCCTGTCCACATCCCTGGTTTGGCGATGGCGGTCCGCCGGTGCTGATCGCGGCTGGCCGGCTGGTGCCGCTCAAGGATTTTCCTACCCTGCTGCGGGCGCTGGTCATGGTCCGCCGTCAGATGCCGGTGCGGCTGGTGATTCTCGGTGAGGGACCGGAACGGGACGCACTGCTGGCCCTGCGGCAGCAACTGGGGCTGGATGCGGTGGTCGATTTCCCCGGCTTTTATGCCGATCCGCTGCCGCTATTCGCCCGTGCTGCGGCGCTGGTGTCGAGTTCCCGCTTTGAGGGCTTTGGCCTGACTCTGGTGGAAGCGCTGGCCTGTGGCACGCCGGTGGTCAGCACTGACTGCCCGACCGGCCCGGTGGAAATTCTCGCCGCCGGTGACTATGGCCGGCTGGTGCCGGTGGGCGATGCCGAGGCGCTGGGTGCGGCCCTGCTGGCAACTCTGGCTACGCCACCGGATCGGGCGCGCCTGCAGCGCCGTGCCCAGGATTACACTCTGGATACGGTCACGGATCGCTATCTGGACCTGTTTCGTCACCTGGAAGCTCTGCAATGAACCTGCCGCAACCGGCTGCCGTCGTGATCGGTGTCGAAATCAATGGCCTGGGCGTCCTGCGCAGCCTGGCGCTGGGCGATGTGCCGCTGATCGCCGCCGATGTCGACCTGCGCCAAGCCACCCTGCGCACCCGCCATGGCCGCAAAATCAAACTGCGCGCGCTGTCGGGTCCGCACCTGATCGAGGATCTGCTTGCCTTGGCGCCGACCCTGGGGCCACGCCCGGTCCTGTTCATGACCCGCGACGAAACGGTCGCCACTGTGTCGGCCCATCGCGAAACGCTGGCTGCACATTACCGCCTGCAACTGCCGCCGCCCGACATCACCGCCGCGTTGAACACCAAGGCCGGTTTCCAGGCGCTCGCCGCACAGGGTGAATTTCCCATTCCCCCCGGCGTGCATGTCGCCAGCGAGGCCGATTTGCCCAAACTGGCAAATTTACCCTATCCCTGCGCGCTCAAGCCCGGCGAGCGCAATGAGGCTTATGACCGTCAGTTCGCCAAGGCCTACCGGGTGGAATCAGCGGCGGAAGCGGAAGCGCTGTGCCGGCGCATTCTACCGACCATGCCCGATCTGCTGGTGCAGCAGTGGATCGAGGGTGCCGATGACGCGATCTATTTTGTGCTGCAATACCATCCGGGCGGCGGGCGGCCACCGCTGTCGTTCACCGGCCGCAAGGCGCGTTCCTGGCCTGCAGCCATCGGCGTAGCCGCGCGCTGCGGCCCGGCGCCGGAAGCCGCGCCGCTGCTGGAACCACTGACCACGTGTTTTTTCCAGCATTGCCGGCTCGAAGGCTGGGCAGCAATGGAATACAAGCGCGATGCTCACCACGGCCATTTCGTGATGATCGAGCCGTCGGTTGGACGCAGCGAGATGCTGGGCGAAATCGCCACCCTGAACGGTGTCAATTTGCCGCTGGCCGCCTATCTCTGGCAAATCGGCCAGGAACCGCCACCGCCGCAGCGACGACCCTGCACGCTCTGGCGGCGCGACTGGCTGGCCGATGTTGCCGCTGCCCGCGCCCAGCCCGAGGTGGGCTGCTGGCCGCCGGCAGATGCACCGGTGGTGGATGGCTATTGGCGGCGCGATGATCCACTGCCGGCACTGTTCGCCTATCCGGCGCGGCTGGCCGGCGCGTTCTGGCGGCGCTTGCACGCGGCAGAGCATTCCTAGCGACCTCTGCTAGACTCAACGAAAATAACAACATAACAATACAATCTTGTTTATGGGCAAGGCCGTTGTCTATTCCGCTACCGGGACGGGAATCCCGAAGCCGGAAGCGGCCTGCCTGGCACCTGCGTCTGCGGGTGTTCCAAGTGATCCGTCGAGGAATTGGGAGGGTTTTCCCGTGCGAACCGGTGTCGTCATCGATTCGGCCTGCGATCTGCCGCAGAGCTATCTCCAGCAGCACAACATTCATATCATGCCGATCAGCCTGCATTTCGGCTACGACACCTTCAAGGACGTGCGCGATCCGGATGCTACCCAAGCCTTCTATCGCCGCTACCTTTCGGAAAAAACCCTGGATGCCGAGACCGCGCCGTTTTCGGTCGAGCAGATCAAGCAGTTGTTCCTGGATGAACTGGTGTTGAAATACGACCGGGTTCTGGTAATCACCATTTCCCATGCCCGCAGTCAGATCTTCGCCAATGCCAGTGAAGCCTCCTTCGCCATCCTCAAGCAGTACCGGGAAAAACGCCAGCAGGCCGGTCTGAACAGCCCGTTCTATTTGACCGTGCTCGACAGCCAGACGCTGTTTACGGGTGAGGGCGTACTGGTGCATGAGGCGGTGCGCCTGCTGGAGGGGCACAACCTGGCGATTGGCGCATTGCGCACAGTCATCGAACAGCTCAGCCAACAGGTACACGCCTACCTGATTCCCGAGGATCTGTTCTATCTGCGTTATCGGGGAAGCAAGAAGGGTGAGAAAACCATCGGCCTGTTCGGTTATCACTTCGGCTCGCTGCTCGACATCAAGCCGGTGATTGGTTTCCATCGTGGCGAGAGCGCGGTGGTGCACAAGGATCGCGGCTTTGACCGGGCCTTGACTAAGCTGCTGGAACTGGCTCAGCAAGCGATCGCGGCCGGACTGGCGACGCCAGTGATCAATATGAGCTACGCCGGCAATCCTGAGGTTGTGCGCCGCAAGCGCATCTTCACCGACTTCGAGCGCTATGCCCAGGCGCACGGTGTCGAGCTGATGCTGTCGGTGATGAGTACCACGGCCGGAATCAACGTGGGTCCAGGGGCGTTCGCGCTGGCCTACATCGCCGGCCCGCCGGTGGCCCTTCCCGCGGCCGCGACCGTCAGTGGTAACGGCCGCGAGGCGAGTCTGGCGACGATCGACGATAGCCCGACTGACTGGAGTATCTGAGCGCCTCTCACCGACGTGTCGGCGAGAGGTTGCGGGTGAGGGCGGCTTGTCGGGGCCGTTTGCGCTCTTTAATTCAGGACTTTCGCTTACCTGCCTTTTCCCGTCATACCCGCGTATGCGGGTATCCATTGCCGCCAAAACTGCCGCAAAAGAGGCGATCATCGTCATACCCGCGTATGCGGGTATCCATTTTTCAACACGTTACTGGATTCCCGCATGCGCGGGTATGACGAAAAGCGAAAGTCCTGTCATTAATTCTCTCGCCGATCTGCAATCCCGGCATGCCACGAGAGACGTAGTCAATTCAACATCAGCGGTGCCGGTTTGAGCACCTGCGCGCTTAAAGGTGGCAGATTCAGCACGATCGAGAAGGGCTGGCCGTGGCTGGCGTGCTCTACAGCGGGCAGCGGTGGCGCAGCGCTCGTGATGCTGGAGCCACCATAATCGGCGGCATTGCTATCCAGCAGCGTTTCATAAGCCACCGGATAGGGCACACCAATGCGGTACTCCGGATAGGCGGTATCGGCGAAGTTGAATACCAGCACCAGTGCATCGCGCGGATCGCGGGCCTTGCGCTGAAATACCAGCACCTTGGTCTCGGCGCCATTTGGATCGAGCCAGTCGAAACCGGCACCGTGAAAATCCACCTCATGCAAGGCCGGCTGCTGCGCGTATAGGTGATTGAGATCGCGCACGAAGCGCTGCAGACCCAGATGTGAGGGCTGGCGCAGGCACGGCCATTCCAGTTCGCTATCGTGATTCCATTCGCCAGGCTGGCCAAACTCGCCGCCCATGAACAGCAGTTTCTTGCCGGGATGCGCGTACATGAAGGCATACAGCAGGCGCAGGTTGGCGAACTGCTGGCGCGCAGTGCCGGGCATCTTGCCGAGCAGCGACTTTTTCAGATGCACCACTTCATCATGCGATAGCGACAGAATGAAGTTCTCGTTGAAGGCGTAGACCAGGCCAAAGGTCAGTTTGTCGTGGTGGTGGCGGCGATGCACCGGCTCCTTCTGCAGATAGAACAGCACGTCATGCATCCAGCCCATGTTCCACTTGAAGCCAAAGCCCAGCCCGCCGATGTCGGTCGGCCGCGATACGTTCGGCCAGGCGGTGGATTCCTCGGCGATCATCATGACCCCGGGGAAACGGGCATGGACCACGGCGTTGGTGTGGCGGATGAATTCGATCGCTTCCAGGTTCTCGTTGCCGCCGTATTTGTTGGGAATCCAGTCCTTCTTTGAATAATCCAGATACAGCATCGAGGCTACCGCATCGACGCGCAGCCCGTCGAAGTGGAAGGTATCCAGCCAGTACAGCGCATTGGCAATCAGGAAGTTTTCCACCTCGTGACGGCCATAGTTGAAGATCAGCGTCCCCCAGTCGGGATGTTCGCCCTGGCGCGGATCGGCGTGCTCGAACAGGCAGGTGCCGTCGTACCAGGCCATGGCGTGGGCATCCTTGGGAAAGTGCGCCGGCACCCAGTCGAGAATCACGCCGATGCCGGCCTGGTGGCAGCGGTCGATCAGTTCCATTAACTCCTCGGGCCGGCCATAGCGGGCGGTCGGCGCGTAGAAGTTGGAAATCTGGTAGCCCCAGGACGGGCCGTAGGGATGCTCGGCCAGCGGCAGAAATTCGATGTGGGTAAAGCCCATGTCCCGCACATAGGGAATCAACTGGTCGGCCAGTTCCCGATAGGACAGGAATTCGCCATTGGCTTTGCGCCGCCAGGAACCGGCATGCACTTCGTAGATCGCCACCGGTCGCTGCCAGATGCGGGATTGGCCGCGTTGCCGCATCCACTCGCCGTCCTGCCAGCGGTATTTGCCGGCGCGATCATAGACCACGCTGGCGGTGCCGGGCGGCACTTCGGTGTAAAAGGCGAAGGGATCGGTTTTCAGGAACAGGTTGCCGTTGCGCGCCAGAATCTCGAACTTGTACAGCTCGCCCTCAGCCAGACCGGGCATGAACAGCTCCCAGATGCCGGAGCCGGGCCGCAACTGCATCGGATGGCGGCGACCATCCCAGTGGTTGAAGGCGCCGACCACGCTGACCCGCTGGGCGTTGGGTGCCCACACCGCGAAATGGATGCCGGCCAGACCGGCCACCTGCACCGGATGCGCGCCGAGCTTTTCAAAAATCTGGTAGTGATTGCCCTCAGCGAACAGATGGCAGTCCTGATCACTGAGCAGAGAAAAGGCCCGCGCGTAGGGATCGCTGAAGCGGTGATGCTGGCCATGCTCGGTGGCGCTCAGCCGGTAGCGCAGCCGGTCCGCTGCGCCAGCTACCCGGGTTTCGAACAGGCCGCCCTGCACCGGCTGCAGCGGGTAAAGCAAGTGGGGCCGGTCCTCGGGTTGCAGATAAGGGGCCTGCGCATCCGGCAACAGGGCACGCACCACGCTCAGGCCGGCCGTACCGGGCAGCGGATGCGGGCCGAGCAGCGCGTGCGGGTTGGTGCAGCGCCCCTCCAGCAGGGCATCGCGTTCAGCGGCGGTCAGTGTCGCCGGCGGCGTATCCTCGCGTAACAGGCAGGGCAGACCCGCTGCCGCTTCCTGCGGGGCCAGCCGCGTCGCGTAGCCGAGCGCATCGGTGCGCAGCGCATCAATGTGATAGACCTGCCGCCAGAACAGGGCATTGGCGCTGAGGAAATTGGCCACTTCCGGCCGTTCCAGATCGAACCTCAGCCCCTGCAACGCGCCGTCTGTTTCCACCTCGTACAGCGGTGCGCCATCGAACCAGCTCAGTTCCTGGCCTTCGCACGGCAGCCGTGGCGGAATCCAGTCGAGGATCACGCCGATATCGTGCTGGTGGCAGGCGTCGATGAAGGCCATCAACTCCTCGGGCCGGCCATAACGCGGGTTGGGCGTGAAATAGCTGGCGACGGTTTCATCCGCAGTCCACCAGCTCAGCTCGACATGGCTATGGCCGTGCCGGCGCAGGTGCGTCAGCACCTGTTCCGATAACTGGGTATAACGCGCCACCCGCTCGGGCGTCGCGCTGGCCTGGGCATCGAAGCTGACCCGGTGCACGCTGATGGGCAGTTCCCAGCCCTGGCCGTCCATCGCCCGCGCCATCCACGGGCCATCGCTCCAGGCATGGGGGCGCTGCAGGTCGTACACGAAGGCGGCGGTTTTGGGATAAACCTCGCTGTAGAACGCCAGCGGATCGGTCTTGAGAAACACCGCGCCCGCAGCGCTGCGAATCTCGTACTTGTACAGCTCGCCGAGATCAAGGCCGGGCACGAACAGCTCCCAGACGCCGCCGCTCTCGCGCTGCATCAGGTGGCAGCGGCCATCCCACTGGTTGAAGGTGCCGACCACGCTGACCCGGCTGGCGCGCGGCGCCCACAGGCTGAAGTTGACGCCCATCACGCCTTCCTTGATGCGCAGGTGCGCGCCCAGGCGGCTGAACAGCTTGGGCAGACGGCCCCGGCACAGCGCCTCGCCATCGGCCGGCAGAAAGGAGGGTTCGTGAATGGCGTAGGGATCGGCCAGGGTGCGGGTACCGCCGCCGGGCTCCTCGATGAGCAGGCGATAATCCAGCTCAGTGATACCCGGCAGGCGGGTAACGAATAGCCCGTCGGCGTGCAGGCGCTGCATGGCGCAGCGCGGGCTGCCGTCGGCGGGCAGCACCCAGACCCGCTCAGCCTGGGGCAGGAAGGCACGGATCAGCAGCGCCCGCTCCCGTTCATCGTAGTGAGGCCCCAACACCGTATGTGGTGCGTCATGACGCAACTCGATGATTTTGCGAACCTGTTCTTCCAGCATGTCCCTACCTTCCCCGGTTGTGCCGTCGTGCGATTAACATAGCAAAATTATGGATTCATGGGCAGCACGGACATGCGACCGGGGCGATACGCGCGCGCATCGCCCCGGCTACGGTTACGCTGGTCGCAGTGGTATTGGGCGACCGGCGGGAGGTGTGTCCCCTTATTCCTTGTCGTCGTCGTCATTGGCGTCAGCAGGAGGCGCCATGGCCGGTGCGGCTGCCGCGCCCGGCTGCCCCGGCATCGCTGCGGGACCCTGGCCGCCACGTCCACCCTTCATCCAGGCCGGACGTTCGGTAAAGAATTTATCCATGACCTGCTTCTGGGTCGGATCGAGCGCCGCGTACAGATCACCGGCGGCCTTGACCATCGCCTTCATGCTGGCCAGATTCTGCTCCATGCCCTGCAGCCGCGTTTCAAAATGCGCCAGCGCCGTGGTATCGCGATCGCGCATCATCATCCCCCGTTGGCCCTGGAACATGGCCTTATGGTGTGTATCCTGGGCAGCCAGGAAGGCATTCCAGACGGCTTCCTGCTCGGGCTTGAGCTTGAGCCGGGCCGCCAGCAGCTCCATGCGTTCGGCGTGGAACTGATGCATCATCGCCCGGTGCTGCTTGGGTCCACCGCCCATCATCGGGCCGCCCATACCCATGCCCATCATCGGGCAGGCGCCGCCGCCCATGCTGCCCATGCCACCCCAGGGACTGGCAATGGCAACCGTACCCAGGCCCAGACTCACGACAGCCGCAACGGCCAACAGGGTTTTGTGCAAGCTTTTCATCAGGTGCTCCTTCCTTAACGATCAGTGCGGCGGGTTTGCCGCGGGTCTACAGTGGCTATTAGACACCCGGTATGTAACCGGATTTTTTCCAGGGACCGGTTTTTTGTAACGATTCGTATCACTGCCGGCGGTTCACAGCGCGCGCAAATGCGGCGGCAGGCTGCTCACCGGCTGTTCCGCCGCGGGCAGACCAAGGTGGTAGCCGCGTTCGTTGAACAGCCGTGTGCAGGCATCGACCACCATTGGATCAAGCTGGGTACCGCGCATGGCTGCGATCGCGGCCAGCGCCGTTTCGACACCCAGTGCCGGCCGGTAGGGCCGATGCGAGGACATCGATTCGACGACATCGGCGACGCTCAAGATACGCGCTTCGAGCAGGATCTGCTCAGCGTGCAGGCCCAGCGGATAGCCGCTGCCGTCGAGCCGCTCGTGGTGCTGGAGCACCGTTTCGGCAATCGGCCAGGGAAAGGGAATACTCGCCAGCACATCATAGCCGGCCTGCGGATGCAGCTTGATCAGCGCGTATTCGATTGGGCTGAGCCGGGAAGGCTTGACCAGGATTTCCGCCGGTACCTGAATCTTGCCCAGATCGTGCACCACGCTGGCCAGACGCAGCCCTTCGATGCGGTCGGCATCCAGGCCCATTTCGGTGGCGATGGCGACCGCCAGCCCGGCAACCCGCTGCTGATGACCGCCGGTATAGGGATCGCGGCGTTCAACGATCGAGGCGACGGCGGCGATGGTCTGTTGCAGGATCTCGCGCCGGCGCTGCTCCTGATCGAGCCGCTCCTGCTGGGCGCGCTTCAGGGCGGCCTGGGTGCGCAGCGCGGCCACGCCATAGCCGAGGCTATTGGCCAGATCCTGGAATAAGGCATTCTCGGTGGCGCCAAAGGCGCCGACGTTGCGCGAGTGCACCAGCAACACGCCGAACACCTGCCCACCGATCCGCAGCGGCACCGCCAGCAGTGACTGGATGCCGTGGTGTCGCGCCACCTCCCACCAGGGCATGCAGGCCGGTTGTGCAGTGATTTCGGCGCTGGTCTGCGGCTGTCCGCAGCGGATCGCCTCGCCATAGGGACCCTGGCCAAGCGGGCTGTCATCCCAGCGCAATTCGATCCCGTGCAGATAGTCGGCCTGGGAGCCGGATGCCGCTACGATGCGGATCGAGCGTGATTCATCCAGCAGCGCCTCGCCTACGCCGACGCAGGCATAGGCATCGGCATAGGTCAATGCCGCGCACAGGGTCCGGTACAGCTCGGCCTCGGACTGCGCGCCGAGCAGGGCCAGGACGCAGCGGTTGATCACCGCCTGGGTCCAGTCCAGCCGGTCGAGGATCTGCCGGGTGCGATGCCGCTCACTGCTATCGCGGAAGCTGCTAAACACCACCTCGCGCTCACCCAGGCGCAGTGCGCCGCCTGAGGTGGCCTCGACGGTCACGGCATGGCCATCGGCATGCTGCAGGACGATGTCCACCAGGGGCAGCGGGGCACCGGCGGTACGGGTGAAATAGGGTGCTGCCTGGGTCCGCCACAGCGGTGGCACCAGCGCGCTGTAGTGGCGACCGATCAGTACCGCATGAGCATAGCCAAGCAGGGCAACCGTCGCCGGATTGGCATCGACAATGCGACCATTGTCGATGTCCGTGATGAAAAGCGCATCCTGAGTACTCTCCCAAAGCGTGCGCCATTGCCGCTCACGGTCGGCAATGGCCTGCTGGGCCTGCTGCCGCTGCTCCAGCAGATCGAGCAGGCTGCCGAGCAGCACCGTGCCGAGCAGTTGCGCCAGCGCCAGCATCGGCCCTAGGGTGATGAAGAGCTGCTGTCCGATCGCTGGCGGGGCAATCAGCAGCAGCGACAGTGCCTCGGTGCAGCCCACGGCCACGCCCGCGCTGAGAATGAGCAGGCGCGGTCGCTGCCGGCCCGGCGCGTAGCGCGCCCAGCCGTGGACCAGCCCCAGGCAGGCCAGATAGGCGGCAGCGAATCCGAGCACGCCGGGCATCGCCCCGGCACCGCCCAGCAGCCCGCGATAGAAAGCGCCGGCCAGCACGGTGATCAGGCCGACCCAGGGGCCGCCGAACAGCGTCGCGGCTGCCACGATGGCGCCGCGCACGTCGATGATCACCCCCGGCGCTACTGTCAACGGTGCGGCCAGGGTCAACAGCACGGCCGCGACCATGAAGATCGCCTTGACCAAGGGATTGAAGCGCGCCCAGACCGCTGGCGGCAGCACGGTATCCACAGCAATGAAGACCGCTGCCAGAGTGCACAGGGCCGCGAGTGTGCCGGCCAGACCGATCATAGGTTGCGAAAACTCCATGGCTGCATATCCGCGCTGATGCTGCGAAGGGGTCGCGCCAGCCCGGAAGGTACACCCCCGGTTTGCGGCTGGCCGACATGGACACTGTAACTGTAAGTTGTGAGTCGGTGCAGGGCTAGCGCAATCGCGATTCAGTACGCGGCGGGCGGCGGTCTACAATCGCGATATCCCGCAAGGGCTTTATTCCTTCAGGTTAATCACAACCGCAATGAATGATCATCTGCTCATCGTTGATGACGATCCCGGCCTGCGTGAACTGCTCACCGACTATCTGGGCCGCAATGGTTTCCGGGTCAGCAGCGCCGGTGATGGCCGGGGATTGTGGGCGGCACTGGAGCGCGAAACGGTGGATCTGGTGATTCTCGATCTGATGCTGCCGGGCGATGACGGGCTGGTGCTGTGTCGCACCCTGCGTGCCCGCTCGCCGATCCCGATCATCATGCTCACCGCGCGCGGCGACGCTACCGACCGCATCGTCGGTCTGGAAATGGGCGCTGACGACTATCTGCCCAAGCCGTTCAACCCGCGCGAACTGCTGGCACGGATCAAGGCCCTGCTGCGGCGCACCCGCAGCAATGATGCCGCTGAACCGCTCGAGAGCGGTACGGTGGCCCGCCTGTGCTTTGCCGGCTGGTGCCTGGAGGTGGCCACCCGGCAACTGATCGCGCCCGAAGGTCTGCGCGTGCCGCTCGGCGCGGCCGAATATCGCTTGCTGCGCGTGTTCCTCGACCATCCGCAGCGCATACTCAGCCGTGATCAGTTGCTGGACCTGACCCAGGGCCGTGAGGCGACGCCCTTTGATCGCAGTATCGATGTGCAGGTCAGCCGCTTGCGGCGGCGGCTGCGCGATGATCCACGCGAAGCGACCCTGCTTAAGACCGTGCGCAGCGAAGGCTATCTGTTCGCGGCGCCGGTCAGGCGTGACTTCTGATGCGCCTGCTGCCGCGGTCTTTGTTTGGGCAACTGGCGCTGTTCCTGGCTGTGGGTCTGGCGCTGGCGCAACTGCTCAGCGCGGCGATTTTGCTGCAGGACCGTGATCAGGCGCTGTCGCAAGTGCTCGGTGGCCACATCGCCCAGCGCATTGCCGCGATGGTCAGGCTGCTTGATACCCTGGACAGCGCCGAGCGGCAGCGATTGGTGGCGGCACTGGATCTGCCGCCGACCCGGCTGAGCCTGGATCTGCCTTGGGCGGATGATCTGCCCGCCGATGAGCGCTACCACACGACCCTGTTTCGGGCCTTGCTGCGCCGTCAGCTGGGTGGCGAGCGACCGTTTCAATTACACATCAGCGACGAGCTGCCCGAGCCGCCACCCCCGCCGCCGCCACCCTTGGGCGCGGAGCCCCGGCGTGGTCCACCGCACTGGCGCATGCGCGCGATGATGCTGGGGTTGCGCAATTTCGTGGTTCAGGTGCGTCTGGCCGATGGCACGGTGGCGACCTTTCAGCAAGTCTTGCCCGAGGAAGTGCTGGCCTGGCCGGCGCGGCTACTGCTGACCCTGTTGGTCCTGCTGGTGTCGGTGGCCGTGGTCGTGGCGCTGGCGGTGCGTGCCTTGACCCAGCCGCTGACTGTGTTGGCGCGGGCGGCGAATGATCTGGGGCGCGATATCCATCAGCCGCCGCTGGTCGAAGCTGGGCCGCTGGAGGTGCGCGCTGCGGCGCGGGCCTTTAACACCATGCAGGGCCGGCTGATCCGCTATATCGAGGATCGTGACCGCCTGCTGGCCGCGGTTTCGCATGATTTGAAAACGCCGATTACCCGCTTGCGGTTGCGTGCCGAACTGCTCGACGATCCGTTGCTGCGCGACAAGATTCAAGGTGATCTCGACGATATGCAGCACCTGGTGCAGGCTTCGCTGGACTTTCTGCGCGGCGGTGATCACGCCGAGCCGATGGTGCCGACCGATGTTGATGCGCTGCTGGAATCACTGCAGGAGGATGTTGAGGATATCGGCTTTAGCCTGGCCATTCAGGGCGTGACCCTGGCCCCGCTGCGCTGCCGGCCGCTGGCACTGAAGCGGTGCCTGGGCAATCTGGTGGATAACGCGCTGCACTATGGCTGCGCTGTCGAAATCGTGGTGTGCGACACGCCCGAGCGGCTGACGCTGCGGGTTTGCGATCGTGGGCCGGGCATTCCCGAGGCGCAACTGGAGCAGGTGTTCGCGCCGTTCTATCGCCTGGAAGGCTCGCGCAGCCGCGATACCGGCGGTACCGGCCTGGGCCTGAGCATTGCCCGGGGGATTGCCCGCGCCCATGGCGGTGAACTGAGCCTGCGCAACCGGCCGGGTGGCGGCCTGGATGCAGTGCTGGAACTCCCGCGCTGAGCAGACGCCTATAGCCTGAAATGCCCGTCAACCGTGTATCGCAAGGAGAACCGCATGGACACCACAGCGCATGATCTGCACACACTGTTCGCGCAACTGGGTCTGCCGAACGATGCCGCCGCCATCAGGACCTTTATCAGGTCTTGCGCGAAAGACCCCGTCCTTACTTCGGCTTCGCTCAGTACAGGTCAGGGCGGGGATGGAGAGCGCGGCGAACGAAGTTCGCCTTCTTTTTGTGCCGCATAGTCAGAAAGCACTTTTTGGATCAGATTGGACAAATTGCGCCCGTCCAGTATAGCGAGTTTCCGCAGTCGCTCTTTCAGTTCCTTGTTGATTTTCATGTGCAAAATTTCGCTAGTCATGTTGAATCAAATAATCTTTATTGTTAGTGTTAACAACATGATACGCAGCTACCGCTATCGGCTCAAGGACTCCAGTTCCGCTTTGCAGCTCAACAGGTTGGCGCGGGCGTGCAACGTCGTCTGGAACTTCTGCAACGAGTCGCAGGAACATGCGCTGCGCTGGCATCAGCGCTGGCCGACTTATCAGGACTTGTGCAAATTAACCACCGGCAGCAGCAAGGAACTGGGCCTGCATTCCCAGACGGTGCAAGCGGTCTGTGATCAATACGCCACGCGCCGCCAGCAATTCAAGAAACGTAAATTGCGCTGGCGTGGCAAGCGGTCGCCGGGGTGGGTTCCCTTTAAAGCCTCTGGCGTTAAAGTGGTTGAAGATACCGTGCGGTATGCCGGTCACACCTTTCGCTTCTGGAACAGTCGGGAACTGTCCAGACCGATCAAATGCGGCAGTTTCAGTCAGGATTCGCGGCAACGCTGGTACGTCAATTTTGTGGTTGAAGTGCCGGAAGCGGAAGCCACAACCGGAACCAGGCATATTGGCATTGACTTGGGTCTGAAGACGCTGGCCACCTGTTCGGATGGCCGCAAGATTGAAGCGCCGCGCTGGTATCGGCATCAGCAACGACGGATTGCTGAGCATCAGCGGAAAAAGCGTTCCCGCCAAGCGCGGAATCTACAGGCCAAGATTGCCAATCGGCGCTTGGATTTCCTGCACAAGGCATCTGATCGGCTCACCAAGGAATGTGAATTGATTGTCGTGGGCGATGTCGGAAGCGCCCGGCTGGCAAAAACGAATATGGCTAAATCGGTCAATGACGCCGGTTGGGCCACGTTTAAAAACCTGCTTTCCTATAAAGCGATTGCGCGGAAAGTCGTGTATCGAGAAGTCTCGGAGAGACTCTCAACCCAAACCTGTTCCGGTTGCGGTGCCATCGGCGGCCCAAAAGGTCGAGAAGGTCTTGGGGTCAGAGAATGGGCGTGCGGTGAATGCGGTGTGGTCCATGACCGTGACGTGAACGCAGCACTGAACATTCTCCGTATGGGGCATCATACGCTGGCTCTGAAGTGAGTCAGGAATCCCCTCCCTTCAGGGACTCCCTTCAGGGACTCCCTTCAGGGAGAGGAGGATGTCAAGATAGTCGGGCGGCTCAGCGACCCCCGTTCAAAACATTCAACCGTTGCAACCCTGCCGGCCCGGTATGCCGCTACCGGGACCGGTTTCCGGCCGGAGTCCGCCCGATCATGTTCTCATCCACTCATCCCCGTTTTCGCCTGCGCGACCTGCATCGTGCCCTTGCTCTAGTGGTGCTCGCTGCGGTCAGCACCCTGAGCGTAGCCGCCAGTGTGCCCGACAACAGTAGCGCGCCGCTGGGCATTAACATCAGCACCATCACCTACTGGAGCAGTGAATGGCCGGTGGTGGACGAGATGAAGCGCTCCAATAAATGGCTGACCCAGTGCGACACCCGCAATTCGCCCGCCTGCACCGCAGCGATCTGGGACACGGGCGAACAGAGTCGTCTCGATCTGGACGCGCACGGCTGGGTGCGCTCGCTGCCGGCAACAAATGATGCGGCGGTGCGTTATCGCACCATCGCCACGCTGATGCTGCAGGGCGATGGCGGTTATCACCCGGCCGGACAATACATCGTGCTGTACGACGGGGAAGGCACGCTGGACTATCAATTCGACGCCAGCCGCAATGCGGCACTGTCCACGCCCGGTCGCGATGTGCTGGATGTCAAGGCTGGCACCCTCGGCATCCTGCTCAAGATCACTGCCACCGATCCACGCCGCACCGGCAATTATTTGCGCAATATTCGCGTCATCCGCCCCGGCGGGGTCTGTAACGACGATCCCTTCACCTATGCCGAGGATGCCAGCGTCTGCCAGGCCCGCGGCGAGCGCTATACGCCCTTTATCGAGCGTTATGCTGACGAACCGTTTCACCCGCTGTTTCTGCACGACCTGCGCCCGTTCCGGGTGATCCGCTTCATGGATTTCCTCAACACCAATAACAGCACGCTGCAAAGCTGGGCGCAGCGGCCCAGGCTGGAGGATGCGCGCTGGACCGGTCCCGGTGGTGCGCCGCTGGAACTGGCGCTGGATCTGGCCGTGCGCCTGAATGCTGATCCCTGGCTGAACATGCCGATTCAGGCCGACAACGATTATGTGCAGCGCAGCGCCCGTTTGGCCCGTGAACGTCTGCGGCCCGGCCAGCGCGTCTATGTCGAATACGGCAATGAGGTCTGGAACGATCTGTTCAGCGCCGGCGCCTGGGTACAGCAGCAGGCCGTAAAACGCTGGCCGGATCAGCCCGGTGGCCCTTCGCCCTATACGCGCCGTGCCAACTGGTACGGGATGCGCGCGGCGGAAATCTGCCGGCTGTGGAAACGGGAATGGGGCGCGGACCGGGCGCAGGTACAGTGCGTGATCGGCGGCGCGCCTACCAATACCTGGATCAACGAGCAGATGCTGGCCTGTCCGCTGGCAGCGGCGGAAAACGGTGGCCGCACCTGCGCCGAGGGCATGACGGCCCTGGCGATCGCGCCCTATTTCGGCTCGCACCTCGGCCTGTCCAAGAATGCGCCGACTGTGGCTACCTGGACCGAGCAATGGGATGGTGGGCTGCTCAGCCTGTTTCAGGAACTGGCGCGGGGCGATGTGCTGAATGCGCCGGGTGGTCTGTCACTGCCGGCAGTGTATGACTACATCGACCGGCAGCGTGTCCTGGCCGAGCGCTATCGGCTGGTGCTGGTCGCCTACGAGGGCGGGCAGCATGTGGCCGGAGTCGGCAATGTCCAAAACGATGCCCGACTGGAAAAACTCTTCACCAGTGCCAACCGCGATCCACAGATGGGCGCGCTGTATCTGGATTATCTCAATGGCTGGCGCCAGCACGGCGGCCAGTTGTTCGTGCATTTCAATAGCGTTGGCCGCTACGGCAAGTTCGGCAGCTGGGGCGCTAAGGAATATCAGTCGCAGACCGGTGCGCCCAAGTACGATGCCCTGCTGCGCTTCATCGCCGATAATCCCTGCTGGTGGGATGGCTGTGCGTCAAGCCGCGTTTCAGGCGGCCCGGCAAGTCGCCGCCCAGATGCGTGCGCAAGGGCTGGCTATCCATAATCGCTCCAGCGGCGCTCTGCTTGAACTGAGCACTCGCGGGTTGAAACATGCGAAAACCATGTCCGGCGATCTTCGCGCCGCGCTGCTCATGTACAAGCTCCCTACTGCGCTGGCCCGGGCCATCTATGTCAAATCCGAAACGCCGGATGCGCGCAAACACCATCAGCAGCACTTAGTGGCTTACCACAAGTTTGCGATTCCCGGCTGCCTGCCCCCGCCTGCCTCCGATTTACGCGCCGGCGACTGGCAACAGATCGGGAACTTCAAGGATTTGACCCATGCCCCTGCTCCCTGATCTGGAACCGCTAACCTGCTGCCCGACGGATCAGGTCCTGGACCAGCGTATTGAAGTCCTTGATGCGGAATACGGATGCGTCAGCCATGGCGGATCACCGGAGCGGGAAGGTCAGGTTGAGGTCGGTGGGCGTGTTGCGATTCACCGGGACGACATGCGCCTGCAAATAGAGTTGATCACCCTGGGCAGCGGTGCGCACCTGACTGGTCTGGGCTACGCGCGGGTCCTGAGCAATCGCGCGGCGCACCGTGCCGATCAACATCGCCTGCTGGCTGCGCTGATTGCGCAAGCCCAGCAGCACGTGCGTATCGCAGCCATACTCGGGGTGGGCCAGCAGATCGCCGGTAGGCGTTTTGAGCCGGTGCGCCAATGCCTGGCGAAGGTTCGCGTTGCCGCTGATGATCGACCAATCGCCGCCGTCAGTCGCCGCCACGCGGCCTTGCGGCAAGGCGGTATCGATGCCCAGCACGTCATCTGCAACCTGCACCGTCTCCGACACGCTGCCAATCGGGATAGCGATGCGATCACCCCATAGCAGGGTGGCACGCTGGCGGTCCGCTGCGTTCAGGCTGTCGATGATGTACGGCGGGCGCAACTGGTTGATGTTGGCCAGTTCGACCCAGCGCAGGGCATCACCCAGTTCACGCAAGGCAATCCGGCGCAGGCTGTCGCCGGGCTGAACGTCTGCCCAGCGGGTATAGGTCGGCGTGCTCACGAGACCGCCCGGCAAGTCGCCGCCCAGATGCGTGCGCAAGGGCTGGCTATCCATAATCGCTCCAGCGGCGCTCTGCTTGAAC
>OFSA01000051.1_pt1 | contig 20253 bp, 16 predicted proteins | sample 1543241 | NCBI WGS metagenome assembly OFSA01 (sample SAMN05442508, study PRJEB24371) | freshwater metagenome | isolation source: Freshwater Lake | place: Canada: Niagara | collected 2012-08-09 | reverse complement strand
CTTCTCTTATCTCGAGTTTATGAACTTGGAAACAAACACTATCGCTTTAGCGAGCAAGTGCTCGAAGATGCGAGAATAAATCTTCATACTATGATCGAAGAAGTGATTCTTGGTCAAATGATAGATGTCCAGATGATGACTGGTAAAAATACAACCAAAGAAATGATAGAAAAGAAAAATATGTTTAAAACGGCTTCATATACCTTTACCAGACCACTGCTTACAGGTGCAATCTTGGCTTGAGCTGATCAAACACAAAAAAATCTCGTTATAGAATTAGGAAATGCCCTATGAGTTGCCTTCCAGATGAAAGATGATTTGATGGATATTACACTTGGAGACAAGACTAAGTCTTTGTTTTCAGATATTCAAGAAGGTCAACAGACTTACTTCACTCAGTATATCAAAGAAAATGGCTCTCAATCAGATAATGATTTGCTCTCGTCATGTATGGGACAAAGCTTAGATAATAATCAAATAGAGGCCCTTCAAATAATGTTTAAAGAAAGTGGCGCAATAGAAGCAGGTATCACTCGTATGCTTGAATATACAAAAAAAGCCAAAGCACTTCTCAACGCAATTACGTTTCAAAACACCTTGGCTTATGATGGAATTATAGGTCTCATTTCGAAGATAGAGCATCTTTAGCAATTTTCTTATGTTTATGGCTTGATGCGATATAATGTAGTTTTAGAAAGAAAGAAAGGACAAAGAGAATCCAACCAGTCAAAGCAAAGACAGAAATAAATGTAGGTTCTGCATGCTTTTTCTGTATATTTTCTTTTATTGCTTGGACGACTGCATTTTGATCAAATACACATCCCATTTTCTGACTCAAAGATGCCATGACATCCAATTGGGAAAGATCTTTATTTGCTATAAATGAGGCTATCATACCAGAACATTCTTGAGGCGATCCTAATACAGATGCTAGTTTGTCAAGAGATGCTCTTAACATTGCAGGAGTAAGATTCTGATCAAAAAGGATTCCTGTTGATGTTCTAAAATTAAATACTTTCTTGGTCTCATTTGGTCATCCGTATGACTGTTTATCTGCTATTTTGATAGACAAATCTAGTTGTTTGTCCAAAGGTAGCCATGTGCTTGGATAGAATGTTAAATTATCATTATTCCAAACTAATGCACTATCTGATCAACTATATGTCTTCCCGGCAAAATGTACACGAAGACTATTTTTATCTACTCATTTTCCCGTATCTTTGATAGAGAATACAAAATAATTATCTATAGCCAATACTCATGATTCATTAAGTGGTTTAAGGAGATTAATTGTAGGTGGTAGGCTATCAGGTTCACATTCTGAAACCTTACTAAATGTCACATTTTGTTCTACAAATATTTGGATTTTTTCTGCTGTTTTACTCATTACATAAGAAGGTTTGCGAATTGCAAACAGAGTCCCTGTTGTGTTTTCATTACTTTTGAATGAAATAGTAAACAGTTTTGTGGTATTTCAACTGATCGGAGCATCCAACACAGTAGCTACGATTTTATCATATTCGATTTGAGTATCTAGTATATTTTTAAATGGATCAGCTGGTTTGATATTTAGAATTTGGATAGCAGTAGGATCATAATTTACAATTAGACGCAAACTAGAAATATTTTCTTTTGCCGTACTTTTCAAAGACACTGTTATTTCATTTAAACAACCAGCATGAAAACTATCTGATGGAGCAAATCTTGCATCAGTATATTGAGGATCCAAAGAAATTTGAGCAGCAAATCCCATTCCACAAAAACCTGTGACAGCAAGTCATAGTGCAAGAAGTTTTTTCGACATTAGCGATTATAAGATGTAAATATTAGCATAAGACTATACTTTACGTTCCATTTTTCAAACCGTTTTCATATTTTTCTTTAGACTATTTGTCTTTTTGGGTTTTGGTAATGTTGAGGCACAGAGTTCACAAAGGTTAGAACAGAGTTCTGCAAGCATATATAACTGATGCAAAGAGATGATATCAAAAAGAGATTGTCCTTCTTGAAACTTAGTAAAATTGAGTTCTAAATGAATTCAATAATCTTTGCTTCCAGTTCGCTCTTTCCAATTATCTGCATACACAAAATCAAATTTCACTACTGGATCTTTTTCATGGATAAGAAAGTCTCTTTGTTTGACAAAATCTTCAATATTGAGAATAATCCCAGATGTTGTAGTGTGACTCAATACATTTCTAATCAGTCTAATACTTTGTTCAAATGAAAAATATTGAGATCAAAGTCTCTGTGAACTATAGGTGAAAAATGGAGAATTGCTATCTAAAAGCTCTCTCATAATCCCAAAGATTCCTCTAAACGCACTGACTTCAATCAGATAGCCAAAAATATTTTTTTTATCAGGATTCTCATGGATTTGATTCATGAGTGATTTGATCATAGGGAGTTTGATTCCAAAAGAAGAATGTTCTCCTGTAGCTATACGTAAATCGGCAACGGTAATTTCATGCTTTTCTGATTTGATATGATGTTCCATATATTTTCCCAACATCAAAAATCTGTAATAACTTTGAATCATTTGAATGTTGTTGCTAAGTGTTGTTGTATTCATAGTGAGAAATAAAGCTTCAAGCATTAAGCTTTTAGCTAAAAGCTATTTTTACTATAAATAATTCTAGATCAATTCCCAATCTAAAATCATTTTAGTACTTTTTCGATATCTTTGAGTGCTGAAATTTGGATATATCGTCAGTGCTGAGTGATTCATGGTTTTCCTCTATTGATATGAATCGGCTCTATTCCAGCAGCAAATGATCATTTTACATCAGCATGAAAGCTATCTCAAATCATTATAGTTTCCTGTGGGGAAATTCCAGACTGCTTTTGCAGTTCTTCAAAAATTTTGGTATCAGGTTTTGCGGTCCCTACTTCAAAAGATAATGCTTTGTAATCAAAGGTTCATGCTGGGATCATATGGTCTATTGGATAAGCATAAAGCTTGCTTAAATTGGAAACCACAGCAGTTTGATAGCCATTATTTTTGAGGAATTGGATAGTTGATTCAAAATCTGGATATATTTTTAGTCCTGATAATTGTACTCAGACATCATCATAAAAACGGGATAATTCTGTATCAAAATTTGGTTTATTTTTTATCTCTTCAGGTAAAATATCCTCAATAGTATTGGGGCTAGTCATCAAGAGATAAGATAGTTGGGTAGCTATGTTTTTCTCTATTCATAAAACAGAAAAAAACCTTTTGTAGGGATTCTCAGTTGTTCACTTATCAATCCACGTCTCGTACATATTGAATGCTACCAATTTCGGTTTAGTCATCATCTTCTTCATCATCAATTTTTGCATCTTCAGTCTTTTTCTTGATTTTCTCAAATCCGAGTTGTCCACAAGCAGATTTTACACTTCTTCCCATAGAGTCTCTAACCGTTGTAGTTACCCCACCTTTTTCTAAGATTTTTTGAAAATTACGAATAGTCTCCATATCGCTCTCACCAAGTGCAATTGCAGGGTTTGTATTGTAAGGAATCAAGTTTACATGAGCAAGTCTTCCGCGCAAAAGATTAATCAACTCTCTAGCTAATTCAGGTTTGTCTGTCTGATCTTTGATCATAATATATTCATAGAAGATTCTATTGTTGGTTGCTTTTACATACGCGTCTATTACAGACATAAGTTGAGGAAGCGGAAATTTTCTTGCGATTGGCATCAATTTTTCGCGAAGATGTTGGTTTGGTGCGTGAAGTGAAATCGCGAGTTTTACATCGATGACATCATCGATCATTCTTCTAATCCCAGAAACAATTCCAGCAGTTGAGATCGTAATATGTCTCTTAGACAAAGAAAGTCTGTCTTGTTGGAGCATGACCTGGATAGAATGTCTCACTGCTTCATAATTGAGAAGTGGTTCACCCATTCCCATAAAGACTACGTTTCTTACCGCATGGAAAGTATTGTCGTCTTTTTTTCCAAACTTAGCTTTGATATAACTATTTGCATATAATACTTGAGAAATAATTTCATCTCGAGTAAGATTTCTACTAAATCCAAGTTTCCCAGTTACGCAAAAAAGACAATTCACAGGGCATCCTACTTGTGAAGAGATACAAAGAGTGATTCTATTGATCTTTGGTTTGTTATCTTTGACGTGTTTCGCAGGTTGTCGATGATAGATAATCACACTTTCAATAATGTGCCCATCATGAGTTCTAAAGGCGATTTTGGTAGTTTGTTTGTCTTCAAGCATTTTGTCTACTTCTAGAGAAAGTATACGAAAATTAGCCTGCAAATCTTGTTTGAGATCCTTGGAGAGGGTAGTCATATCCTCCCATTTGGTATTTTGAGTATTATAGAGTTCATAAAAAATCTGTTTAACCTTGAATGGTTGGAGTTTATTTGCTTTGGCGTAAGCCGCTACAGCATCATCATCAAAAAGCACAGGAAGCATAAGATATGTTTCATAGAGTAAAATATGTGTTCTTTCATATTTTTGGAGTATACAGTTTTCCTGCCAAAACACAAAGAGAAATAGAGACTGTTTGTATATTATCATATATTAAAAGAATAATTATAGAGATGTCAATCGTTTTTTTTGTGTGGAAGTGATTTATTTTACAAAAAAGACAATAACGATTATACTATATAAATAGATTTATCCGTACACTACTATATAATGGCGTCTAGTATAATAAATAAAGCTGAAGATAAGGATCCATATGATGTTGTTTTTCTTGTTTTTCAGAAATATTCTTTAGAACAAAAAATAACTAAGATTAATGATATTATAAATGTTATGAATGGGTCTGAAGAAAAGATATTACAAGATATAATAGCTTTATGGTCTGCTATTGAACATCCAACCGATAAATATTGTAATGATATTATGAAAATGATATTGGTATTGATAAATACTTTACATAAGAATGATTCCCAAAAATATACTACTATCGCTCAAAATATTCAAGAAAAGATAAATATGTTACATCAAAAAGAAGCAAGAGAAAACGAAGAATATGATGTAGATACCATATTGAATAATATATAATAAATCTTTAGCTATGTATCTAAGATAAAAAATGACAATAGATGTTTTAAAAAAATCATCAGAAGATAATCGTGACTTTGACGATAAAATTTTGTCAAAGAAAGAAATTACTTACTTAAAAGATAAGATTGCTGAATGAAATACTGATGAAATAAAAAAAACATTAATAACAGAAGTGATGAATTTTTGAAATCCAACTATTTCAGACAAGTTATCAAAATTTAAAACTACACCATGAAATATTTGGGATAAGTATCATGCATGCTCATTGACTAATGAAGATATTGCATTATTTCAATTTTTAAACAATTTAAAGAATCCAACAAAGAATATTGCAATAGATGGCTTACTTGGACCAAAGACATATTCTGCTCTTTTCGGATATGAAGTATGATTAAAATATGATATTAAAATCACAAGAGATAATTTAAGAAAAAAATTTCCTCTAAATGGTCCTGTGAAACTTACTGATGACTTTGTTAATGTATGGGCGAAGGCAATATCCAACAAACAAAATCCATTTACTTATGAGGGGAAATCTTTGATGTGGAGATATGATACAGTCATTAGTGTTACTGCAAGTAAAGACAAATATATACAAACACAGGATGTGAAAAATATGAAAGAATATAAAGAAATACTTTCCCTCAAAAAAGATCCTATAAATACTGTTGATAGAGTAAAAGACCCACTTTTAGATGCTACAATTCATGAAACAGCAACTGAACTTTGAATATCTGAAAATTTGGTAAATAGTTTAATGGCTAAGATAATTAAACTTCAAAATATTGCAAAAAAATCCCCAGCAGAAGCAGCTAATCAGTTAGTTAAATATGCAAAGGAAGATCCAGAGTTATTTAGTAAAATTATGGAAAAAATGGGACCTGCAATGTCAGCAGCTCCTATATTAGCTTTTTTAAAGAATCCAATATTTCAAAAGACATTGAAAGGAGCATGAATAATATGATGAGTATTACAATGGAACTCGCTAATAGGTGCATGGAATAAGAAGCCAGATGCAAGGTTTTGAGAAAAAATGAAGGAATTGGGAATGACTTGATTTGATATTGCAAAGTATATGGTCCCGTTTGCAGGTAATTTATTTGATTATGCTGATGGTAACGAGGCCCGAAAGAAAGGGGAATACTGATGGGCTGCTTTTAGCTATGGAACTTGAACATTATGAATGGTTTTGGATGTGGTTTCATTGACTTGAGTTTGAACAGCTCCATGACAATGAATTAAACTTTGATTGAAGTGATGAATGAAAGTTGCAAAGAATGCAAAAAATTTAACAAAAGCATGATGATTACTTCTTGATGCTGGTAAATCTGTAAAAAGTAAGCTTGATGATGGAGCAAAACGACTTGTAAAATTAGCCACAGATCCTATGGCGCAGAAAAAGTTTATACAAGCAAATGCAGGAAAATTAGATACTGCTTTAGCCGCACTAGAAAAACTTACAAAATTAGATACAGGTAGTAAGATTCTGAATGCTTTGACAGCAGCCCCTCGTTATTTAATAAAAGAAACTATTGATGGCTTACTTCGTACATTGTCATTTGGCTTTGTTGGTGTTAAGGGGTTTAATACTGTAAAAGATCTTTCGTGACTTCGTAAATGGTTAAAATGACGAAGAATGCCCAAAACAAAATATTCGTGATCTGAAAAGTGGTGAACTGATGATGTATCGGGAGATAGTAAGGTATCTTCTAAGAGTAAAAATGTAAATGAGAAAAGTAATGAGAAAAATAACAATATAAAAGATAATCTTGCTCAAATTGATTCAGAATTAGCTAAATCAACATTACAAAGAGATGTTAAGCAAGAGATTAAGACAAGTATTGATGAGGTAAAAGTATTGGAAAACAAAGCATCTATTTCAGCTAGTGAGGTAGAAAATATTTCTGCTAAAATAGAAAATATTTCTAAAACACCAAAACAAAATAAAAATCTTCAGTCAGTTAAATTACGAAATAAACTAAAAGAACATATAAAGAAATTAAGAGGTTTTGTAGATACAAAGCTGACATGAGTGGCAGAAAAGATGGTTAATAGAGAGACTTTAAAAGGAATGGAAGCCAAAAGAAATTATTGGCAAAGAATTAATGATCAATTTCAGAAACAAATAAAAAATGGTGGATCAACAGAACAAATAATTATAGATGGTAAATTAGGTAAAACAACCATAACAAAAGACCAAATTAAAAATGAACTTATTGATATTCAAGACAAGATTAATTTTATGAAATGAAAGAGAATTGATGTTATAAATCAGCCTTCTGCTGAATCTTTGTGAAAGATGGACAATGATAGGGTTATTTCTAATCCAGATATATATATGGGAGACTGAATATATAGAAATGCTGATTTTAAAGTTGATAACAATAAATCAACACCTCATGTCAAAGAAGAGCTAAATTTTATAGCACAAAACAAAATAGAAGCAGTAGAAGGGAATGTTTCAAAAATATTTCAGAAAGTAATAGATACTATTTCTGAATCTGAATCATATTCTGTTTGAGTTGAAAAGATTTCTCTTTCAAAAAAAGAGGTAATGAATGATTTCTTAAATGCTTGATTTGAGCCTAAACATATATTAAAAATTGGATGAAAGCAACTGTATTTTACCAATCAAGTATCGACATCATCGGGTTGAAGAAGATATATTGTTGGATATACTTCTGAGTGAGAAGTGAGATTGTTTTATAGATCTAACTCAGAAGGAGAATGGCGTTCAACTCCATGATCACGTTGGCCTGATAGTGGACTTAGTAAATGAGAATTTCTTGAAAATGCATCATATGAAACCACAACAAAGGTAGATTCTAGAATCTCAACTATTTTTGATTCATATGATTTTGAGTTGACTAAAACAAATCAAGATCCAGTTGATGTTAGTTTAAATGTTAATAAAGGTAGTGTATTAACAGTTAAGGAATTTAATAAACCAGCAATGGAAAGGGAAATCTCTATAGATCGTATGTTTAATTGAAACATAAGCAATCATGCGGTAGATTTTTACATGAGAAGATCTGTTGAAGATTCAAAAAAATGATATGAAAATCTACAAATACCATGATTTGATATGAATTCTATGAGAATAGATTCAAAGAATGGATATAATCTAAACCATAATCATTTATGAGAAGTGCACGTAGATATTGTGCATGCGAAATGGTATGGTAAAGATATTGATATCCATTTTGCTCATGCAATAAACAATAACCCCAATGAAATATTTATTACAAATATAGTTTATTCTGATGCTAAAATAAATTCTTTTGGAGTATATGATCATCAAATAAATGCATGACCATTAGTAGCTAAACCCATTGATTATGCTACTAGGGATTCGTGGCAAGTACCTTCAGATGCTAAATTTACAAGATACGGGGATGTATATATGGATATACGTAAAATTTACCAAGGAATGCCTTTAATTAAAGAGTATAAACAAAAGATATTATCGTAAGCCATAAAAATACAGTATAATGTTTTCTTAAATGATAGATAAAATTAAAATCATAATTCAGATTTCACTCTTGCTTATTTCTCCAAATAATCCCATGAGACAAAAATCAGACTCACAATGCAGTCCGAATACAAACCAAAGTCAGAATAAACATAATATCCCGAAGAATATTAGTGAACTTATTTATCGCTAATGATAGCAATTATTTCGCATTGTAATACTTTTTTATTACTTTTTTATTACTTTGAGAAATAACACTCTTCACTTTTTCTTGCAATTCTCAAAAAAATGATTATATTTCTTATATTCATATTTAAAGTATAATATAAGAAATGAATATAAGAAATTTTACAATGGAATTTGGAGAAAAGTATCCTATTAGTGTCCGCCATATTAGGCTAAAGGATAGGGATTTTCCATTACAACAATTACATACACGAGAGCAAAAGGGCTGGATTTTTAATCTCATTAGGGGTCGATGGATTTTGCCGAAGACAAGATTGGAAAAGGGTATCGCTTTAGTTGTCTGTAATATGATCTATGAGCCATCATATCTTAGCTTAGAATGGGCTTTGAGGTATTATAATGTAATCCCTGAGTCGGTATCTTGGTATACTGCCTGTACTACCAAAAAGACCCAAACCTACCACACAGAACTTGGTAGTTTTGTGTATCGTACAATACAGCCTCGTTATTATCGATGATATGATCTGGTAAATATAGGAAATTATTCACATATCCGTGTTGCATCACCAGAAAAAACGATCTGTGATTATATCTATTTACATCCAGAAATTATCCATAAGGACGATTTTGAAGAACAAAGAATAAATAGAGAAGTCCGAAAAGAAATAGCATCTGATAGTATTTTATGTGATTATGCTAACAAATATCCACCTCGTGTTCAAAAGATTGCAAAGATATTTTTAGATTATATCCATGAGGACGATGCTTAGTTTACAACAAATTATTGCATATTATCCAAATTTATCGCCAGATGAAGGAGAACAATGCTTGAGAGAATATCTCCAGTATAAGATTTTAAAGAGTGTTTTTGCTTCGCCATGGTGAAACAAACTTAGATTTATCGGGTGAACAGCTCTAAGAATTATATATGGAAATGCGAGATTTTCAGAAGATATAGATTTTGATAACGATGGGACTATGTCTTTTGAAGATTTTACAGCTTTGTCTATGTATATTCAAAAAGATTTGGAGAAAGAGTGATTAGATGTTCGTATTAGGACTATTCAGAAATGAGCATTTCATTGTAATATTAGTATCCCAGAATTATTGTATGCAAATAACTTGTCACCCATGAAAAACCAAACTATTTTGATTCAAATAGATACAGTGGCTCAATGATATCAATATGAGCCAATTAATCATTATCTGAGTAAATTTGATGTGCAAACAAATATCCTTACCTTAGAACCATCTCTTCTATTATCCCAAAAGTTATATACAGTGTTCGCTAGAAAGAGAACAAAAGGGAGAGATTTTTTCGATATTGTTTTTTTGTTGTGAATAACTAAACAACCAGATTATGGATATTTAACGCAAAAATTATGAATAACAAATGCTATGGAATTAAAAACCTATCTTACAAAAAATTTAGAAGGATTAGACCTTATCCAACTTCAACGTGATGTCCAACCATTCCTCTTTGATCCCAAAGATCAATCTGTAGTTTTGTTCCCACAAATAATTAACCAGACTTCTTTCGCGTAAGCGTATATGTCTCCTTTAGCTCACATTACCTCTTGCCTATTATCTTCAAATCACTATATCAAAAGTAATCATTTCATCTCATTCTCCGCTCTATGCCCAAAGAATTCGGTTTAAAAAATACCAAGAAGAGCTGATTTCCAAAACTTAATATTGTCCATTGGGTATTTATTTTTTGTGCAACAATAATTTTCTCACTTAGTGTCTTGTTTGGTAGAATCAATACTTTACTCTCATCAGATAACAAAGTTGATCTGTTCAAAGAAAATCTTCAACAAATTGCCGTGTATTTTCTTCCAATAGACAAACAATTCTCAAAATTTCTCGTGGATCTCGATGTCTTGATCAAATCATATATAGATGGAGAGAATATTTTGGTTACTCAAAACACTAAAATTGAAGAACTTTGGTCCTATACCAAAAAAAATAAGAATTATCTAAAAAAGATAGGATTTACCCAATATCAACAAGTTATAGATTTAATATCAGATCTCCGAAAGTACAAAGACTATCTCTTTTCTCTTCTTGGAAAAGATCAGCCATATAACTACCTTGTAATCCTTCAAAACACAAATGAGAAAAGACCAAATGGGTGATTTTTTGGATCATTTGCATTGGTTACTATGGACAAATGACATATTAAAAACCTTGAAATTATAGATTCATATTATCCAGATTTTGTGGCTCAAAATACACGTATTGTTGCTCCAGAATGGTCTTGGTCATTTTTGGCAGATCATAAAATTTGATACATTGCGGGAAATAAATTTGGATTCACAAATATCGATGGTAAAAATCTCAAGGATCTTTACGAAAAAATGTTCAATGAATCCTATGATATGGATAAAGTAAAACAAACAATGGATCCAGCTTTATATGAAAAAGTGCTTCATCAAAATATTAAATGAGTTATCTTCGTGAGATCAGATATGATGGAAAAATTACTTCCAGGCTTACAAGCTAAGATTCAAGAATGGCAGTTCCTCAATGCTTCTGTAGATATTATAAGAGGAGAAGTCCGCGGAAATAAAAAAGAGGCGTATATCAAAGAAGTTAAATCTTATTTTGAACAACAGAGATTTACTTTATTCAAAAATTTGGTCAATAATTTTGCTCAAGTAACCAAGGATCAATGAATAAATATTTGGCTTTCCAATAGCCAAACAGGCTTGAACGATATTCTCAAAAAATATGATCTTAGCAATGAATTTTCTTCAGGTAAAATTTATGCACGAGATACCAATGTCTCTTTCGATAAGGTTGACGCATTTGTCCATAAATACATAGAACTCACTGATCATGCTGGCAAAGTAGTGCTCGAACAAAAGTGAGATATTCTTCCTATATCTGAGTTGCCATCTGGAGATTATACGCTTAAAATTACTTATGAACTCAAGGTCCCAGGAGACTATATGGATTATATTCATAGTCTAGAGAAAAAATATGATATAACGCTTACAGATAGAGAAAAAAGTATCTTGGCTCTTCAATCTATGATGTACAAAGATCCAAAGCGAGGAGAGGTCCGAAAACGATGGGAATCAAAGTCGACAATCTATTTTCCTCAAAGTATTACTATAGATCAAGTTAAAGGAGATATGTTTTATCAAGAGAAATTCTATCCTCCATTTGCAAACGGACTTTTCTATCAAATGGGAATAAATCAAAATAATACCAGTAAGTCGATAACTATCAAGTTTCACAAATCATAATAGATAATAAGAAAAACCTGTACGTTTGTACAGGTTTTCTCTGATCTCTATTTTCACATAAACATATTTTTTCTCATTTTAACTCTAGTCCATCCAGACATAGGAGCAGAAACCATTTCACTTCCTCCAGACGGAGTTCTGATATATCTGTATCCATCAGGATCAATTCTTAATCTTGTTTCCCAACAGTCTTTTCTTCCTCTCAAAAACCAGTGATAATCAGCTCCTTTTGGATTTGTCCAAACCACAACGACACCAAGATCTTTGGCTTCATCGAGTGTTAATTTTCTTTTTGGATAATCAAATCTTCTAGCTCCTTTTGTTCTGTTGGCTTGTTTTTGTTGTACTGCTTTTTTCTTTGCAATACCTTGTTTATTTGTTCTTGCCATAAGCACACATATATAATGTATATAAATAGTATGCCCCTAGTATACAAACTTTCGCCTAGATTGCAAGAATATTGTATATTGTAGAATATATCATAAAATACAAAAAAGTCAAATATTCTATTGAAATCGATACCTAAAAATCCATACTCAAAATATATAGAGTGTTAAAATTTACTCTTTATTTAGAATGTATGAAAGATTTATTATCTATTGTACTTGTATTACTTTACGCAGGTTCTATCTACCGATATAATGTATTTTTTCTCAAAAGCGCATCTTGAATCTTAAATACCACAACTCCTTTTGGACGATTAGGATGTATTTGGGTTGGATTATTATTGTTTATTATAGCTACTTTTATAGATTCAGCATTTGAGTCACGACTTATTATAGGGCTTTTGGTTGCTGGAGGATTGTTTTATATATTATAAGAAAAAACCCTTGCCGTTTCTGGTGAGGGTTTTTCTGTACATTAGTTTTTCCAATTTATAGAGATCCATTCTTCTTTTCTATTGATGTGATAATCCTTTCTTGCAAGGAAGTCAGGAAATAATCTGGATATCCTTTGACGACCATTTGCTGTTTCGACGAGAGGATCAATATATCTTCTTTTGGCTTTAGAACTTACGGTAAAATATCCGGTATCTTTGTATATTTTTTGGACTTTGTATCGTTGTAATTGTTCAAAGAATCTTCGCATTTCGATTAATTCAGTATCTCAACTGTCTTGGATGCGTTGAATAGTTTCAGATTCTGTCCAAGTATACATCTGTTCTGAGCTGATGAGATTTCTCTCCAACATTTTACGAAGAATTTCTGCGATGAAACACATAGAAACTACGCTCTCATAGCTACTAAAAATCTGTTCATCATTTTCCAATGCAAGGAGTGCAAACTGTTCTGCGAGCAGAGGATCACTAAATCAAACTTCAGGATTCCCTTGCTCATCTTCCAAAATAGAAAGATTGTCATACATAGCTTTGATTTCATCTAAGCTTCTTGTTCCAAAAACGAGAGCAGTACTCAATGTATATTCCAATCTATCAGCAGAAAGTTGTGGACCGTGATTATCTGCAATAGGGTAGAGGGTATAATCATCCACTTCTGCGATAGAAATTCCAAGTTTTTGAAGTTCACGAAGGATCACAGGATCCTCAGAAAGGAGTTTATTCATATGTTGTTCAGATGATTCCTGATTTACGGGATCTCCCAACAAGAAATCTCCCACATGAGAGAAGATAGAATGTGAGATATCATGGAAAAGGCCCGCCAAAGTCTGCTTCTGATCGTGGGTAAAATGTCGTACAATCAATGCAACTCCTATACTATGAGTTAGACGTGATTGATGTACTTTAAATGTATAATATTTACAATACTCTGTTCCACATCATTGACTAATATCATTCAATCTTTTGAGAACTGGCGCCTCCAAAAAAGGCAACAAGAAAGCTGGTTTCTCATCACTATAAATGTCCAAAAGAGGAAAATAATCAGGCGTAATAAGTGGATACATAGGATACAATAGTAATAAAACTATTCTTCACTAACTACTTTAATAACATCAGCAAAGACAACATCTATAGGCTGATTAGCATTGATATGTCTCACTAATCCAAGTCATTCGAGATATTCAAGTACAGGAACTGTTTGTTTTTTATAGAGATCAATTCTGTTTTTTACACTAGCAAGATCCATATCGTCAGTTCTTTGATAAATGTTTGTACTTTGACATGTTGGACATGTTGTACAATCGTGTAGTTGTGTATTGAGAATAGCACCACAATTTTTACACATACGTCTATTTTGAAGTCTTTCTATTGTTATAGATTCATCTAGATCAAAGACAATAACAACCAATGATCTTTTATATTCTTCCATTCTTTCCAAAAATCAATGCATTTGAGAAAGTTGTCTAGGAAATCCATCTACAAGAATTTGTTTGCTTTTTGTCAAACTAAACAAAAACAAGTCAAAAACTTTAAGCATAAATTCATCAGGCAAAAGATTCCCATGATCAATAATAGATCCCACATAGTTTCCTACAGTATTATCATTGCTTTGTAGTGCCCTCAAGAGTTTTCCCGCTTCAAAACACTCCATATTATCACCAAATTTTTCAAGAAGGAGTTGTCCTTGTACTCATTTCCCAGATCCTTGAATTCCCGCTAAAACAATATCTTTCATGCTATATTATTCAAAAGGTAAAATCTATTCTTTCACAGCAAGTGATTGAAATAATTGATGAATCAAAATACTCGCATAACTTCCTGATCACAACGTAAATTCCATCAATAAATCATCTTCTTGAAATCTAACTTTAGGCAGTTTAATATTGACCCAAATTGGTCTCAAAATACCAAATATTTTAGCTTCTTTGTAAGGAGCAAATTCTTTCTCCGTAATCTTATGTGTTGTCATAAATGTACGTTCAAGTTTACCAGCTTCTGTCTGTGGATCGCTTAATGCGGTATTAAATCCCCATACTGGAGCAACTATTTGCATATCTTTATCAAAAGCTATTTTTGTAGAGGTTTGTTTTGGAACAAAAAAGAAATCTGTTCATCAACGAGTTTTTTCTTGTAAAATAACTTCTTTAGTTTCTTTTTGGTAAATTCATGGACCTTCTTTTGTCATTACAAGTTCTCCATCCAACGGTTCCGTAAATCCAAGAGGTAATCTTTCTTTCAAATATTGATTGAACAATCGGCTCGCATATGCTTGGAGTTTAAATTTGCGTTCAAAAGGATCTTTGATAAATTTCCCTTCTACGAAAGCTTTCCCCTGTTCTCGATTTTTCCCATTGATCCCAAATCTTTGTGTTCCATAGAAATTAGGGAATCCTGTAGAGAATATTTTGTTGATATTTGTCTCTGCATCAGATTTATCTTTGAGTCCAAGTTTGCTAATTGCTCTTAGTCTAATATAAAAGCGATTTTCAATATGGTCTGTCATTTGAAGTGGTCTTGTATGCCAATCTGACTTGATCACTCTCGTAAAACGAGATAGCATATTTACAAATACATGTTCACCTCACATCTTAGTGAGAGCACTACGATAAATACTGATCCATTGTCTTGTGATTGCATCTTTATCTTTGAGTCCAGCAATTCCAAGCGTCATTCTGGAAATATTTAATTCTTTACAGAGTCTATTTACAACTTCCATAGTTGTCAAATTTTGTTTTTCGAAAAAGATGAAAAATGCATCTCCTTTACCAGTAAGTCTAAAAGGCAGTTGTTCTTCAACGATAAAGTCAAAGGATTTCTGTTTAAAACTAAAAAGTTCTTTTTTTTCTTGTTGTTCTTTTGGATCGCGCATAGGAATAGGTAAGGCAATAAAACTTTCTTATTTGATTTCTATGCTAATTCTCGATTTAAGTCTTGTAATTACACTATACCGAGGTGGTCTAATCGAAATCTTTGCAGATGATATTTCTGGATAATTAAACAACAAAGCCTGAGCTTTAGTTTTGTCCAATCCAACAATATTAGATTTTAAATCATCTACAACCCCATTAATATCTTTATCAAAGTCATATCATTCTATAATGCTAATTTTTGTTGGGATAATATATGCTCATTCAGTATCTAATTTCATATTATCAAAGAAGACTAGTGATTTTTTGTCAATATTAATAAGCTTTCTATTGTCTGCAGCCCTTTGAGCAAGATAATTCTGAATCTGTTTTTGGAGATCATTTATATCAATATAGACAAAAGAAATTCTCGCAACAATAGATCCATTGAGATATGGGACTCTATCTCTAGGTTGGTTTGCAATAGAGATCGATTGTACATCAAGTTTTGTTGTCTGATCAAAGCGAAGAACTACAGCTCAAGGGACAGTAAAATTTCTGTCTATAATATTGAGTTTTTGGTTTTGTAGTGTCTTGAGAAGCTTTCCACTAAGGAGCGAAATATCTTTGTCTCAAACCATTCCTTGAGACAACAAAGTTCCTCCAGAAAAGTTTTGTGTTGCACTTGCGACAATTCTTTTAAGGAAAAAACTTTCTTTGAGATTTTTAATATACATTTTTTTTCCTTTTACAATGTTCCCTCTTTCTCAAATCAAGACTCATTGAGTATCTTGTTCACTTGCCACAACTGGCAATGAAATAGTAGCATTTGCTGGTAGTTTAAATCGATTTTTAGAAACGAAGACTAATCCATCATCAGTTTCAAATCTAGTTCACTTGAGGAGAGTATATTCTTGATTGGTTGTATTATTGATATCAATATTTCCCTGTGATGGGTTTTGAATATGTTTAATATTGTCCACACTAATAGACATTGAATATTTATAATCAATAAATCCTGTGTGAAAAGGAATGCTCAAATTTTTTGCTTTTTGAGGGTATGCCAAATTGCCAATAGGGTAATAACGGAAGTTATAGATGATATTTTCTGTCTGTGTTGCAGGTGATATTTGAACAATCGTCTTTGGTAGAATCAATGAATATAATCCATATAAGACAAGCATCAAGAACACAACTTCAAATCAAAATACCATATAAAAAACAGAATTTTTTTTGGTATAGGCCTCGAGATGAAAGTTTTTGATATTAAAAAAGAATAGATAGACCATGTTAAGCACCTTGAGTATTTGGTGTTGTTGCTGATGAATTACTGGTAGGTCTACCTTTTCAAAGAAGTTTTTTGCTTTTTCAGTTTTAGTTACAAATGATGCATGAAGATTTTTTTTGAGCAATAGGTCCTTAATTTGAGTTCCCCATCGTTCATTATCAAAAAAAGCATGCTCAGGATCTATATAAATATGGATCGTTTTTCCAGAAGGGATCTTCTCGAGCGTTTTGAATATTTTGTATAAACTATGGTCTTTGAGAAAAAATAATTTCATGAACAGCAGTTGGTGTTAGGAACTAGGAAGTACTTTTGAATTCCATTTTTTATGTAAATAGAGACACAACATAATAGCAAAAAATGAAAGATGTTGTTTGATATCTAGGTGAAGATCTCCTGCAGATATTACCATATATCTAGGATATTGTTGAATAAGAATAACCAAATTAATAGCAACAAGTAACCATGCAAATCCCAAAATACCAAGTCCTTTATATTTTTTAAGCTCACCTTTGATATGCACCCATAAAGCAACAATAAGTGCTCAAAGAGAAAGGAATAATCCAATAGGTAAAACAGCATCAAATTTGTTCCATTGGCTCTCTGAGTGAAGTGATTTTACGCCAAGAAAAGAATTGGTGCTATTCCCAATAAAATTATCTCCCAAAAGAAGAAAAATACCAAAAGGAACCAATGATAAAGAGAATGCAAAGAAGAATATGTCTATCCAAATCTTTTTGTTTTCAATCGTTTTAATATTTTTGAAGAACAAAAATAATGCAGTCACAATACCGATCAATACTCCAGCAAAGTTAAACTTGTAGTCATGAGGAGCTAGAATATACAAAATATCACTTCCAGACATAGGCAAAATTTGTTGTGTAGAAAGGACAAATTGACTATATGATCACAAAAAATAAGCAAGCGAAATCAGTATAGGCAACCAGTAAAAGAATTTCCAAAAACTTTGTAAATATCTTCTACTAAGGTACCAAACGATAGTAATAAATGTTAAGAATGAAATCACAATACCAATACCGGTCATATATAATTTGACCCCCCGGATAGTAATATACGGATACATGTGTAAAAAAATGAGGATAAAAGATTATCTCAAGAACTCTATGATCTTAGTCTCTCTAATTCCAGTAATTCTAATAACACCAGGATAATCCAATTGACTATCAATTTTTTCTCCAATAGATTTTAATAGTTTTTCTAATTCTAGATCAGATATTTGTTTTGGATTTACGTATACCATGATTTCTCTTCCAGCTTGCATAATATGTACTTTATCAATTCCAGGAATTTCGTGAATCAATTTTTCAAGTTCAGTCATCTTTTCGATGAAGAGTTCTTTCGTATTGAATCTAGCCCCAGGTCTTGAAGCAGAAATTGCATCAGCAGCAGTTACAATCCAAGCGATTGGATCAGTGATAGGTACATCATAGTGATGAGCTTCTGCTGCATTAATGATAGCAGGATCCATACCAAATTTTCTCAATACATCAGCTCCTATCACAGCATGAGATTCACCTGTTTGAGCAATAATCTTACCAATATCATGAAGCAATCCAGCTTTCTTAGCTAAGTTTGCATCCAATCCCAATTCACTAGCAATAGCTTCTGAAATTTTGGCAACTTCAATACTGTGTTGCCACAAGTTTTGACCATAACTGTATCTAAGGTAGAATTGTCCAATGTATTTCACAATTTCTGGTTTCATCATAGGAAGATTCAAGATAGTAAGAGCTTCCTTACCTTTGTCTCCGTAGATTGTATCCATTTCACTTACTACTTGATTGTATGTTTTTTCGATAAAGAATGGATTAATCTTTCCATCTTTAACCAATCTTTCTAGTGTAATAGCAGCGATATATCTCTTTTCACTATCGAAAGAAGAGAGTCTTACGATCAATGGAGTATCATCCACAATCAACTCAACACCTGTCATTTTTTCAAAGTAAGAGATATTTCTTCCTTCTCTACCAATCAATTTACCTTTGTAATCTTCATTTGGAAGATCCACAGTTTTTGTAGTGAATTCACTTGCTGCATCTACAGCGATTCTTGGAAGTGCTTTAGTGAGAATCATAGCAGCTTCTTTGTCTCCTTCTTCTTTTTTCAAAGCTTTGAGTTTTTCAATATAAGCCACAAAATCTGCTTGGTATTCTACTTGAATTTCGTCCATCAAACGTTGTTTGGCATCTTGTTTAGATAGACCAGCCAATTCAGCAAGTTTGTTTACTTGATCTTGGATGGCTGTTTCTAAATCCTTTTGTTTGTCATTAAGTTTGTTTTTTTCTTGTTCGATCTTTTCCAATTTTTCATCCATTTTTTCTTCTCTAGCAAGAAGTCTGTTTTGAATAACTTCCATTTTTTGAATTCATTGATCTTCAATCTTTTGTGCTTTTTCTTCAGCTTGATCAATTACTATTTGTGCCTTTTTCTTTGCTTCTTGAAGCATTTCTTCTTCAATTTCTCTGGCTCTAGTCATCTTTTGTTTAAATGCTTTTGCTTTCTCTGTGAGTGTCTTTTTGTACCCATAGAATCCTGCGGCTCCTCATAAGGCAGCAGCCAGGATGTACCCGATTAGTGCGAAAATATCCATTAGTGTTGGGAAGATTAGATAAAAAATGTGTGTTTGTTGTAATACTCACTCTCAACAAGAGTGACAGGAAAGTTTTTTAGGTAGTATCCGTACGCTGAACCAAGAAATAACAATAATATATATAGGAAATTGAGATCTCTAATGACGCAATGTACCGACAAAAAAGCCTTGCTCAGGCTTATTCTTTTTACTTATAGGATTTGCCAATAAAAATGCAACTGAAAAAGGCGAAAATCTGATTATTTTTTTGCGGAAATCGAGACTATTTTATGATTATATTTAACTTTTTTCTTACGCCTTCCGGCGGGGACCATATTTTGTTAAACGACAAAATATGGGAAAACCGTTTTTTGCCAAACAAGACTCGCAGATTATTATTACAGACTAGTTATTTTTGGTCACTCTTTCTATTATTGGTAAGTCCATATAGCTCTCACCCTAGACCATTGCCCTTATGGGCAACAGGGCTCCGGAGAGCTTTGTATATAGATTATATTTACGTTAATAATGATTGCTCAGACAAGTTGTTTGGCTGATTTACTTAAATGGGAAAAGATTAAATAAACCAGTTTAGTCTTATAAGAAGAGAAACAGCTGAGAAAAAGTAGTCAATGATTTTGGTTCTTTATGAATTGTTCGAGCTGGATTTACATTCTCAAATAGCAAACTAAACGATATAGCGAGTCTCATAAAGAACTAGCCTTCTTTGGTTACTTTCCCGGCAATGAGGGAAAGTAT
>OFSA01000049.1_pt1 | contig 20408 bp, 18 predicted proteins | sample 1543241 | NCBI WGS metagenome assembly OFSA01 (sample SAMN05442508, study PRJEB24371) | freshwater metagenome | isolation source: Freshwater Lake | place: Canada: Niagara | collected 2012-08-09 | reverse complement strand
TTTTTTTTCAAGCAGAAGACGGCATACGAGATCCTCTCTGGTCTCGTGGGCTCGGAGATGTGTATAAGAGACAGCGCTCAAGGATCGGATACCAGAGGGCCACGATCCCGCCCGGCCAGCGCTGATGGATCGTCTGCACCGCTGCACGCAAGCGCTCAAACTCGTCCCTGCGCTCAAAGGCCGGATCAATGAATACCAGACCACGGCGCTCCGGCGGCGGCAGAAAGGCTTTCAGGGATGCGTAGCCGTCGGCGTGATGCACCGCGACCTGCCGATCACCGGCAAAGGTCGCCTTGAGCAGCGGATAGTCGCCAGGGTGCAGCTCGGTCAACAGCAGCCGGTCACCGGGGCGCAGCAGGGCGCGGCTCAGCCAGGGCGAACCGGGGTAATAGCGCAGCGCGCCATCGGGATTCAGCGCCCGCACCTGGTCGCGATAGTCGCTTAATTCCGCGCCCAGCGCTGGCGCTGTCCACAGTGCACCGATGCCAGCAGCAAACTCGCGGTTTCTGTCCGCGGCTGGCGCGTGCAGATCGTAGCGACCTGCGCCGGCGTGGGTGTCGAACACGCAAAACGGTTTGTCCTTGCGGCGCAGGCTGTGCAGCAGTTGCAGCAGCAGGATGTGCTTGAAGACATCGGCGAAATTGCCGGCATGAAAGGCATGGCGATAGCTGAGCATCGGGATCTTGGTGCAGGCTCTCAGTTCTCAGTACAGCGGTCGATGGCCGCCTCAGTCGGCGAATTGCCGCAGGCGCACCGGACGGCGGCGCGCGCCCCAGGTGCCGGGCTGGTCTTCAAACACGCCGGCGCAGGGCGTACCACAGCTGTTGCAGCGGCCCTCGGCGGTCAGATTCCACACGCCGAGCGTATACCAATCGCGACCGATCAGCTTCTGGCCACAGTGGTGGCAATAGGTACTGCCGCCTTTTTCATCGTTGACGTTGCCAGTGTAGGCATGGTGGATACCGTTTTGCAGCGCGATGCGCCGCGCCCGGCTCAGGGTCGAAGGTGGCGTCGGCGAATGGCTCATCATCTTAAAGTCGGGATGAAAGGCAGTGAAATGCAGCGGCACATCCGGGCCGAGATGTTCCATCACCCACTGGGTCAGCGCCTCCAGTTCGGCATCGGAGTCATTCTCGCCGGGAATCAGCAGGGTGGTGATCTCGAACCAGACCGAGGTTTCCTGCTTCAGATACAGCAGGGTATCGAGCACCGGCTGCAAATGGCCACCGCAGATTTTCCAATAGAAGTCCTCGCTGAAGGCCTTCAGATCGACGTTGGCAGCATCCATGTAGCGGAAGAACTCGCGGCGCGGCTCCTCGCACATATAGCCGGCAGTCACCGCTACCGAGCGAATGCCGTGTTCGCGGCAGGCGATCGCGGTATCGATGGCATATTCCATGAAGATGACCGGATCGTTATAGGTGTAGGCGACGCTGCGGCAGCCCAGCTCATGCGCTACCCGCGCCAGCTTGTCCGGCGCAGCGGCATCGGCCAGGGTATCCATCTCGCGCGACTTGCTCATATCCCAGTTCTGGCAGAACTTGCAGGCCAGATTGCAGCCGGCGGTGCCAAACGACAGCACCGGCGTACCCGGCAGGAAATGGTTGAGCGGTTTTTTCTCGATTGGATCGATACAAAAGCCGCTGGAACGACCATAACTGGTCAGGACGATCCGGCCGTCGTGACAGCCACGCACAAAGCACAGGCCCTGCTGGCCCTCGTGCAACTTGCAATAGCGTGGACAAACATCGCATTGCAGCCGCCCGTCATCGAGCGCATGCCAGTACTGGGTAGGAAAGAAATCGGTGGTTATCGCATGCATGGGCGTCCTCCTCGATCCAAGGCGCCTGTTTTATCCAAACCGGCCGGGTGGCCGCGCTTGTGCTATTGCCGTGCATTCTGGCACCTATACTGAATTGAGTTTAGCGATCCTGAAAGGACACCGGGAGAACACCCATGCATACTGTACGCGCACCCGCAGTTGCGGGCCTGTTTTATCCAGCGGATGCCGCTGAATTGCGCATCCAGATTCAGCAGTTGCTGAATCAGGTCAAGCCGCTTGCAGAGCCGCCACCCAAGGCCATCATCGCCCCGCACGCCGGCTACATCTACTCCGGGCCGGTCGCCGCCTCCGCTTATGCGCGCCTGCGCGCCGCGCGCGGCACCGTCGAGCGGGTGCTGCTGCTCGGCCCCAGCCACCGCGTTGGCTTTCGCGGCATCGCCGTCAGCAGCATGACCGCCTTTGCCACCCCGCTGGGCACCATTCCCATCGACCAGAACGCCGTCGAACAGTTGCAGCAACTGAAGGATGTCGGCTTCCTCGAACAGGCTCACGCCCAGGAACACAGTCTGGAAGTGCAGCTGCCGTTCCTGCAGATCGTGCTGGGCGATTTTCAGCTCGTGCCGATGGTCATCGGCGATGCGCGGCCGGAAACGGTCGGCGCGGTGCTGGAATTGCTATGGGGTGGCCCGGAAACCCTGATCGTGATCAGCTCCGATCTTAGTCATTACCACGACTATCCGACCGCCCAGCACATGGATGGCGCAACCTCGCGGGCTATCGAAACACTGCGTTATGAAGACATCGGCTATGAGCAGGCCTGCGGGCGCAATCCGCTCAATGGTCTGCTGTGGGCAGCGCGGCGCAAGGGCCTGCACATCGATACCGTCGATCTGCGCAATTCCGGCGATACCGCGGGCCCGCGTGATCAGGTCGTCGGCTATGGCGCCTACCTGCTGCACTGAACCCTCTGCCTGATCCGCTACCCGTACTGAGACTCCGTCATGCTCACCGCTTCTGCAACGCCTACCCTGTCGCCCCGGGAACGTCGCATCCTGCTCGATCTTGCCCGCACCTCGATCCAGCATGGCCTGCACCATCACCAGCCGCTACCCGTCGATCTACGCGATTATCCCGAATCCCTGCAAGCGTTGCGCGCCACCTTCGTCACTCTGGAAAAACAGGGCCAGTTGCGCGGCTGCATCGGCACACTCATCGCCCATCAGCCACTGGTGCAGGATATCGCTGCCCACGCCTACGCGGCCGCCTTTGACGATCCGCGCTTTCCAGAACTGGCTGCGGAAGAATTCGCACACCTGGGGCTGCACATTGCCGTGCTGTCGCCGCCAGAGCCGTTGCACTTTGATTCCGAGGATGCGCTGCTGGAGCAGTTGCGCCCGGGCATCGACGGGCTGATCCTGCAGTTTCGCCGGGGCCGCGCCACCTTCCTGCCGGCGGTGTGGGAACAGTTGCCCGATCCCTATGTGTTCCTGGCCCAGCTCAAGCACAAGGCCGGCCTGCCGCTGGACTTCTGGTCGCCGGAACTGCGCGCCGAACGCTATACCACTGAAGCCTTCGGCGACGCCGACGCCGAATCCACCTGAAGCCGTCGCCAGCGGCGCAGATCGGCCGGCGTGTCCAGATCCCAGCCCGGCGCCAGCTCGGACCAGTTCACGCCGAGCCGGTGCAGGCGCCGCCGGGTCGCCGCCAGCACCTGCGGCGTACCCCAGGCGATGCCCTCGAACAGTCTCCGGCAGGGCCGGCGCAGGCCGATCAGCACATAACCACCATCCGCCGCCGGTCCGAGCACCGCATCGGCACCGCTGGCCAGATAACAGGCCGCCGCACGCAATTCCGCCCCGCTTAGCGACACGCAATCGCCACCAATCAGCAGCGCGTAATCCCCCGCAGCCAGGGTCCGGCGCAGGGCCTGCGCCATGCGCGCACCAAGATCGCCGCTGCACTGCCGACGCAGACGCACGCCATACGCGCGCCGACAGGTGTTGAAAAAGCCATGCCGGCTGTCGGGTGCGCACCACAACTCCACCGGCCCGAGTGCCGTGGCCGTGGCCATGGCCAGCGTCCGCCGCAGCAGCAGCCGATACAGCCACGCCGCGCCGCGCGTGCCCAGCACCCCAGCCAGCCGGGTTTTCACCCGTCCCGGCACCGGCGCCTTGGCGAACACCAGCAGCCGCATCCGCGGTACGCTCAGCCGATCCACACCCGATCTCCCGCCGCGACCTGCTCGAACAGCGCCAGCAGCTCGGTGTTGCGCATGCGCACGCAGCCATGCGACAGCGGCACGCCCAGCGGCGCGCTGTCCGGGCAACCGTGAATGTAGATGAAGCGACGCAGCGTATCGCACTCACCGCCCCGGTTGCGCCCCGGCTCCAGACCGGTCAGCCACAGAATCCGGGTTAGAATCCAGTCACGTTCCGGATAGCGAGCGGCCAGTTCCGCGTCATAGATCTCGCCGGTCGGGCGCCGGCCCACGAACACTGTGTTTTCTGGCAGGCCAGCGCCAATGGCGATGCGGATCCGGTGCCAGCCGCGCGGCGTACAGCCACTGCCACGCTGCTCGCCAGGACCGTTGCGGGCGGTGGACACCGGATAGCTCACCCGCAGCCGTTCGCCTTCAAACAGGCTCAGCCGCTGCCCGGCCAGATCGACGCGCAGCAGCCGCTCGCTCACCGCCAGTCCTTGTAGGGATGGCGCACCAGTTGCGAGTTGTAATAACGCAGGTCATGGGACACCTCCTCGCCAATCCAGTCGGGGCGCGCGAATGCTTCGTCAACCGCGCCCAATTCGACTTCGGCGACAATCAGTCCGGCGTTATCGCCGCTGAACTCATCCACTTCCCAGAGATGATCGCCGTAGTGGAGAAAGTGGCGGGTCTTCTCCAGCAGCGGTTTCTCGCACAGGGTATCAAGCAGCTCCTCAGCCTCGGCCAGCGGAATGCGGTACTCGTACTCGCGGCGCGCAATGCCCAGCGTGCCGCTCTTGATGTTCAGGTAGCCCTCGCCGCCGGCGACCCGCACCCGTACCGAGCGCGTCGCATCGCTGACTAGATAACCCTGGCGCATGCGCAACGAGCGCTCCACCTGATCGCGCCAGCGCCCATCACGCAGCAGGAATTTATGTTCGATTTCCAGAGCCATGCTGTTCTTCTCCTCGATGCGGAATCAGCCCACGCAGCTTCCGTAGTGATCGGGCAGGTCCGGTTGTGCATTGAAGCGACACCCTTCGCCATATCTTGGTGTTTGTGTATGCTTGTTCACAGCCTACCCCCCTAACACCGCTGTCCGGGAAAATGTCCAATGAGCGATATCGATCTCAACCAACTGCCACTACTCGATGAAGACATCATCATCGAGTTGCGCGAGATCATGGAAGATGAATTTACCGACCTGCTGAATACCTTCCTGCATGATCTGCCGGTGCAACTCGCTCACATGGAAGCGGCCGTCGCCCAGAGTGACAGCAATGAGCTGTACAACGCAGCACACAAGCTCAAGTCCAGTTGCGGCAGTCTCGGCGCGCTGCGTCTGGCTGAAGTGGTGCGCCGCCTGGAGCAGGCGGGCCGTGACGGCACCGTAGCCGATGCCGTAGCGCTGCTGCCGCTGGCGCGCGAGTTCACCGCTACGACCATGGCCCGCCTGCAACAGCACATCGAATAGACGAAACGGGCGGCACTGCTTCAACCGGTCAACCGTTCCAGCAGACGCTCGACCGCCGCGGCCCGCGCCGCGGCGTCGGGTAGTTCCTGCAGAAAACGCAGCCGGTCCTGGCCATCGAGCTTATAAACCCGTGGCTGCTGCTGAATCAGCCGCACCACGCGCGCCGGATCGATTTTCGGTGCCGGCCCGAACACGAAGCGCCCACCCTTGGGGCCAGCCTCGATCCTGCGCACCCCGAGCGGCAAGGCCCGCAGCTTCAGTTCGGTCACCCGGAACAGGTGCTTGAGCGGTGGCGGCAGCAGACCAAAGCGGTCGATCATCTCCACCTGCAGCTCACGCAGCGCGCCAGCATCGGCGGCACTGGCAATGCGCTTATACAGAATCAGCCGGCTGTGTACATCAGGCAGGTAATCGTCGGGAATCAGCGCCGGGCTTTGCAGATCGATTTCCGGACCGTGATCAAGCGGTCGATCCAGCTCCGGTATCCGCCCGGCCTTCAGCGCCTGCACAGCCCGCTCCAGCAGTTCCATATACAGGCTGAAACCGACCTCGTGAATCTGGCCGCTCTGCGACTCGCCGAGCAGTTCGCCGGCGCCGCGAATTTCCAGATCATGGCTGGCGAGCAGAAAACCGGCGCCGAGATCCTCCAGCGACTCGATGGCCTCGATACGCTTTATGGCGTCGGCGGTCATCGCCGCACGCGGCGGCACGATCAGATAGGCATAGGCACGGTGATGCGAACGCCCGACCCGGCCGCGCAACTGGTGCAACTGCGCCAGTCCCAGCTTGTCGGCGCGATGAATGATGATGGTGTTAGCGCTGGGCACGTCGATGCCCGATTCGATGATCGTGGTGCAAAGCAGCAGGTTGCAGCGGCGGTGATAGAAGTCGAGCATCACCTGCTCCAGATCACGCTCGCGCATCTGGCCGTGGGCAATCGCCAGGCGCGCGCTCGGCACCAGATCAGTCAGTTGCGCGGCCATGCGCTCGATGGTCTCGACCTCGTTATGCAGAAAGTAGATCTGTCCACCACGCTTGAGCTCGCGCTGGCAGGCTTCCTGAATCAGCGCCTTGTTCCACTCGCCGACAAAGGTTTTCACTGCCAGACGCCCGGCCGGCGGCGTGGCGATGATCGACAGTTCACGCAGCCCGGCCATGGCCATGTTCAGAGTGCGCGGAATCGGGGTCGCGGTCAGGGTCAGCACATCGACGCTGCTGCGCAGTGCCTTGAGCCGCTCCTTATGACGCACGCCAAAGCGGTGTTCCTCGTCGATCACCACCAGTCCGAGCTGCTTAAAGCACACGCTGTCCTGCAACAGCTTGTGGGTGCCGATCAGGATATCGACCTGACCCGCGGCCAGCGCCTTGAGGGTCTCGGCCTGCTGCTTTGGTGAACGGAAGCGCGACAGCGACTCGATGCGCACCGGCCAATCCGCGAAGCGGTCGAGAAAGTTCTGGGTATGCTGCTGCGCCAGCAACGTGGTCGGCGCCAGCACCGCCACCTGTCGCCCGTCCTGCACGGCAACGAAGGCGGCGCGCATCGCCACCTCGGTCTTGCCAAAGCCGACATCGCCGCACACGACCCGGTCCATGGGCTTGCCGGAACGCAAATCAGCGATCACCGCAGCAATGGCGGCCTGCTGATCAGCGGTTTCCTCGAAGGGAAAGCCTGCGGCAAAGGCGGCATAGTCGGCCTCGCTGAGTCGGAAGGCATGGCCAGGACGGGCCGCCCGGCGCGCGTACAGATCGAGCAGTTCGGCGGCGGCATCACTGGCCTGTTCGGCGGCCTTGCGCTTGACCTTCTCCCATTGACCACTGCCGAGGCGGTGCAGCGGCGCATGTTCCGGGGCAGTGCCGGTATAACGGCTGAGCTGTTGCAGCGAGGCTACCGGCACATACAGGCGATCGCCACCGGCATATTCGACCACCACGAACTCGCCATCGATGCCGGCTACTTCCAGACGCTCCAGCCCGGCATAGCGGCCGATGCCGTGTTCCTCGTGGACCACCGGCGCACCCGGACTCAGGTCAGTCAAATCGCGCAGGATGGTCTCGGGATCGCGGCTGCGCACCCGCTGCCGGCTCTGGCGGACCCGCTCACCGTATAGCTGCGCTTCGGCGATCACCGCCAGCGGCGGATCAGTCAGCACCAAACCGCGTTCCAGCGGCGCTACCGTCAGCGCCAGACGCAGCGCCGGCTGCTCCAGAAACGCACTCCAATCCGGGCACACCACCGGCTGCAGGCCATAAGCGCGCAGGGTATCCAGCAACAGCTCGCGGCGCCCGGCCGATTCAGCGGCGATCAGAACCCGGCCGGGAAAATCGGCCAGAAACTGTTGCAGCGCAGCAGCCGGGCGCGCGGCGCGGGCGTCAAAGAACAAGGCGGGCGGCGGTGCGCTTGGATAGTTCACCCCGTCGACGCGGTTCTCGCCCAGTTCGATGCGCGGATAGCGGGCCAGCGCCTTTGCCACCTGCGTCGCGTCCAGAAACAACAGCGGCGGCGGCAGCAGCGGTCGCTCGGCATCGTGGCGCAGCTGTTCGTAACGATCCATGATCTGCACCTGGAATGCGGCCATCGCCGCATCGACACCCGGCAGGCGGATCGCCAAGGTACTCTCTGGCAGGTGATCGAACAGGGTCGCGGCCTGGGCGAAAAACAGCGGCAGATAGTATTCAATGCCGCCGGGCGCATGGCCGGCGCTCACGTCGCGATACAGCGTGCTGCGCTGCGGATCGCCTTCGAAATGCCGCCGCCAGGCCTGGCGAAACTGACTGATGCTGTCCTTGTCCAGGGCGAATTCACGCGCTGGCAGCAGTTCAATGGCCGTGGTGCGTGCTACCGATAACTGGGTCTCGGGATCGAAGTCGCGGATGCTCTCGACCGTGTCATCGAACAGTTCGATGCGGTAGGGTCGCGCCGCGCCCATCGGGAACAGGTCGAGAATCGCACCGCGCACCGCGAACTCGCCGTGCTCGACCACCTGTGACACGCAATTATAACCGGCTGCCTCCAGGCGCTGGCGGAAGCGGTCCAGGTTCAGCCGTTCGCCGGTCTTCAGCAGCAGGGCATAGCGATCCAGATAATCGCGCGGCGCCAGCCGCTGCATCAGCGTCGCCACCGGCACCACCAGGATGCCATGGCGGCGCTGTGGCAGCCGGTACAGGGCCGCCAGCCGCTGCGAGAGAATGTCCTGATGCGGCGAAAAGCCGTCGTAGGGCAGGGTTTCCCAGTCGGGAAAGGTCAGAATATCCAGCGCCGCGCCGCCGAACACGCGCAGCTCGCTTTCCAGGCGCAGCGCACTCTGGCTGTCGGGGGTGATGGCCAGCACCAGGCCGCGAAAGCGGGTCGCGGCGGCGATCAGCAGGGCCGGCGCGGCACCGTGCAGCGCACCCCAGGACAAGGGCTGACGGGCATCGGACGGCAGAACCGCAACCAGGGGTGGCGCGGGCCGGGAGCTGACGGGCGAAGCGGACATGGCGAGGACAAAACCCGGTGGCCAGGGAAGTTGCCTATTGTTTCACAGGGCTACGCATCGCGCACAGATCACCAATGATCCACTCGACGCGCCGCACATCGACCGGGTGCAGCGTGCCTTGTATCACCCGGCCGGGTCGGCTATAGTCTGCAACCTTCGCTTTTCGCCGGAGTAGCTCAGTCGGTAGAGCAACTGATTCGTAATCAGTAGGTCGCAGGTTCGATTCCTGTCTCCGGCACCAAAAGAGATCCAGCATCGCCCAAGCCCGCCGCAAGGCGGGCTTTTTCGTGCCCTGGCTGTCCAATCCGTCCCCGTCGATCCATGGGCGGGCGCGGGCGACCGGGAGTTGCCGCGCTACAAGTCCGCACCCGGTGCTGTTGCTAGCCGTTGCCGTGACCGGTACCGGAATCGAATTGCGGCTGCTGCGGGATGCTGAAAATATGGGTGGCGCGGAAAGCTTCGACCTGCTTCTCGGCCTCGGCGATTTGCGCCGGCGTCATCTTCTCAGCCAGTTCACGCTTGGCCTGCGGCGCTTGGCCATCACCCTGGCTCTCGGCCAGCGCATACCAGACATAGGCCTGCACCGGATCGCGAGCCACGCCTTCGCCGTCCTCATACATGATCGCCAGATTGACCTGCGCTTGTGACAGGCCCTGTTCGGCAGCCTTGCGGTACCAGATGATCGCCTGAGCGTCGTCCTGCGGCACACCCTGGCCGTTGTCGTACAGCACGCCCAGATTGAACTGGGCAAAGGCATAGCCCTGCTCGGCCAAGGGGCGGACGATGGCCAGTTCGGCCGCGTAGTCACCGCGCTCGTGAGCGGTGCGCGCCCGGCCCCAGTCACCGTCACCGGTCCAGGCGGGCGCACTCCCCAGCAGGCTGCCAGCCAGCAGCAAAAACAGTGGTTTATTCATGGATGGATGCTCAATCGAAGAAATGGATGCAGGATCAGTCGTGGCGTCAATCAAAACGGCTTCAGTGTAGCACCGGGCGGCGCGACACCCACGCAACCGCTGTGGTGGCTGCGTCAATCCCAGCGCAGGTCGCTGTTATCGTTCCAGCCCCGCCCCCAGGACGCCCAACCTGCGACCCAGGCATGATACAGATAACTGTTTTTAACGTAAGGATTTTGCTCGTCACCGCAGCGCGCTGCTTCAAAACCCAGGCGAAAAGCCTGTTGAAACAGCGGGGCCAGTTTCTGAGAGGAATCGCCACTGCCGCGCATCGGAGTTTTCCAGCAAGTTCATGGCCATTTTAGACCAGTTGCCGACGCCCGTGTTGCGTTCTGAATAAAATTTTATTTTTTTTACAACTTTGTTGTTTAATCGTTCGATTCGGAAGCAATGGCCATTTGGTCATGAATTATTTATTAATCAGTCTGTTGCGCCTGCATCCGGTACAGGCTGGCATACAAGCCTCCCTGGGCGAGCAGTTCGCTATGAGTACCGCTTTCAACCAGGCGGCCACGATCGAGCACCACGATGCGGTCGGCGTTTTCCACCGTGGACAGGCGGTGGGCGATGACAAAGGCGGTGCGGCCACGCCGCAGGGTATCGAGTGCCTGCTGCACCTTGCGCTCGGATTGGGTGTCGAGTGCCGAGGTGGCTTCATCAAGAATCAGGATCGGCGCATCCTTGAGCAGGGCACGGGCGATGGCGATGCGCTGACGCTGGCCACCGGACAGGCGCGCACCATTTTCCCCAATCAGGGTGGCCATGCCCTCAGGCAGCTCACGAATGAAATCCAGGGCATGGGCATGCTCGGCGGCCTGGAGAATCCGGTCCTCGCTGACCTGGAAACCGGCGCCATAGGCGATATTGGCGGCGACGGTGTCATTGAACAGCACGATGTCCTGACTGACATAGGCGATGTTGGCCCGCAATTCGGCCAGGCGCAGCTCGTTGATCGGCAGGCCATCAAGCAGGATCCGCCCGGAGTCCGGTTCATAAAAGCGCGGCAGCAGCGCCATCAGCGTGGTCTTACCGCTGCCGGAAGGACCCACCAGGGCGATGGTTTCACCGGGCTGCACGCTCAGATCAAACTGCTCCAGCACCGGAGCACCCTCAGCGCGATAGCGGTGGCTGAGCTGCTGGAAGTGCACTTCACCGCGGGCACGCCCCAGGCTGCGGGTGCCGTGATCGCTTTCCGGCGGCTCGTCGAGCAACGTAAACAGGGTTTCCGCCGCCGCCAGACCGCGCTGTAGTTGCTCGTTGACCTTGGTTAGACGCTTGATCGGCGTCAGCAGCATGGCCATGGCGCCAAACAGCGACACAAAACCACCGACGGTGATCTGGTTGGCCACCGATTGCAGCGAAGCAAAATAGATCATGGCGCCGAGAGCGAAAATCGCCAGCAATTGCACCAGCGGCCCACTGCCCTCGGACGCGGCGGCCAGCTTGAGATTGAAATGGCGCACCCGGTTGTTGACCCGGTGAAAGCGCGCCCGCTCGTACTCCTGACCGCCAAAGATTTTGATCACCTTGTGCCCCTGCAGCACCTCGTCAATGACGTGGGCCAGATCGCCCATCAGATCCTGCAGCTCGCGACTGAGCCGGCGTAGCCGGCGGCTGACCAGACGCATGATCAGGGCGATGCCGGGCGTGATCAGAAAGGCCAGCAGCGACAGCTTCCAGTTCAAATACAGCATCCAGCCTAGCAGGCCGATGACGGTCAGCCCATCGCGCACCAGGGTTACCAGCGCCTGGGTCGTGGCGCTCATCACCTGGGTCACGTCGTAGGTGAGGCGTGACAGCAGGTTGCCGGCGGAATGGTCGTCAAAATAGCGGGTCGGCAGGGTCAGCAGGCGGGCGAACAGGTCACCGCGCAAATCGGTCACCACGCGCTGGGCGATCCATTCCATAGCCAGCGCACCGACGAAACTGGCCAGGCCGCGAATGATGAACACCGCGACCAGCAGCAGTGGCATCAGGCGAATGCTGTGCGGATCCTTGGCCACAAAACTGCCATCGAGCAGCGGCTGGATCAGGGCCGGAATCAGCGGCTCGGTGGCGGCGGCGATGACCGTGCCCAACAGCGACAGGGCGAAGACCCGGGTATGGGGCCGTACATAGCGCAGCAGCCGAAAATAGAGGTCTTTGCTGTTCATCGGATGGGCGGGCGGTGGCGAGAGGCAACGGCCGGGAGCTAGATACCGTCATGCTATCATGCAATCCCCGTGTAACTCTCCCCAGGTTTGCCATGCAAGTGCATATTCCTTCGTTCGCGCCGGCCCGGATCCTGATCGTCGGCGACGTCATGCTGGACCGCTACTGGTACGGTCCAAGCGCACGGATTTCCCCGGAAGCACCCGTGCCGGTGGTGCGGGTCGAGCAGATTGAAGAGCGTCCCGGTGGCGCTGCCAATGTCGCGGTCAACATCGCCACGCTCGGCGCCCAGGTCCGGGTGTTGGGTGTAGCCGGTGCCGATGAGGCCGCCGACCGTCTACAACAACGGCTGCAGCGGCTGGGTGCTGCCTGTGAACTGTTGCATCTGCCCGGGCAGGCGACTATCACCAAGCTGCGCGTACTTAGCCGCAACCAGCAGTTGCTGCGCCTGGATTTCGAGGACGGCTTTCCCGGTTTTGAACCGGCGATGTTGCAGGAGCGCTTCCGCGCCCGGCTGGCCGAGGCCGATATCGTGGTGCTGTCCGATTACCAGAAAGGTGCGCTGCGCGAAGTCGAGACCTATATCGAAGCCGCACGCGCCGCTGGCAAGCCGGTGCTGGTCGATCCCAAGGGTCAGGATTTCGCCCGCTATCGCAATGCCACCCTGCTCACGCCCAATCTGGCCGAATTCGAGGCGGTCACCGGTCCCTGTCGCAACGAGCAGGAGCTGGTTGATCGCGGCGAGGCGCTGCGCCGTGAACTGGCTCTGGAAGCGCTGCTGATCACCCGTGGCGAACAGGGCATGAGCCTGTTGCGTGAGGGCGCCGAGCCGCTGCATCTGGCAGCGCGCGCCCGCGAGGTTTACGACGTCACCGGCGCGGGCGATACCGTGATCGCCACCCTGGCGACCGGACTGGCGGCCGGATTGAGTCTGGCCGCGGCAACGGTGCTGGCCAATCTGGCCGCGGGCATCGTGGTCGGCAAGCTCGGCACCGCCAGCGTCACCGTGTCCGAACTGCGCCGCGCCCTGTATGCCCACGAGGAACCGCCGCGCGGCGTGCTCGACGAAGAAACCCTGCTGCGGGTAGTCGCCGATGCCAAGGCCCACGGCGAAACCATCGTCATGACCAATGGTTGTTTCGACATTCTCCACGCCGGCCATGTCGCCTATCTGGAGCAGGCCAAACGCCTCGGCAACCGGCTGATCGTCGCCGTCAATGACGATGCCTCGGTGCACCGGCTCAAGGGTGCCGATCGGCCCGTCAACGCTCTGTGGCAGCGGATGCGGGTGCTGACCGGACTGGCGGCGGTGGACTGGGTGGTGCCGTTTGGCGAGGACACCCCGGAGCGGCTGATCAGCGCGATCAGTCCCGATTACCTGGTCAAGGGCGGCGATAACAACCCGGCCCATATTCCCGGCAACCGCCACGTCTGGGACAGCGGCGGCCAAGTGGTGGTGATGGATTACATCGATGGCTGCTCGACCACCGGCACCATCGCCCGCATCCTGCAACGACCATGAGCGCGCCGACGGTGTTCCAGGTCGATATTGCCATCATCGGTGGCGGGATCGCCGGTCTATGGCTGCTGGCGCAGTTGCGCGAGCACGGTTATGACGCCGTGCTGATCGAGAGCAACGCGCTCGGCGCCGGCCAGACGCTGTGCGCGCAGGGCATCATCCACGGCGGCACCAAGTACAGCCTGCACGGCCAGTTCAGCGCCTCAGCGGCAGCCATCGCCGACATGCCGGCGTTGTGGCGGCGCTGCATGGCCGGCGCCGGCGAGATCGATCTGCGCGGCGCGCGGCTGCTGGCCGAACATCAATATCTGTGGGCGACGCAGGCGCCGACCTCGCGGCTGGCAGCCTTTTTCGCCAGCAAGCTGATGCGCGGCCGGGTGGAAAAAGTGGCCGGCTCCACGGCCCTGGACATGCCGGCGGCGCTGCAGCATCCGCGCTTTCGCGGCACCGCATACCAGCTCGATGAGCCGATCGTGGCGGTAGATTCGGTGCTGGCGGTGCTGGCGGAACGCTATCAAACCGCCCTGCTCGCCAGCCAGGGGCCTGTGATTCTGAAAGCCGATGGCAGCCTGACCCTGCATCATCCCGATGGCCTGCCGCGGGTGATCCGTCCGGCTTTGACCGTGTTCACCGCTGGGGCTGGCAATGCCGGACTGCCCTGGGTGAGCCTGCAACTGCGACCGCTGCACATGGTGCTGGCGCGCGGCACGGCCCTGCCCGGCCTGCTGTACGCGCATTGTCTGGGCGCCAGCGATCTGCCCCGCCTGACCGTGACCAGTCATTACGACGCTCAGGGCCGGCTGATCTGGTATCTGGGCGGGGCACTGGCCGAGGACGGCGTAGCCCGCGACCGAGCGGCGCAGATCCGCGCCACGCGCCGCGAATTGCGGACGCTACTGCCGTGGGTGGACTGGAACGCGGTGCAGTTCGCCACCTTTACCGTGCAGCGCGCCGAGGCCCGCCAGGCGGATGGCCACCGACCGAGCGGACCGGGGGTGTTTCGCGATGGCCGGGTGATTGCCGCATGGCCGACCAAGATGGCGCTGGCGCCGCTGCTGGCCAAACAGATCGAGGCGCTGCTGCACGACCTCGGGATGCGGCCGCGCCCACGCGATTTATCCCTGCTGGCTGACTGGCCGCGCCCGGCGCTGGGTGTGTATCCCTGGGATCGGGAGGATCTGGAATGGAGCTGAGAGCACTGGGTGCGACCGGCCTGCAGGTCAGCACGCTGGGTCTGGGCACGGTCAAGCTGGGTCGCAATCAGGGGGTCAAGTATCCACAACCCTTTGAGCTGCCGTCGGATCAGCAGGCGCTGGCGCTGCTGGAGCTGGCCTGGGATCTGGGGATCAATCTGCTCGATACCGCGCCGGCCTATGGCCTCAGCGAGGAACGGCTGGGGCGGCTGCTGCGCCAGTGCCGGCGCGACTGGGTGATCGTGACCAAGGTCGGTGAGGACTTTCAAAATGGGCAATCGCAATTCGATTTTTCCGCCGCTGCGACCCGCACCAGCGTCGAACGCAGCCTGCGCCGGCTCGGCGTGGCAGCGCTGGATGCGGTGTTGATCCATTCCAGCGGCGATGATCTGGCGATTCTGGAACAGCAGGAGGCGCTGCCCACCCTGCTGGATTTGCAACAGGCCGGTCTGATCCGCGCCGTGGGCATGTCCACCAAGACCGTGGCAGGTGGCCTGCGCGCGCTGGCCTGCTGCGATCTGCTGATGCTGACCTACAACCTGCTGCAGCGCGAGGAACTGCCGGTGATCCGGGCCGCCCATGCCGCCGGCAAGGGTGTGCTGATCAAGAAGGGCCTGTGCAGCGGCCACCTGGACCCGACAGCACCGACCGATGCGGTGCGGGCGGCGCTGCAACTGATTCTGGCCGAGCCGGGGGTCAGCAGCGTGGTGGTCGGGACGCTGAATCCGGCGCACCTGCGGGCGAATGTGGCAGCCGCCGGGGATGTGCGGGCGGTGCCGTGAATGACGGATCAGGCCCTGTCCTTGGCTCGCAACGCCACCCGCAGACGTTCCACGCCCTCAGCTAGGCGCGGAATCGCGCGGGTATAGGCAAAGCGCACATGCCGCTCGGGCCGATGCTGACCAAAGTCGATGCCGGGGGTGATGGCGACACCGGTTTCCTCCAGCAGGCGCAGGGCGAAACCATAGCTGTCCTCGCTGAAGCGGCTGCAGTCGGCATAGAGATAGAACGCGCCATCCGGGGTCACCGGAATCGAAAAACCCAGCTCACGCAGCGCCGGCAACAGGAAATCGCGGCGGGCCTGAAATTCACGCCGCCGTTCCTCGAAAATCGCCTGTGCCTCGGGGGTGAAGGCCGCCAGCGCTGCATACTGCGCCGGGGTCGAAGCGGCCAGGAACAGATTCTGCGCCAGTTTTTCCACGGCGCCGACGCAATCGTCCGGCGTCACCAGCCAGCCCAGCCGCCAGCCGGTCATGCCGTAGTACTTGCTGAAGCTGTTGACTACGAACACCCGGTCGGAACAGGCCAGCGCGGTTTGCAGCGGCGCGCCGTAGACCAGACCGTGATAGATCTCGTCCATGATCAGCCGCCCGCCGCGTGCCTCGACTGCCGCGACAATGGCCGCCAGCTCCGCCGGTGGCACCACCGTGCCGGTCGGATTGGCCGGCGAGGCCAGCAGCACCGCCACGGTGCGCGCGTCCCAGTGACGCTCGACCCGTTCAGCGGTCAACTGGTAACCCGTCTCCGGGCCGACCGGAATACCCACCGCCTCACCTTCCACCAGGCGCACGAAATGGCGGTTGCAGGGATAGCCCGGATCGGCCAGCAGTACCCGGTCACCGGGATTGATCCAAGCCGCGGTGGCCAGTTGCAGCGCACCGGATGCGCCCGGGGTGACCAGGATGCGCCGGGCGGGAACATCAACCCCGTAGCAGTCCTGATAATGCTGGCTGATGACCTGACGCAAGGCCGGCAGTCCGGCGGCGGCGGTGTAGCCGGTACGACCATCCGCCAGGGCGCGCTGCCCGGCGGCGATGATCGGCGCGGCGCTGGTGAAATCCGGCTCGCCGATTTCCATGTGCACGATGCTGCGGCCCGCTGCTTCCAGTTCATGGGCACGCGCCAGCAGGGCCATGACGTGAAAGGGCGCGATATCCGCCGTGCGCCGCGCACCCGGCAGGGTCGCGCTCAAAATGTCCGTCCCCGATCGATCTGATCGTCATCGTGAATCGCCAGATCGGCCAGACTGCTGGACCGGCTGTTACCGCCGGATTCCATGCCTTCGGCGAGGCGAATCTGCAGGCCGACGTTATTCTTGGAATCGGCATTCTTGATCGCTTCCTCCTTGGAAATCCTGCCTTCCTTGTACAGTTTGAACAGCGACTGATCGAAGGTCATCATGCCGCCCTCGGTGCCCTGCTCCATGGCATCCTTGATGTAGTCGATCTTGCCCTTTTGAATCAGGTCGGCGATGTAGGGCGTGTTGAGCAGCACTTCCACCGCCGGCACCAGACCGCCATCCAGGCCACGAATCAGCCGCTGCGAAATCACCGCGCGCAGATTCAGCGACAGGTCCATCAGCATCTGTGGTCGGGCATCCTCGGGGAAGAAGTTGACGATGCGATCCAGAGCACCGTTGGCGTTATTAGCGTGCAGTGTCGACAGCACCAGATGCCCGGTCTCGGCAAAAGTCAGCACATACTTCATCACCTCGCGCTGGCGCACCTCGCCGACCAGAATCACATCCGGCGCCTCGCGCATGGCGCTGCGCAGCGCGTTTTCATAACTGTGGGTATCGATGCCGATCTCACGCTGGCCGACCACGGATTTCTTGTGCTGATGGGTGAACTCGATCGGGTCCTCGATGGTGATGATGTGCCCGGGCGCGCTGGAATTGCGATGATCGATCATCGCCGCCAGCGTGGTCGATTTGCCCGAGCCGGTGGCACCGACCAGCATGATCAGGCCACGCTTTTCCATCACCAGTTGTCGCAGCAGCGGCGGCAGACCGAGTTCCTCGACCTGCGGAATGTCGCCCTTGATATAGCGGATCACCATGGACACTTCGCCGCGCTGCTTGAAAACGTTGGAACGAAAACGGCCGACGCCGTGCAGCGGAATGGCGAAGTTCAGTTCCCATTCGTGCTCGAATTCCTTGATCTGGTCGTCCTTCATCACCGAATAGGCAATCTCGCGCACCTGCCCGGGACCGAGCACTTTGTTACCGATGGGGCGCACCACCCCACCGATCTTGATGTTGACCGAGGCACCGACATAGAAAAACAGGTCGGACGCGTTCTTGTCGACCATCAGCTTGAGATAGGGGGTGATGTCCATGGCAATCGCTCCGCGCGTGCGCTCAGGCCAGCCGGTTCAGGCCATTGAGCGCCGCTACCCGGTACGCCTCGGCCATGGTCGGATAGTTGAACGTGGTGTTGACAAAGTACTGGATGCTGTTGGCCTCGCCCTGCTGGGCCATGATCGCCTGACCGATGTGGACGATCTCGGCGGCCTGATCGCCAAAGCAGTGGATGCCGAGGATTTCCAGGGTATCGCGATGGAACAGCAGCTTGAGCATGCCTACGGTGCGCCCAGTGATCTGGGCGCGCGCCAGGCTCTTGAAATAGGCGTGGCCGACCTCGTAGGGAATGCGCGCCTGGGTCAGCTCGCGTTCGGTGCGCCCGACCGAGCTGATTTCCGGCGAGGTGTAGATGCCGGTGGGGATGTAGTCGATCAGGTGATGATCACAACTGCCGCTGACCAGATGCGTGGCGGCAAAGCGCCCCTGATCGTAGGCGGCACTGGCCAGGCTGGGATAGCCGATCACGTCGCCGACTGCGTAGATGTGCGGCAGAGCGGTGCGGTAGTTCTCGTCAACCTTGAGCTGGCCACGGTTGTTCGGGGTCAGGCCGAGTTCCTCCAGACCCATGTTCTGGGTATTGCCGGTGCGGCCATTGGCCCAGAGCAGGGCGTCGGCCTTGATCTTCTTGCCTGACTTGAAGTGCATCATCACACCGTCGGCCATGCCTTCCACCCGCTCGTATTCCTCGTTGTGGCGGATCATCACCCCCTGGTCACGCAGGTGATAGCTCAGGGCATGGGCGATCTCGTCATCGAGGAAGGACAGCAGTTGCGAGCGGGTATCGACCAGATCGACCTTGCAGCCCATGTTGCGGAAGATGCTGGCGTATTCGCAGCCGATCACCCCGGCGCCATAGATCAGAATCGAGCGCGGCGTGCACTTCATGCTCAGGATGGTGTCGCTGTCGAAGACCCGCGGATGGTTGAAATCGATGTCGCGGGCCCGGAACGGGTGCGAACCGGAGGCGATGACGAAGGCATCGGCATGCAGGATCAGAGGTTCGACACTGGTCTTGGAGCGCACTTCCAGGGTGTGGGCATCGAGGAAGCGGGCATAGCCGTGGTGCAGCTTGACGCGGTTGCGCTCGTAGAAGTCGCGCCGCATGCCCGATTGGCGGGCGATCACCGATTCGGCTGAGCGCAGCAGGTCCGGGTAGGACAGCTTCAGCGCCGTGCCCAGCGCACTGCGGAAGGCCGGGGTGGTGTTGAACTCCAGCATCCGGTTGATGGAATGGCGCAGCGCCTTGGAGGGAATGGTGCCCCAGTGGGTACAACCACCACCGACCAGGTGGTGCTTTTCAATCACCGCCACTGCTTTGCCGTCCTTGGCGGCTTTCATGGCGGCGCCTTCTCCTCCCGGTCCGGTTCCGATCACGATGACATCGTATTTCTGGTCGTTCATGGTTGTGCTCGTAGGTGGTGTGCTGCGGAGGATGCGGGGCGCTCCCCCGTTATGGCGTTATTGGTGTTGAACAATGGCTAGTTTAGACCCTTTTATAGCCTGGGGCGTAATGGCCGCCCGGCACCGGCGGGCGCGCTTTCATGCCCGCAGAGCCAGAGTTTCCGCTATGCGCCGTGCGCCCGGATAATCGGGTTTGCCGGACCCCAGCAGGGGAATTTCCCGCACGGTCAGCACCTGGCGCGGGATATACAGCTCGCCCAGCCCTTCGCGATGGGCGGCGGCGATCAGATCGCTGCGATCCGCATCCTGCTGGGTGGTGAGCAGCACGATATGTTCACCCTTGACCGAATCGGGCAGATTGAGTGCGGCGTGCTGCCGCTCCGGCCAGCAGTCGGCGGCTAGCTGTTCGACAGTGGCCAGCGAGATCATTTCGCCACCCAGCTTGGCAAAGCGCTTGGCGCGCCCCAGGATGGTGATAAAGCCGGCCTCGTCGATGCGCACGATGTCGCCGGTATCATGCCAGCCCGGTCCCTGCTCGGTGCGCGGCGGCGCCAGTCGCCCCGGCTGGCCCGGCAGCAGGTAGCCGGCCATGACGTTCGGGCCGCGCACGCATAGCAGTCCGCCCTCGCTGATGCCTTCCACCGGCGCCAGATAGTATTCCAGGCCCGGGAACAGCTTGCCGACCGTGCCGCTGCGATGATGGCGGCGGGTGTTGGTGGCCAGCACCGGGCTGGCCTCGGTCAGGCCATAGCCCTCGCTGATGCGGATGCCGAACTTTTCGCTCCACAGCCGTCGGGTCTCGTCGCGCAGCGGCTCGGCGCCCATGATCACCAGGCGCACACTGAAAAAGTCGTAGGGATCGGCGTGGCGGCCATAGCCCATCAGGAAGGTGTTGGTGCCAAACAGCACCGTGGCGCGGCGTTCGTAGCTCAATTCGGGCAGGATGTGATAGTGCAGCGGCGATGGGTACAGGATCACCCGCGTGCCCAGCAGCAGCGGGGTCAGGGTCGCGGTGGTCAGGCCAAAGGCATGAAACACCGGCAGGGCGTTGAGAATCACGTCACTGGGCATGATATCGAGCGCCGCGCGCGCTTGGGCGACATTGGCCAGCAGGTT
>OFSA01000048.1_pt1 | contig 20465 bp, 15 predicted proteins | sample 1543241 | NCBI WGS metagenome assembly OFSA01 (sample SAMN05442508, study PRJEB24371) | freshwater metagenome | isolation source: Freshwater Lake | place: Canada: Niagara | collected 2012-08-09 | reverse complement strand
CGACGAAGCCTGTTTTACCCGTGGATTTAAGGACAGGCCATAACGACCCTGACCGTTAAGATTTCATCCTGATTTTCCGCGAGAAACCCCGGCGTTCAGGCCGGGGAGGGATAGCGGGCCGTCCGCAAGGGCGGCAGCTTTTCGGTTAACTTGTTGCTTGATAAGGCTCACAACGAAATTTATAATGTGTGAATGCCCTACCGCGCCTATCGCTACCGCTTTTACCCGACGCCTGAGCAGGTGAAAAACCTGAACCAGACGTTCGGCTGTGTGCGGTATATCTACAATCGTGCCCTGCGCTATCGGCAGGATGCGTGGTACGCGCGTCAAGAGAATATCTCCTATCCGCAAAGCTCGGCGCTATTGACCGAATGGAAGAAAGAACCGGAACACGTCTGGCTGAATGACGTATCCAGTGTGCCGTTACAGCAGTCGTTGCGCCATTTGCAGACCGCATACCGCAACTTCTTCCAAGGCCGGGCGAAATACCCGAGCTTCAAAAAGAAAGACGGCCACCAATCAGCGGAATACACCACGTCCGCCTTCAAATGGGATGGCGAATCACTCAAGTTGGCCAAGCAGTCTGAACCGCTGAAGATGCGCGGGTCGCGCCGCTTTACCGGCAAGCCCACCACGGTCACGGTTTCACGTGATCCGGCAGGGCGGTATTTTGTGTCGCTGCTGGTTGAGGTTGCAATCCAGCGACTGCCGGTGGTGAATGCCGTGGTCGGGATTGATGTGGGTATTAAGGATGTCGTCGTCACTTCGGATGGAGAAGCGTCGGGCAATCCGCGCCATACCGCCAAGCACGCGGCACGGCTGGCCAAATACCAGCGGCGCATGGCGCGCAAGCAGCAAGGTTCCAGCAATCGGCGCAAGGCAAAGCTGAAAGTCGCCCGCATCCACGCCCGGATTGCCGATTGCCGCAGAGACTTCACCCATAAATTGACCACGACACTGATCAACGAAAACCAAGTGATCTGCGTCGAGAACCTGGCGGTCAAGAATAGGGTTAAAAATCCCACGTTGGCCAAGTCGATCAGCGATGCCAACTGGGGTGAGCTAGTCCGGCAACTGGAATACAAAGCCGCCTGGTACGGGCGAACAGTGGTCGCCATTGACCGCTGGTATCCGTCCAGCAAACGCTGTTCCTGTTGCGGATACACGCTGGATAAGCTCGACCTATCCACGCGGCAATGGACCTGTCCAGAGTGCAACGCAACGCATGACCGCGATGTGAACGCGGCACGCAATATCAAAGCCGCCGGGCTGGCGGTGTTAGCCTGTGGAGAGACGGTAAATCCGGTATCGGCGAAAGTCGGCATCGGTTCGACTCGGTGAAGCAGGAAACCCTGATTGTGAAGTCAGGAATCCCCGTCCTTCAGGGCGGGGAGGAGGTCAACGCTTGGATACTCTGCGCGGGCGTCGTCAATGGCGCATGAATGAATGCCGCGGGCGCCGGGCCTGAAGTCGGCAATGGTGGACCGCTATAATGTGCGGCCATTTTAGGCAAAAGTAGACCAGGAAACGTCGATGAAGTTGATGCGCGTGGCGATAAGCGGGTTGGTGGGGGCATGGCTGAGTGCTTGTGCGGCACCGCCTGTGGTCGAGACTCCAGCGCCTGATCCGGCACCGGCGGTAGATTTGATGGCGCGCTTGCAGGCGCAGGAAACGCGCCTGGAACGGCTGGAACAGGCCGTGGCAACGCTGGGCAGTGCGCAGCAGGCCTTGCAGGCGCGGCAGGTGGCCCCGGAAGCGCTGGCGGGTCTCCATCGTGAAGTGCGCCAGATGCGGGCAGCGCTGGACAAGCTGCACCACCAGCAGCGGCAACAGCAGCAGGCTGCTGCCGGGTCACGGCCTGCTCCGGCTGTGACTGCGACGGGCAGTGCCGTCAGCGATATGGCCCGTTATCGGGTGGTGGATATTGATCTGGGTCCCTTGCCGGATGGTTCAGGTCCGCGATTGCTGCGGCCGATTCCGGCTACGGTGCCGGCGCAGGCGCGGGAGATTCTGGTGTATGCGCAGATCGCGACCGGTTATGTTGAGGGCGGCCCGCATCGTTTCCGCATCGCGACCCGTCTCGACGATAGCCGGGAAGCGGCGTTTTACCTGTACGCGGTGGGGCAGGCGCAGCAGGGCTGGGCGTATAACTCCGACAGTTTCTGGTTGCCGATGCCCGCCAATCGCGAGCTGATCCTGGATGCGCAAGGCAAGCCCTTCTTTGGCGACTGGAACAGCAATGTGCGCATCATTGCTTATCGCTAGGTGCGCTGCCGTTTTCGGGATAAGGCGATATTGCGTTCAGCCTGTCCTGTGTCCATTGTGCTGGATTGTGCTGAATATATTCGCTGATACGCAAAAAATCCGATTCATTGCGGATCACATGTTCCCAATAAGTGCGTTGCCATAGACGCCCTGGGAACGCGGGCCAATCCAATTGGTTGACGCCATCCACATATCGTTTGGTCGTCATGGTTTTGAAACGATGCACCACGTCGGGTAATGACAACCGAACCGTAGGGGCAGGCCCCTGTGCCTGCCCTGATTCCGGGCGGCCTGGTTCTGGGCGGCCACGGGGGGCCGCCCCTACGATGGGGTTGTTGGGTTCTGGGCGGCCACGGGGGGCCGCCCCTACGATGAGGATGATGCCGTGGATGTGATTGGGCATGACAACAAATTCGGCAGTATCAATGCCTGGATAATGTTCTGGAATTGCATTCCAAACCGCTTGAATCATATGCCCGGCTGCATTCAGCACCATGTCTCCATCCGCAATTTCTCCAAAAAGATTTTCCCGCTGCTGGGTGCAGATGGTCACAAAATAGGCACCTGTCTGGGAATAATCGTATCCGCATAGGCGGATGGAGCGGCGGTGGTGAATATCTGGATTGAAATTCATCTTGCTTTTCCGGATGGCGGTTTAATCCAGAGTTTTTTGATGTTTCCTCGTATTCTCGGAATTGCGCAAGCCAGAGGGCGGCTTTCCCGAAACCCCCCCTCGCGGATGGCAAGGGGGTATTTCGAATCAGCGCCTAGCCCGTATTGCGCATGCCCGCCGCCAGGGCATTGATCGAGCGCAGCAGCGGTTGCAGCCACAGCGATGCCTCGGGCGAATCCGAGCCGTGATCCCGCAGTGCCTGCCGGTAGCGCTTGAGCACGGTGACCTGGATGTGGTTGAGCGGATCGAGATAGGGATTGCGCCGCTCCAGCGACTTGGCCAGGGTCGGGTTTTCATCGAGCAGGGTGGGCAGTTGCGCCACCGCCAGAATTTCCCGGCAACTGCGCAGATACTCATCCTGGAAGCAGGCAAAAATGCGCGCCTCGGTATCGGCGTCCTCACACAGGCGCGCGTACTCGCGGGCGATGCCCAGATCAACCTTGCTCAGCGACATCTGGCTGTTGTTCAACAGCGCGTGGAAAAACGGCCAGTCGCGGTACAGGCGCTGCAGGGTCGCCAGCCGTTCGGGATCATCGCCGCGCCAGGCAGCCAGAGCGCTGCCGATGCCGTACCAGCCCGGCAGGGTGTGGCGCGATTGGCCCCAGCCAAACATCCACGGAATCGCCCGCACCGAGTACTTGGAACGATCGCCCTTGGCCCGATGCGAAGGGCGCGAGCCAATGTTGAGCTGGCCGATCTCACTGACCGGCGTGGCGGTGTAGAAATAATCGATGAAGCCGGGCGTGTGCTCGGTGAGTTCGCGATAAACCGCTTCGCCGTGGCTGGCCAGTTCGGTCATTACGGCGCTCGCGTCCGGCGGATCGGCGGCAACCGCCTGGACCAGATGCCGGCTGGCCTTCATCAGTCCGGTGATGCCCAGGGTCAGCTCGTAAATCGCCGTTTCCAGATTCTGGTACTTGAACGACAGTACCTCGCCCTGCTCGGTGATCTTGATCTGGCCGCGCACCGTGCCCGAAGGCTGGGCGAGGATGGCATCGTGGGTGGGGCCGCCGCCGCGCCCGACCGTGCCGCCACGACCGTGGAACAGCCGGCAGCCAAAGCCGCGCGCCGCTGCCAGCGCTACCGCCTGCCGCTGCGCCTGATACAGGCCCCAGTTCGAAGCCAGAATGCCGCCGTCCTTGCAGGAATCCGAATAGCCCACCATGACATCCTGCACGCCGCCGGACGCAGTCAGCAGTTCACGATAGGCGGGCTGATCGAGCAGTTGCGTCAGCACGCTCTCGACCCGCTGCAGGTCGGCGATGGTCTCGAACAGCGGCGCGACGCGGATCTCGCAATGCCAGCCGCCATCGGCGCGGCGCCCGGCCAGACCGGCGAAGCTGGCCAGGAACAGCACTTCCAGCACATGGCTGGCCTCGTGGGTCATGGAAATGACGTAGTTGTCGAAGGCGCGCGGGCCGATCTCCTCGCGCATGCGCGCCATCACCTGGAACACCTCCAGGGTCTCGCGGGTCGCGGGACTGAAGGCTTCGCAGTACAGCAGCGGCGTGCCGGACTGGGCGAGCAGTTCGCCAAGGGTATTCAGGCGCTCCGTCTCGGACAGCGCCGCGTAGTCGGGCAGATTGGGCGCCATGGCGAAGAGTTCCGTCACGGCGGCCGTGTGCCGGCCTGATTCCTGACGCACGTCCAGTGAGGCCAGATGGAAGCCAAAGGTTTCGGCCAGACGGATCAGATCCTTCAGTTCGCCATCGGCTACCGCGCCGTCGCCGTGAGCGAGCAGCGAGTCGCGGATGATGTACAGCTCGTCAAGGAATTCCTGCGCCGAGGCATAGCCCCAGAAGGGCACCGGTACCTGATCGGGACGCCCGGCGATCTGGGCGTGGATGCGCTCCAGGTTGTGCTGCAGGCGGTGATAAATCAGGAAGAACTTGCGCCGATAGGGTTCCTGGGCGTACTGGCGCGGTGCGTCGCTGAACAGGGCCTGCATGCGCTGCACGTCCGCATCCAGATGGGCGCTGAACACCGGTGAGGGTGTGACCAGCGAGCTGGAGTAGGTCAGATGCCGGTTCAGTTCCTCGACCCGGTGCAGGTATTCACGCAGGACATCCTGCGCCTGCAGGCGCACCGCCAGCACTGTGGTTTCCGGCGTGACGAAGGGATTGCCGTCACGATCGCCACCGATCCAGGAGCCAAAGCGCAACAGGCTGGGAATACGCACCGCGTTCTTGCCGCCCTGATCGGCGTAGACCGCACCCAGCGCCCGCTCCAGATTGCGATACAGCAGCGGCAGGGCCTGGAAAATCGACTCGCGGAAGTAATACAGGCCGTTCTTGATCTCGTCGCGCACCTGTGGCTTGTAGCTGCGCACCTCCTCGGTCTTCCACAGGATCTGGACCTGGCTGCGCAGTTCCTCGACGACTTCGGCGCGCTGGTATTTGTTCAGCGCCGGATTATCCAGCTTGCCGTTAGTGAGGAAGATGCGCCGCTGCGCCCCGAGCATGACCCGGCGCTTGGCCTCGGTGGGGTGGGCAGTGAACACCGGCATGAAGCAGAGCTGATCGAGCAGCGCCTGCAACTGGCTGGCGTCGATGCCCGCGGTGCGCAGGCTGCGCAGGGTTTCATCGAAGGAGCCGCGCCACAGTGATTTGCTGCGGCGCACCTGTTCGCGGCGCTGCTGGTGCTGGAAATCTTCCTCGGCGATGTTGGCCAGGGTGAAATAGGCGCTGAAGGCACGCACCACATGGTTGAGCATGTCCGGATTGAGTGCGGCGATCAGGCGCATCAGCCGCTCGCGGATCTCGATGGGTGCATCGGGCTGGCGCCGCAGCTCGGTGAAGCCCTGCCGCAGGGTTTCCACGGCATCGAGCACCGGGCGGCCTTCACGGTCACGCAGGGTATCGCCCAGCAGGCGGCCCAGCAGTTTGACCCGGTCACGCAGGGGTTTATCGGATTCAGTCGGCATCGGCAGAGGGTTCCGTCGCTGTGAGAGAAGGGTGCCTGGCAAGTTGAGCACAGGCGGCGAGCATGATGCCAGAGCGCCCGCCTGATTCGACAGTGTCGAGGCGGGACACTATAGTAACCAGCAGGATCCCGTGGTGTGCTGGGTGCCGTGATGCCACAGCCAGCGCCTTGCCCCCGGGTTCCTGTTCACCGGGTTTCGCCAGCGTTTTCACTCTCTGATAAGGAAGCCGTCCATGTCTGTTCCCAGCAATCTGCCGGTCTGGCAAGAACTGCACGCCCATCACGCCGCGATCGCCGATTTGCATCTGCGCGACCTGTTTGCCGCTGATCCGGCGCGCTTTGCTCGGTTCTCCCGGCACTTTGGCGACCTGCTGGTGGATTTTTCCAAGCATCGTATTACTGACGAAACATTGCGCCTGCTCACCGAGCTGGCCTATCAGGCTCAGGTGCCGGAGTGGACCGCGCGCCTGTTCAGCGGCGAGATGATCAACCACACCGAGCGCCGCGCGGTGCTGCATGTCGCCCTGCGTAATCGCGGCAACCGGTCGATCTTCGTCAATGGCGAGGATGTGATGCCGGAGGTGAACGCGGTGCTGGAGCACATGCGCAAGTTTGCCGACCAGATTCGCCGGGGCAAGTGGCGCGGCCATACCGGCAAGCGCATCCGCGACGTGGTCAACATCGGTATCGGGGGGTCCGATCTTGGCCCGAAGATGGTCTGCGAGGCGCTCGAACCCTATGGCGATCCGACCCTGCGCATGCACTTCGTCTCCAATGTCGATGGCGCCCATATCAGCCATGTGCTGGCCGACTGCGACCCGGAAAGCACCCTGTTCATCATCGCTTCCAAGACCTTCACCACCCAGGAAACCATGACCAACGCCCACACCGCACGTGCCTGGCTGGTGCGGGAACTGGGTGATGAGGCCGCGGTCGTGCGGCACTTCGTCGCGGTTTCGACCAATGCCGAAGGGGTGCGCAAGTTCGGCATCGATACCGCCAACATGTTCGAGTTCTGGGACTGGGTCGGTGGGCGCTATTCGCTGTGGTCGGCGATCGGCCTGCCGATCATGGTCTATCTGGGCATGGAGCACTTCATCGAGCTGCTTGAAGGCGCGCATGCCATGGACGAGCACTTCCGCAGCGCACCCATGCAGGACAACCTGCCGGTGATTCTGGCGCTGCTGGGCGTCTGGTATATCGACTTTTTCGGCGCCGACAGTCAGGTGACCCTGGTCTACGATGATTATCTGCGCTCGTTGCCGGATTATCTGCAGCAGTTGGACATGGAGAGCAACGGCAAGTCGATCGACCGTGAAGGCCAGTCGGTATCGGTCAAGACTGGACCGATCCTGTGGGGTGGCCTGGGCAACAATGGCCAGCATGCCTTCTACCAGTTGCTGCATCAGGGCACGCATCTGGTGCCGGCGGATTTCCTGGCGCCGGCGCACAGCCCCAACCCGGTCGGCGATCATCACCCGATCCTGCTGGCCAATTGCCTGGCCCAGGCTGAGGCGCTGATGGTCGGCAAGACCGAGGCACAGGCCCGCGCCGAACTGGAAAAACAGGGCCTGAGCGGTGAGGCGCTGGAAAAGCTGCTGCCCTACAAGGTCTTCCCCGGCAATCGGCCGAGCACCAGCCTGTTCTATCGGCGCATGACGCCGCAGGTACTGGGCGCGCTGCTGGCGCTGTATGAGCACAAGGTGTTCGTACAGGGCGTGATCTGGAACATCAATTCCTTCGATCAGTGGGGCGTGGAGCTGGGCAAGCAGTTGGCCAACGCCATCCTGCCGGAACTGAAGGGTGAACGCCCGGCCGACGGACACGATGCCTCGACCCAGGGTCTGATCGAGTTCTGCCGCGCCGCGCAGTAAGCGTCTGTGATGCAATGCCCTCTCTCCGGGTCGGGAGAGGGCGATCAGGGGCCGGGTGAGGGTCGGTGAAAGGCCGCTGATGCCGGTGCAATCACCCCCAATCCTGGCCCTTCCCTCTGCAGAGCAGGGTGGGTTATCGCCTGGAACGCCATGCGTACCAGACGTGCCCGAGCCACTCATGGGCGGCGTAATGAATGTCCGCGATTGCCGTGACCGAAGGCAGCCAGGATTGCGGATCGAGAGGCTGCAGGCGCTCGTTGAAAAACAGGGTCGGCGCCGCGATCACCCGCAGGCCCTGCGCGGTAAAGGCCGCAGCCGCGCGCGGCAGGTGCGCGGCATTGCTGACCAGCAGGACCGTTTCGATGCCGTGCTCGCGCAGCGGGGCAGCGCTGTATAGCGCATTTTCCCAGGTATCGCGGCTGCGGGTTTCCACCAGCACCGGGCCGATGCCCAATTCCCCTTGCAACACCGCACGCATCAACTCGGCCTCGGCTGGCGCGTCCGCGCGGGGCGGTCCACCGCTGGCCAGCACCGGCAGGCTGCTCAGGCGCGCCAGATGTGCCGCGTAGCGCAGCCGGCCCAGGGTGCGTGCATGCAGGGTCGGACCGGAACCGTATTCCGGCGCATCCTGATGCAGGCCACCGCCCAGCACCACGATCGCCGCCGACTGCGGCCATGACGACATACGAGATCCTCTCTGGTCTCGTGGGCTCGGAGATGTGTATAAGAGACAGGCGCTGAAGGGAATGCTAGTGAAATAAGCCAGGATGCTGCCGGCCAGTAGCAGACGCAGACCCAGACGCCGCCAGTGGCGATACAGCAGCGCCCCGCTCAGGCTGAGCAGCAGGGGGCCACCGGGCGGCAACAGCAGCAGCTTGATGAGCGTGGTCAGCGTGGCAATCGGTGCGCGTCCCGGTGGCCGGCGATGGAATCAGTAGGGCTTGGCCTGCTGGGCGGTTTTCTCAATTGCCTGACCGGCCGACTTGATATCCTGGCCCGCGCCCTTGACGGTATTGCAGCCGCTCAGGCTGCTCCCGGCCAGAATCAGTAGCAGGCCGATCAATATCTGCAAGCGGGCGATGATACGGATTTTCATCGGCGGGAACCTCTTGTTCAGTAATACGGGTTGGCAGCGCGCGTGTCCGGTACGGGGCATCCTGCACGCATCACGGCCGGCTTTTGATCTTGTATAATTCAACCTGTGAAAAGTTCATCGGTCCATCACAAAACCATAAACCGTACCAGGAGGACACCCCGATGCTTGGCGAGAGTCACGATCTGTTCCACGAATTTCCCGAGTACAAGAACCGTATCGCGGAGCTGAAATCCGAGGATGCTCGCTTTTCTCAATTATATGATGAATATCATTTTGTTAACGAAGAAGTGGAGCGGATCGAACTGGAGATCGAGACGCCATCGGATTTCTACACGGAAACGCTGAAGAAAAAGCGCCTGCATCTGAAGGACGAGATTTACGCCATTTTGCGCGCCCGGATGAATGCCTGATCTACGCTACGCCCGCTGCCTGGCGCGCAACGGTTCTTGCTCTCCCCGGCCGCTGACATCAATCGCCGGCCGGTTCTTCCTCGCTAGCGACTCTGGACAAGGGCGCGGTCTGGCGTACGCGGCGCACCCGCACTGGTGGCAACTGCCCGGTAACGTCCGGCAATGATGGCTGCGCCCCGGGTTCGACTGCGGTCCCGATATTCGGCGGGCCACCACGCGCCCGACGCAGCCAGCCCAGCACCCGCCGCTCCAGCGCTTCCTGGCCGCTCGGTGACAGGTCGCGCACGATCAGCGCTCCCGCGCCCAGCAGCAGCGTCAGTCCTCCCAGGAAGGTTACCAGCGGTTGCATGAAGGCGATCGCCAGCAGTGCTCCCAGAGCGAGCAGAATGTGCCTGATTTTCACGGGCGCGGCCCTCCAGTTACTTCGATCGGTTACACCGCCGGGCGCGAATCCGCCGAACCGGCTTGTGGCGAGCTATCGCCCGTGGTCGTACGGCGCAGCAGGATCACGGTGCTGTTGTCATCGGGTTGACAGCCCTGCGCGCGAATGGTGTCGGCCAGTTCGGCCAGCAGGCGATCCAGCAGCAGATCAAGGGTCTGTTGTGGCTGCATGAGCAGCGCCGACCAGCGTTGCACAAAGACCTGCGGCTGATGCAGATTCCACAGACCATCGCTGGCCAGCAAGTAGACCCGGTCCTCCTCCAGCGTGAGCGCGCGCCGATCACCCAACCCGTGCAGGAACAGCGGCATGTTGCCATCGTTCAGGACGAACAGGGAGGCTTCAATGGTCTCGGCATATAATTGCGGCACGCCCAGGGTACTGCCGAGTATGAAGGCCTGACTGATCTCGGAGCTGCGCTGGGCATGGACCAGTTGCCGCCACTGAGCGCTGCCCATCAGGCCGAGCATGGCCATGTGCGTGGCCGGGACATGATCGACAGTCAGGCAATCGATGCTGTCGGCGCTGATTGCATACAGGCGCGAGTCCCCGACATGGCACAGCAGCGCCGGTCCACGGGCGGGAATCTCCAGCAGCACCAGCGTACAGCCCGATTCCAGATCGGCGGCGCGAAAGCGTTCGTGCAGCCGATCGTGCAGCGCATCGAGTGCCCGCGACAGCGTATCCAGATCCGTGCTGGCTGGGATATTGAGCAGGCCCTCGACGGTTTGTTCAGCCGCTTCCCGGCCATGGCTGTGGCCGCCCATGCCATCCAGCACCGCTACACGCCGGTGCCCGGCCGGCCAGTCGGTCAGTCGCAGGCGGGTTTCCTGCTCGGCCCAGAGCAGCCGGGCTTGTCCATGCTCATCGATGATCAGGTAATTATCCTGGTTTTCGCGGCGGCCCTGGCCAGTCGGAGAGCGCAGCGAGCGCACGGCGATGTCCAGCGCGGGGACAGTAGGGGGAATATCCAAGGGGTGCATGATCGATGTGTGATGACGTGGCATGGGTTCTGCTTAGGTCCTGGTCGCAGGCGTTCGGGCGAGCCGGTTAAGCGCATCAAGCACTGTGTGTGCTGTGGCGCCTACCGGTAGTGAGTCGCCGCTGGATGGTTTTTTGCTTCTGCTAGACTAGAGAATAATACCGCAGCAGCCGTTTAGGACCCCATGCTCGGTGCGACTTTCGGAGTCACCGACTCGACGCAGGACCTATGGACCAGGAAACGCATCTCAAAAAATCGGCACAAGCCTACGCAGATGGACAGCTCGATGCGGAAGCACTGGCGCGTCGACAGGATGAATTGCTGGCGGCGGGGGCCGCGGCGCCAGTTGCTGCGGGCGCGGACACTCTCGCGCCGGGCATGATCATCGGTCCATCCGGCAGCCGCTTTCGTCTGCTGCAGGATCTGAGCGGCAGTGGTCGGATCTGGCTGGCGTGCGCCGACGAAGTGCCCGCCGACAGTTCCTCAGCACTGAATCTGCGTGCGCTGAAGGTGTTTCCGCCGCTGAGCCATGCGCCGGCCGCTGGGCGCGGCGCGATCCGCGAGGAACGGGCGCTGCGCGCCGATCTGGTCGGAGTGCGCGCCTATTTGACCAAGGTCCGGGCACGGGTCGAACTGGCCGCCAAGCTGCGCCATCCACACATTGTCACCGTGCAGGGCTGGCGCAGCGGCGCCGATGGCTGGCCCTTCGCCGAGATGGACTATGTCGATCCACTGCGCTATCGCACCCTGACCCAACTGCTCAGGGAGCAGGGTGCGCAGGGGTTTCCCTGGGAGACGGTATCGCGCTGGCTGCGTCCGGTCGCTGCGGCGCTGGACTATGCCCGCATCGAGCACCGCGTTGCCCATCAGCATCTGGATAGCGACACCGTATGTGTGAGTCCGCAGGGTTCGGTGCTGCTGCTGGGCTTTGGCCTGGCCGTCGAGCCGCGCGAGCCGCGCAGCGTGCTGTTTGGTACCACCGGACTGAGTGGCGATACGAGCGCCGAGGGTAGCAGTGAAGCGGTGGCTGCTGAGACGCTGTACCGCCGCGATGTCTATGCGCTGGCGCTGCTCACCTATCAACTGCTGTCCGGGCGCAATGCCCATGAAGTCGTGGCCCAGTATCCGAACGTGGTAGCGCGGCCGGCTGGCCTGACTGATGAAGCCTGGCGGCGTCTGCGGCAGGGTCTGGCTTATCCGAGTGAACTGTGTCCGATCGAGGCGGGCCGCTTCATTGCCGATCTGGACGCCGCGCAGCGCCCGGATCAGATGCATGAATCGAAAGCCGTGCTGTCTGCGTCGTGGCGCTGGGGCGCGGTTGCGGCGCTGCTGGTGCTGGCACTGCTGGGCGTCTACATCTTCATGGTTCGTGATGGGGCGCTGCCGCTGGAAGTGCCCGCGGTCACCGGGACCCCTGTCGAACCGTCGGTGCCGCCGACTGAGTGGTCGGCGCCGCTGCAGGAAGCGGAACGCGAAGCCGATCGGCGCGCGTTTGAAGCCGCGCGGCGGGTGGGTGACCGCGCCGCCTATATGCTGTATCTGCAACGCTGCCCGCGCTGCGGTTATGGTCAGGATGCGCGCGAGATGTTGCGTCGTCTGGATGTCGGGGAACAGGCTGGCGTGCTGCGACGCCGTTTCGAAGTGCTAGTCCAGACTCTGGAGCAGCAGGGGCGCGGCGAAGCCGGCGATGAGGCGCTGACACGGCTGGAAGCACTGGAACGCCTGATACCCGACGATCCACTCAAGATCAGCGGCCGGCAGCGGCTGGTGCGTGGCTGGACCGTGCTGGTCCAGCGCAGCCTGGAGCAGCAGGATCTGGCCAATGCTGATCGCTGGCTGCGCAAGGCCCTCGCCCTGCAGCCGGACGCACCGGAATTGATCGCCCTGATACAGGAGCTGCGGCGCGCCGAGAGCGTCGCACGCGAGCGTCAGCAGGATCGTGATGCGTTCGCAGCCGCGCGACGGGTTAACACCCGCCGCGCACTTTGGACTTATCTGGATCGCTGTGGCACGGCCTGTGGCTATCGCGCCGAGGCCGAGGCAGCACTGGAGCGCTTGGCGCCTGGCAATCCGGTACTTCGTGACCGTCTCGGCGATGGCTCGCCCGGGCCGGAGATGGTGATCATCCCGGCGGGTAGTTTCCTGATGGGCTCGCCACCACATGAGCGCGGCCGCTACGAGGACGAAACACCGCATCCGGTGCGCATCGGCCGTCCGTTTGCCATCAGCCGCTACGAAATCATGTTTCATGAATACGACCGCTTCGCCAGCGCCTCTGGGCGGCCGCTGCCTGCCGATCAGGGCTGGGGACGCGGCCGGCGCCCGGTGATCAACGTCACCTGGCAGAATGCCGCCGACTATGCAGCCTGGCTGTCGCAGCAGACCGGCCAGCGTTATCGCCTGCCGACCGAAGCGGAATGGGAATACGCAGCGCGCGCCGGCACCACCAGCAGCCGCTACTGGGGTGACAATCCTGATCAGGGCTGCGCCTATGCCAATGCCGCTGATCTGGACGGCAAAAAGGTATTCGTCGGCTGGACGGTGATGCAGTGCCGCGATGGCCAGGTCTACACCGCGCCGGTGGGCAGTTACCGCAGCAATGATTTTGGCCTGTACGATATGGCCGGCAACGTGCTGGAATGGACCTGTACTCTATACGATCCTGGCTATCGTTCGCCGGTGCAAAGCTGCGAAGAGCCAGCGGGTGATGCCGCCTTCGTTTCCCGTGGCGGCTCCTGGAATGACGAGCCGCGCAATGTCCGCTCGGCAGACCGACACCGGGGCCGTACCGATTTTCAGGACTATTTTCAGGGGTTTCGTCTGGTGCGGGAACTGCCGTGAACCGCGTGGGCACCGGCAGAATTGTCCGTCCGGGCGACAGTCCGGACCAGCACTGCTGGTGTGCGTGCGCAGCAGAGACCGTTAAAATAGGGCATTCGGCAGGCTTGATCGAGGTGATCGGAGTTTCTGGGGTCCGGTTGCCAGCTTTATGCGCTGTTGCGCCACGATCGCGCCGCCCCCAACCGGGCGCCTCGCAGCGGCCATTTTCACGATAGGATGCCATGATCAAGAAATCCAATACGCTGCCCGTCGGTTATCGCCTGCACCAGTACCGGATCGAATCGGTGCTCGGCGCCGGCGGGTTCGGCATCACCTACAAGGCTGTGCACGAAGCCCTGCGCACCCGTGCAGCCGTTAAGGAATATTTTCCCGTCGAATGGTCCTACCGGGATCGCGACGAGATCAACGTTCTGGCCAATACCCAGGGTGCCCTGCCGACCTCGGAGGTGGGGGAGGAGGCCTGCTACGCCTGGGGCCTGGAACGTTTCCTCAACGAGGCGCGCATTCTGGCGCAGGTCAATCACCCCGGCGTGGTGCGGGTGCGCGATTTCTTCGAGGCGAATGGCACCGCCTACATCGTCATGGACTATGAGGATGGCGAGCCACTCAGTCAGGCCCTGGTCAAGGAAAGCACCCTGCCCGAAGAGCGGGTGCGCGCCCTGGTCAATGATGTGCTGCCCGCGCTGGATGCGGTGCATACCCTGGGCTATCTGCACCGGGATCTGAAACCGGCCAATCTCTATCGGCGTTCGGATGGCCGCACCATCGTGATCGACTTTGGCGCGGCCCGTCAGGCGCTCGGCCGGCGCAGCAAGAGCGTGACCAGTGTGTTTTCGCCCGGCTACTCGCCGATTGAGCAGTATCTGGTCGATGGCAAGGGCTATGGGCCCTGGACCGATATCTACGCGCTCGGCGCGGTGCTTTACCACTGCGTGACCGGTCGCCCGCCGATCGAGGCGCCAGCGCGGGTGCTTGATGATCCGCTGCAGCCGGCCGAAGAAGCCGCCGCCGGCCGCTACAGCCCGGCGCTGTTGCGCCTGATCGATCGGGCGATGGCGGTGCGGCCGGAAAAGCGCTTTCAGTCGATCGCGCAGATGCGCACGGCACTGGAAGCGCCGATTGCCGAGGATGACAGCGAACGCACGGTGAAGCTGGATCTATCGCTGCGCTCGGAATTGCACCGCAGCGGCGAGCGGCCCCGTCCACCGATTGGTCCCAGCGTCAATCCACCGCCGGCGTCCACGTCTACGCCGCGCCGGGCCTGGATACTGGCCGCAGCGCTGGCTGCCAGCCTGCTGGGCGTGGGAGGCGGTGCCTGGTGGTGGTGGGGCGCCGCGCCGGAACCCGCGCCGCCGAAGCCGCTGCCTGAGCCGGTAGAGAAACCGGCGCCCAAGCCCACTGTCAGCCGACCGGCCGCGCCCACGCCGGGGCAGAATTTTACCGAAAAGCGCACCGGCATAGCCTTTGTCTGGGTGGCGCCGGGCTGCTTTGACATGGGCAGCCCCGAATCCGAGAAGGATCGCAGCTCCAATGAGCGTCTGCACCGGGTATGCCTGAACGGCTTCTGGGTTGGCGCTACCGAGGTGACTAACGGCCAGTACCGGCGCTTCAACTCCAACCACGACAGCGGCCGCTACGAGTCCTATAGCCTCAACGAGGATAATCAGCCGGTGGTGCGGATCAGTTGGCGCGAAGCCGCCGCTTATGCTACGTGGCTGAGCGGGCAGACCGGGCTGCGCTATCGTCTACCGACCGAGGCGGAGTGGGAGTATGCGGCCCGCGCTGGACAAACCGCTTCGCGATCCTGGGACGAGGATTCGAACCAGGCCTGTCGCTATGCCAATATTTACGACGAAACCGCACGCAAGTCCCAGCCCTTCAATTGGGCCAACTATCCCTGTGCCGATAGTCAGGTAGTGGTAGCGCCGGTGGGCCAGTACGCCGCCAACAGCCTGGGCTTGTATGACATGCTCGGCAATGTCGCCGAGTGGACCTGTTCGGATTACGACAGTGGCTATGGGGGTGGCGAGAACCGCTGTGCCGAGGCCACTACGGTGGCAGGTGGCCGACGGGTGCTGCGCGGCGGCTCCTGGTCCGATTATCCGGGACTGGTGCGCTTTGCTTATCGGTTTCCGGCGGCGCCGGAATATCGCAAATTCGACCTGGGATTCCGCTTGGCCCTGGAACCGTGATGTAAGAGCGGCCGGCCGGTGTGGAAGTGTGGAGGAGGGATGATGCGCCAAGTCCTGCTGCGGTCTCTGTTGTATTCGCTGCTCTTCCTGTTGGCGGCGCCGCTGCCGTGGCCGGTGCAGGCTGCCAGCGCGCCCGCCGCGCCACGCATGACCGCGACGGTGGTCGAGTTCAGCGTGCGTGGCGATTTGCCCGAACAGACCGGCGCCATCCTCGCCGATCTGATGGTGGCGGCGATTGCCAACACCGGGCGCTTTACCCTCAAGGATCGCCTGTCGCTGCTGGCAGTAGCCAAGATTGCCAAGGCCCAGGAGCTGGGTTCGACCGGTCTGCTTGATCCGAAAACTGCTGCTGAACTGGGTCGCCGCTACGAAGTGGATGCAGTCGTGATTGGCGAGGTGTCCAAGCTCGGCAACCTGATTAACGTCACCGCACGCCTGATCGACACCCGCAACGCCTCGCTGCTGCGCAGTGGCCAGATCCAGGGCAAGAATCTCGACGCCATCCAGATCGAGGTCAATCAGCTGGCCTCAATGATCATTGCGCCGCCCGAGCCACCACGCACCTTTGCCCTGACCGTGCGCAGCGAGCCGGCCGATGCCCGGGTGCGCTTGCTGAACGTGCCGCTGACCTATCAGCCGGGCATGCAACTCAGTCCCGGCGAATATCAGGTCGAGGTGACCCATCCCGGCTATGTGACCCATACCGGGCCGGTGCGCATCGAGGATCATGACGCCACCCTGAATGTGGCCCTGCGCAAGGCCCTGTATGCCCTGACCATCGAGCCGCAGCCGGCTGATGCCCAGGTGCGCCTGGCCGGCAACGCGCCGCCCTATCGTCCGGGAGTCGCTCTGGAGCCGGGCGAATACCCGGTCGAGGTCAGCCGCGAGGGCTATGTGACGCGGCGCTTTCCGGTGCGGGGGGTTGATGGCGAGGTGCGGGTACCCGTGGTGCTGGAGAAGCAGCCGCCGGTGGCCAGCGCGCCGCCGGGTGGTTACCGGCTGAATGTCTATACCCATCCCGAAAAGGCCACGGTGCGCCTGCTGGACAGCAAGCTGGCCTATCAGGCTGGCGGGCGCCTGCCGCCAGGCGAGTATCGGATCGAAGTCGCGCTGGACGGCTACGAGAGCAGCACTCTGGCGGTGCGCATCATCGACAGCGATGTGACTGTGCCAGTCACGCTCAAGCCGGTCGAGCGGCCGACCGTCTATCGACTCACCGTGCAGGCCCGTCCGGACAAGGCTCAGGTGCGCCTGGTCGATTCCGCATCCACCTATCAGCCCGGGGTGCGGCTGGCGCCGGGGAATTATACGGTGGAAGTGGCCGCCACCGGTTATGCCACGGCCACGGTGCCGGTGCGCATCATCGACAGTGATGTGACCCTGCCGGTCACGCTGAGCCGCGAAGAAGCAACCGCGGAGCCGCCACCGCCACCGCCGCTGACCCAGTACCGGTTGACGGTGCGTGCCGATCCGGCCAATGCCCAGATACGCCTGCTGGGTACTCGCACCCGCTATCAGCCTGGGGTGCGGCTGGCGCCGGGGCGTTATACGGTGGAAGTGACCGCCAGCGGTTATCAGACCCGGCAGGTCGCGGTCACGGTTGCCGATGCCGATGTGACTTTGCCGGTGAGCCTGAACCCGACCCCGGAGCCGGTCGCGGCGCCAGAAGCGCCACCGCCGCCGACTCAGTACCGGCTGACGGTGCGTCCCAGTCCGTCTGGCGCCCGGGTGCGGCTGGTGAATTCGCCCTATACCTATCGAGCCGGGGTAGCGCTGGCACCGGGTCGCTACACGGTGGAAGTGTCGCGCAGTGGCTATGAGGCGCAGCAGGTGGTGGTCAATATCCGTGACAGCGACGTGGTGTTACCGGTGACCCTGCAAGCGCTTGAATCGGCACCGCCTGCGGCGGGCGCCTATGCCACAACGCGACCTGGCGAATGGCGCATCAGCAGCGTCCAGATTGATGGCGCGCTTAGCGGCGTCGATCGCTCCGAGGTGCAGAAAATCGTAGGCCGCTATGTTGGCCAGACCGTCAACCGCGATGCCTTGCTCAATGCGGCGACGCAGGTTTATCGCAGCACGGGCATCACGCTGCGCTTCGTGGTGCGTAACCGGCCTGGTGGCGCTGAGTTGCACGCCCAGGTCAGCCGCGTGCAGCGGCGCACCTATGAAAGTTCGGTGCCGATCATCACCGGTGGCCAGTTGGAAAACAGCGGTTTTGGTGTATCGGTGGAATAGCTCAGGAGAAGCCTGATGAGCCTGCCCGAATCCTTAATCAGTTTGTCGCTGGATGAGCCGGTCTGGGAGCGCTGTTTTGGCGTATTTCCGCTGGTGCTGGTGGGTACCCGGGAAGCGGATGGCAGCCATGATCTGGCGCCCAAGCATCTGGCCATGCCGCTGAGTTGGCGCAACTGGTTCGGCTTTGTCTGCACCCCGCGCCACCGCACCTACCAGAATGCGCTGCGCAGTGGTGTCTTCACGGTCAGCTATCCGCGCCCGGAGCAGGTGCTGATCACCAGTCTGGCGGCGGCGCCGCGCTGTGGCGAACAGCAGCAGGACAAGCCGACTCTGCAGGCGCTGCCGGTGTTTCCGGCCACGGTGGTCGATGGTGTGCTGGTCGAGGGCTGCTATCTGTATCTGGAATGCCGGCTGGAGCGGACCCTGGATGAGCTGGACGGCAACAGCCTGCTGATCGGGCGGGTGGTCGCGGCGCATGTGCATGTCGATGCGCTGCGCGATGAGGATCGCGAGGATAACGAGCTGATTCACGACCATCCGCTGTTCGCCTACCTGTATCCGGCGCGCTTTGCGGTGATTGATCGCAGTCAGGGTTTTCCGCTGCCGGCGGGATTCAAGCGCTGATGAACGCCGCGAGCGCTGTACTCGATGTGCTGCGCGACCGGCGTGAGGCGCTGGTCGAGTTCCTGCAACGCCTGGCGCTGGCCGAATCGCCCTCGGCCAGCAGCGCGGCGCAGCAGCCCGCCCTGGCCCAACTGGCGGAGGCGCTCGATGAACTGGATTTTATGACCCGCCTGCTGCCGGGACAGCGCAGCGGCGGGCAGCTTTATGCCCGGCCCCGTGCGCGTCGCCGCGCCCAGACGGCGCAACTGCTGCTCGGCCATATCGACACGGTCTGGCCGCAGGGCACCCTGGCAACCATGCCGGTTGAACGCGAGGGCGATCGGCTGCGCGGCCCGGGGGTATACGACATGAAGGGCGGGTTGACTCAGATGGTGTTCGCCCTGCGTGCTCTGCGCGAGTTGGGTCTGGAACCGGCGGTGACGCCGCTGGTGTTCGTCAACTCCGATGAGGAAATCGGCAGCCGCGAATCCACCCGGCGGATTCGCCGTCTGGCGCGCACCGTCAATCGCGCCTATGTGCTGGAGCCTTCGCTGGGCGCCGATGGCCGGCTGAAAACCGCGCGCAAGGGTATCGGCCGCTTTACCCTGACCATCAAGGGCAAGGCGGCCCATGCCGGGTTGAATCCGGAGGCCGGCGCCAGCGCGATTCTGGAACTGTCGCACCAGATCCAGCGCCTGTTTGCGCTCAACGATCCCGCCGCAGGCGTCACGGTCAATGTCGGCATGATCGACGGCGGCATTGGCCCGAATGTGGTCGCACCGGAAAGCCGGGCGGTGATCGATGTGCGCGTGCCCAGCCACGAGGCCGCACGTCAGGTGGAACAGGCGATTCGCGCTCTGACACCTGTGACGCCGGGTGTCAGCCTGCGCGTGGAAGGCGCGATTGGCCGGCCGCCGATGGAGCGCACCCCGGCGGGTCAGCAGCTTTGGCACATGGCACAGACCCTGGGTCTGGAACTGGGGCTGCATCTGGAACAGGCCGCCGCGGGTGGTGGTTCCGATGGCAACACCACCAGCCAGTACACGGCGACCCTGGATGGCCTGGGGCCGGTTGGCGATGGCGCCCATGCCCATCATGAATTCGTGCATATCGACCGGCTGGTTGAGCGTACCGCCTTGCTGGCCTTGCTGCTGCTGGCGCCACCGCTGCCGGGAACGCCGGTGCCGTGAGCGCGCTGATTCGGGCCTCGCTGAGTCGCATCGCGTCGCTGCCGACGTTTACGGTCGAGCCATTGCCCCACGCGGATTGGGCGCCGGGCGATTATGTGCTCGGCGAGGTGAGCGGACTGCCCGGGCAGGGTGTGGGTATCGAGTTGACCGATGGGCGGATGATGCAGGTTGATCTTGGCGACCGGGTGCTGGGCGCGTTTGGGGTGCGTTGCGCGACCCTGGAGGCGACCGGAACCTGGGAGGGGATTGGCGCCGATGGCCGGATGAGCGCGATGACCGCTGCGGGCCTGTTTGGCCGGCTGACTTCGCGCTCGCCGCTGATTCCAAACCTGATTGAGCTGTGCTATCGCGGCCATGTGCGAGTGGACGGGCGCAAGGCAACCATGGGCGCCTTTGCATTGCCGCACAGTGGCCATGACTTTACCCAGCCGGTGCTGCTGGTGATCGGCAGTTCGATGTCGGCGGGCAAGACCCGCACCGCGCAGATTCTGATTCGTCGCCTGCGCGCGCTCGGTCTGCGGGTGCTGGCGGCCAAGCTGACCGGGGCCGGCCGCTATCGTGACCTGCTGGCGATGCGCGATGCAGGCGCCGAATGGGTGTTCGATTTTGTCGATGCCGGCTTGCTGACGGTCGTCGTCGACGCGCCCCCCGACCGCCAGCAGCCCCCGTATCTTGCCGGCGTCCGCCAGAGCGCGGAGCATGCCGCTGATGTGGCGGCGGTAATTGCCTGGGTGCGAAAG